>Ga0182239_1000013_pt1 | contig 72678 bp, 63 predicted proteins | sample hydfrate6_PW_210_FD_132456 | JGI IMG/M metagenome (GOLD analysis project Ga0182239, IMG submission 132456) | Subsurface microbial communities from deep shales in Texas, USA - hydraulic fracturing test 6_PW_210 | ecosystem: Environmental > Aquatic > Deep subsurface > Shale gas/oil reservoir >... | reverse complement strand
TTTCAGATGGTGCCGTAAAAAGTTCAAGATCAAGGCTTGCGCAATTTCGAAGAATGCAGCGTACTTAGCCGTACGTGAAATTCTGAGAAATTGCGCGTAACGCAGATATTGGACTTTTACGGCGCCATCACTATTGGATAAAAGACATGACCCGGGCCACATACTGCCGGGTCTCATCATAGGGCACCCGGCCGTTAAACCGTTGGACCGTCCCTGGTCCGGCATTGTATGCGGAAAGGGCCTTTTCCAGATTGTCCCCGAAAAGCTGCAGCATTTTCTTTAAATACCGGGTGCCGGCGTCAATGTTTTCCCTGATGTCAAACGAATTTTCAACACCCAGTTCACGGGCGGTTTCTGGCATCAGCTGCATGAGCCCCCGGGCGCCCGCAGTGGAAACCGCGTCGGGATTGAAATTGGACTCCGCCCGGATCACCCCGGCAATCAGATCCCTGGGCATGTTATGCCGTTGTGCGGCCAGATCAATGGCATCTTCGATGACCCGGCGCTGATCTCCCGGAAGATTGGAAGCCGGTACATCACCGGAGCCATAGGCTTGATATAAAGCAAAATCCGCGCCACGACCACCGGGGCCGGCGGCATGGGCGGAAACATCATCCCCATCCCAGGTAATCTCCTTTGTCCGGGGGTCCAGAAAAACTTTAGTTCCCTCGGGAATGCGGGTATAAGGTTTGTTCTGATTCTGCCCTGAATGGATGATTTTCCAGCAATCACTTCCATGGTCTTTATGATCGGCCAGAAGATGGGACACTGTGGGCTGATCACGGGTAATCGTGCCCAGATGAACCGGCTGCCGTGCTTTTGCCGACTGCCCGTAAGCACTTTGTTCCAGCATCTGGTCAAACTGCCGGGCAAAGGCGCTGCCCTGCCCCGGGTCGGCCTGTGCCGGCTTTTGGCTGAATCCGGCTCTCAGATTGTCTGTATGATAAATCTGCATGTTCATCCAAGTGTTAAAGTTTACCCCTGATAGGGATCATATCGGCCGCTGTGGCCGATACTTTATCTCTGAATTGCAAAAATGACAGAAAGAGAATAAAATTGGGAAATGACAAATCATGCGGGAAACACCTTTTTTGTCATTTTAAATCAAAGGAAACACATTTATGAACCAGAAAACAAATCCGATTTATCTGGATTACAACGGCACCACTCCCCATGACCCGGAAGTGATTGCCGCCATGCGGCCGTTTCTGGAAACCGAATTCGGCAATCCTTCCAGTTCCCACTGGTACGGCATTGCCCCGCGCAGGGCCGTGGAAACCGCCCGCCAACAGGTAGCCGGCCTTATCGGCTGTCTGCCCGGGGAAATTGTTTTTACCAGCGGCGGAACGGAATCCAACAACCACGCCATTATAAGCGCAGCCAGACTCATGCGGGACAAGGGCCGCCATATCATCACCTCCCGGGTGGAGCATCCGGCAGTGCTGGAAGTCTGCGGTTTTCTGGAAAAAGAGGGATTTTCCGTCACCTACCTGCCGGTTGATCCAACCGGCAGGGTGTCGGTGCAGGCCGTAAAGGACGCCATCTGTTCCGATACCATCCTGATTTCCATCATGCATGCCAACAACGAGGTGGGCACCATTGAACCCATAGAAGAAATCGCCGCCGCAGCCGGTCAGGAAAACATCCTGGTGCATACGGACGCGGCCCAGTCTGCGGGCAAAATTCCGGTGAACGTGGATGACCAGGGGGTTTCGCTGTTAAGCATTGCCGGCCACAAACTTTATTCGCCCAAGGGCGTGGGGGCTTTATACATCCGCAGGGGCCTGCACCTGGAGCCCTTCTGCCACGGCGCCGGCCAGGAGTCGGGACGCCGGGCGGGCACTGAAAACGTGCTGGAAATCGCAGGTCTGGGAAAAGCCTGTGAAATTGCCGCACAGAACCTGAAAACCAACTCCGCGCACATGGAAAAGCTCCGGGACCGCCTCCAGGCCGGACTCACAAAAGCAATTGATCCTGTCCGGGTCAACGGCCATCTGACCCACCGGCTGCCCAACACCCTGAGCATATCGTTTTGCGGCCTTGAAGCCAACCGGATACTGGAGGAAATCGGCCTTGAGGTGGCGGCCTCAGCCGGTGCGGCCTGTCACGCAGACACTGTTTCAATCTCCCACGTGCTGGCGGCCATGGGTCTTGAAGAAAATTGCGCCAAAGGAACACTACGTTTCAGCACGGGCCGGATGACAACAAAAGATGAAATTGACCGGACACTGGAAGTGGTGACGGCAGCAGTAAAAAGACTTCAGACAAATGCCTAAAAATTTTTCACCCCAAAACAATCCTCCATGGCTTGCCCGCTGGATGGATGCCAACAAAGTGACCCTGTGGGGTGCGGCAAATCTCGACGGGTTCAGCACACCCCCGAACAGCAATGATAAGCCCTTTGCCTTTGCCGTTTCTCTGATTTTTCCCATGAATCCGCAAATCATGGCCGGGATCCAAAACGGACCCAACCAAGCCTATGCAGACGAATATGCCCGGGTAAACCAAATAATCAATGAAATATCGAAACAACTGGCAGAGAAAATCATCTCCAGGGGATATTCGGCAAAGCCGCTGGCGGCATCGGTTCGTTCCGACCCGGTCCATATCCGGGCCGATTTCCCTCACAAAACTGCGGCCACAAGAGCCGGCCTGGGCTGGATCGGCCGTCACTGCCAGTTGATCACCCGCCCGTTTGGCTCCTGGATCCGGCTGGGAACGGTTTTCACGGACATGCCCCTGTCATGCGGCCCAGCCCTGGAAAAAAGTTTCTGCGGCACCTGCATGAAGTGTGTCAGGGCCTGCCCTGCAGGCGCATTGACCGGCACGGCATGGCATCCGGGCGTGGGCCGCGATGCGATACTCGATGCCGCCGCCTGTGATACCTGGAAAAAAAAGCATTTTTTTGCCTACCACAAGGGTCATAACTGCGGGATCTGCTCCTCGGTCTGCCCGCATTCTGTAAAAACACTGAAAAATGACCGGTTTTCCGAATTCAGACGGTTTTAAGATGCCGTCTTTGTTCAAGGGGCAGGGTAAGGTTTGGATTTTTTCTGATCCGCAGCGTCTGCATCAGATAAACCAGCACGAAAAGACCGATGGCAGCCGCATCTATGATAAAAATGGAAATTTCCAGGCCGGTAATTCCCGGCACCACCCGGGGAAACAGCAGGATAATGGTGCCAACGGCTGCCAGAATCCATTCAGCCACATTGGTGGCGCATTTGAAATACCCCATTGTGACCATGGAAAAAGAAATCGTACCCAGTATGCAGGTCAGAAAGGTCATGAAAATTTTGAGTCCGGAGGCGTTTAACAGCAAGCCCGGGGAATAGGCGAATAAAAACGGTACAATATAAATCATTTTCGCAAACTTGAAAGCGGTCCAGCCTGTTTTCCACGGATCCGAATTGGCAAGGGCGGCCCCGCTGTAGGCCGCAAGGCATACCGGCGGGGTAATGTTGGAATCCTGGCTGAACCAGTATACGATCATGTGCGAAGCCAGCAGGGTCCAGGCCGCAGCTGTCTGGTTGGTGAAGCCGAGTTCGGTAACCGTGGAAACCCCATAATGATGCATGGCAAGCATACTGCTCATTGCCGGCACGGCCAGAACCGCCACGATGAGATACGATGCGGTCACCGGAACACCCATGCCCAGAACCAGGCTGGCAATGCCGATAAGCAGAATGGCGATTGGAAGGATGCCTCCGGAAAGATTGAAAATCAGGTCGGAAAACCGAAGCCCGATGCCGGTAAGTGCAATGGAGCCGACAATAATGCCGATCACGCCAACGGTTGCCCCGATGACAAGCGTGTTTCTGGAACCTTCCAGCAACGCTTCCCAGATCTGCCTGGGGCCCATTTTTTGGTCCTTTGTAAACCAGGATACCAGGATACAGGAAAGGGTTGCGAGCACTGCCGCATATCCCGGGCTGTAACCCATGAGCATAAGGGCCACGATGACCACCAGCGGCAGGCCCATGAACCACTCCTTTTTCAGGATTTCCCTGACCCCGGGCTGATCCGGCTCCACGATGCCGACAATGCCGTGTCGCTTGGCCTCGAAATGGACCATGACCAGTACAGCCAGAAAATACAGAAATGCGGGGAAAATCGCCATTTTCATTATGGTCACATACGGGGTTCCGGTCATTTCCGCCATCAAAAATCCGCCGGCACCCATTATGGGCGGCATGAACATGCCGCCCACGGATGCAGCAGGTTCAATGGCACCGGCAACATGGGGTTTGAAGCCTGCTTTTTTCATCAGCGGGATGGTAAAGGCACCCGTGGTGACGGTGTTGGCAATGGCGCTTCCGGAAATAGAGCCAAAAAACCCGGAGGCCAGCACAGATACCTTTGCCGGCCCGCCGGTTGTCCTTCCGGCCAGGGCCATGGGCAGATCCATTAAAAACTGCCCTGCCCCGGATTTTTTCAAAAAAGATCCGAAAAAAATAAACAGAATCACATACGTGACCAGCACGCTGGCCATGATGCCAAAAACACCCTCCTGCTTTAAATACACGTGATTGACAATGCGCTCAAAAGAAAACCCCCGGTGGGCAATGGCCTCAGGCATGTACTGGCCAAAGTAGCAATACAGAAGAAAAGCCGCTCCTGTCAGGGTCAGGGACCACCCCAGCACCCTGCGGCAGACTTCCAGGGAAAGAAAAATGCCCAGGGTGCTGACAATAAAATCCAGGGTGGTTTCATTTCCCATCCGGTAGTTCAGGGCTTCGAACTCCACAATCCAGTAGCCCACCACAAAAGCGGCCAGCACCGCAAGCAGCATGTCCAAAACAGACGGACGGTCCCTTCTTGACCTGCGGTGCATGGGAAACAGCAAAAAAACCAGGACAAAGGTAATGGCAACATAAACACCCCGGTGATACTGCGCGGATACGGGCCGGATGCCGGCTCCGTACATATAAAACAAAGCCATGAAAACCGACATGGCCGAAGTCAGGTAAAACCAGAAGCCGGAAAGAGATCGGGAGCCTTTTGTCTCTTTTGCCTGAAGCTCTTCGAGCCTTTTTGCATCAACGGTTTCCGGTGTTGTTGCACCTTCCTGGGTTTCCGGGGTCATTGCACATTCCTGTCTGTCCGGATGTCAGCAGCGGATCATTTACAAATCAGTCAACGGGTTTGAGTTCCGGCGGAATCTGCTCGCCTTTTTCTTTCCAGAACTTTGCCGCCCCTTTTGCAAGCGGCCTGGAAGCATTTTTGAAATTGTTTTCCAGCGACATTTCCTTGGCTGCCCCATGGGCCTGGCGCATGAACTCAAGTCCTTTCTCCGACCAGATCACCCTGGTGATGTTATAGACGATTTCATCATCAACATCAGCACGGGTTGTCAACAAAGTGGAGTCCTGGAAGGTTTGGCAATCCTTTTCCTGGTCCGGGTATGTACCGGCGGGAATGGTTGTGGGGGCGTATGCATAGGCGTCATAAAAACCGGTTTTCTCCGCATCAACACCCACGTCGATCAGGCGGATCCGGGTCTGGGTGGCCGCTTCAATCACCGAGGCGTTAGGATATCCGACCAGAACCCAGAAGGCCTCAATTTTTCCGTCCTGAAAAGCCGATGCAGCCGTGGAATAGCCCAGGAACTGTGGGTCGAAATTTTCCCACACACCGATATGGCGGAAAAACCGTTCAGCGGATGTGGCCGCACCCGATCCGGCGTTGCCCACTGCCACACGCTTGCCCTTCAGATCCATGGCGCTTTTGTAATCACTGTCCGCCCGGACCACGAGCTGGGCGGGCGCGCCGTAAAGGTAGCCGATGCATCGCACCTTGTCGTAAACTTTTTCATCCTGCGGCAGTTTTCCTTCTGCGCCCAGACCGATATCAACGGCATAGGAAATGCCGAAGTCAAAATCGCCTGAATGGACCCGGCGTACATTTTCCACAGATCCGCCCGACCCTTCCGGGGACAGCCGCAGTGAGCGCCAGCCGGAAACCGCTGCCCAACTTTTTTACCTCCAGGGCGCTGCCGATGGAAATCAGGGCCAGGGGAAGGGTGAGCATGGATACCAAAGAAAGCGTGTTGTCCGCAAACACCGGCAGCCGCAGATCGGATACAGAAAACCCAATACCGGCAATACAGGCCAGAATCAACGGATTGGTGGCAAGGGCACGGAGCAGATACCATGTTTTTTGCCCGGGCGGATAATCTTTTTCCGAAAACCAGATCAAAACCCCTACTGACAGCACATTGATCACCGGAATGATCAGCCCGATCAAAACCGCAAACAAAACAACGCCGGAATCGCCTGCTGCCTTGAGCATAACGGCCATGCCGATATAGGTATTAAACCGGTAACAGCTCTGGGAAAAACTGCCTGCCTGAAAAGCCCCCACTTTTCCGAAAACAATATAAGCGGTGCTCAGAACGAACACCAGCAGCACCGCTGCCAGCACAGCGGCAAACAAATAAGGGTCAAACCCGGCGGACGGATCACCTGTGCCGATTTTCCAAAACAGCATGCAGGGAAAGAAAATGAAATAAACCAGCCGGTCCGAGGCGTGAAAAAAATCCCGGCTCACAAATCCGGACAGCCTGAGAAGGCTTCCCAGAAAAATTACAGCAAAGACCGGAAACAGGGTGTTTAGAATCATATCATGGATTTAGCACCATTGCACTCGCATGTAAAATCCTTATTGCGCCTTTATGCCGCGTCATACCGGTTTTTGGGCAGCCATCGGCCCTGTTGCCGCCCCGAGCGGCTGGAGCCGGTCCACCCGCAGGGTGGCGGCGCCCCAGTTTTTTTCCACCACCCCGGAGAGCAAAAACGCCCGGCCGGATTGCAGGACATCGGCAAACCGGTCAAAGGCATCCGGAAAAAACGTGGTCTCCACCAGGCCGGTTTCGTCTTCAAAGGTGACAAACTCCATGGGATCGCCCTTTTTGGACAAAACCGTCTTGCCGGTGATCCGCCAGCCGGCAAAACGCACCCGCCGGCCCGCAGAAGCCGGAATATCAGCGGCTTTGATCGTATTTGCCCCTTTCAGGGCATGGGCAAAAAGGCTTATGGGGTGGCAATGGCATAAAAATCCGAGCACGGCAAATTCCCGGCGAAGCCGCAGCAACGCGTCTGCCTCGGGCAGATCCGGCATGGCCGCATCAGACGGGGCGGAAAACAGGCCGGCCGATTCTGCGCCGGGCTTTTTGGCCCGCGCCCGGGCGCAAAACTGCCACAGCAGAACCGCCCGGTTTTTTTCCGGATGAAACCGGTCCAGGGCGCCGCAGTGAATCAGGGCCCTGGCCTCGGTTTCATCCGGGTCCACCCGGTCAAAAAAATCCCGGGCACCGGCAAACGCCCCCCTGCCCTGCTCGCAAACAATGCGCCGGCAGGCGGCAAAAGACAATCCCTTTACAGACAACAGCCCGACGCGCAGTTTTCTTCCTTTCCCGGTCCAGGCAATCCGGCTTTCTTCCACATCCGGGCCCAGCACGGTCAGGCCCAGGCGCCGGGCTTCGGACACATAGGCAAAAGCAGAATAAAATCCGCCCTGATTGCTGATCACAGCGGCCATGAACTCGGCGGGAAAATGGGTTTTCAGGTATGCGGCCTGAAACGAGACCCGGGCATAGGATGCGCTGTGAGGCTTGCAAAAGCTATAGCCGCCAAAGCTCATGATCATGCGCCAGATGGCCTCCATATCCCCGGATGCCACCCCTCGCTGTTTGGCGCCTGCGGCAAACAGCTGATAATAATCCCCCAGATGGCGGCTGCGGTCTTTTTTGGACATGACCTTGCGCAGTCCGTCAGCTTCGGCATGAGAAAAGCCCGCCACGCAGACAGCCACCCGGGAGACATCCTCCTGGTAGACCATCAGGCCGTAAGTGTCAGTGAGCACGTCTGCGGCCAGCGGATGGATCGGCTTCCAGGCCCCGCCCCGGAGCCGGCGGAGATATTCCTGGATCACCTCGTTGGCTGCCGGCCGGATAATGGAGGAATGAATCACAAGATGGCTGAAATCGCCCATGCGGCTTTTTTCCTGCAAAAGGCGCATGGCCGGGCTTTCAATGTAAAAACACCCCATGGTCCGCCCCCGGGCCACCATCTGTCGGGTGGCGGGATCATCTTCCGGGACCCAGGCGTTTTCATCAATTTCTGCGCCGTTTTCCCAAGCCCCGGCCAGGGCGTCGCGGATCACGCCCAGGCTGCGGTTGCCCAACAGGTCAATCTTGACCAGCCCGGCGTCTTCCACCCCGTCCTTGTCCCACTGCAGAACCGGCAGCCCTTTGGCAGTGGTCTGCACGGGCGCGTAACTGTCAATGGCTTCCGGGGTAATGACAACACCGCCCGGATGCACGGACAGGTTCCTGGGAAGCCCGGCGATGCGTGAAGCTATCCGGAAAATTTCCGGCCAGGGCGGCGGCGGGTCCGCGGTCTTCATGCCCCGGGAGATTTCACGCTCGGTCATGCCCATAACCCGGGCGGTTTCCCGGATGGCCATGCGCGGGCCAAAGCAGACATGATTGGACACCAGGGCGGCACGGCCCGCGTATTTCTCCAGGACCCCGGAAATCACGGCATCACGCTCATCCCAGGCAAAATCCACGTCCAGGTCCGGCGGGTCCTTGCGGCCCGGGTTTAAGAACCGCTCAAAATAAAGATTGTGTTTGACCGGACAGACATTGGTGATGCCCAGGCAATAGGCCACCAGGGAGGCCGCACCTGAGCCGCGGCCGCAGGTGCGGGGACTTTGGCCGACAATATCGGCCACAATCAGAAAATAGCCGCAAAAGCCCATGGCGGAAATAATGTCGAGTTCATGGTCCAGGCGCCGGGTGACAGCCGGGGATAACTGGCCGTAGCGGCGCCGGGCGCCGTCATAGGCCGCCCGGCGCAGTTGTCTGGCTGCCTGCTCCGGGGGTGCGGATTCATACGGGGGCATCACAAGGCCGAAATCCGGCCCGGTAAAACCGATGCGTTCGGCAATGGCCGCGGTTTGTAAAACAGCCTGGGGGCATGCGGCAAACTGCCGCATGTATTGCTCCGGCGGGGCCAGAAAAGCGTCTTTACCGGCCGTATCCCGGGGTGCCAGGCGGCAGCGGGTGGTGTTTCCGGAAATGGCGCGCAATACCTGGTGAATCTCGAAATCCTCGGGCCGGTTGAAAAAACTGGCCGGTGCGGCCGCAAGGGGAATATCCAGACGCCGGGCGGTCCTGCACAGAAGATGGTCTGCGGGCAACGGGTGGCCAAACATGGCCGCCACCATGTCAAGATTTGCCGCATGGCCGGCATACAGGAGATCCGGATCTGAAACCAGCACCACCAGCCCTTTTCCAAAAGCGGCCAATCCGGTTGCCAGATCAAAATCCGAATTTGTGTGACGGCGGCTCAAAAGCCGGCACAACCCGGCATAGCCCCGGGTATCTTTGACCAGGCAGACCGCGCACCTGGACGTGGCCGGTTCCGTGATTTCAGCGCCTGTAATGGGGTGGATGCCGTGGCGTTGGCAGGCGGCCGTAAAAGCCCATAGCCCGCAAAGGTTGTCAGTGTCGGTAAGCGCCAGCCGGTCATGGCCCAGGGCCGCGGCATGGCCCACCAGGGCGTCCACGCCGGATGTGCCCTGCAGAAAAGAATAACCGGAATGCACCGCCAGGGGGATCATGGCTGCACGCCCATCACCCGGCCCGGGTACACCGCGTCATGGCCGAAACGCTGACGGATCCGGTCCACGGCCCCTGCCAGGGAATTTCTTTTTTCAATCCCCCCGGCCGGATCTGAAAACAATTGCCGCTGCACCTGGAAGGCAACCGGTGCGGGGCAGGCAAGATACAGGCAAAACAGGCGCACCCGGCGCACCCAGGCCTTGTGCAGAAGCCTGCGGGAAACCGCAAACAGAGTGATATCATCGGCTGCAGGGGGTTCCATGGCGGTCTGCCGGAAACAGCGCCGGCCGTCTGCATAGTCAATGGCCATCACCAGCCTGCGGGCGGCCCGGTTCCGGGATCGCAGTTCCTCGCCGATTTTTTCCACAAGCCTGTATAAAACCGCTTCTGCGGCAGACACGCAATTGGTGTCCGCACCCAGGCCGGAGGCCGCGGAAACCGCATCCGGGCTCTCACCGACAGGGGCCACGGGCGACGGATCAATGCCGCACACAGCGTCATGGATTTTTCCCGCGCGCCGGCCAACAATTACGGCCAGCTGCTCCGGGCTCAGCCCGGCGGCCTGGCCGGCGGTCATCAGGTTGAGTTCCCGAAGGCGAAAAAGATCGTCTCTGCTGATGCCCGGGATCAAATCCAGGCCCAGGGGCCAAAGAAAGCCGGCTTCATCACCCGGGGCCACCAGGTACTGCCCTGCCGGCTTTACCCGTCGCGTGGCCACCTTGGCCACCAGCTTGTTGGCGGCCACCGCCCAGGCCGGACAAAAACCCAGGTCCCTTTGGATCTGCCGGGCCATGTGCCGGGCCGCGTCCCGGGCCGGGCCGTGGAGCCGGCCTGTTCCCGTGACGTCCACAAACAAGTGGCCGTCCATTTCACCGGGCTCGATCAAGGGGGAGTACGGCATGACCCGGCGCACCACCCGGGCCATGGCCTGTGCGTAGCGCTGCGGCTGCGGGGCGAGCACCGCGGCATCCCGGCACCGGCGCCGGGCCTGGTATAAGGGCATGTTTTTTCTCACACCGGCCTGGTAGGCCTCTTCGCTCATGTCATAAACCCCGGCCCGCTGCCCGCCGGCAGGGGCGATGATCACGGGCCGGCCCTGAAGACGGGGCTCCCGGAGGCGTTCCACGGCCACGGCAAAATCAACGATATTCAAATGAATCACTTCCCGCTCAAAAACCCGGCCCATGTCAGAGCCTCTGCATCACGTCCGGGCCACGCTGGATCCCGATAACCCGGCCCTGGACCAGGACATGGTCAAAGCCGTAACGCTGAGGCGGAAAATCCGGATTTTCAGACTTGAGCAGGATATGGTCGGCCCTTGCAAAAAAACGCTTGATTGTGGCCTCCTCACCGTTTATGAGCACGGCTGCAATTTCACCGTCTGCAGCATACTGCCGGGGCCGGCAGATGGCCAGATCTCCGCTGAGAATGCCGGCGCCGGTCATGGAATCGCCTTTTACGCGCAGGGCAAAAAGGTTGTTGCCCTTGTAGAAATCTGCATCCACCACAATGCTTTCCTCCCACTCCTGCTGGGCATACACGGGCAGCCCGGCGGTGATCCGGCCGATGACCGGCACTTCCCGGATCCGCTGGATTCCGGCAGTTTCACCGGCGCGGTTGAGCAGATGCACATGCCTGCCGTAGCGGCCCTGGCGCTTTACCAGCCCCTTTTGCTCCAGGACTTTCAGCATTTCCGCCACTGCCGTATGGCTCACCCCCAGATCCCCGGCGGTCCGGCGCAAAGACGGTGTCTGGCCGGTTTCCGCGATCTGTTCCCGGAGGTAGTCAAGCAACCGCTGCTGTCTTGAGCTCAATTCTGTTTTCATGATTTATCCGTTAGCCCGGAACAATGTAAAAGTCAATGTAAAATTTTGTAAAGGTAACGTAAAAAACCGGACAAAAAGCTTGAACAATCCGGACAAGGCTTATATAAGGCTGTTTTTCGATGAACAAAAGACATGGTCGGCCAGTGCCCTGACCCGCACCCTGGTCCACGGCCGGCAAAAGGACACCGATATCCGGCCCGGAGCGGAATTTGTGGTGGAATGGGGTATCGGAAAAGAAATCCCGGTTTCTCCGGGCCTTGTGGTCCGGCCCGGCATCAGCGGATGCTCAACCTGGCAGATCGATGACGACAGCGATGACGGCCCCGGCACCGTGGCCTTGGAGAGAAAAGAAAACCATGCCCTGGGCGCGGAAATCAATTTTTTCTTTCCCCCGCCCCGGCTCATGCAGGTCAACCTGCGGTTTCTCCGGGAATTTAGCGCAAAAAACAGCCCGGAAGGCTCCCAGTTTATCATTACCCTGAGCAAGTCCTGGTAAAGACCCCGGGGCCCTGCTGTGTCCGGGAGTGCTGACACAGCAGGGCTCCGGCTGTCTCAGTCCCGTATTTTTCCCGCGTTTTTGCGCATCACCGCTTCAGCCTCTGCCATGATGCGATCAAGCAGTTCCCTCACACCGGGTACGTCCCGGATCAGGCCCATGCACTGGCCCGCAGCCAGGGTCCCGGCTTCCATGTCACCTTGTTCAAGCATTTGCTTGCCCACCCGGCCGGCCACATAGGAAACAATGTCCTCTATGCGGGTTTCCCCCGGCTGCTGCTCGATTTCAATAACCTTGTCCGCAATGGTGTTGTGCAAAACCCGCTCGGTGTTGCGCAAAGAGCGCATGATCAGGCGGGTGTCGCGCTCCGTGCGGCCGACCAGGGCCTGTTTGACATTGTCGTGCACGGGCGCCTCTTTTGTGGCCACAAACCGGGTGCCCATATTGATGGCATCCGCGCCCAGGGCCAGGGCTGCGGCCAGGCCCCTGCCGTCGGCAAACCCGCCCGAAGCCACCAGGGGTACGTCAATGGCATCCCGGGTAGCCGGCAGCAGGATCAGGGAGGTCACATCGTCTTCACCGGGATGGCCGGCTGCCTCAAAGCCGTCCATGCCAATGGCATCACAGCCGATTTTCACGGCCTTTTGGGCGTGGCGCACAGAGGTGCACTTGTGCAGCACCTTGATGTCCGCAGACTTGATCTGATCCATGTACGGCTCGGGGTTTCTTCCGGCGGTCTCGATAAACCTGACCCCCTCCTCGATGCAGATCCGGATATAGGAGGGGTAGTCCGGCGGGGTGAGCGCGGGCAAAAACGTGAGATTCACGCCAAAGGGCTTGTCTGTCATCTGCCGGCATTTGCGGATTTCCGCGCGAAGATCCTCCGGGTCGGGAAATGTCAGCGCGGTCATAAAGCCGATGCCGCCGGCATTGGCCACTGCTGCGGCCAGTTCCGCCCGGGCGATCCACATCAGCCCGCCCTGGACAATGGGTTTTTCAATGCCGAACAATTCTGTAATCCGGGTCTGAATCATGATCTCCCCCTTTTTTGGGCACGGTTATGGATGCGATAAATACCCGTTAAACAATTTTGACGCGCTCGTAAAAAGTCGATTTTCAGATGGCGCCGTAAAAAGTTCAAGATCAAGGCTTGCGCGATTTCGAAGAATGCAGCGCAGTTATGCGTACGTGAAATTCTGAGAAATTGCGCGTAACGCAGATATTGGACTTTTACGGTGCCATCAATTTTACTTGATATCAGGCTGTATGCTTCAGGGAAAATTTTTCAAACATGTGGGCCAGACCCGCGCCCAGGGTGTAGACAGAGCCGATGCTTAAGTTGTCTTCCACGCACTTGTCAAAAAATATCTGCAGATTCGATGCCATCTCCTCCTCAGGCTCCCAGTAGCAAAACAGCAGGGGGGCTTTGGCCAGGGGATACATCACCACCGCGGTATCGGCATCAAACCGGGTTTCGGTGCGTTTGCCGTCAAACACGTCGAGCATGTCATTGAAAAAATCCGTATAGTTGTCTGCAATGCTTTTTAAGGGTTTGGTGCAGCGCTGGTCAAACAGGCCCTCGCGCTCACGTCCGCCCTTAAGCTCCCGAAGCGGCACCCACTGGCCTGTGGGGGGCGTGCCCTTTGCGTTGACAATATAATCAAACACCGGCACGGTCACCCAGGGATTGACATGAATCTGGGTGGAAATCCGGCCGTTGCCGTCCACGGCAAAATCCTTGCCCATGACCTTAACAATGATGCGGCCTTTTTCAAAACGGGCGCCCAGGCGCCGGGCGGCTTCTTCCAGGTCGGTTTGGCGCACCTGCTCCCGAAGCTCTTCCACGGCATCATCGACTTCAGCACCATTGCCGTTTGACTGTTGAGCGGCATTGTTTTGATTTTCAAATGCCGCAACAGCGTCGGCCTCCACGTAAGGACACTCGGACAAACTTCTTTTTCCCGTAAACACTGCCGCAGCAAAGGCCATGCAGGTTTTTTCATTGCAATGACGGCAGTTGGATTTGTTTAACAGCTTGTAAATCTCCATGGGACTTGCAGGTTGGGACATAAATTCATGCTCCTTTTGCACTGGTTCTGATTCTTAATTTTTATCGGCTTTAAATTGTCGGTATATACTCAAAGGAATACATACTATAAACATTTTTTTGGCAAATGCATCCACGCTGCCCGGCTTTGACCGGCATCGCCCGTAAATCCCGAGCTCCGGCTTTTCCAGCCACCGCAAACAACCTGCCAAAACCCCTGCTGAAATCCTGGACAGCCCCGACGCTTTTTGATATCTTTTTTCATAAGCTTATAAAAAGGCTTTTTTATAAGCAGTGTTAAGTTTTAAGTGATTAAGTGTTAAGTAAAATCAAGAAGTTATTCTTTTATTGTTTAGCGATTATGCCAGTTTTCGGACTTCCAAGGAAGCCCAAGGGCGGGGGCTGTTTTTAAAGCGACATTGAGCGTTTTTGCGTAAAATTTCAAACGGTTTGAGGCCGACAGACCGGGTTTGTAAATTATAAGCCAAGGCATTTGATGACTCCGCAAAAACGGTCAGGAGCGAAAAAACTGACCCCGGCCGCAGGGCTTCCTTCCTGCAACAACAGCGGACGCGGTAAAAAGCTTTTTACGGCAGCATTAAACATTGTTTTTAAAAAAACCGGCTTAAAACCAGCCAAAATCATATAAAAGAAAGGAAACCATTATTATGCCCATATATGAATTCAAGTGCGTCCAGTGCGGAGACATCCAGGAATTTATCCTCGGTGCCGGAAATGATTCCGAACAAGTGGAAATGAAATGCAAGGCCTGCGGCTGTGAAACCCTGGAGCGGGTGATCAGTCGGGTGGGCTGCTGCATGGGAGGCGAAAAAGGCGCCAAACCGCAAGTGTCGTCCAAGACCTGCGCCTCGGGCAACACATGCGCCACCATTGATCTGCCCGGTCCGTCGCGGTAGCGGTGACCGGGATCCAGCGCGCAACCATTACAGCCAATCATAATGGCATATACAAAGAGGCAGCCATGACAGAGGAACATCAAAGCCGGCAGTTTGACGAAAAAAAAGGTGAAATCCTGCTTGAAATCGCCAGAAAAACCATTGCCGATCGTCTCGGCCTGTCTTACAAACCTTCAACGGATCTGGACGCCGCATCCCGGGATACCGCGTTTGAAAGCCGCCGGGGCACTTTCGTGACCCTAAAAATCAATGATCAGCTCCGGGGGTGTATCGGAAATCTTCTGCCGGACAAGCCCCTGATCAGCGCTGTGCAGGACAACGCTGTCAACGCCGCATTTCAGGATCCGCGCTTTGCTCCCTTGTCAAAGCAGGAGTTTGAAAAAATCCAAATCGAGGTCAGCCTGCTCACAGAACCCAAACCCCTGAATTACAAGGACGGCCGGGACCTGCTTGACAAGCTCCGTCCCCATGTGGACGGCGTGATTCTCCGAAAAGGACCTTACAGCTCCACGTTTCTCCCCCAGGTCTGGGAACAGCTCCCGGACAAAAAAACCTTTCTGGAGCAATTGTGCATGAAAGCCGGGCTGCCCGCAGATGCCTGGCAAAAAGGCGATATCGAGGTGCTGACCTACCAGGTCCGGTATTTTGAAGAGCCCAGGTAAACAAAAGCGGCTTCCCGGGCTGGTGTTTTGCCCGGATTGCAGGTCTGCGGGGAAAAAAGGAGGAAAAATTCGTCCATGTCCGAGAAAAAATTTCAGCCTGTTTACCTTCTGGTTTTGCTTATAGCGGCGGTTGTGGTGATGACTGCCGGATGCGGCAGCAAACACCGGGTCAAAACCATGGAGGTGACCGCCTACTGCGGCTGCGGCCAGTGCTGCGGATGGGAGCGGGGTTCCTGGAAATGCCTGAAGCTCGATGTCTGGAACAAATACATCTCATATGGCCCCAGGGCCGGCCGGCCTTACACGGGACTGACCGCAAGCGGCACCAAACCCCGTGAGCCCCAGCCCGGACTTTTTTCCGGAGACAGCCTTACCCATCCCTGGATGATACCGGTGCGCATCGTGTTTTTCCCGTGGCTGCTTCTGCCCGAAGACGGCACCATTGCCGCAGATACGCGGTATTATCCCTTTGGCACGCGCATGTTTGTGCCCGGATACGGATACGGAGTGGTGGAAGACCGGGGCAGCGCCATCAAAGGCCCCCGGCGTTTGGACATTTTTTACCGCTCCCATGCAGAGGCCCTGCAATGGGGCAGGAAAAAAATCAATGTCACCATTTATCCCAAATAACAAAAAAAACCCGAAACCTTAATAAAAAGTGCAGCCACGGCAATGGAGAATAAAAAACGCTTTGAATTTTTAAAGCAGGATTACAGACAGGGTTTTCCGGCCCACTGCGGCATAGAGGTGGTCAATGTTGATACCGGCCGTTTTGAGGTAAAACTGACCGTCGGCCCGGAGCACGGCCAGCGTGAAGGCTTTGTCCACGCCGGGGTGCTGGCCACCATGGCCGATCACACCGCAGGATACGCCGCCTACACCGTGGTGGCCGAAGATGTTTCCATACTGACCATTGAACTGAAAATCAATTACTTCAAACCGGTCACAGGCGATACAGTGGTGTGCCGATCTAAAATCATTCACCAGGGACGGCGGATTATTGCGGCGGAATCAGAGCTGTTTTCAATTCTCCAAAACCGGGAAAAACTGGTGTCCAAGGCGATTGTCACCCTGATGGCGGTCCCGGACTCAGCTTAGGGACAACAACATTTTGAATTGAGGTTCCAGGCAAATGGATGAACAGAGGCAAGCTCCGGGCCGGCTTGCGGATCAAAGGCCCAAATCCCGCAGCCGGCTCAAATTGATCGCAATTGTCGTGGCAGTGGCGGTGCTTTCCGCTGTTGGCACTGCCCTTGTCATCCGGTACGTGTTTTTTCCCTCAGAATTCACGCCTGTAACATTGAGCCCCAAGGAGGAAAAGGTGCTCAACGAAAAAATCAACCGGCTCAATGCCGCATCCCCCGGACAAACATCAAAAAAACCCGCCCGGGAGCAAGCTGCGCCCGTAACCCCGGAGCCATATACCGAAGATCCCGGCAGCCGGCAGATCGTTTTTACCCAAAGGGAATTCAACGCTTTGATCGCCAAAAACACCAACCTGGCAGACAAGCTGGCATTTGATTTTAGCCGGGACATGGCCAGCATAAAACTGCTGATCCCCCTGGACCCGGATTTCCCGCTTCTGGGCGGCAAAACCGTAAAAATTACCGCAGGTGTGGAGCTGGGTTATACCGACGCCAAACCTGTTGTCAAAATCCGGGGCATGAGTATCTGGGGAGTACCCCTGCCCAATGCCTGGATGGGAAATTTAAAAAACGTGGACCTTGTGCGTGAGTTCGGCAATGAAAAAGGCTTCTGGTCCACCTTTGCCGCAGGTGTTGAAGATTTCCGGGTGCAGGACGGCCACCTCCGGATCCGTCTTAAGCCCTGAGGCCCTTAAATTCGCTCAGTTTCAGACCATGTTGGAAGCTATTGCGAGCCCATGCCCTGCATGGCAGCCATGATCCGCTGCTGGGCCTCCTGCACAGCGGCCTCGTTCATATAGGGCATGGCTTTCATAAAGCTGCTGCTGACCTTCTGCATGACCTCGGCCTGCTCTTCTGCAGTCTGCTTGACTTCTTCGGGCATCTGCTCCGGGTCCCGGAGTTCAGGGTATTTTTCATTGATCTCTTTGATGCGCGGGGCCAGGGATTCCAGCCCTTTTGCATACGCATTCATGGCCGCGGCAACACTTTCAGCCGAATCGGCCTTTTCCATGTCGGAATTATAATCCGCTGACAAATCAATAAAATCCTTCTGCACATCCACCACATCACTGTACTCGCCGCCGCATGCGGAACCAAAGACCAGCAGCATGGAACACAACACCAGCATCAGCCGTTTCATCATGATTTCTCCCTTTTTATCCAATTGTTATCAGTTCATCGCAGATTGAATTTTTTGTAAAATCGTTTCCGAAGGGGCGCAGAAAATGTAATTTCCCACCACCGGCCGCCAGGTGCTGCCCGAAAGCCGGCCCAGTTTTTTGTGATAGTAAGTCACGCGATAAGAAAGTTTGTCACTGTTTGCATCCTGATATATCACCTTGTTGACCAGGGGCTCTCCTTCAGCCGGGGAAAGGGCCAGTGCCCTGCTGTCAGTATGCTGCCTTCCAAACCGGGTGTACTGAAGCTCGACAACCGCCCGTGCAATACCCATTTGTTCCAGTTCCCCCAGGTCGGCTTCAGCTTCCAGGGTGCGGGGACGCACAGGGGCGGCCAGGGTCACGGCCATGAGTTCTCCCTCTGTCCAGTCGGGCTTCGGGGGATAGAGATGCCCGCCCCGCAGACTCCATTGCACGGCATAATCATAGGTCTGGGCATCATCGCCCATCCGGGCATAAGTCAGGGTCGCGGTCTGCCCGTTTTTTTCCAGATATTTCCGGTCAATGGTGAGCTCATCAATAAATGGCCGCTGATCTTTGCGGGGCACACGTACCTGGACCGTGGCGTAATTGACCATTTCATTGAATATGTCATAGGCCTCGTTGTCAATGATAAAGCGCATCTCCCGCCGCTGAAAAAAAGGATCATCCAGATTGACTTCGGTGACGAGTTTTGAATCATCCTTATATTTTTCATACCATGCACCCACGTTGCCGGTCATGGAATAGTGCTCATACCGGGCCATGACCTTTTTGAGGTTCAGGGTCTGCGTGGATTTCCGGCGGATCTCTTTTCGCTGAAACACCGTGTACTGGTACTTATTGTGCTTTGCGGCCTCCTTGCGTCTTTGGGCAACAGCGTCCTTGTCTGTTGCCATCTGCTCATCATCGCTTAACAATTCTTCCTCCGAGGGCTGACCCAGTCTTTTCTGCATGTCAAAAAAGGATTCCAGGACGATCTTGTGCAGGCCGCTTTCAACGATCTCCTTGTCGCTGTCAGGCACGTGCTGGACGTAATCAAAACTCACCACCCCGGTCTCTTCCAGGAAATCCAGCATCTGGTGTTTTTCCTTTTCAGTGAGCATCGTGGTTTTTCTCGTGCTTATGTTGAGGGCGTTGTACCACTTGGGATCCCAGTAACGGCTTTCATCAGTGGATTTTTCCCGTTCGTGGCTGTATTGGGACTCGATTGCGTGGTATTTGTCATAGTTGATCTTGACCTTGACGTCATAGGCCGGCAGTTTGACCACGTACTTGAGGTCAAAGACAACCGATACCTGGGAAGTGGGCTGCTTGAAGCTTTCCGCCAGGAGGGTGGCGCCGTGGGCATCCAGCCGGGCGGCCACGGCCACCTGCTGACCCTCCATCACCGGCGCCTTTCCGGAGGTGATCAGCGTGGAGGTAAACGCCTCATCGCCCAATACGGCAGAGACCACGTTGAAGCTGTTGCCTTCCGCGCCAATTTCCAAAGGCACAGCACCTTTTAGCCGGGCACCCTTGACCTGCTTTTGCAGTGCTTTTTCCACTGCCTGCTGCTGGGTTTTATCCAGGCCGTATTCAACGAGAAAATGGAGCACAGCACCCTCGGCCCCGCCTTCGGCCTTGGTTTTATCGGTCACGAAACGGATCAGGGAAAATTTCGGCGTGCCGTCGGCATGCCTGGATATTTGCGGGTTGGTGGGCAGGTAATAATAAGTTTTGCTGGTTTTTGCCGGATCCCGGGTGGCTTCGGGGAAACACCGGACAGTGGTGCCGTCCTTGAGCTTGATATCCCGGTGGCGGCCGTACTGGATCCCGCCCACCTTCCGGACGGTTTCTGATGAGGGAATGGTGAGCGCCGGGCGGATGGCTTTGGGTTTGAATTTGTATACAGGTTCCGGATCTGCACCGGTTGTGCTGCCGGCACCGGCCATAGCGGCTCCGGCCGCCATACACAGGATGAGCACTGCGACCATTGCCACCTGCTTGAATCGGATCATTATTATATCCTCCTTAAATTATAGTTCAGGCGGTATCAAAACCAGATAGGTTTCATCCAGGGGCTGCCAGTCGCCCTTAATGGGCCGGCCGCCGGACGGGTACCAGTTGATCCGGTAATCAACGGCTGCTTGCGGATCATGGAAAAGCACGTGGCCGGACACGGACTCGGCATCCGTGACCCGCATTACGGCCAGGCGTTTTTTAACCTTCTCGCCAAAGACCGGGTAGCGGACTTCCAGGGTAGCGCTTCGGATCCCTGCGTCTTCGAAAAGAAAACGGTCCGCATCCACTTCCAGATCCATCCGGTCAAGGGGCGGGGCAATGGTGATGATGGGATCACTGCTGCTGTGCCATTCATCCGGGTTCCCCGGATTCTTGATCTGGTGCTGGCCCCTGATGCTCCAGGTGGTGCGATACCCGTAATCCAGCCATGCCTCCTCTTTTTGCCCCAGCCGGGCGTAGCGCCAGGATTTGCTGAGTCGTCCCTGCCGGATATCCTCCCGGGTAAATATCAGTTCCCCGGCAGCAACGGCGTGATCCGGATACTGCTTGATCACAGAAACCCCGGCAAAATTCATGATATCCTCAAAAACGCCGGAAAAGTTGCCGTCAATACGGAAAAAGACCTCCCGTTTTTCAAAGGCCGGATCCGCCAGGTTGACCACCCGAAACATTTCCGGGTTTTCCCCGAATTCCCTGTACAGGCCCGATATATTTCCTGCCGTGTCCACAGGCACCCGAATCACGGCCCGCCGGTTTAAATTGATATTGAAAGTGGCCCGGTTGATATCGGTTCGTTTTTTGAGCACATACTGATTATCCGTGTAATATTTCTGGTTGCCCGTACCGGTGAACACCCTGGCCAGCCATCCCTTTTTCTGACGGCCCTTTATCTGGCCGGATTCAACGGCTTCTTCCTTTTCCGGAATTGCGGTAAACCCGGTTTCCTGGTCAAAAATAATTTCAGTCAATTTGGTGGTGGCCAGGTCCACCAGGCTTTGCATGGCCTTGTTGGCGGTATCCTCCGGAAGCCTGTCAAAGATCTCCACATTAACGGTACCGGTGCGGACCAGCTCATCCATGATATCCCGGATCTGACGTCTGGCATAATTGTCCTGCCGGTTGAAAACCTTTGAGAAATGTTCATAAACCGTGCTCACATCCGCACTGATTCGGGCCTCAAAAGACGGCAGCGAGGCCTCGTAATAGGTCCGCAGGGCAACGGATACATCCGAGGTGGGTTTGTTTAACGATTCCCACAACAAGGTCGCCCCGTGGGGCGACAGGGTGGCGGCCACCGCGGCCCTGGAACCCGGGGTAACCGGGGCCCGGCCGCTGCTGATCAAGCTCCGGGTAAACCCTTCGTCTGAAAGGGTCCCGGAAACAATGGAAAAACTTCCCTCTTCCTGCTGATTCAGGGGCACCGGCCCGGCCAGGCGGGCTTTTGGTCTTTTTTGTTTAAGGGCGTTTTCAAGGGCTGCGCGTTCATCTGCAGGCAGGGAGAATGTCATGAGCATGTGCAAAAGCCCGCCGCTGGTCTCGCCTTTGGGATCCACGAACTTCACCAGGGAAATCTCCAGGGCACCGTTTTTTTTTTCCGATACCCTGGGAACAGTGGGCAGATAATAATAAACATCCGGATTACCGGCATCCTGGAGCAGCAAAATCCCGTTGATTTCCATCCGGCCGGCTTCATAATTGACCAGCGCCCACGCAGACCCGCCGATCAAAACAAGAACCAAACAACATACCGAAATTGAGAGTTTTTTGAAAATCATCATTGTTTAAATGCCTCCCCCGGGAAGTTCATCCCAATAGATGATATCGCCTTCCAGTTTTCTTTCTGCAGTTGGAATCTTTCTGCTTCCTGTGAGATACCAGGTGACGGCCATGCGGGTTTCGGGATTGTCCGGGTCTTCGGGAATATCGAGGATCATGGATGGCGCCGGCCCTTTATTTCGGATCGTGGCCTGCCGGGTCACATAATGATCCCCGATTCTGCATTTCAGGGTGATTACCCCATGACGTACATCCGCCTTTGTCAGGCGGCTGCCGTCGCCCTCGATGGTAATTGTCCTGTAGCGGTGGGGCGGGGCCAGAGCCAGCATGGGGCTGTCGGTTTCCTTCCACGGGGTCCGGAGTTCCACCCCGCCGTGAAAGGACCAGATGGCCTGGTATTTGTAATTCAGCCAGGCTTCGCGATCAGAATCGTTTTTCCATCCATAGGTCATGGAAAAATGGTTGCCCGAATCATTGAATCTTTCGGGTGTGATAACCACCTCATCTGTGGTTACATCGCCTGCCTGGTGGCGCTTTTTCATTTTTACCGTAACGAAATTCATATACTTGGTAAAAGTGGCGGCATCCTGGCCATCGAGCGTCACCAGGACTTCCCGCTGTTTAAAAACCGGATCATCGATTGTAACGGCCCGAAACACCCGGGGATCGTTGCCGTATCGGGCATAGATGGCCCCGATATTTTCAGCCATGGCAAAGGCCTGGTTCTCGGTTCGAAAATGATTCATCTCATAGACCATCTTGCCGGATCGCTTTATGCGCTTCATTTCATAGGAGGCCACCAGGGAAAAACCCGGTGCGCCACTGGCACGGTTTTTTTGTGCGGCCGTTTTTTTATCTGCATTTTTTGCAGCCGCCTCTTTTTTGGCTATGGGCTTGTCTTTACCCTTGTCCCCGGCCTCCGATTTTTTGTCGGATTCTGCTGAAGTGCTTTTTTTTGTGGCCTTTTCTCCGGATGCATCTCCCGGATTCTCCGGCAGCTGGGCAGAGGCGGCCCTGGCAGTGGTTTCGGCATCCGATGCGGCGGGGCCGTCCGCCTTTTTCCCCAGACGCTGGCGCAGCATGCGGATGCGGCCCTTGATTTCATCGGCCCGGCTGCCGGTGGGCTCATGATTTTTTTGATAGGTCTCGTAAGCCGTGAGGGCGGCCCGGGTGTCTTCGTTCGGAAAGCCGTTCTTTCGGGCGTTTTCATAAAGCCGGCGGGCACGCGTATAGGCATGGCCGGCATCTTGTTCAGTGGCTGCCTGTGCTACGGCGCTTGCTTCAGAAGTTTCACTCTGGCCCGGTGCTGCCGTGCCGCCGTCAGCGTCAGTTCCTGCCAGCATCTTTGCATTCCGCATTTCTTCCAGTGCATTTTTTCCGTCCTTGCTGTCATGGCCATAAATATCTGCGGCCTGTCCGAAGGGATCAATGGCGGATTCATAGCGTTCCATTTGGAGCAGACACAGGCCTATGCTGAACAAAAAATCGGCTTTTCTCTTAGATTCTGCAACCGCGCTTTTGGCATAGATGTCCGCGCCTTTCCGGAAAGCTTCAAGCGCCTGCGGATACGCTTCTTTGCTGTAATGGGCGCATCCCTTTTGATAGGCAGCCTTGGCCTGATCTTTAAATGTATCGGCACAGGCTGAAGGGAAAAGTGCCTGATAAACCGTCTGCCAGAAAGACGCGGGTGGGTGGGCAGCTCCATCACCGGCCGGCCTGTGGATGAGTTGCGGATTTACCAGACTCGCGCTCTTTCCGGATTGTTTCGTGCCGGCCGCGCTTTTGAGCAGCTCTACCGCCTGATTCAGGCTGTCATAGCTGTTTTTTTGAGCTGCGGCTTTCTTTAAATCATCTGCGGGCGCAGGATCAAACATCACTTTCAGCAGCTTCTCATTGGCACTCTGGATGATCTGGTCCATGTTTTTATTTTCACCCCTGGTGGTGATTTTAACCGCGCCTGTCTGTCGCAGCTCCTGGAGCAGAATATCCACGTCCGCGCCGAACCATTTGTACTTGAATCCGGCATTGATGCGGTCATGCTTGCTGACCCTTTTCCAGTCCGCCTCCAGGGTTGCCTCATAGGGCTGCCGGATTCCGGCAAATTCCATGTCAAAAACCAGGGAGATATCGGGTGTGTCGCTTTGGAAGCTTTCCCACAGCAGTTCCGCCCCTTGCCGGGTCAGGGCCATGGATACAGCGGTCTTCTGTCCTTCCATCAAAGGGGCTTTGCCCACTGCCACCGTGCGGGTGGTTTGTTGATTTTCCTGCTGAAAAGAAGTAACCAGGGCAAAGCTTCCGTTGCGATACGCAATCGGACCCGCCAAAACAGCATCCGGGTGCCGCTGACGCAGATCATTTTCTGCCTGGCGGACGCGCTCATCAGAGGCACCGTAGGTCACGAGAAAATGAAGAATGCCGCCGCCCGAAGCTTGTCCTGTGCCGGCTTCGCCTGTCTTCCGGGTCCGGGCGTATTTGAGGAAGGAAAACTGGGGCCGGCCGTTTTTATAGGCCAGTCCGGGCTGATCCGGAAGATAGTAAAACCGCTCCGGGGAATCCAGGCTTGGATAACAGATCAAATCTCCGCAGGTTTCCATTTTATCCAGCAAAATTTCCTGGGCCGCCGCATGAGCACAAAAGATGCACATGCATAACGCAAAGGCTGCAAACAAAAACAGTTTTCGAAAAATTGACACCTTGCCCCCCTCTTTTCCGGCAAATCGCGGATGCCGTCATTGTTCTTCTGTTTCTTGGTTCTCCTCTGTCCTGTTTTGATAGGCGGTGATATCCAGTAGCGCTTCCCCGGTTTTTTGCCGCCATTGTCCGGTTTTTTTGCTGCCGTCTTTATAAATTCTCGAAATTCTGTAGCGATAGGGCTGGTCCAGGTCTTTTGCCAGCTTAAACGCGATGCGCCCGCGGTAATCACTGCCGGTCCTGAATGTCACGGACTCCACCAGATCCCGCCCGGCTGTGGGGATGGCCACCTCCACGATCTTGGCATAAAGGTTTTCCTCCAGGTTTTCCACAAAATCAAAACAGAACACATCCAGGCCGGTATAGCCCTTTTTCATTCTCGCCCCGAGATCGGTACGCTGAAAATGGTCCGGATGAGCGGCAATATCCATTTCAACCGCCACAACCCGGTTTTGCGCGACTGCGTCGGGCTCCCATTGGTCCTGTTTTTTGCGCACCCCGGTCAGGGTCTCGTCAATGGACACGCTCACCTGGGTCTGGCCGGCTGCCACGGCATCCCATAGAATCTCGGCATCCCGGGCATCCAGGGGGAGCACCAGCGCACCGCCTGTCCACCTGGTATTGTAGGTTCCAAAGTTTTGTCCACCGGCAAACATCAGGGTAATCCGGGTTTTGGAAATCGGCATGCTTCTGATTTCCGGACTGGAAAACCCCCTGGAGCGGAGTTCTTTGCGCATTTCCGGCAGGATTTGGGGTTTTCGGCTGTGCTCAATGCCCAATGTCAGCACGCCCCGCACCCAAAAATCCCCGGAATCACTTGTGCCCTTGCGCCCAAGATAGCGGTAAAGGGCCAGGCTGTAATCCGGGGTGCCGTCTTTTTGCCTGCCCAAAACAGGCATGGCCGGCGTGATATACCATCTGGAATGATTTTGGTGATCCCGGTAAATCCGCACATCCCGGATGTCTGTAAAATAATCCAGATCCGGCGCGCCCATGCATACAGCCACCGGCCACAAGCATAGAGCCGCTGCTGTCAGCAGGTATTTCAAAGCTTTTGCTTTCAGATTCCCACCCCCGGATTACTGGATCGGGCCGTTAAACAACGCTTCCACCTGGCTGGAACCGAAAAACTGGGTGAGTTTTCTACCGTCCTCCCATTGCGGCGCCATCCGGGTTTGCCCGGCCTGTGTGACAGCTTCGAGACGGTATTTGTACAACAGCGGATCCCCGCCTTTATCTGCAGGAATATAGAGCATGAGATTTTCATTGATATTGTCATCAGCGGTCAGGGTGATTTCCTTTTTCTGAACCGCAGAAGCCCGGGCTGTGAAATAAGGAGACTGGACATGGACAATGAGCTTATACACACTGAACTGATCAAAGACCCCGGGAATGGCCTCCAGATGAATCAGGCTTCCGGGAGCCAGGGCCACGCCTTTTCTGATGTTCTGATCAATTGTCTCAAGGCATGGCGCACAATTGCTGTCAAAATCCAAATCCATCCAGGCCACCATGAGGTTGTCGCCCAAAAGCGCTTCAGCGGCCGGAAGCTTCAGGGATTTTTCAGCTCCCGGATCAATTTGAACGGGCTTGAGTTTTTTGGAAAGCCGCTCCAGCCTGCCGTTTTCCAGGCGATAGGCATTGACAGCCGCCAGGGCCATGGGAAAATGGGTTACATTTTCCAGCGATGCAATGGGATTGCCCCGGGCCCATTGGTCAAACCCCTTTAAACGGGGGCCGGCAAACCGGGTATACTGAATGCGGATGGGAACCGGAATCCGCACTTGTTCAACCACAACATTGAGGCGGCCCACCAAGCCGCCATGGGCAATCTGGGCCAGAACCTCCTCGGTTTCATCCTGGGTCAGGGAAAGGGTGAGCCGGAACACTTGCTTTAAATGTCCGGGCGGCTCCAAATGGATCCGTTCCGGCGGCAGGGTCAGGCCGGTGGAAAGGGCCTGCAGATCCGCCGTGGCCCCGAGACCGGGCAGCGCCTTGACGCTCAGTGGGTCCGTGGGCTTGAGATCAAAGGCCTGGCGCAGAATGGACTTGAGCAGATGAATATCACCTGTCTGATGCGGCGCCTGGAGTTCGGCTGTGATCATCACCGAAGGCTGCCCGGCCTCTGCCTGGGAATTGTACTGAACATTGAACCGGTAGCCGTCTGCATCGCGTTTGAGCAGAAAAGCCCGGGGAATGTAATAAAAGACATGGGCGGCTGCCTTGTCCTGAAATAGCAAATGGCTGTCCCAGCCGCAGACAACCCCCAGGTCGGCCAGCAGGGCGGGATCATCGATGATATCGCTTAAATCCAAAGCAGCCGAAGGGTCGGGCCCCTGGGGTTGCTCAACGGCTTCCTCGGGTATGATCGGCCTGAGATTTTTCAGGTTTTTAAAAACCGGTTTTTGGATCCGCACCGCGGTGACCGGCTGATATTGAAGGGACGGCGCGGACCGGTCTGTTTCAGCGGGTTTTGGATTTATTTGAAAAAGGCGCTTGTTGACAACCGGGGATTGCTCCCCGGCCCGGGCGGCAGCTGCACCGAGGCTTATACAAAACACGATGATCAGCAATTTTCGCATGGACGCATCTCCCTGCCTGAAAAATAGCGCTGTTAAGACATAGGCCGGCTTATTGGCTCACCAGCCGGGGATTGACCCAAACCGCCCAGTCCTGGTTGCTGCTTTGGCCGGACTGAGCACGCAAAACAATGTGGACAGGCTTGCCCGCCCAGGCCGACAGGTCTGCTTCCAGGGGGGTATATTGTCTTTTTGTAATGCGTTTGCGAAGCACCCTGCGGGACTTGTTGTCCGCGGATACAACCAAAACCGTCATCACAACCCCGTCTGAGCTTTCCGCGCCCTTGAGCAGCGCACCGGTGCTTTTAAACATCACGTTGCCGCCGAGTTTCATCATCGGAAAACGCCCCTGTATCCATCCGCGGTCAACCCATTGCGGGTGGGTTTGCAAAAGATTGGCCGCCTTGTTGTCCGGATAAATGGTGCCGTTTTTCAGGGTTCTTGCAAACCCCCGTTTGTCGCTGTCTGAGCCCGGAAACGGCAGTTGCCCTGCCGCGCTTTTCCATGCGGCTTTGTTGGCATGAGCAAAAAAATTATATTCGGTAACCAGGGGAATTGATATTTTCCGGGCCGGCAGGTTTGTCTTGCCGGCTGTTCCGGCATGCTGTGCAACTTTTTCGGTTGGTGATGGATCGATTTGCGCGGTTTGAACGGGCCTTAACACGGCCCCGGTTTCCAGGGGTCTGGGCCCGGCGGCGCCGGCCTGGGTGTTTTCTGCGGTTTCATCTTCGGCCAGTTCAATGGCCTCTTCGGAATCAGGCGGCCCGGCGGCTTGTGCTTCAGCAGATTCAATCTCACTGCTGTCTGTCCATTTTTTTTGAAAATCATAGACCAGGCTGCCAAAAGGGCGATCCGGATCTGTTTTGCGGACCAGGTATAAAAGAATCTGATCAGACATAATTTCCTCAGAACCGGTATCCCACCCGGTCGCATCCGCCTGCGAATCCCGGCCGATTTTGAGAATCACCGCCCCCTTTTTGTCTTCTATGGGCGACAGGGTGCTGGAAAATCCTTCCAGGGGTTGTCCCCAGCGCAGCACATCGCCCTGGACATAAACCCCGTCCCTGCGTTTGACATCTTCATAATCGACTTGCAGAACAATTGCATTGCCGCGCCTTTCCAGCAATTTGACTTCACCGATGCGGCCTTCATAGGTTCCGATGAATTCTTCAACCTCCTGCTCCAGGGAATCCTGGGCCGCATCCCCCAAAGTTTTGAGAAGGCCATCGAGCACTCCGCTCTCCTGCTGCTGTGCTTCTGATTCTGAAGAGGTTTCTGATACCTGGGCAGGTAATGGGGCTGCAATGATCAATAAAAGAAAAAAAAGGAAAAAAGGCCGAAAAAAGACTTGGTTTTTCATTTTCCATCTCCCTGTCACTCGGGTGGGCAAAAACGGGATAGGTGCGAGGATTATTTTTTATGATAGAAAATTGTATACTAAGCTTCAACCCCGATGTAAAGGCTTAAATGCGATTTACTCGCTCATTTTAGTCGTAAAATCGCCTACAGCGCAAAATCCATGCAAAATAACGGAGAAACGGGAAAACAACGGATTTTGTTCTTCCGTAAAAAGCTTTTTGCTGCGTCCGATGTTTGTCAGGAAGGAAGCCCGGCGGCCGGGCTCAGGAAAGCGGTGTGAGATGGATCAGAATGCCGATAAAATGCAGGGTGGAACCGCCCAGGACAAACAAATGCCAGATGGCATGATTAAACGGCAGGCATTTGGATACGTAAAAGACCACGCCTGCGGTATAGACAAGCCCGCCAAAGACCACCCAATAGAGCAATCCATGAGGGAGTATGGCAATCATGGGTTTAATGGCGACAATGGCCAGCCAGCCCATGGCCAGGTAAATGGTGAGGCTGACAAACTTGTGCCGGCCCAGATATATCAGCTCGTAAATGAGTCCGGCCGCTGCCATGGTCCAGATCAGCGCAAGCAGACTCCAGCCCCAGGGACCGCGCATGGCAATCAACAGCACCGGGGTATAGGTGCCGGCGATCAACAGAAAAATCGAGGCATGATCCAGCCTGCGAAACAGGGTTTTTATCCGGGTGCCGGAAACCGCATGGTAAAGCGCGGAAGACAGATAAAGCATCAGCAGGCAGAACCCGTAAACGCCAAACCCGACCATATGCCACAAATCGCCGCTTTTGCAGGCGAGAAACAGCAGCACCGCCAGGGCGGCAATGCTTAGCACCGCGCCGATGCCATGGGTGACCGAATTGGCCAGTTCCTCGGCAAAAGAGTAGCGCCGGCCGCCGGTCCGGTCTGGAGCATCCCCTTTGCCGGAACTTTCAACGGGATTTCTTTGAACTGGCTTGATCAAATTCATGGCAATACCCATATCACAAACCCATTGCAAAAGCGAACCGGCAATTGTTTTTCCGGCCGGCCGGGGGCGCTCAGGGCTGGTCTGCCTGACGGCCGGGCCGGAAATAATAAATCTGATCGCCGGATTTGCGGATCTCCACAAAACCTGCGGCGGTCAATTGCGCCATTTTATCGGCAACTGTTTGCGGGTCCATGGCCATGCCGCCTGCAATATCAGCAGCCGTGCACGGCCGGCGCAACAGCATGTCCAGAATCTCGGCTTCCATATCTTTTTCCGGGGCGGATGTATGTGTGTGGGCAAATTCAGCAATGACTTCGGCCTTTGGTCCCAAAACTTCGGCCAGGGCCTGAAGCCTGTCTGCGGGAACCTGGGCGGCATATTTTTCCGCAGGCGGCCGGACAGCGGTATTTAAATGAATGCGGTCCGGATCAATATCAGCCAAATGGGGATTTAAGGCCTCCATGGCCTCTTTTTTATCATTGATACCCGAAACAATGAAAATCTCAAGCCAGATCCGGCCGGCATATTGTTTCCGGAACCCGGCCAGGCCGGAGACCATTTTTTCAAATGAAATATCTGCATGGGGGCGGTTGATACGCTGAAAACTTTCTGCATCATGACCGTCAAACGAAGGCAGCACCACGTCTGCGGCCTGCAGGTCCTTTTGGACGGCTGTATCCCCCAAAAAAGAACCGTTTGTGAGCACGGCCACCGGAAAAGTCGAGATCCGACGGATTTCCCGGATAATGGCGCCAATTTCGCTGTTCAGAGTCGGTTCCCCGGAGCCGCCCACAGTGATGTAATCCGGTCTCGCCCCGGCATCCAGACGGGTTTGAAGTTCTGCCAGGATACGGTCTTTTTCAATATATGGCCGCCGGGTAACAGTGGTCTGGCGTGTGCGGCCGATCTGGCAGTAAATGCAGTCATATGTGCAGGTTTTGTACGGCACGATATCCACCCCCAGAGACAGCCCCAGGCGGCGGGAAGGCACGGGCCCGTAAACAAGTGAATCCGGTAGTTTTTGATCTCTTGGCAAAGCGGACGCATCCTTTTTGGAAAATGTGGGTTTATTTCAGAAAATCCAGTGTCTTGGCCACGGCATTGAGCTTGCTGTAAAGCATATCCCATTCTATGCGCACCGCCTTGAGCATTTCCTCCCAGTTGCCAAACAGATCGTCATTGATCTTCTGCTTTTTCGCAGCCGGCAGCCGGCTGATGTGGGTGTAGAGCTCTGAGAGCTTTTGCGCGCAATGCATCCGGTCAAACTCTCTTGCCGTCTCCAGAGCATTTTCGGAATATACCTGCAGCCGGCCATTTTCTGCAAAACACCGGCCAATGGCCTGGGCAAAGGTCTCAGGGTCAGCATTTTCATCCAGCAGACGGCCGTTGTGTTCGTCTCTGACCACTTCGCGCACACCCGAGGCATCCAGGGCCACCACGGGATTGCCCGCGGCCATGGCCTCTGTGACAACCATGCCCTGGGTTTCGGACTTGGAGGAAAATACAAACAGATCCATGGCATGGTAGGCATTGACCAGTGCATCCCCGGTCTGCTTGCCGGCCATCACCAGGCGGTCGCCCAAGCCCTGTCCGGCCAAAGCCTTCTCCATTTGCTTTTTTTCCGGGCCGTCGCCCACCACCACGAACCATGCCCGGGTATCCTGCTTCATGTAGGCGGCCACCGCCCGGGTCAGAAAAGACAGGTTTTTCTCCCTGGCCAGCCGCCCCAAATGACCGATCACACGGGCATTTTGCGGAATGCTGAATTCTTTTCGGAATTGTTTGCCGCTGCCATCCTGAAATGCCTCGAAATCCACTCCCGTGGGAATGGATGTAACCGGTGTTTTGACCCCTCGCTGCTTTAGCAGGTCTGCAATGCTCTGGCTCGGGGCCACCACATGGGTGCACATATTGGCATAGGCTGTTGTCATTTGGATCACAAATTTCTTCATGGTCGGCGACTGGGAGGAAACATAATGGGTGTACTGCTCATAGAGGGTATGATGGGTAAACACCAGGGGCAGGCCCCGGCGGTATGCCGTTCTCATGGCCGCATCCCCGAGCAGAAACGGATGGTGGCTGTGGATGATGTTCGGAGCAAATGCATCGATTTCCTCATCAATGATAAAGGGAATCGGGATGCTCACGGAGAAATCACTGCCGTTGAAATTCTGGATGGCCGGGACCCGAAGTACCCGGGAAGTCTTTTCCCGGCCGGGTTTTTTGTCCGGAAACGTGGGGGCCACGATAAGCACCTCACGGCCGAGTTTTCTCAGGTCGGTTTCAAACAGGGAAACCGACCGGGCCACGCCCCCCACATGGGGCAGATAGGTATTGGTGAACATGCAGATGTTCATTTTTCCCACACCTTGATATGCATTTCATTGTCCTGGGATCCGGCTTCCACGGCTGCGTTCTCATAGCCGGGCACCTGAACGGATATATCCGGACACCCGCTTCGCCACTGCCCGTTGATCTGCACTTCAAGGCAGCCCTGCCCCGGGGTCAGGGTCACGCTCACAGGTCCGTGAGGGGTGGGTGTGGGGCCAAAAAACAATGGCTCGTTTCCAGAAAGCCATTGCCTGAAAATTCCCGAACCAATGATCAGATGATTTTCTTCTTCGCGCACAAACAGGTTGCGAATCATAACCACCCATTCGGCCGCAGCCCAGCCGTGCTGACCGTCGCCCATGCAACCGCCCAGGGTGTGGGGGTGGATGGCCTCGGGCCACTGGCCGGTGGATGTGGCCAGTTCAGCCACTTTTTCGATCAGGTCCTTATAGCGCGGATCTCCGGCCCGAAGCAGGCTCTGGGCAATATCCAGGGTGAGATACGCATTGATTCCGGAATGAATCATGTCCTGAAAAAACGCCCCCTTATGAAAACAGTCATTCATGAGGTACTCCACGGTTTCCATAATCCGGGGCTCAGCCGCAGGGGTGATCTGAAGGGGATAATCAGCCACAAGCGATCCAATGGCCCCGGCATCCATTCGCCGGTACGGCGAGGCCGGGATGGCGTTTTTGCTTTTGGCCTCGGGAATGGCGGCAATGCTTCCGAATATGCACTTGTAAAAATCCTGGTAAAACCGGTTAAACCGGTCTGCCATGGAAGGGCTGTGAAACTGTCCGGCCATCTTTGATGCCGCCTTAAGCCCGGCCAGACCCCAGAAATCATCCCAGTAATAATAATCATTGGGTCCCAGGTGCTCGGCGCTGAACCCCGCCGGCAGCAGCCCGCCGTGTCGTATGCCCGGACTTTTGGGCGCCCGTTTTTCCTGGATCCATTCCGCGGCCTTGAGAACCGAATCCAGCCAGGTCTTTGGCGGCCGTGTACCGCTGAGTTCCAGGTACCGGTTCATGATCCACAGCACCTGGCCGTTAGAGTCCCATTCACCCTCCTGGGACCGGAAATATCCACTCCTGCGCTGCCGCTGGGGAAACCGGTCGATCCGGATGCGGCTTCGTTCGCACATGTTGGCGCTCATCATGGCGTTTAACATCAAGCAGGCATCCCGGAACCAGAACCGGTTATAGGTATACGGACCCGGAACCGGATCACCCGCGGACAAAAGCAGCAAAGAGCGAACGGCGGTGTCATACAAAAACTGAATTTTTTCATCCGGGACCCGCAGCCGGGCCGTATCCGAAAGATGCTCCTGCCATGAGCGCATGGTGATTTTCCGGCGCTCGGAAGCCGGCGGCATATCCTTTTCCAGGTCCACTGACACCCGGATGCGGCGCGCCTGATTTTCCTCTAAGCGGAAAAACGCAGCAGAAGTGGCCATGCCTACGCTGCATTTGACCCGTTTGACATTGGAGGCCACATCCGCCCATTTGCCAAACACATCTCCCTCGCCATAATCAGAAAACAAAACCTTGTCCGGCACCTGATCCATATAAACCCTGGTATGACGGTTCACCAGCCAGAATGGCCGGGCATGATTCTGAAATTCAATGGATTCAACAAACTGAATGCCTTCAGGATTATAGGGCCGCAGGGTCACAACCAGCCATCCTCCGGGTGCAGACTGCCCGGTGTAATCAATCTGCGCATACCCGGAACTGTTTTGGGTTTCCATCCGCAGGCCGGTTTCCAGGTCCATTCCTTTTTCACTGCACTGATGCACGAGCTTTAAGGTGTTTTCATCCATATCCAGATGCTGGTTTGAATTCTCCAGCGCCGAGGGAAGCAGTGTTCTGCCGTTTGCGTCAATGATCCAGCAGTCCACGGACCAGCCGTCATACAACGGTGTGACCAGGCCCCTGGGATCCATGATGGGATAGACCTGCAGGTCGGGATGGCCCACAGCGGTCCAGTTGCGATGGGTAAGATTGACGTGGCTGAAGGCAAACCCCCGAGGGATAAAGGAATAATCCGATGGATTGAACTGCCGCTGGACCCAGTAAGGCCAGATCCAGTCCAGGTTGTACTGAATGGCCTTGGTGTTGACCAGGCCCCGGGCGTGGAAGATAATGCCGGCCCGCAGCAATTCAATCGGCTCCTGGACCTCCGAGGGCTGGGAAAACCGCCGCACCTGCGCGGCCAGCTTGATCGGATCGATAACGCCAAATCGTTTGGCTGCCCGCTTAATGATAAATTTCCAGGGTACCCATCGCGTGAACATGAAAACTCCTTGTTTATAAAAATTGCAATGGACTTAAACAAATAAAATAATGCACAGCCGGCCGGTTTTCAATGGGTCGGAGTGTTTGTTGAAATCATCGGCCTCTTGCAAACACGCCATAAAGTATGAAATGGAAACGACACCCCCGGAAACTATGCAATAGACTTTATCCGGGATAACAATTGTGCTATTGTGACAGAAAAGCACCGGGGCGTAAACCGTGACAGTATCGCAAAAAGCCTTTTACATGGCTTGATGCTTGTCAGGAAGGAAGCCCTTCCCAGGGCCAAACCCCGGGACCAAGGTATTAAAGGCGGCTTTTTAACGTTGCTTTAAACTGAACTGAGAGATTTTCAAGTTTGCCGCAGATACAAGGAAGCCGATGTTGAGCCATGGTCGGCTATGCGCGATATCGGCTGAGACATTAGATGCGGCAAACTTTGAGAATCGCAGCTACTGATTTATAGACTGATTTGCTGGAGCAAAAACCATGTCCGAAAATGACATCCCGGAAGAAAACGGATCTGATGAAGAAGAAAGCTTTGCGGATCTGTTTGAATCCTACATGAGCGAAATGAAAGACGATCTGCACATCGGCGAACAGATCACCGGCGAGATCATCGCCATTGGACAAGACAGTGTGTTTGTCAGCACCGGCACCAAGATCGACGGGGTGGCGGCCAAATCCGAACTCACGGACAAGGAAGGCAATTTCCCTTACAGCCTGGGCGATCCGCTCACCCTTTACGTGGTATCAAAAGATGACAGCGAAATCCGGCTTTCGAAAAGCATGACCGCGGAAAGCGGCATCCACCAGCTCTATGAAGCCCAGCGCGCCAAGGTACCGGTCCAGGGCAAGGTCACTGAAACCTGCAAGGGCGGGTTCCGGGTCAATGTTTCCGGAAAAACCGCTTTCTGCCCGGTCAGCCAGATGGATGTGACCTATGTGGAAACCCCGGAGGATTATGTGGGCGGGGAATACGATTTTCTCATCACCCGTATCGAGGAAAGGGGCCGAAACATCGTGGTCTCCCGCCGGGAACTGCTTGAGCGCCACATGGCCGAACAAAGAGAACAGTTTCTCAAGACCGTGTCCGTTGGCGATATCGTTGACGGACGGGTCACCCGGCTGATGCCCTATGGGGCATTTGTGGAACTTACCGCCGGGGTGGAGGGCATGGTCCACATATCCGAGATTTCCTGGTCCAGACTCGAAAAGCCTGAAGATGCCGTGTCTGCCGGAGATCCGGTGCGCGTCAAGATCCTTGATATCCGGGAGCCGGAAAAACCGGGCCAGACGGGCCGAATTTCGCTATCCATGAAGCAGGCCGCCGGTGATCCCTGGCAGGATATTTCCCAAAAATTCAGCCTTGGCGACAAGGTTGACGGTATGGTCACCCGGTGTGCGGATTTCGGGGCATTTGTGGAAATCGCCCCGGGCGTGGAGGGCTTGGTGCACATCAGTGAAATGAGCTATAAAAAGCGCGTGCTAAAGGCAGAAGACGAGGTATCGCCGGGCCAGCACGTGGCTGTGATGATCAAGGGCATTGACCCGGAAAAACGCCGGATTTCTCTGAGCATGAAAGATGCGGAAGGCGATCCCTGGATCAATATAGAAAACCGGTACAAACCCGGCCAGCAGGTCACCGGCACCATTGAGAAAAAGGAATCCTTCGGTTATTTCGTGTCCATAGAGCCTGGTGTGGTGGGACTGCTGCCTGTATCCAAAATCAATAACGCCCCCAATGCCAGACAGATCGAGGGCTTAAAAGTCGATGATCCCATCGCTGTAACCATTGAAGCCATTCACGCCGCAGACCGCAAAATCTCGCTTGCCCCGGCAGACGCTGCGGATAAAGGCGATTGGCAGTCCTTTAAAAAAACCGCCCAGACCGATTCCGGCATGGGCGATCTGGGAGAAAAACTCAAGGCTGCCTTGAAATCCAAAAAATGATGAGCCTGTAAAAAGCTTTTTACAGGCAGTGTTAAGTTTTAAGTGATTAAGTGTTAAGTAAAATCAAGAAGTTATTTCTTTACTGATTGCCTGTTATATTCCTTTCAGAACTTCTTCTAAGTATAGCGCGGTCCTGGGCTGCGGCCTTGGGGAAACACTCCCAAGGAAGCCCAGGGGCGGGATCGGTTTTTGAAGCGACATTGAGCGTTTTTGCATAAAAATTTCAAACTGTTTGAGGCCTGCAGAGCGAGTTTGTAAATTTTAAGCAAAGGCATTTGATAAATCCGCAAAAACGATCAGGAGCGAAAAAACTGAGCCCGACCACAGGGCTTCCTTCCTGCAACAACAGCGGACGCGGTAAAAAGCTGTTTACGGTGCCATCAGCTCTTGGCAAACAAACCGTTGATCACCAGCAACAGTACTCCTGCACCAAGCAGAACAATGTAGAGCGGCGCTGTAACCAAAGAATCCAGATAACTTCTCAAAAAAGCGACCGGAAAGTTTTCGATCCAGGCAAAGGCGTCATGCCCGAACACACTTGCCAGAGTGTGGTTGTAAAACGTCTGCCCCTCGTCCATGATCGAGGCGATTCCCTGAAATCCCACAAGCACCAGACCACCGAGAAATGAAAGCACCCCCAGCCACTTGATTGTTTTCATGATTCCTCCCCAAAGCCGCGTATTGATTCACATTGATCAAAAAAGAACTCTTTTATCCACATTTTCAGGTCTATAACACGGCTTTGGGGAAAATACAAATCTAGGACAATGCCGCCTTGATAAACTCCCGGTTCATCCGGGCGATTTCCCGGATGGAAATGCCCTTGGGACACTCGGCCTCGCATTCGGCCTCGTTTGAGCAATTGCCGAATCCCAGCGTATCCATGGCCCGCACCATGGACAGGGCCCGCTTTTTGGCCTCTGGGCGGCCCTGGGGCAAAAGCGCCAGATGGGAGATCTTGGCCCCGGCAAACAGCATGGCCGAGGCATTGGGGCATGCGGCCACGCACGCCCCGCAGCCGATGCAGGCTGCAGCATTAAAGGCTTTTTCCGCATTGTCTCTTGGGACGGGGATGGCATTGCCGTCCTGGGGGCCGCCGGCGTTAATGGAAATATAGCCGCCGGCCTGGATGATCTTGTCCAGGGCGTTTCGGTCCACCACAAGATCCTTGATCACAGGAAAGGCCCGGGCCCGCCAGGGTTCGATCACGATGGTATCCCCGTTTTTGAAATGCCGCATGTGCAACTGACACAGGGTGGTCTCGGGCATGTGCCCGTGGGCCCGGCCGTTGACAACAGCCCCGCACATCCCGCAGATGCCCTCCCGACAGTCATGATCAAAGGCAATGGGTTCGATGCCCTCTGCGGTGAGTTGCTCGTTGACAACATCGAGCATTTCCAGAAACGACATGTCTGTTGAAATGCCTTTGGCCGGATAGGTTTCCAAAGATCCCCGGGGATTGTTTTTATGCTGACGCCAGACCTTGAGGGTCAGGTCAATGGTTTGGGTACTCATTTACTTGTAGCTCCTCTGGGTCAGTTCCACGTTTTCAAATTCAAGAGGCTCGGTGTGCAGTACGGGATCTGAATCCGCGCCCGTGTATTGCCATACCGATACGTGGCAGTAGTTGTCATCATCGCGCAGTGCCTCATGGTCCTCTGTCTGGTAGGCCGTGTTAAAATGGCACCCGCAGGACTCCTTGCGCTCCAGGGCGTCTGTGACCATCAGCTCGCCGAATTCCATGAAATCCGCCACCCGGCCCGCATTTTCCAGGGCCTGGTTGAAATCAGCCGCATCTCCGGGCACGGTAACGTTTTCCCAGAACTCCGCCCGCAGCTCGGCGATCATCTGCTTGGCTTTTTTCAGGCTTTCTTCCTCCTTGGCAATGCCGCAATAATCCCACAGAATATTTCCCAGGGTCCTGTGAAAATCCGCCACTGTGCGTTTTCCGGACACGGAAAGCAGCTTGTCCACCTGGGACTGGATCTGCGACCTGGATTCCGCAAATTCCGGGGCCGAGGCATCCACCTCCGGCAGTTTCGTGCCGGCCAGATAGCCGCCGATGGTATAGGGAATGATAAAATAGCCGTCTGCCAGCCCCTGCATCAGGGCGCTGGCGCCCAGGCGGTTGGCCCCGTGATCGGAAAAATTGGCCTCGCCCAGGGCAAACAGCCCGTCAATGGTGGTCATCAGGTTATAATCCACCCACAGGCCGCCCATGGTATAGTGCACGGCCGGATAGATCTTCATGGGCGTCTGATAGGGATCTTCTCCGGTAATTTTTTCATACATTTCAAACAGATTACCGTATTTGCCGGCAATCACATCCCGGCCGTCTCTGGCGATGGCATCGGCAAAATCAAGGTACACGGCAAGGCCGGTTTCGCCCACGCCCTTGCCCATGTCACACTGCTCCTTGGCATTTCGTGAGGCCACATCCCTTGGCACCAGGTTGCCGAAGCTCGGGTACTTGCGCTCCAGGTAATAATCCCGCTCAGATTCGGGGATCTGGCCAGGCGGCCGGTTGTCCCCGGGTTCTTTGGGCACCCAGACCCGGCCGTCATTTCTCAGGCTTTCGCTCATGAGCGTGAGCTTGGACTGGTAGGTGCCGTGCACGGGAATGCAGGTGGGATGAATCTGGGTAAAGCAGGGGTTGGCAAAATGCGCCCCTTTTTTATAGCACCGGTATGCAGCCGTGACATTTGACGACATGGCATTTGTGGAGAGGAAATAGGCGTTTCCATAGCCGCCGGTCGCCAGCACCACCGCGTGGGCGCTGTGGGATTCCAGTTCTCCGGTAACCAGGTTGCGCACCACAATGCCCCGGGCCTTTCCGTCTACAAGCACCACATCCAGCATCTCGCGCCTGGGAAGAATCTCCACCTTTCCGGCATTGACCTGGCGCATGAGCGAACTGTAGGCCCCGAGCAGCAATTGCTGGCCGGTCTGGCCCTTGGCGTAGAATGTGCGTGACACCTGGGCGCCGCCAAAGGAGCGGTTGTCGAGCAGCCCGCCGTATTCCCGGGCAAAAGGGACACCCTGGGCCACGCACTGGTCGATGATGTTGACGCTGAGCTGGGCCAGACGGTAGACATTGGCCTCCCTGGCCCGGAAATCGCCGCCCTTGACCGTGTCATAAAACAGCCGCCAAATGCTGTCACCGTCATTGGCGTAATTTTTGGCTGCATTGATTCCGCCCTGGGCCGCAATGCTGTGGGCCCTTCTGGGAGAATCCTGGATGCAGAAATTTTTGACGTTATAGCCCAGCTCGGCAAGCGTTGCCGCAGCCGACGCCCCGGCCAGCCCCGTGCCCACAACAATGATGTTGAATTTCTTTTTGTTGGCCGGGTTGACCAGCTTGAGCTCGAAACGATGCCGGTCCCACTTGTCCTGCAAGGGCCCGGCCGGTATTTTGGATTCAAGTGTCATGTACCACCCCTTTTCTTATATAACCGCACGGATATAGACAGGAACAAAGAAAAACCCCACTGCCGCGGCAACGGCAATCACAATGCCGATTGTCTGGATCAGGGGCATGTATTTTTCGTTATTCAACCCCAGGGTCTGAAACAGGCTCCAGAAACCGTGCCGGATGTGGATGCCCACAAGGATCACGGCTGCCATGTAGATGAGGGCAAACAATCCGTTATTGAAAGTATCCACCGCCGCGTCCCAGGGCGTCTGCACTGCATGGTCAATAAAATGAAACTGCGACAAATGCAGGATCACAAACAGCAGGATCAGAAACCCGGTATAGGGCATGGTGCGCGAACCAATGGTTCGGCCCCCGGCGGTTTTATTGACTGCATAGCGCGTGGTACGCGCCCGGCGGTTCTGGAAAAACAAAATCGTGCCGGTGCTCACATGAATAACCGCGAGGGCCAGCAGCACCAATTCCACCACCACAATGATGGGATCCAGTGTGTGCAGGGTTTCCACGTATTTCAAAAACGCGTCCTTGCCGAAATAAAAACTCAGGTTCCCGGCCAGGTGCATGAGGATAAACCCCACAAAGCCGAAGCCGGTGACCGCCATGAGCAGCTTTTTGCCGATGGCGGTGGAAATGTTTTGTGTAAACCAGTTCATGTCATCCGCTCCCGGATAAAAAATAATCAATGTTTGATGGAACCGTAAAAAGTCCAATATCTGCGTTACGCGCAATTTTTCAGAATTTCACGTACGGCTGAGTACGCTGCATTCTTCAAAATCGCGCAAGCCTTGATCTTGAACTTTTTACGGCCCCATCTAAAATCAGACTTTTTACGAGTTTGTCACTGTTTAGGTTAATGGATCAGCCCTTTAAGGCTTCAGGCAATCTATATCAAAACACTTTGGCGCAAAGCTCGCCGATGCGGCCGAGGTTTTCACAAACGTGCACGCCCGCGGCCTTCAACGCCTCGACCTTGCCCTGGGCCGTGCCTGAGCCCCCGGAAATAATGGCGCCTGCATGGCCCATGCGCCGGCCCGGAGGGGCGGTCATCCCGGCGATAAAGCTGACCACCGGTTTGGACATCCGCTCCTTGATAAATTGCGCGGCCTGCTCCTCGGCGCTGCCGCCGATTTCGCCCACCATGACCACGCCTTTGGTCGCAGGGTCTGCCTCAAAAGCTTCCAGACAATCGATGAAATTGGTGCCGTTGACCGGATCACCCCCAATGCCGATGCACGTGGTCTGGCCGATTCCCTGCTGGGTTAACTGGTAAACCACTTCATAGGTCAGGGTCCCGGAGCGCGAAACCACGCCAATGGGACCGCCGGCCTTGTGAATCGGGGTGGGCATGATGCCCACCTTGGCCGCACCCGGTGTGATGATGCCCGGGCAGTTGGGGCCGATCAGTCGGCACGGCTTTGATTTGAGATAGTGTTTCACCCGCATCATGTCCAGTACGGGAATGCCCTCGGTGATGGTGACAATCACGTCCGCGCCGGCGTCTGCGGCCTCCATGACAGCATCTGCGGCAAACGGCGGGGGCACGAAAATCAGGCTGCAGTTGGCGCCGGTCTCGGCCACGGCAGCGGCCACGGAGTTAAACACCGGCACTTCATCCATTTTTTGTCCGCCCTTGCCCGGGGTGACTCCGGCAACCACATTGGTGCCGTATTCAACGCACTGCCGGGCATGAAACTGCCCTTCTTTTCCGGTAATCCCCTGAACCACCACCCGGGTATCTGCATCCACGAATATACTCATATGGGTTTCCTCAGCTGATTGCATTCACTATTGATCATCATGAAGAACACCAAACCGGTCATTTTTCCGGTTTTTTCTTCATGACCTTCATGTTCTTCATGTTTGATAAGCCTGTAAAAAGTCTTTTTTACAGGCAGTGTTAAGTTTTAAGTGATTAAGTGTTAAATAAAATCAATAATTTGTCTCTTTAGTGATTGACGGTGATATCCGTTTTAGGACTTTTTACGGCACCATCATGTTTGATTCGAAATTTATACCAGTGCAGCCACTTTCTCCCCGGCATCAGCCAGATCCCGGGCCGTTTGTATCTCCAGTCCGGATTCGGCAAGTATTTGGCGGCCCTCTTCCACGTTGGTGCCTTCCATGCGCACCACCAGGGGCACGTCGATCTGGGTGTTTTTGGCCGCCTTGACAACGCCTTCGGCCAGCACATCGCAGCGCAGAATTCCGCCGAATATATTGATCAAAATGGCTTTGACCTTTCTGTCTGACAAAATGATCCGGAAACCGTTTTCAATCATTTCCGCGGTGGCTCCGCCGCCCACATCAAGGAAGTTGGCGGGCTCGGCACCGGCCAGCTTGATGGTGTCCATCACCGCCATGGCCAGGCCCGCGCCGTTGACCATGTTGCCCACGGTGCCGTCAAGGTTAATGTAGTTGAGGTTATATTTGGAGGCTTCCACATCCAGTGGGTCTTCCTCGTCCAAATCGCGCATTTCCGCCACATCCTTCTGCCGGTAAAGCGCGTTGTCATCAAAATTAATTTTGGCATCCAGGGCGATTAACTCCTGGTCTTTGGTGATCACCAGGGGGTTGATTTCCACCAGGGAGGCGTCTTTTTCCATCAGCAGCTTATAGAGCCGGGTCAGCATCCGGGAAAACGGCTTTAGCAGATCCTTTCCCAGGTTTAACCCGAATGCCGCCTGCCGGCAGTGATAGGGATAGATGCCAGACAGGGGATTGACATACACCTTGATGATTTTCTCAGGCGTTTCAGCGGCCACGGTTTCAATGTCCATGCCCCCGGCCTCGCTGGCCATGATCAGCACCTCGGCCGATTCCCGGTCGGTCATCAGGCTCAGGTAAAGCTCCTTTTCAATCTCCAGTCCGCTTTCTATGAGCACCCGTTTGACGGGCTGACCTTCGGCTCCGGTCTGTGGGGTGACCAGATTCATGCCGATGATATCACCGGCATATTTTTCCACTTCAGCCGGATCCTTTGCGATCTTGACCCCTCCGCCCTTGCCCCGGCCGCCCGCATGAATCTGGGCCTTGACCGCCACGGGAAATGCGCCCAGGGTTTCGGCTTCGGATTTGGCCGCATCAGGGCTGTTGGCCACCGCGCCCCGGGGAATGGGTATCTCGTATTGGGAAAACAGCTGTTTGGCCTGGTATTCGTGTATCTTCATAAGTCATTTGCTCCGTTTCTATGCAATCACGCAAAGCACGTCGTTTTTGGCCACTGAATCGCCTTCGGAAAAACCAATGGCCTTGACCGTACCGGCTACGGGCGTTGTCAGGGAGTTTTCCATTTTCATGGCCTCCAGGATCACAACCGTATCCCCTTCGGCCACGGTGTCACCTTCTTTTTTCTCATAGCGCACCACAGTGCCCGGCATGGGCGCCTTGATGGGATGGCCCTCAACGGAAGCAGCCGGTTTTTTAGCCGCCGCAGGCGCTTCGGCCTTTTGCCCGGCAGCTTCGGATTTCTGCGAAGAAGGCGCCGGACGGGCCGCAGGGGCTGCCTGGCCGCCCGCCCTGCGGGGGCCGGCCGGGGCTGGAGCAGCCTGCTGGGGTGCTGCGGTCACAAAGGGCATGCCCGTATCTTCAACCGCCACCTCAAATTCCTCGCCGTCCACAAAAACATTGAATTTGCGGACATTGTCGCCTTCCGGGGCCTGGCCCTTTTTCTCGGCTTTTTCCAGCACGTCCTTGAGTTCGCCGGTGCGCACCTTCCGGATCAGGTCCTCTTCCTTTCTGGCCTCTTCCAGGGTCCTGGGCTTCAGGGAATCAGGCGGGGACTCCAGTCCGTACTTGTATTTCAGAAATTTCTTTCCGGTGACCGGATACAGGGCATAGATAAGCACGTCATCAATATCTGTTGTGATATCCTTGACCGCCTCTTTGGCGGCTTCCAGTTCCGGCTCCAGAATTTCGGCTGGCCGGCATTCAATGGGTTGCTCGCCCCGGGGGTAGCCCTTGAGGGCCTTTTTCTGAACCTCCGGGTCGACCCCGGCCGGGGTCGTGCCGTACAGGCCGTAGCACAGGTCCTTGACCTGGGAAGTGATCATCTTATAGCTTTCGTTTTCATCGTCAAACAGCACGTTATTGACCGTCTGGATGCCCACGATCTGGCTTGTCGGCGTGACCAGGGGCACCTGGCCCAGGTCCTTTCTGACCTTGGGCAGCATCTTGTAGACCTCGTCAATGCGGTCCAAAGCATCCATTTCCCGCAGCTGGTTGACCAGGTTGGAAAGCATGCCACCGGGAGTCTGGTGCAGCAGGACGTTGATGTCGATCACCGACACCTTGGAGTCATCCAGCAGGTACTTGTACTTGGGCAGGATGTCTTTTTCCAGCTTCTCGTTGATGGCGGCCAGGGCACGGATATCAAAGCCCGTGTCCCGGTTGGTGCCCAGAAGCGACATCACCATGGGCTCGATGGCCGGATGCGATGTGCGGTAGGCATAAGGGGTCATGCAGGTGTCAATGATGTCCACGCCCGCTTCAATGGCTTTCATATGCGTCAAAGGCGCCATGCCCGAGGTGAAATGGCTGTGAAGATGAATGGGTGCCTTGACGTTTTCCTTCAGGGCCTTTATGAGTTCAAATGCGTCATAAGGCGACAGCAGGCCGGCCATGTCCTTGACACAGATGGTATCCGCCCCCATGTCTTCGAGTTCTCGGGCCTTTTTAAGATAATAGTCGATATTGTAGACCTCACCGCCCATACGCGGCTCTGTCATGGAATAGCAGACACATCCCTGGAAATGCTTGCCGCATTTCTTGATCACCTCGACCACGGTTTCAAAATTGCGAAAATCATTGAGTGCGTCAAAGGTGCGGAAAATGTCCATGCCATTTTCCGCGGTCCGCTCCACAAAGGCCCTTGCCACATCATCGGGATAATTGCGGTAGCCCACCAGGTTCTGGCCGCGAAGCAACATGGAAAAAGGGGTTTTCTTGATATAACGCTTCAGGGTGCGCAGCCGCTCCCACGGATCTTCGTTTAAAAACCGGTGCATGGTATCAAACGTGGCCCCGCCCCAGACCTCAACGGCCCAGAAACCGATATCATCGATCATTTCCGCCACAGGTATCATGTCCTCGGTACGGCCGCGGGTGGCAAACAGGGACTGGTGCCCGTCGCGCAGGGTCAGATCCTCGATTTTGACCGGATTGGCCGCCCTGGGGCGATCCACGCCGTATTTGACTTCAGTCTGCTTGAGTTCATGGTGTTCGGTCATACCCAGATCTCCTCACCTTATGGATTAATTTTTGCTATAAATAGTTTCATATTTTTGCATGTATTGACACAAGCCCTGCTAAAACACCTTCATCTGTACCATGGTCCGCATCTGCATCTGTGCCTGCCGGCCGCTCAAAGCCCATGGGCTCACATAACCGTCCGGCATCCTGGCCCGGCCCTGGTCAGTGGCCTGCTGCCAGCCGGTTTCAGCTTCTGCCTGCGCAGCCTTTTCGCAGTCCAGATAATGCAGCACTGCGGCAAGTGCGGCCTGTTTTTTCTTTTCCATCTTCAACCCCCTTGTTATGCCGGAATATTGCCGTGCTTTTTCGGCGGCAGGCTCTGACGCTTGGTGCACAGGATATCCAGGGCCTCGATAAGCCGCGGCCGGGTTTCACTGGGCACAATCACGTCATCGATATATCCGCGGTTTGCGGCCACGTAAGGATTGGAAAACAGATCCCGGTATTCCTCCACCTTTTCCTTGCGCGTGGCCACCGGATCTTCCGAATTATCGATGGTTTTGCGATAGATAATATTGGCCGCCCCTTCTGCGCCCATGACCGCAATTTCCGCAGACGGCCAGGCAAAGGCCATGTCTGCGCCCAGATGCTTGGAGCTCATGGCAATATAGGCCCCGCCGTAGTCCTTGCGCAAAATCACAACCAGCTTGGGCACCGTTGCCTCGGAATAGCACCACAGCAGCTTGGCGCCGTGCCGGATGATGCCCCCGTGTTCCTGGTCGCTGCCGGGCATGTAACCGGGCACGTCCGCAAAGGTCAGCAAGGGAATATTAAATGCGTCACAAAACCGGATAAACCGGGTGGCCTTATCAGAGGCGTCAATGTCGAGACACCCGGCCAAAAACTTGGGCTGGTTGGCGATAATGCCGATTGTCCGGCCGTTTAGCCGGGCAAAGCCCACCACGATGTTTTTGGCGTAGTGCTCATGGGGCTCGAAAAAATCGCCGTTGTCCACGATTGCGCCAATCACATCCTTGACGTCGTAGGACTGGTTGGAATCGGCCGGGATAATCGTGTCCAGGCGTTCATCGCGCCTTTCCGGATCATCGCCGGTATCGGCCGCAGGCGGGTCCTCCATGTTGTTGGCCGGCAGATAGGACAGCATGTCCCGGATACGCTCAATGGCGTGTTCGTCAGAGTCACAGGCAAAATGAGCCACCCCGCTTTTTTCATTGTGGGTGGTGGCACCGCCCAGGTCCTCAAAGGAAATTTCCTCTCCGGTGACGCTTTTGATCACCTGGGGACCGGTGATAAACATGTGGCTGGTCTTTTTGACCATAAACACCCAGTCCGTCATGGCCGGCGAGTAGACCGCACCGCCGGCGGTGGGTCCCATGATGGCGGAAATCTGGGGAATCACGCCGGAAGCAATGGAATTTCTGTAAAAAATCTCGCCGTAGCCGCGAAGGGCATCCACACCTTCCTGGATCCGCGCGCCGCCCGAATCATTGAATCCCACCACAGGAACCCCGGATTTCATGGCCAGATCCATGATCTTGCAGATCTTGCTGGCATGCATCTCGCCGAGGGTGCCGGCCCTTGCCGTAAAATCCTGTGCAAAGGCGAACACCGGCCGGCCGTTGACACGGCCATGGCCGGTGACCACCCCGTCGGAGGGAACGTCGACTTCATTCATGCCGAAATTCACGCACCGGTGCTTGACAAAAATATCAATTTCCCGGAACGTGTTGGCGTCAAAAAGATGTTCCAGTCGCTGCCGGGCGGTTAACTTGCCCTTTTCCTGCTGCTTGGCAACGGCCTTTTCGCCTCCCATTTCCCGCATGCGGGCTTTTTTTTCAAGAAGCTCCTTGATCTTGTCCGAAACTCCGCTCATATCTGTGTCCTTTCATGTTCGTGCGTGACCAGGTCCAGCAGCTGTCTGGCTGCGGCCATGGCCGTTGTCTCCCCGTCTTCAAGGCGCCGGGTGAGTTCCGGCAGAAGCGCCCGGACTTGTCCGAGCCCGTAAAACCAGTCTTTGAGTCCCTGCTCCACAAGAAATTCAAACCATTGCCGGGCCTGTTCCCGGCGTCTTCGCTCAAGGGCCCCTGAAGCCTGCATCTGCTTGCGGTGAGAAAGCACCGTGTCCCAGATCTCATCAATACCGGTCATTTCAAGGGCGCTGCAGGTCAGCACCGGCGGCTGCCAGGAATCGCTCCTGGGGGCCATCATGTGCAAAGCATTTTCATAGTCTTTTCTGGCCTTTTCCGCCCGGAAAAAGTTTTCACCGTCGGCCTTGTTGACCGCAATGGCATCGGCCAGCTCGATGATGCCGCGCTTGATGCCCTGGAGTTCATCTCCGGCACCGGCCAGCAGCAGCACCAGGAAAAAATCCACCATGGAAGCCACGGAAAACTCGGACTGGCCCACGCCCACGGTTTCCACCATGACCGCATCGTATCCGGCCGCCTCCAGCACCAGGATGGTTTCCCGGGTCTTTCGGGCAACACCGCCCAAGGTCCCGCCAGAGGGCGAGGGCCGGATAAAGGCCTCAGAATTGGCGGCCAGTTTTTCCATGCGGGTTTTATCCCCCATGATGCTGCCGCCGCTTTTGGCGCTGCTGGGATCCACCGCCAAAATGGCAACCTTCCGGCCTTTTTCAATGAGCCGGAGGCCGAGGGTTTCAATAAAGGTGCTTTTGCCAACGCCCGGAACACCCGTAATGCCCAGGCGCACGGCCTGGCCGGTATATGGCAGCAGGCCGTCTAACACCTGGTAGGTTAATTCCCGGTGGCCGGGCAGTGCGGATTCAATCAAGGTGATGGTCTTGGAAATCGCCTTGCGGTTTTGCGCCCGGACCCCATCGATATAGTATGCGGCATGTTCAGGCATATTATTTCAGGGCGTTTAATACCTGGTTGGCCGAATCGGTCACCATGGTACCGGGGCCGAAAACCTTGGCCACGCCGGTTTTATAGAGAAAATCATAGTCAACCGGCGGGATGATGCCGCCGACGACCACCAGCACGTCTTCTGCACCCTGCTTCCTGAGTTCCTCGATCAGTTGCGGAACCAGGATCTTGTGGGCGCCGGCCAGACTGGAGACGCCCACCACATGCACATCGTTTTCCACCGCGATCTTGGCGGCTTCCTCCGGGGTCTGGAACATGGGGCTTAAATCCACATCAAAGCCCAGGTCCGCATATGCCGTGGCCACCACTTTCACGCCCCGGTCATGGCCGTCCTGCCCCATCTTGGTCAGCAGAATCCGGGGACGGCGGCCTTGATTTTCGGAAAATTCATCCACGCGTTTGCGGATGGCGGCAATGATCTCATCATCCTGGTATTCCCCGGCATACACCCCGGAAATGCACTGAGTGGTGGCCACATATCGACCAAAAACCTTTTCCATGGCCTCTGTGACCTCCCCGACAGTGGCCCGGGCGCGGATGGCGGGAATACAGGCTTCGAGCAGATTGCCCCCGGATTCAGCGCAGTTGGTCAGGGCCTCCAGAGTGCGACGGACCTCGTTTTCATCGCGTTTTTCGCGGATTTCGTTTATCCATTTGACCTGCTCGTCGCGAACGGATTCGGAAATCTCGCGCACCGCGATTTCGGTTTCTTCCTCCACCGGATATTTGTTGACCCCGATGATGACGTCCCTTCCCTGATCAATTCGGGCCTGGCGGCGGGCGGCAGCCTCTTCGATGCGCATCTTGGGCATGCCCTCCACAATGGCCTTGGCCATGCCGCCCAATTCCTCGACTTCATCGATAATGGCGCGGGCCTGTTCGATCATCTTGTTGGTGAGCGATTCAACATAATATGAGCCGCCCAGGGGATCGACCACGCTGGTGATCTGAGATTCCTCCTGGATGATCAACTGGGTGTTTCTGGCCACCCGGGCGGAAACGTCCGTGGGAAGGCTGACCGCCTCGTCAAACGCGTTGGTGTGAAGCGACTGGGTCCCGCCCAGAACCGCTGCCAGGGCTTCCAGGGTGGTGCGGATGATATTGTTGTACGGATCCTGCTGGGTCAGGCTCCAGCCTGATGTCTGCACATGGGTGCGCAGCATGGTGGAGCGCGGATCCTTTGGATTGAACTGCTTCATCAAATCGGCCCACAAATAGCGGGCGGCCCGGAGCATGGCAATTTCCATGAAAAAATTCATCCCCACGCCAAAGAAAAACGACAGGCGCGGGGCAAACGAATCGATTTCCAGGCCGGCATCCAGGGCGGCGCGCACATATTCCAGCCCGTCTGCCAGGGTAAAGGCGGTCTGAAGCACCGAGTCGGCCCCGGCTTCCATCATGTGATAGCCGCTGATGCTCACGGTGTTGAACTTGGGCATGTTGGCCGAGCAATACCCGATAATATCCGAGACGATCCGCATGGACGGATCCGGCGGATAAATGTAGGTGTTGCGGGTCAGGTATTCCTTTAAAATGTCATTCTGAATGGTGCCGGCCAGTTTTTCCTGGGAGACGCCCTGCTCTTCGGCCGCCACGATATAGCCGGCCAGAACCGGCAATACCGCCCCGTTCATGGTCATGGACACGGTCATTTTGTCCAGGGGGATCTCATCAAACAAGATCTTCATGTCCTCCACCGTATCCACGGGAACCCCGGCTTTTCCCACATCACCGGTCACCCGGGGGTGATCCGAGTCATATCCCCGGTGAGTGGCCAGGTCAAAGGCTACTGACAGCCCCTTTTGCCCGGCTGCCAGGTTGCGCTTGTAAAATTCGTTGGATTCCCGGGCAGTGGAAAAACCGGCATACTGGCGGATGGTCCATGGCCGTCCCGCGTACATGGTCGCCCGGGGGCCGCGGACAAACGGAGAAAATCCCGGCAGGGTGTTGACAAAATCAAGGCCCTCAATGTCTTCAGCCGTGTACAAAGGATTTAAGGCAATGCCTTCCGGGGTTTTCTTTTCAAGGGATTCAACCGGCTTGTTTTTCAATTCCTTTTTGGCAAGATCAATCCATCTGGGTTTTTCGGGATGTTCGGCCATGTCGCTCTCCGTTATGTTTGGTTCGTGGATGTTATCTTTTGATGGCACCGTAAAAAGTCTGATTTCAGATGATGCCGTAAAAAGTTCAAGATCAAGGCTTGCGCAATTTCAAAGAATGCAGCGTACTTAGTCGTACGTGAAATTCTGAGAAATTGCGCGTAACGCAGATATTGGACTTTTACGGCGCCTTTTTATCTCTCTGAGAGTTCCACCAGCACCCCGCCTGTGGCCTTGGGGTGAATAAAGGCGATTTTGGCCCCGCCGGCGCCTATACGCGGTTTTTCATCAATGAGTTTTATGCCTTTTTCCTTGAGTTCGGCCAGTGCGCCCTCAATGTCTTCGACCCGGAAGGCGATGTGATGAACGCCCTGCCCCTTTTTCTCAATGAACTTGGCAATGGGGCCGTCTTCTGCCGTGGATTCCAGCAGTTCCACCTCGCTTTTGTCCACAGGAAAAAATGCGGTTTTGACCTTTTGCTCGGTCACGGTTTCCTCGCCCTCAAAGGGCAGGCCCAGAATGTCGGACCAGAAGGTTTTGCTTTCCTGATTGCTGTTGACAGCCACGCCGATGTGATCAATGTGCAGTACTTTCATGATGCGTACCCCGCAATATGTGTTTGGTTCCGGTGGGAATTCAGACGGCTTTGCTGCATGCCGGTTTTCCTGTGTTCTGCAGTGTATGTAAGTGTTACTTACCTTATCAGCGTTATAATACCAGCCAATCGGGCCTGTCAAGTATAATCCGAAGCCAAAACAAATTCAGGGGTAAATTTTTTCTAAGGTCAGGACAAACAGGCCCTGCGCACTTGCGCCAGGTCGCAGTGTCCGGCAAAAACCTTGGCGATTCCGTCCTGAAACAGTGTGCTCATGCCCCTGGAAACAGCATGCTCCCGGATCATGGGACCCAGGTGCCGGCCCGGGGGCCGGGTCTGGATAATGTCCCGGATCTCGTCGGTGACAGAAAGCAGTTCAAAAATCCCGGTCTGCCCCTTGTATCCGGTATGGCTGCATTCCGGACATCCGGCCGGGGCATAAAACGTCAGATTTTTGGAAAACGCAATGTCTATATCCCGGGCAAAAGCGGCTTTGCCGTAGAGGGATACCAATTGATCATATTCTTTGCGTCCCGGATGCCTGGCCTGCCTGCACCGGGTGCAAAGGGTCCGCACCAGGCGCTGGGACAAAATGCAAATCAAAGCCTCTGCGAGATGAAAGGCATCTGCATCCATGACAACAAGCCGGGCCAGGGTCTCGGGAGCACCCGGACCAGTAAATCCCGATAAAACCAGTTTGCCGGACAGGCATGCGGAAACAGCCGCATTGGCGGTTTTGCCGTCCGGCATATCGTCAATTAAAATGCTGTCGGCATCTGCATAAACAAATGACTCCAGGGCGACGGCATAATCATAGCCGGCCGCCGGCTCCACCCGGACCTGCCGAAGCCCTGGCTGGAGGATTTCCAGGTTTTTTTCCGCGGTCCAGATCTTTTTTTCTTCTGCGTTGATTTGCGCCAAAGCCGCGTGCAGTGTGGTGGTTCGCCCGGATTTCGGGGGGCCGGAAACAAGGATCAGCCCGTGAGCGTGTTCAAGCGCATGTGCAAACGCCTGCCGGGTATTTGTGCCAAGGCCCAGGGCGTCGATGGACATGGGCGCTGCCGCAGGCTGCATCCGCATCACCAGATCCTCCCGGCCGCCTGCAGTGGCAATAATGGTCACCTGAAAAACCGCATCCCGGCCCTCTTCAGATTGAAACCGCAACCGGCCATGCTGATGGGGACCCGTCCGGGCAATATCCAGGCCTGCCATGGCCCTGACCCGCTCCAGTACGGACTTGTAAAGGCTGCCGGAAATTGTCGAACCGGGTGCGCAAACCCCGTCAGTCCGAAAGCGCACCCTGATTTCCATTTGATCCGGCTCCGGCTCGAAATGGATGGCAGAAGCACCCCGCCTGCAGGCTTCTGCCAGGAGATTGCGCAGAAATTCAGCCACTTCAGGACTTTTTTCAGTCAACAAAGCGCTGCTTTCATCCCGCTGGTCCACCGGCCCGGAGGCGGTCAGAACATGGGTTTGCAGAGACCTGGCCGGCCGGGATTGCATGTCCGCCGCCAAACGGAGCATGTTTAAAACATCTTTTTTCATGGCCACGGCCGCACGAACCGTGTAACCGGAAAACTGTTCCCGGATCCGCGCAAGGCATTCCAGATCCCCCGGGTCAGCCATGGCCACAAGCAGATCCCCGTTTTCAAAACCCGCCGGAACGCATTCCTGTTTTTCCATCATGCCGGGATCCAGCCCTGCGATGATATCGGCCGGCAGATCCATATCATCGCTGTATTCCACGGCAGGCAGGTTGTAATACCGGCTCAAAGACTTTAGGACATCGGACTTGTCGATCTCCATGTCTTCGACAAGGAAGCGCTCCACCGGTTTGTTGCGCTCCCTGGCGGCAATTACGGCATCATCGAGTTCTTCCCGGGTGATGATATAATTTTCCAGCAGCAGGTTAAACCGGCCTTTGAGCCGGGCGGTCATCTGCTGCTGCTTGTAAAGAGCAATGCCCAGGATCGTTGCCAGTTCGGAAAGCTTTTTTTCATCCCCGGCTGAAAAGGGCCCGCCCTTTTTGCGGTTAATGAGCTGAATCGCACCCAGTACAACGGATTGAAACACAATCGGCGCGGCCAGCACCTGGCGGGTTTCAAAACCGGTTTTCTCATCCCAGGACCGGTCAAAGCCCAACTCCGGATCAATGCCGGCAAGTTCCCGTGCATCATAGACGTTTCTGATATTGACCATCTGCCGGGTCACCGCGCAGTAACCGGCAATGCTGTGCTTGTTGACAGGAACCCGGATTTCATTGATCTCATCGCCGGACTTGAACCTGGAGACCAGTTCCCGTTGGATGCCGTCGATATAGTAAATGGTAATGCGCCGGGCTCCCATGATTTCAACAATGTCGCCGGCCGCGTCAATGAGGATGCCGTCAATATCCGAGGCCGCATACACCGCATTGCTGATTTCCTGAAGCTTGCTGCGGTAGGCCACTTCCGACTTTAAATAACAGGCATCGGCTTTGTCATTTTTTTTCCCGGACTTCATATTAAAGGGCTTAACATTGTTCATGGTTTTTTCCAATGCTTCTGAAAACCGATTTGGCAAAACTGCGAAAACCTAAACGTCGGTGTCTTCCCGGGTCTTCCGGAAACGGTACAATCTCTGAATCCCACCGCCGGCCAGAATAATGGCCATGAAATAAAAGGCAATGTGCAAAAAGATCCGGACGGAGTCAAAATGTTCAATTTCGGCAACCTGCTCCATGATCAGGGGAATCCGGAAGAAAAAGGCCACCCCCATCAACAGCAGGGCCGCACCCCAAACAAGCTGAATCATTTCCTGGCCCGACATCTGGCGGCGATTTGACATATGCTTAATTTTTTCCTTAAATATTTTTGATGGCACCGTAAAAAGTCTGATTTTAGATGGTGCCGTAAAAAGTTCAAGATCAAGGCTTGCGCAATTTCGAAGAATGCAGCGTACTTAGCCGTACGTGAAATTCTAAGAAATTGCGCGTAACGCAGATATTGAACTTTTTACGTCGCCATCATTTTTTATTATGGACATGTGAACCTATACCTATTATATAGCCGGATTCGCCCGGTGTGTCAACTTGCATGAAATCAGGCAGGTTAAAGCGACTTTTTGCAGCTACAGCAAGGTCCGCAGGCAGGGCCCGGAACTGAAACAAAAGCCAAAAGCAACAGCCCAAAAGGAACAGAATGGATACCACCAGCCAAACATCGGAACACAAACTCAAGCTTCGCAATTTAATCACCCGGGACTACCCGGATGTCAAGGAAATCATGGACCGGGTCTATCCCGACAAGATGGGGGCCTGGGACAGAAGTGAATTTCACACCCTGATACACCGGTTCCCCGAAGGTCAGATCTGCATCGAGGACAAGGGCAAGGTGGTGGCCGCAGCCCTTGCCATTATTGTCAACGCCGATATTTACGAGGAAAAGCACTCTTACGACGATGTTATCGGCGGCAGCCGGATCAGCGGCCATGATCCGGCCGGAGACGCCCTCTACGGCATCGACATCTTTGTCCATCCCGACTACCGGGGACTGCGTCTGGGCCGGCGCCTTTATGACGCCAGAAAGGAACTCTGCGAGGAGTTAAACCTCAAAGGCATCATCTTTGGCGGCCGGATTCCGGGCTATGACGAGTATCACGAGGAGCTAACCCCCCAGCAGTACATCCAGAAGGTCAAAAACAACGAAATCTATGATCCGGTCCTGTCCTTTCAGCTGGCCAATGACTTTCACATCAAAAAAATCCTGAAAAACTACATTCCCGAAGACAGCCAGTCGCGCTCCTACGGAGTGCTGCTGGAATGGAACAATATCTATTATGAAAAAAAGCGAAAACTGTTTGGCGGCAGAAAAGCCTATCCCAGAATCGGTGTGGTGCAGTGGCAGATGCGCCCCTTTGCCTCGTTTGATGATTTTATCCAGCAGGCGGAATTTTTCGTGGATGCCGTGGCCGGCTATAATTCGGATTTGATTCTGTTTCCCGAGATGTTAAACGCCCCGCTGCTGCGCAATTTCAACCAGGAAAACCCGGCCGAGTCCATGCGGTCGCTGGCTGAATATACCGAACCGCTCAGGGAATCGTTTCTCCGGATGGCCCTTGCCTACAACATCAACATCATCGCCGGCAGCGTGCCGGAATACTCCGGGGAACACCTCTACAATGTCTCCTATCTCTGCCGGCGCGATGGGACCTGGGATGCCCAGTACAAGCTTCACATCACCCCGGACGAGTCCTTTTACTGGGGGTTGCGGGGCGGCAGCGACCTGCGGGTGTTTAACACGGACATGGGCAAAATCGGGATTCTGATCTGCTATGACATTGAATTTCCCGAATTGTCCCGCCATCTGGTGGACAAGGGAATGAATATCCTGCTGGTGCCCTACTGGACCGACACCAAAAACGCCTATCTGCGGGTGCGCAGATGCGCCCAGGCCCGGGCCATTGAAAACGAGTGCTATGTGGCCATATCCGGCAGCGTGGGCAACCTGCCCCGGGTGGAAAACATGGACATCCAGTATTCCCAGGCCGCGGTGTTCACCCCCTCGGACTTTGCATTTCCCCATGACGCCATTGCCGCAGAAGCCACCCCCAACACGGAAATGACGCTGATGGTGGACCTGGACCTGGATTTGCTAAAGGAACTGCGGCAGCAGGGAAGCGTGCGCAACCTGCAGAGCAGAAGAGAGGATCTCTACAAAATTCTCTGGAAGCCGGAGGAAGAGGATTTGATCTTTTAAAAAGGCCGCTGGTTGTCGAGTTGTTCCATTTGCGCGTCAAAATCCGCCCGTTTGGCATCAGCTTTGGCCGACAGGGATTCAAGGCGTTCAAAACCGGCATCAATGTTTTGCCGGCACTCATGCAAAGCCCGGGACAGTTCGGCGATCTCCCGGCCCCCGCCGTTTACTGAAGCCTCCTGCATCCGGGTGTTTAAATCCTCGAGCTGCTGCTCCCATTGCACAATGTCGTCTTCAACCGCCTGGATCTCATCTTCCACCGGCTTTAACGCCCGGCTTTTTTCCGCCACGATTTTTGAGCGAAGGCGGCGGTAATCCTTCTTGCTGATCTGACCGGCACAAGCGGCTTTCTGCCCCGGGGCCTCCCGCCGGCCGGCTGCGGCCTCGTCTTCTTCCCACCCAACGGTTTCCAGAAAACGCTGGTATGTGCCGTCAAATACCTGGATTCCGCCGCCCTGGAAAACCACCAGGCGCCGGGCCAGGGCATGGAGAAACATTTCATTGTGGGTGACCATGACCACGGCCCCGTCAAATGCGTCAATGGCAGACAGCAATGCGTCACACGACTCCATGTCAAAATGATTGGTGGGCTCGTCGAGCAGCAGGAAATTGGCCGGGGCGGCCAGCAGACGGCCGAGCATGACCCGGCATTTTTCTCCGCCGGAAAGCACCCGGATTTTTTTCAAGGCCTGATCGCCCTCAAAAAGCATGGCCCCGCAGATGCTACGGGCGGTCTGGCGCCCCATGTCCGGGTTGGCGGCCAGGATTTCTTCTTCCACAGTGCGCTCATCGGATAAGGTGTGGATATTGGTCTGCTCAAACAGGCCCTTGACCGCATTGGGATGATTGTCAATCCGGCCGGCATGCGGGGTCAGTTCCCCTGCCAGCAGGCGCAGCAGGGTGGTTTTTCCGGCACCGTTTCTGCCCATGATGCAGATGCGCTCGTCCGGGGCGATGCTCATGGAAAAATCGTCAATCAGACAGGCGGCCGGCTCACTGGCTTGTCCGCTGTTATAGGAAAATGCGAGATTTTCCGCCTGGAGCATGTATTTTCCTGTAAAACCGGGGCTGTTAAAAGAAAAATCCAGATTTTTGGCCTGCTCCAGTTTTTCCTTCCGGGTGAGCTTCGAAAGGGTCTTGACCCGTGACTGCACCAGGTTGGCCAGGCGGGCCTTGGCCCGAAACCGGCTGATAAAACGCTCGATGTCTTTGCGCTTGCGCTCGTCATTCTGCCGGGTTTTTTCATACACCTCTTCTTCCTGGGCAATCTGGGTATAGTATTTTTCCGTATTGCCGGCGATCTTTTTGATTTTTCTGCGGTGGATCCCGGCGATATGAGTGGCCACCCCGTCCATGAAGCTTCTGTCATGGGTGATCAAAAAAACCTCTCCCGGCCAGTTGACCAGAAATTGACGGATCCAGCGGATAGAAGTGATATCCAGATAGTTGGTGGGCTCGTCGAGCAAAAGCATGTCCGGCCGGGAGACCAGCACCTTGGCCAGGTTGAGCCGCACCTGGTATCCGCCGGAAAATTCCGCAGGCGCCCGCTGCATATCCGCCTGGCAGAACCCGAGCCCCGCAAGGATCTTTTCCACCTCCCAGTGGGCCTCTGACCGATCCGCCGGCAGGCCTCGCATGCCTTCTTCAAGCACCGTGGACGCGGAAAATTCAAGCTGCTGGGCCACATGGCCGATCCGGTAGTTTCTCGGCCGGGAAATGCTTCCGGCATCCGGTGTCTCATCTCCGATGATCAGCCGAAACAGGGTGGTTTTGCCGTACCCGTTTCTGCCCACCAGCCCCAGGCGCTCGCCGGCATGGACCCGCAGGCTCACGTCATCAAACAGCACGTGACCACCGTAGCTTTTGCTTAATCCCTCAATATTGATCATTTGGATAATATCTTTTAAGGCTATTCCGGTTTTTCGATTTCCAGCTTGCTGCACCGGTAGCGGAAAGAGCGGAAGGTGATGCCAAGCAGTTCAGCGGCCTTGTGCTTATTGCCGTTTGTGCAGGAAAGCGCCTTTTCCAGATAGGCTCTCTCGATTTGCTCCAGGATGCTGTCGAGAAACACGCCCTTGGGCACCTCATCAAGGTCAAACCGCCGGTTTTCAATCCCCTCGATCCAGCGGCGCTTGTGAATGGAAAGGGAAAGGTTGTCGGGCAGCAAAATATTGGTGCTCGACAGTGCAACGCTTCGCTCAATCAGATTTTCCAGTTCCCGGATGTTTCCGGGAAAATCGTATTTCTGGAGCAAATCCACGGCATAGGAGGAAATCTTGGTCATTTCCTTGCCCGCCTCCCGGGCGTATTTTTCCAGAAAATGCTGGGCCAGAGCCCGCAGGTCGCCTTTTCGCTCCCGCAGGGGCGGCACCTTGATTTCCACCACGTTGAGCCGGTAGTAAAGATCTTCCCGGAACCGGCCGGCAATGACTTCTTCTTCAACCTGCTTGTTGGTGGCTGAAATAATACGGATGTCCACGCACACGTCATCATTGGCGCCAACCGGCTTAAAGGAGCGCTCCTGGACAACCCGCAGCAGGCGTACTTGCATGGGAAGACTTAATTCGCCCACTTCATCGAGAAAAATGGTGCCGGTGTGGGCGGCCTCAAACAGGCCCTTTTTGTCCTGGGAAGCACCGGTGAACGCCCCCTTTTTATATCCGAAAAACTCGCTTTCCATCAGGGTTTCCGGAATGCTGCCGCAGTTGATCACCACAAAGGGCTTGTCACTGCGGCTGCTTTGGTTGTGGATGGCCCGGGCAATGAGTTCCTTGCCTGTGCCGCTTTCCCCGGTGATCATCACGTTGGTGCGGGTGGGCGCAATTTGCTCGATGACCTCGTAGATATGCATCATTCTGGGACTGTTGCCCACCAGGAGTCCGAAATGCAGGCTCTGCTGCAGCTCGTCGTCAAGCAGTTTTTTTTCATCCGAAAGGGTCTTGAGCTCCAGGGCCTTGGCAACGGTCTGCTTTAACTCGTCATTGTCAAAAGGCTTGGGCAGGTAATCATAGGCCCCCTCGTTCATGGCTTCCACCGCATTTTCCGCGGTGGCATAAGCGGATATCATAATGACCACTGTATCCGGATTATTTGCCTTGGCCCGGCGCAGCACGTCCAGGCCGCTGATATCGCCCAGGCGGATATCGCACAGGATCAGGTCATAGGCATTTTCATCGATCATGGCCTTGGCCCGGCGGCCGCTTTCAGCCGTATCCACCCCGTAGCCCTCGGCACCGAGCATGATTTCCAGAAACTCGCGCATGCTCAGCTCATCGTCAACAATGAGCAATGTGGCTTTTTCGGTCATAACAACAATCAGCAGTGTTTACAGGTTTGCATGGTTTTGCGAATCAAAGACCTTTTGGCCGCCCACGATCGTATATCTGGCACGGCCCTTGAAGTGCCAACCATCAAACGGGGTATTGCGGGCTTTGGAATAACCGTCTGCCGCATGGTAGGTGTACCGGGCGGAAAGATCAATGAGGGTGATGTCAGCCGGCAGGCCCGGGACCAGACCGCAGGTTTTTTTGATAATCCGGGCAGGGTTTTTGGACATGGCCGAAATCAGCTGCCCCAGGCTCAGATGACCGGCGTCCACCAGCCGCAGTCCCAGGCTAAGGGCGGTTTCCAGCCCTATGATCCCGTTTGCCGCCTGATCGAACTCCAGCTCTTTGTCCAGCACCCCGTGGGGCGCATGATCGGTTGCCACCGCATCAATGGTGCCGTCGGCCAGGCCGGCGATCACCGCCTGCCGGTCGGCTTCCGTGCGCAGGGGGGGATTCATCTTGGCATGGGTGTCATAGGCGTTTACCGCCTCGTGGGTCAAAGTAAAATAATGGGGCGCGGTTTCGGCTGTCACAGGGACACCTGCGGCCTTTGCCGCACGGATGGCATCAACCGACTGTCGGGTGCTCACATGGGCGATATGCACAGGAGTGCCGGTGAGCTCGCTTAATGCAATGTCGCGCATGACCATAATGCTTTCCGCTGCATTGGGAATGCCGGCCAGTCCCAGCCGGGTGCTCACGACCCCTTCGTTCATGGCCCCCCCGGCCAGGGCCATCTCCTCACAGTGGGAAATCACACAGATCCCGATTCCCCGGGCGTATTCCAGGGCCCGGCGCATGAGCTGAGCATCGGAAACCGGCTGACCGTCATCAGACACGCCCACAGCCCCTGCAGCTTTCAGATCCCCGAATTCAGCCAGCTGCCGGCCTTCAAGACCCACGCTCACAGCGCCCACCGGATAGACCCTTGCATACCCCAGACGTCCGGCCTCCTGGATGATAAAGCGTGTGACGGATTCCGAGTCATTGACCGGAGAGGTGTTGGGCATGCAGCAAACAGCCGTAAATCCCCCGGCTGCGGCCGCCCGGGTGCCGGTTTCAATGGTTTCCTTGTATTCCTGGCCCGGCTGGCGCAGATGCACGTGCATGTCCACAAGCCCCGGCACCAACAGCAGATCCCGGGCGTCGATAACTTCGGCGTCGGCCGGAAAATCCGCTTCATTGCCCTGTCCTGCCGGCTGCACCCTGGCAATCCGGCCGTCTTGCACGAGAATATCGGCCGGGCCGTCAAATTCTTCCGGATCAAGGACCCGGCCGCCTTTAATCCACATTTGCATCCCGCACACCTCCTGCCAGCAGATAAAAAAGAGCCATGCGCAGGGCCACACCATTGGTCACCTGATCCAGAATCACGGAATGCGGCCCGTCTGCCGCTTCCGGGGCGATTTCAACGCCCCGGTTAATGGGTCCGGGATGCAAAATCAGCGCATCGGACTTGATCCGGCGCAGGCGGGCGGCATTCAGTCCGTAGCTGGCGGCATATTCCCGTTCCGTGGGAAACAAAAAGCGCCGTTGGCGCTCTTTTTGAATCCGGAGCAGAATAATCACATCCGCATCTGAAACCGCGGCATCCATGTCCGGTGCCACATGTGCGCCGAGCTGCTCAATGCCCGCGGGCATCATGGTGGGCGGTCCGGCAACACTTACCGTGGCTCCCATCTTGGTAAACCCGGCGATATTGGACCGGGCCACCCGGCTGTGAGCGATATCCCCGATAATGGAAACCTTTAACCCATCTATGCGGCCCTTGTTTTCCTTTACGGTCATCATGTCCAGCAGCGCCTGGGTGGGATGGGCGTGCATGCCGTCTCCGGCATTGATTACGGAAATATCGAGATTGCGTGCCAGCAGATGCGGGGCGCCGGCCGATGAATGACGCACCACCAGAATATCTGGCTTCATGGCCTGCAGATTTTTGGCCGTGTCAATCAGGGTTTCTCCCTTTACAATGCTGCTGGAAGCCGCGGCAATGGCAATGCTGTCTGCCGAAAGCCGCTTGGCGGCGATATCAAAGGAAACCCGGGTCCGGGTGCTGGGTTCGAGAAACAGCAAAACAATGGTCTGGCCGCGGAGGGTGGGCACTTTCTTGATGGGCCGTTCTGAAATCTCCTTTAAACCAAAGGCGGTTTCAAAGATGAATTCAATTTCATCCACTGAAAGCGACTCAATGTCGAGCACGTCCTTTTTTGTCCACTGCATGGGCAGGCTTCCTGATTAGTGCAGCACTTTGCCGATCCGGCCCCACCGGACCCCGAAGTTGTCCTTATCCCAGGACCAGTAAATGATAAAGGCCTCTCCCTTGATGGCCGAGTCTTTTACAAAGCCCCAAAAACGGCTGTCATAACTGTCGTCCCGGTTGTCCCCCAACACAAAATAAGCGTCTTCCGGCACAATGACCGGGCCGAAGTTGTCCCTGGTATTGACCGTGCCCGGCAGCACCCGTTTTTTCGTATGCTTGACCGTGTACTGGTCAACAAGCCGGCCATTGACATACACCTTTTTATCCCGGATTTCAACAACATCTCCGGGCAGGGCCACCACCCGCTTGATAAAGTCCTTTTCCGGCTCCACCGGATATTCAAACACCATAATATCCCCGCGTTCCGGACGGCTCACCGGTATCATCTTGGTATTGGTGACCGGCAGACGGATGCCGTAGATAAACTTGTTGACCAGGATGTGATCGCCCACCTGCAAAGTGGGTTCCATGGATCCTGAAGGGATCTTGAATGCCTGGACCACAAACGCCCGGATAAAAAGCGCCAGCAAAACGGCGATGGCAATGGCTTCAAGATTTTCCCGCAGCCGGCTTTTGGTGTTGGCACCGGCCTCATCCGGGATTTGCTGGGATTCTGATGTTTTTTTCAATTTTTAACAATATCGTTGATGAGTTTCCTGAAAAAAGCCGGATCAACCTTGCAGAAGCCGTCATTTTCGGGGGTCAGTTGTTTTTTGCAAGCCCCCGGGCATGCTCCAGCTTGCCGGTGATGTTGTTTTGTATCCATTGCGCGTCCCACCATTCCATGGGATCCACAAACACGTCATGGACAAACATTCCGTAATGCAGGTGATCCCCCCCGGCCAGACCGGTGGCCCCGGTGGCGCCGATAATATCGTTTTTTTCCACCATCCGGCCCTCTGACACGCTGCTGCGGCTCAAATGGGCATACACGGAAAACAGGCCAAACCCATGGTCGATGATCACAACGTTGCCATAGATGCCGGCCCTGCCCACAAACGCCACCTTGCCCGCATTTGCCGCAGGCACCGGCGCCTGGCTCACAGAGGCCAGGTCAATGCCCATGTGGATCTGCTCATCGATTTTTTCCCCGTTGTAAACATAGGTGCGGTGATCGGCAAAACTGGCTTTTCTTGCGGCATTGGGAAGCCTGGAAAAGCCCCCCTGCCAGTGCATCTGCCCGCCCGGAGACCGGCCCGGGGCAAGGATGGTGCGGTTGTTTTTTTTGCGCAGTTCGCGGTTGACAAACAAGAATTGTTCCAGGGCGCCGGCATCGGCCGGAAAACCGTCTTCGTTTTGAAACTCCGGCAGAATCCGGGACAGAAAACGGTCGGAAACCGGCAGGGTTTCAGCGTCAAAGCCTTTGTTGCGGATATGGTAATAAAACCCGCCCCGGCCTGAATTGCCCGCCGGATCAACAGCCTGCACATGCAGCTTCGTGTCGCTGTCCTGATCATGGGCCAGGGCAAAAAAGCAAACAGCCATGTCCGGATCGTCAAAATATCCCTTGTGGCCCGGAAAGAAATGATCTCCGACAACAACCCCGTGCTCGGGACAATCCTCGGACATCCGGTAGACAGCCAGACCAGAGCCGCCGGGCCGGATATTGTGCTGCCGGCTGATGACCTCCACCCGCGGCGGTTGGGTGTCAATGGTGATTTCTTTTTCCAGGTAAGCCTGGTTGCCGGAAAACCAGCCGCGCCAGGAATAATCCCAGGCAGCGATGCGCAGCAGGGCCTTTCCGTCCTTGAGATCCAGTTTTCCGGCATTTAAATCCACCTCAAAACGCCTCTGCCTGGGCGGTCCCTGCTGGGTGCCGGCAAAGTCGGATTCCTCTTTGAGCACGGTTTCCCTGTCGTTTTGGATCACGGCAATCCAGAGCTTGCGGATTCCCGACTTTTCATCGGTGATTGTGCCGGAAACCGCGGCATCGGCGCCAACAAACGAATCGGACATGTCGAGTTCAATCTCCGGCGCCCTGCCCTCGAATTTAACCATCAGCAGCCAGATCGCAGATACGGCCACCATTATTATCAAAACAGCCGCCAGGCTGTATTTCAGACTTTTGCCACGTTCCTTGCGTTTTTTAAAACCCATGTATATTGATCCCTGAAATTTGATTGGATGCCGGTAAACGAAAGCTATTTTTAACAGCTCACCGACCAGGAGGCAAGGCCTTATTTTCGAATCTTGACTTTTACCGGCACGCGGGGTAACAGGAGGCATGGATTTTGCCGGCGCCCGGAGCCGGCCAATGATGCAAGCGGCTGGCGTGCAAAGGCCATGACCCGGCAAATCAACCAAAAGGATCGATTTTTCAATGACAGAAGTTCAGATCAAAAACTTTTCCGCGGGCAGCGGCCGGCCTTTCGTTCTGGTGGCCGGACCCTGCGTAATTGAAGATTACACAGGCGTCATGCAGGTCGCCCGCACTTTAAAAGAGATCACCAACGGACTTGACATACCGTTTATATTCAAGGCGTCCTATGACAAGGCCAACCGGACATCCATTGATTCATACCGGGGCCCGGGCATCAAGCAGGGCCTGGAAATCCTCTCCGAAATTGGCCGGGAGCTGGATGTGGCCGTGATGTCCGATATTCACAGCCCCTCTGAGGCCGAACTGGCTGCCGAAGTGCTCGACGTTTTGCAGATTCCGGCTTTTTTGTGCCGCCAGACCGACCTGATCGTGGCTGCCGCCCGGACAAACAGACCCTTAAATATCAAAAAGGGACAGTTTCTGGCGCCCTGGGACATGGATCATGTTGCAAAAAAAGCCAGATCCGCCGGAAACTCGCGGATACTTCTCACCGAAAGGGGCGCATCTTTTGGATACAACAACCTGGTTGCCGATTTTCGAAGCATTCCCATCATGCAGGCACTTGGATGCCCTGTAATCTTTGACGCCACCCACAGCGTTCAACTGCCCGGCGGTGCCGGGGGCGCATCCGCCGGCCAGCGCCAGTTTGCGCCCATACTGGCAAAGGCGGCCATTGCCGCCGGGGCAGACGGCCTGTTTGTGGAAGTCCATCCGGAACCGGACAAAGCATTGTCAGACGGCCCCAACTCCATTCGCCTGGATGAACTCGAGCCTCTGCTCAAACAGCTCAAAGCCATCAACAATGCATTGATCAAACCGGAGAGAACCCCCTCACATGATTGAAGAAAAACTCAAGCAAATCCGGGTGCTGCTGCTCGATGTCGACGGAGTGCTCACCAGCGGCCGGATTCTCTATTTTGCAGGCGGCGATGAGGCAAAAACCTTTGATGTTAAAGACGGCCTGGGCATCCGCATGGTCCGGGAGGGCGGTATCCGGGTGGGTCTTATCTCCGGGCGAAAATCCGCGGCTGTAGACCGCAGGGCTGCGGAACTCGGCATTGACTATTGCCATACAGGCGTCAAGGACAAGCTGGCGCTTCTGGCGTCAATTCTTTCGCAGGCCGGATGCAGCCCGGCCCAGACCGCTTTTGTGGGAGACGACCTCGTGGACCTGGCCATCATGGAGCGGGTGGGTCTGGCCGTGGCCGTGGCAGATGCCCATGAAATCGTCCGGCAGCACGCAGACATGGTCACGACCAGGCCCGGCGGTTACGGCGCTGTTCGGGAGGTTTGCGAACGCATTCTTTCGGCAAAGGGTTTGTGGGAATCCATCATTTCCCGCTGGCTCAACCGGACCTAAATCCCGAAGGAACCTTGAACCTTGAACCTTGAACTTTGAACCTTGAACCTTGAACCTTGAACATTTTAATGAAACACCGGACCCGATACAAACAGGCTGGATTGCTGGCCATCGTTGTAATCGCCGTGCTGCTGGCAACGGTGTTTGTGCGGTTCCGCATGCAGACCGGCCACGAGGAGCAGACCGAAAAGGAAAACACCTCGGAAGCGTCCCTGACCATAAACGGGTTTGAGCATACTGCCACACAGGACGGAAAAACCGAATGGGTGCTGAACGCAGCCACTGCTGAAATCTATTCGGATCAGAACAGGGCCGTGCTCACAGATATTGAAATGACCGCGTTCGGCTCAGACGGTACCGAGGTCAAACTTTTTGCAGATACCGGCGAACTTGACACCAAAACCCGGGACATGACGGTGGAAAAATCGGTTGTGGTCCGTTATCCCGGATATGAGCTCAGGACCGAAAGCTTGCATTATGACCATGAGTTACATATATTGTATACAGACCAGAAAGTGGTTATTCACGGAGAAAATATGCGGATTTCCGGTGACTCGGCAAGAGTTGAACTCCAAAAAGACCAAGTCACCCTTAAAGGTAACGTCAACTCATGGATGGATCCCGTTGAATAAAGACAAGGCACGCAAAAACAGTCCGGTTCCGGCCGGAATCTTGGCCATTGCCGCGATTATGATAACCCTGCTGACAGCCTGGCCCTGCCTGGCGCAAAACCCCGGGCTGTTTCAGCCAGATGAAGGCCGCATTCACATCACCTCGGACAAGATGGTGATCAAGAGCAATGAAAACAGCGCCGAATTTATCGGCAATGCCCACGCAGTCCAGGGAAAAACCGAAATCAAATCCGACCGGCTCAAAATTTTCTATAAGGCCGAACAAGGCGCTCAGCCCGGTCAGTCCGGCATGAGTGAAAGCAGTATCCGGCGCATGGAAGCTGAAGGCAGCGTGGTTATCCATACCGAGGAGCAAACCGCCACAAGCCGGAAAGCCGTATATACCGCAGATGACGGCCTGCTGACCCTGACAGGCGAGCGCGTGGAAATCAAAAACAACGGCAACACCATTGTCGGCAGAAAGGTCACCCTGCAGCGGGAAACCGGAGAAATCGTGGTCAGCTCAGATGCGGGCAAGCGCGTGGAAGCTGTTTTTGAATCCGAATCCGGCGCGGACAATCAGGACAAAACAGAAACCAGCAAAGCCCGGAAGCCATGACCCGAACCCTGAATTTGAAAAACCTGGTAAAGACCTATCATGGCCGAAAAGTGGTCAATCAGGTTGACCTGAACCTGACCGGAGGCGAGGTGGTGGGCCTTCTGGGGCCCAACGGGGCGGGCAAAACCACCACTTTTTACATGACCGTGGGTCTGATCCGGCCTGACGGCGGCCATGTGTTTCTCGATGATGCAGACATCAGCGAGGATCCCATGCACGTTCGGGCCCGCAAGGGGGTGGGGTATCTGCCCCAGGAACCGTCGGTATTCAAAAAGCTCAACGTGCGCGACAACCTGCTGGCGATTCTCGAAACCCTGCCGATATCCAGAGCTGAGCAGGACCAGAAAGCCGATGCACTGCTCGACGAGCTTGGCATCAAACGGCTGTCCGGACAAAAAGCCGGAGTGCTTTCCGGCGGAGAGCGCCGCCGGCTGGAAATCAGCCGGGCGCTGGCAACGGATCCGGCCTTTATTCTGCTTGACGAGCCCTTTGCCGGCATTGATCCGTTGGCGGTCATCGATATTCAAAACATTATTTTACACCTGAGCCGGCGGGGTATCGGAATCCTGATTTCAGACCACAACGTTCGGGAAACCCTGGGCGTGTGTGATAAGGCCTATATTTTAAACAACGGCGAGGTAATCGAGTCGGGCGGCCCGGAAAAGATCGCCCAAAGCCCTGTTGCCCGAGAAATCTACCTGGGAGAAAAGTTCAGACTCTGATATGGCAATCGAACTCCAACAGAACTTAAAACTCCAGCAGCATCTTGTTATGACCCCGCAGCTGCAGATGGCCATCAAGCTTCTGCAGTTGTCGCGCCTGGAACTCGTGGAAATGGTTCAGCAGGAACTGGAAAGCAATCCCACCCTGGAAGAATCCGAGACCGTGGAAACGCCCGAGGAAACTCCGGCTGAAACGGCTGAAGCCGCTGATGCCAGGGAAATCACAATGGAGGATTCCTTTGACGAGCGGCTTGACTGGCAGCAGTACATGGACGAATACAGCTCCACGGGGCGGGTTCATTATGAGTCCGAAGATAAGGAGGCGCCCAATTATGAGGCCTTTACCGCCAGCCGGACAAACCTTTACGATCATTTGCGCTGGCAGCTGCTCATGACCCGGCCCACGGCCGAGCAGGAAGCCATCGGAAGCCTGATCATCGGCAACCTGAACAAATACGGCTACCTTGACGTCCCCCTGGAAGAAGTCGCCCAAATGGCCGAAACCGATGTTTCACAGGTCAAAGACGTGCTTTACGTGATGCAGACCTTTGATCCGCCGGGCATCTGCGCCAGGGACTTAAGCGAGTGCCTGCTGATTCAGGCCCGGCAGTTCGGCATTGAAGATCCGTTTGTCGAGACACTGCTGCGCGATCACCTCAAGAACCTGGAAAACAAACGCTATCAGGTCATTGCCCGGGAGCTGAAATGCAGCATGGAAACCCTGTCTGCTGCCATCGAGGTTATCCGCCAGCTCGATCCCAGGCCCGGATTCCGCTACGGCGACGAGGAGCAGATCTACATCACGCCGGACGTCTATGTCTACAGGGAAGGCGATGACTATATCGTTATGCTAAACGACGACGAAATCCCGCAGCTGCACATCAATTCCTACTATCGCCAGGCCGTGCGCAAAGGAGAACCCATTGCCAAAGACACGCGCACTTATCTGCGCGACCGGCTCAGGTCTGCCGAGTGGCTCATCAAAAGCATTCAGCAGCGGCGGCGGACCATTTACAACGTCATGGTCAGCATCGTCAAATTCCAGCGCGATTTTTTCGACCAGGGCATCGCCCATTTAAAACCCATGGTGCTGCGGGACGTGGCAGAAGACATTAACATGCATGAATCCACTATCAGCCGTGTGACCACCAACAAGTACGCCCACACCCCGCACGGCATCTTCGAACTCAAATTCTTTTTCAACAGCTCCATTAACCGGGCTGACGGCAACACCATTGCCTCGGCCAGCGTACAGGAGGAAATGAGAAGGATTATTGCCGGAGAAAACCCCAAAAAGCCCTATAGCGACAAAAAAATCGCCGACATGCTCGAGGCGGCATCCGGCATCCGCATCGCCCGTCGGACCGTTGCCAAGTACAGGGAAATCATGGGGGTTCTTCCATCAAGCAAGCGTAAACAACCCTAATCAAGGAGGCAGGTACCCATGCAAACATCCGTGACATTCAAAAACCTTGATCCCTCCGATCACCTGAAATCTTATGTATCCAGCAAACTCGACCGCATGGACAAGCTCCTGGACAATCCGGCGGAAGCACAGGTGGTGCTCTCCGTGGAAAAAATCCGTCATATCGCAGAAATCCGGGTGACCGGCGACCGGCTCAATATCGTGTGCCGGGAAAAATCCAATGATATGTATTCCTCCATTGACCTGGCCCTGGACAAGCTTGAAAAACAGATCAAAAAACAAAAAGCCAAAATCAAAAACCATCGCCAGGGCGGCCGGGGTGAGGACCGAAGCCCGGAGCCGGCGGCAATGCCAAGCGGGGACGAGTCCCCCGAAGAAGCCCCGGGTGCCAACGTCATTGTCCAGAACCTTGAATACAAACCCATGGACGTGGAAGAAGCCATCATGCAGATGGATCTGATTTCGGATAATTTTCTGGTGTTCAGAAACGCCCGGACCAACCAGATCAATGTGCTTTATCGACGCAATGACGGGGATCTCGGACTGATTCAGCCCCTGGGATAACACCGAAGCACCGGTGCCGGCCGGCAACTGGCCGGCACCGCGCAAACAGGGTGCAATGTTATGAAAATACTTGATTATATTACCGCGGACACGATCCTGACCAACCTGCAGGCAACGGATAAAAAAGGGGTTATCGACGAGCTTACAGAGCCGGTGGCCGCCCTGACCGGCCTGGAGCAGCGCAATATCGTCCGGGTGCTTATCGAACGCGAACGGCTGGGCAGCACGGGCATCGGCGACGGCATTGCCATTCCCCATGGCAAAATCAACGGAATTGAATCCCTGGTGCTCGGATTCGGGCTGAGCCGAAACGGGGTCAATTTTGATGCCCTGGACGGCAAGCCCGCTTATATATTTTTTCTGTTGTTGAGCGCGGACGATTCCACGGGGCTGCATCTGCGGGTGCTGGCCCGGATTTCAAAACTGCTCAGGGATAAGGATTTCAAGGAAAAACTGATGCGGGTACACAAAGCCCAACAAGTCATGGACGTGCTTTCGGAAGTGGATGAGGATTTCTGATGCATCGGCATAAAATTGTCATTATCACGGGCTTGTCCGGATCGGGCAAAAGCGTGGCCCTGGCCGCACTTGAAGATGCGGGCTTTTACTGCGTTGACAACATGCCGGTCAAGCTGCTGCCCAAGTTCATGGAGCTTCCCCTGCAATCGGAATCCGAGATCGCGGGGCTCGGATTTGTCATGGATTTACGGGAAAAGGGGTTTCTCCGTTCCTTTCCGGAGATTTTCCATGATCTGCGCCAGCGCGGATACAACATTGACGTGTTTTTCCTGGAAGCTGAAGAAAACGTTATCCTGCGGCGATACAGCCAGACCCGGCGGCATCATCCCCTGTCCCAGGACCGGGGCCTGCAGGAAAGCATCCGGGCGGAAATCGGACAGATGGATCACATTCGCCAGATGGCCGACCGTGTCATCGACACCACGGATTATACACTCCACGATCTGAAATCCGTCATCTTCAACCTGGTGGAAACCATCATCGATTCAAAGCCCATGCGCACACAGGTGCTTTCATTCGGCTTCAAACACGGCATTCCCCAGGACGCGGACATGGTCATGGATGTGCGGTTTATGGCCAATCCCTTTTTTGTTCCCGAACTCAAGGATCTCGACGGCCGCAACCGGCCCGTGCGTGAATTTGTACAGACAAACAGCATTACCCGGGCGTTTACTGAAAAATTTCATGATTTGGTTGACTTTTTGCTCCCGCTCTACGAAAAGGAAGGCAAAGCCTATCTCACCATTGCAGTGGGCTGTACCGGAGGGCAGCACCGATCCGTGGTTATTGCCGAGGCGCTTTATGCGCACATCAACAAACCAGGCAGGCCCGTGATGCTCACACACCGGGATGTGGATCTCAAAACCTGAGCCAAGGACGTTTTATGATCGGAATTGTTATTGTCACTCACGGACAGCTCGGCGAGGCGCTCATTGAAACCGCATCCATGATTTTCGATGAACGGCCCCGGGCTGTAACCGCGGTTTCTATAGACCTGTCACAGGATGTCAACAAACTCAGAAGCAGGATTGACAAGGCTGTGCAGTATGTGGACGAAAACGAAGGAGTGATTATCCTTACGGACATGTTTGGGGGCACTCCCTCAAATCTGAGTTACTCGTTTCTGGAGGAAGGCCGCATTGAGGTGATTTCCGGGGTGAACCTGCCGGTTCTGATCAAGGCGGCCAACGCCCGCAACCGGGAATCAAAGCTCGATGTACTGGCCAAAACCATCGAGGCTTACGGCAAAAAAAGCATTTCCCTTGCCAGCGATATTTTAAAAGGCAACAAGCGGGAATAAAAACAAACTTCATTTATTGTGAATACCACATTTATAAGGAGGAAGGAAAATGGCGATCAAACTCGGCATCAACGGAATGGGCAGAATCGGCAGACTGGTTTTCAGGGCCGCCCTGAACCGGTCCGACATCGAGGTAACAGCAGTCAACGATATCATGGACACCAAAAGCCTTGCCCACCTCTTGATTTATGACTCGGTACACCCGCGCCTGGATGCGGAGATCATTGCCCGGGACAACGCCATTTCGGTCAACGGCAAAACCATCCGGGTTTTTGCGGAAAAAGATCCGGCCAATATCGGCTGGAAAGAAGCCGGCGTGGACATCGTGGCCGAATGCACCGGCCTTTTCCGGGACAGGGACAGCGCAGCCAAGCACCTGAGCGCGGGGGCGAAAAAGGTCATTATTTCCGCACCCGGCAAGGACCCGGACATGACTTTTGTTATGGGCGTCAATGAAACCGACTATGACAGCGCAAACCATCATATTGTCTCCAACGCCTCGTGCACCACCAACTGCCTGGCGCCCGTGGCCAAGGTGCTGGATGAAAAATTCGGCATCCAAAGCGGCCTGATGACCACCGTCCATTCCTACACCGGCGACCAGCGGCTGCTGGACGCCCCGCACAAGGATCTGCGCCGGGCGCGTGCGGCTGCCATGTCCATGATTCCCACCACCACGGGCGCGGCCAAGGCCGTGGGCCTGGTGCTGCCCCAGCTAAACGGCAAGCTAAACGGCATGGCCATCCGGGTGCCCACGCCCAATGTCTCACTTGTGGATTTTGTGGCCACCCTCAAGCAGCCGGCAACTGCGGAAACCGTGAACGCGGCCTTGAAAGAAGCCGCCGAAGGCCCGCTGGCCGGCATTCTGGGATTTAGCGAACTGCCGCTGGTTTCCGAGGATTTCAACGGCAACAGACTTTCATCTGTAGTGGATGCGGAAAACACCTATGTAATTGACAACATGGTCAAGGTCCTTTCCTGGTATGACAATGAAACCGGCTATTCCACCCGCCTGGTGGACCTGGCTGAAATGATGGGAAAACAGCTTTAATTCCGGAGGTGGCCATGACAACACGCAGACCCATGATCGCCGGCAACTGGAAGATGTACAAAACCTGCCCGGAAGCAGAAGACACGGCCCGGGCACTTTTGGGACAACTCACCGGAGACGAGCAGGCAGAGATCATGATCGCCCCGCCGGCAACCGCCCTGGTGCCGATCAGCCGCATCATCGGAGACACGCCGGTGCAGCTCGGCGCCCAGAACCTGTTCTGGGAAAACCAAGGGGCCTACACAGGAGAAGTCTCCGCCCCGATGCTGGTTTCAGCCGGCTGCCGGTATGTGATCATCGGCCATTCTGAACGCCGCCAGTACTTTGGGGAAACCGACGAGGGCGTGAACAAAAAAATCAAGGCTGCCGTGGCCGCCGGACTGGTGCCGGTTATCTGCATCGGCGAAAGCGAAACCGAGCGGGATGGCGGAAAAACGTTTTCCGTGCTTGACAAACAGATGGAAAACGGGTTAGAAGGACTGTCTGAAGATCAGTTCAGCCAGGCTGTCATGGCCTATGAACCGGTCTGGGCCATTGGCACCGGAAGAAGCGCCACCCCGGAGCAGGCACAGGAAGTCCACGCGCATGTGCGGCAATTTCTGGAAAAACGCTTTGGGGCGCATATTGCAGGGGCCGCCCGGATTTTATACGGCGGCAGCGTCAAACCGGCAAACACTGCCGAATTGATGGACCTGCCCGACATTGACGGGGCACTGGTGGGCGGCGCAAGCCTGAAGCCGGAAACATTTGCTGAAATTATACATTATAAGCGTTAAATCCAATGCATGTATTGATTATTATTATTCATCTGTTTGTCTGCTTTTCCTTGATCGGCATTGTTCTGCTGCAAACCGGCAAGGGAGCCAGCATGGGCGCCATGTTCGGGGGAGCCGGCAACCAGACTTTGTTTGGCAACACCGGGGCTTCCACGTTTCTGGGCAAGATTACCACCGTGGCGGCTGTAGTGTTTATGGTCACGTCCCTGTCTCTGGCCTATATCTCCAAAAGCGGGGACAAGTCCGTGGTTGAGGAATTTCAGCCGCCGGCTGCGGAACAAAGTCTGCCCGCAGACCAGGTGCCCGCTGCACCGGGCGGCGAGCAAGCAGCACCGGATGAGCAGGCGCCCGCAGCGCCGTCAGCAGAGGACAACCCGCAATAAGCTCGGTTTACATCCAGTTTGTGCCGAAGTGGTGGAATTTGGTAGACACGCTATCTTGAGGGGGTAGTGGGCTACGCCCGTGCCGGTTCAAATCCGGCCTTCGGCACCATAATTTATCAATAATTAGAGGGGCTTACCTTAAACAGGTAGCCCCTCTTTTGTTGGCCGGATGTTGGCCGCGTGCCCAGAGTCGAGATTGTGGGCGCGCCCCCCTTCCCTTCCATAAGCAACATCCTGATTTTATAAAGTTTAACCTAATATTTTTCATCCGGCCTCGTGTTGCCTTAAAACATCGAGTCGGTACCCGAATTCGAACCGGGGACTCCAACTGAAATAATTGATAAATTAAAGCAAGGGAACACCAGATGAACCCCAAGGGATACAACAATGCCAAAAGAAAAACTGTGCAGCCTCACAAAAAAGAGATTCATCCGGGAAATGCCGGGATGAATTAAAAAACGGAAGAGCATGGATTCGAATCCCACCCTCTCCGCCACATATCCTTTTGAAATTATTAAATAAAATCATATCATATGTAATTCCGGGAAAAGCTAAAATAACTATTTGGTATTGCGCCAAATTTAAACAATGGATTTGTGCAAACAATTTGCAAACACGCACGCAAACGAATATAGAAGCC
>Ga0182239_1000012_pt1 | contig 77002 bp, 55 predicted proteins | sample hydfrate6_PW_210_FD_132456 | JGI IMG/M metagenome (GOLD analysis project Ga0182239, IMG submission 132456) | Subsurface microbial communities from deep shales in Texas, USA - hydraulic fracturing test 6_PW_210 | ecosystem: Environmental > Aquatic > Deep subsurface > Shale gas/oil reservoir >... | reverse complement strand
GTACGTTTCTCTGTGATGCAAAAAAACGACAAGCAAAACATTGCGAAAGGAAGAAGCCGGCCTCCCCATCATTGGGGGCTCTTATTGGTCACCGTGAATTGCTGGTCATTGTCATCTCTTTCTTTTGTTTTTTTGAAAAAAGCTTTTTGCATTGCCCGATGTTTTTATAAGAGGAAGTCCTCCGGCGTCGCCCGAATCCGAATGATTGATGCTTTGGAGGATAATGGGCCTTGATGGCAGCATTTTGACGGGGAAATGCAATTTTGCAAAAGATTTGGTGACAATTCAATGACATCTGGAAAAGGGGTTATGGCGGGCGGCCGAAATCAACCGGAATGGCCGGTCGGACTCTCCGGCGGTGGTTTCAAAATGCCTGCCCCTGAACGCAGCCCCGATATCCACGTAAATCTTTCCGGACAACCTCCTTAAAACAAGGGCATCGCGGGCAACGCTTTGGACGCAGCCGTGGATCATTGCGCCCGAGACGAAAAATTTGCTTGAATCATACAACAACATGGATTATTCAACCGGATTGAATAATTGTTGTGAGCCTACAGACTCTTGTTTTCGGGCGGTCGAGTGCCACCAGCACTTGCCGTTTTTTTTGCATAAAAAAGCCCCCAAAACTGCTCAATTATTCTGATCATCCAGTATAGTTCGCCAATTTATTTCGGAAATTTGGCAGCTGTTTTGGCAGTCACAGTTAAAACAAGCGTTTCAGGACATACCCCATCAAATCCCGGGACCCCTCGGTATTGGGCGAATGGCGGGATTTTAGAGCAGCCGGATTTTGGATTGATTGCATACAAACATTTGAGCAACAGGTAACCTCCGTGATTTTCACATATACGTTTTACGCAGCATGTCTTATTTGTCTATTTGGTATTTTTTGCAAGGTGCGCCCCTGGTTTTCATACCGAATCGGTCCGCAAAAGCCCAGTTTTTCTGTATGGAACCGCCTCGGATATGCCTTGCGGGCCGTGGTGCGGACCGTTTTCAGCTACCGGATTTTCAGGCTCGTTTTCAGCCTGATATATGATGTCATCCTGCAGGCACACATTCTGCGAAAAGACCCGCTCAGGTGGGTTATGCATTTTTTTATTTTTGCCGGGTTCATGGCGCTGCTGCTGCTGCACGCCCTGGAGGATCAGGTTTCCCGCGAGCTGTTTTCCGCCTATCATTCCACGGTCAATCCGTTTATGTTTCTGCGCAACCTTTTTGGACTGCTCGTGCTCATCGGCCTGGGCATTGCCATATACCGCAGGCGGGCCAGCCGCACCTTAAAGCGGATCACCACCCGGGCCGACCGGATTGCCATTGCCCTGCTGCTGGTGATCATGGTCTCGGGATTTCTGCTGGAGGCCGCAAAAATCATTTCACCCTCGGTATTCGGGACCATGCTCCGGAATTATTCGGGTTACTCCATGGAAGCCGAGGGCAGTGATCCGATCAAGTCTTACTGGCAGGCGTATTACGGCGTGGCCTTTCCGGGGGAAGCCCTGCCCGAAACCCCGAAAATAATGGAACAAGGCAAGGACATGCATGTCAACTACTGCGCCTATTGTCATGCCCGGCCGCAATGGGCGTTTGTCTCCTATCCCGCCTCCAGGGTGATGTATCCGGCGGCCGGATTTCTCGACAGCGTTCGGATGGACGTGATTCTGTGGCATGTGCATTTTCTGGCCTGTTTTATCGGGCTGGCCCTGTTGCCGTTTACCAAGTTTTTTCATGTGATCACCACCCCCCTGAGCCTGCTGGTCAACTCCTCGGGCCCGCCGGCCCGGGAAGAAGCCGCGGATCGCCTCAACCGCCGGGCCATGGAGTTGGATGCATGCACCAACTGTGGCACCTGTAGCGTTCATTGCTCTGTGGCGCCGATTTTTGCCAGAATTGAAAACCGATATATTTTCCCATCCGAACGTTTGTCGGTCTTAAAAAAACTCGCCGCCGGAAACCCCATGACGCCTGGACAACTTGAGCAGATTGTCGAAGGCGGGCAGCTATGCACGAAGTGCTATCGCTGCACCCGGCTTTGCCCCGCAGGCATAGATCTGCAGGACATATGGCTGGCCGCTGAAGCCCAGTTCGCACAACAGGGATACAGCCCGGCGGCCAGATGGATCCCGGATTCCTTTGTCCGGGATTTGCCATCTGCACAGCAGAAACTCTCAAGTGATACGGATCTCCTGAACAGCCTGGCAGCGGTTGCGGTTCACCAGGAAGACTTTTCCGGATGTTTTAAATGCAAGACCTGTACAAATGCGTGTCCTGTGGTGGATGCCGCAGATGACCCCTTGGGTGAGCTGGATCTGCTGCCGCACCAGATGATGCATGCCCTGAGCCTGGGGATGGGGGATGCAGTGCTGAGCTCACGCATGATCTGGTCTTGTGCCACATGCTACCTGTGCCAGGAGCATTGTCCGCAGGGTGTCAGAATTACCGATATCTTTTACGGCCTGAAAAATCTTGCCTACAGGCAGGCAAACAGGTATTCGCCCAATTAAAAGGAATGAATCAAATATGACACTGGCGTTTTTTCCGGGCTGCAAGATCCCGTATTTTTGTTCCCATTACGGGACCTCCACAAAGGCGGTTTTAAAGTCGCTGGGGGTCGATTTTGTGGAACCGGAGTTTAACTGCTGCGGTTATTCCGTGCGCAATTTCGACCTGAAGGCCTTTCTTCTCCAGTCGGCGCGCAATTTTGCCATTGCCGAGCAAGGCGGTATGGATATTGTCACTCCGTGTAAATGCTGCTTCGGCACCATGTCCCACGCCCGGCACATACTCGATGAGAATCACGGGCTGCGCGCTGAGATCAATCAGATGCTCGCACCCGAGCAACGAAAATACACGGGGGCCTCCCGGGTCCGGCATTTGCTCTCCGTGCTTGCCGAGGACGTGGGCGCTGCGCAAATCAGCGCGCATGTCCGCAAGCCGTACCACGGAATGAAAGTCGCAGCACATTACGGCTGCCATGCACTGCGCCCCAGTTCAGTGGTGCAATTTGACAATCCCTTTTCGCCCACCATATTTGAAAGCCTGATCCGGGTGACCGGTGCCGAATGCGTGGACTGGGAAAAGCGTCTGGAATGCTGCGGCCAGCCTCTGGCCGAAAGCAGCCCCGAGCTTTCGCGCAGGCTGGCAGAGCGCAAAATTTCCAGCGCTGTGGATTCCGGTGCGGATCTCATATGTTCGGCATGTACTTACTGCCAGAACAAGTTTGCAGCGGTGCCCGAAACCGCGATCCCCAATATTTTGTATCCGCAGCTGCTGGGACTGAGCATGGGACTTTCCGGCCGCAGGCTCGGATTGGAGCCCACGAGTGTTACACGGGAAAAACTGGAGCGGTTTATTGCAGCATAAGCATTTTTTCAAAATGAGCAAAAGTGCGTCTGTGATTGATGCCAAACAAGGGGCAGGCCGGCACATGGGCAATGGCAAGGCGCCGGGGCGCCGCCCGAATCCGAATCATTGATGCTTTGGGGGATAAAGGGCGTTGACGGCAGCACCATGACGGGGGAGCTGGCATTTTTAAAAAGATTTGGTGACGATTCAATGAAACCGGAAAATTGTGAAAAACCGGCAATCGGCTGAAAAAACCATTTGACGTGCAGCGGGTCTTTGTTCATACAGAAAATATGAAAAAGCCAAACCAGTCGTGAGATTGGGACGGAATGTCACGGGTGCTTTGGATACCGGCTGCTTGTCCGCACCGGTTCAAAGACGGCCGGACTGCCATTGTATCAAAGGCAGTCCGGTTTTTTTATTTTAAAGGAGCATGTGATGGGAAAACGGATTTCATTGATTCTTTTTTGCCTTTTTGGCCTTTTTTGTGGTTTGACTTCCAGTGCCGGGGCCGGGGCGTCTTCGGATATCCCGTCCTTGTTTCATGCCGCGCGCATTGACAGGGATATGACGTTTTGCGGCGAAAAAGCGGAGCTGGACCGAAATGACACAAGGCAGCGCATGGAAAAGCAAATGCTTTTGACCCTGTGGAACCGGCCCCAGGTGGTGCTGTGGATCAAGCGGGCAAACCGGTATTTCCCTGTCATAGAGCAGAAATTGAAGGAAAATGAAATGCCCGAAGACTTAAAATACATTGCACTGGTTGAAAGTGGCCTGCGGCCTCATGCGGGATCAGCCCGGGGGGCTGTGGGGTTCTGGCAGTTTACCCGGTCAACGGGTGAGAAATACGGTTTGCAGATTGATTCGCAAAAAGATGAACGCAGAAATATTCTTCAGTCCACGGATGCGGCCATATCCTATTTAAAGACGCTCTACAGGGTTTTCGGGTCCTGGACCCTGGCTGCGGCCGCCTATAACATGGGCGAGCATGGACTGCAGGCGGAAATCATGGTTCAGGAGAACAGTGATTTTTATGATTTGTATCTCTCGCTGGAAACCCAGCAGTATGTGTTCCGGATTCTTGCGGCCAAACGGATCATGACCGAGCCCGAGCAGTACGGGTTTGACTTTTTGCCAGGGGATCTTTATCCGCCCCTGGCATACAAAGAAGTTTCGGTCATGTGTTTTGACCTGACCCCGGTTGCCATTGTTGCAAAAGCCGCTGATACGAGTTTTAAAGTGATCAAGGACCTCAATCCCCAGCTAAGAGGTCACTATCTGGCCGCCGGTCAACACTTGATCCATGTTCCCGAAGGCTCGGCCAAGGGCTTTGACAAACGGTTTCAATCATTGATGAAAACTTGGGACAAAGATCAAGAAAACCGGGTTTATGTCGTCAAACAGGGCGATAACCTCTCTGCCATTGCCGAGCGGTTCAATGTCCCCCTGCCGGCTTTGATCATATGGAACGACCTGGATCACAGGCAAAATATCCACCCGGGCGACCGCCTGGTGATCCGTTCCCGGCAGGGCGATTTTTAAGCGCAAAACAGCGCCTATTTTTTCGGCCGCTTTTTTTTGTCCCCGAGCACTTCGTTGGCAATGACGATTTTCTGGATCTGAGAGGTGCCTTCATAGATGGTCAGCACCCGGGCGTCCCGGTAAAAGCGTTCCACGGGAAATTCCCTGGTGTAGCCGTAGCCGCCGTGAATCTGCAGGGCCTGGCCCGTGACCCGGTTGGCCATTTCCGAGGCATGCAGCTTGGCCATGGAGGCCTCTTTGCTGCATTTTTCCTTTCTGTCCTTTTTGGCCGCTGCATTGAGCACCAGCAGCCGGGCGGCTTCAACATCTGTGGCCATGTCGGCAACCATCCAGCGCAAGCCCTGGTTGTCGGCAATGGGACGGCCGAACTGCACCCGCTGCTTGCTGTAGTTCACCGCCTCATCCAGGGCGGCCTGGCCCAGTCCCAGGGACAGGGCGGCAATGCCGATGCGGCCGTCATCCAGCCCGGACATGGCAACGATAAAGCCTTCGCCTTCTTTGCCCAGCATGCGGTCGGCAGGCACCCGGCAGTCCGAGAAAAGCAGGTCCGTGGTGTCCGAGGCGCACTGACCCATTTTGTCCTCAAGGCGGCCGGTGGAAAATCCCTGCAGATCCCGGGTGATCAGAAACGCTGAAATCCCCTTGTGCCCGGCATCCGGATCGGTTTTGGCCAGCACGATAAACAGCTCCGAGGTGGCTCCGCCGGTGATCCATCGCTTGGTGCCGTTTAACACGTAAAAATCCCCGTCTTTTTCCGCTGTGGTGGTCATCGAGGCCGGATCCGAGCCGGCTTCCGGCTCGGACAGGGCAAAGGAGGCGATAAATTCGCCCCTGGCCATGGGCACCAGGTATTGCTGCTTCTGTTCTTCTGAGCCGAACCGCAGCAGGCTGCCGCAGCAGATGGAGTTGTGCACGGACATGATCACGGCCGTGGATGCGCACGCATAGGCCACCTCGCTCATGGCCAGGGCGTAGGATACCGTGTCCATGTCCTCGCCGCCGTATTCTTCGGGCACCAGCATTCCGAGCAGACCGAGCTCTCCCATCTTCTTTAAGCTTTCTGCCGGATACTCGTGCTTTTGATCCCTTTCCGCGGCCTGGGGGCCCAGATCCTTTCTGGCAAATTCCCTGGCCATTTTCTGAATCATCAATTGTTCCCGGGTCAGTTCCATGGGCAATTTGTCTCCTGTGTTTTTCGAAAACGGTTCAGCCGGCGTTGCCGCCGGAAATCGTCTTTAGTTCTTGTTATCGTTAACTGGAAGTTTTGGATAAAACAGCTTATGATTTTTCTAAAATTGATAATATTGTTTTAAACAAAAAACAAGTATAAATTTATAAATATCAATTCATTTAAATGAATATTGTTCATATATCAAAAAACGTCGATGTCTTTATTCTATCGTCGGTTCCGTGGGTTTTACTCGGGAACCATTTCGATGTTCATGGTCTTGGGGGAAATTTCCATGATATTGATGGCAAATCCGTCAAAGGACTGCATCAGCAGGTGATTGCCCAGCTGTTGGGCGGATTCCGAGTATTTCATTTCCAGCACGGCGTTTTCCGATGTCATTTCCGTGGTCTGCAAGTCCGAGATACCGGGGTGCTGCCGGATTGCCCGGCGCAGCCGTTCCAGATAAGGCAGAACCCGTCTTCCCTGGACGCGGATATGAAATTTTTCTCTGGTTTCGGCTGCGTTGCGCCAAAGGGAAGCCGTTTGTTCGGACAATTTGGAACCAGCTGTGTAGGCGGCGTCTGCAAGGGCGTTCCGGCCTCCCTGTTCCGGATCCTCGCTTACGGTCAAAGCCTTTTCAGATAGGGTGGTCATTTTTTCGCCGGATTTTGCGTCGATTACATGGAGCTGGAGGTCTGCCCTGAAAGTGCGGACATCTTTGCCCATCCTGTTGCTCAGGGCCTTGGCTTCGGCCCGGCCTGTAACCACAAAGTCTGCGCCCATGCGTTCTGCCAGGAGGGCGGCCTGGTAGTCCGCCGGTTCGGCGCTGATGCCCGAGGCCAGTCTTTCGTCGTCGAGTGCGCCGTTGTCCGGGTCCGGGGAAATCACCGAAAATCCAGCCCGGGAAAGGGCCTGTCGGATCACCGAACCGGCGGTCGTACTCTCAAAGCCTGCATATCCCTGCTTCCACCAGTAATTGAAACCAAGATCATCAATTCCTTTTTCCGCAACCATGACCAGCACCGCCGGCAGATCTTCGGGGGTAAGGTGAAATCCGGCATCGGCAAGGGCTTTTTCCATTTTTCGGGTGGAAACCGTGGCCTGCACAAGCACCTGATAGGTTTTGTCCGTGTGAAATTCTTCCAAGATTCGGTAATCCTGGATAAAGGCATCCTGGTGCTTGTCGATTACAGTGGCAATCAGCTCGAAATGATCGCTGATGTCGGGTGCGGATATCATTTTCAGGGCCGCAGCCCGGACTGTATTGAGAAGCGCCCCGGATACGGCCTGTTTTTTGGCTGCAGAGGGGTCGTTATGTATGCGGCTGTGGCCGAAACCGACAATGGTTTCACTGTCTGCGGAAGGGGCCGCAGCAACAGGGGAAGGAAAAAATAAAGCCAGCAGCAGCACACAGGCAGTTGTTTTCAGCAGATGCCGGCACCATGTTGGTGTATTGTGAAAAAATATCATGGCAATGCGTTTCCTTTTTTTGTTTCTTATCGGGTCAGAATGCGGCTTATGACTGTAAAAAACGGCACACAGTGCCCAAAACCAGGTTTATGATGTGCGTCTGAGCGCGTAATCCGCCAGCAGATCGAGAATGTCCCGGGTGGCCGAGGGGACGAAGCCCTGAAGCTCAGACTTTGCCTTTAACACGTGATCAAGGGCTTTTTGCTGAGCATACGCGACTCCCTGGTACTTTTCAAGCAGGCCCAATAGTTCGGCAAAATCGCTTTGGGTAAACTTAGAATTGCTGATAATGGTTTTTATTCGCCTATGGTCCGCGCCCCGGGCCCGGGACAGGGCGTAGATCACCGGCAGGGTGAGTTTTCCTTCCCTCAGATCCGCGCCCACGTTTTTGCCCAGTTCCTCGGCATCGGCCGTGTAGTCCAGGATGTCGTCTGCAATCTGGAAAACCAGGCCCAGGTGTTTGCCGTATGCCGTCAGGGCGCTTTCCTGTTTTTGGGTGGCTTGTGCCAGAATCGCGCCGCTTTTGCATGCGCTTTCAATGAGCACCCCGGTCTTGCGCCGGATGATATCCATGTATTCGGCTTCCGTGAGATCTGTCTGCCCCTTTTTGATGAGCTGGTAAATCTCCCCTTCAGACATCTGCTCGGTCAGTGAGGCCACCACCCGGATGATTCCGGGGTTTTCGGTTTCAGCGGCAATGCATATGGCCCGGGCCAGCAGAAAATCGCCCACCAGCACGGTGACCGGCGCGCCGTAAACATGATGGGCGGCCTGTTTTCCCCGGCGCATGTTTGCACCGTCGATCACATCATCGTGCAGGAGCGTGGCTGTGTGCAGAAATTCAAATGTGGTGGCAAATTTGGTGACAAACGGGCTTTCATGACCGCAGACCCTGGCGCTTAGCACAACAAGGAGCGGCCGCAGGCGTTTTCCGCCGGAAAAGATCAAATGTCCGGCCGTCTGTTTGACCAGGTCCAGGTGGGGGTCAAGGTTTTCCACCAGGGCCATCTCGATTGCGGCCAGGTCCGGATTTAGTCTCTCAAGCAGCTGCTGTTTGATCCCGGTCATACCGGAACTCCTGTCAGGTCGTATTCATCTGCATCCGTGATGCGGATTTTCATAGTTTTGCCCGGGGCGGCGGATTTGCCCGGGTTATCGATAAATGTAACACCGTCGACCTCCGGGGCTTGCAACCGGGTCCTGCCGTAAAGCCGGCCGTCTTCTGCACGGTCTTCAACCAGAACTTCCGTGCATTGGCCGATTTTTTCCCGGTTTTTGGCAAGGGAAATGTCTGCCTGGCGCATCATGACCACGTCATGGCGGTCCTGGGCAATCTGGGCGGGCACGTGTCCGTCCAGGCGATGGGAGGGCAGGTCTTCGGCGTCAGAGTAGACAAATGCGCCAAGGTGATCAAACCGCAACTGTTCCATGAATTCGAGCAGTTCGGCAAAATCATCATCTGTTTCTCCCGGAAAGCCCACCAGAACCGTGGTGCGCAATGCAGCATCCGGCATGGCCGAGCGGATGCGGTCAAAGATCGCAGCCAGTGCCTTGCTGTCATGGCCGCGGCCCATGCGTTTTAATACCCGGCTGCTGGCATGCTGGACCGGAATGTCGAGATACCGGCATATGTTTGGGTATGCCGCCATGGTATCCAGGAGCCGGTCATGGATCTGGTCGGGATGGCCGTATAAAAACCGGACCCAGCAGTCGGGCACGGCTTGTGCCACCTGTGCCAGCAAATCGGAAAACCGGCCCTGCGGGTTCTGATCCATGCCCCATGATGTGGTGTCCTGGCCCACCAGCACGATTTCGGCAGCGCCCTGGCCGGCAAGGCGCCGGGCCTCGCCGGCAATGTCTGCGGCCGGCCGGCTGCGCAGGGGCCCGCGAAGCGCCGGAATGATGCAATAGGTGCAGTGCCTGCCGCAGCCTTCCATGATCTTGACATAGGCAACCGGTCCCGGGGCCCGGTTCCTTGGCGCATCCGGGCCGGCCAGGGCGGTGTGTTCGGGCGGTGGGATGACGCATTTGCCTGCAGCTTCTGAGTCTATGACCGCATCTGTGATCCGGTCATAGGCACCGGTTCCCAGAAACAAATCCACTTCCGGCAGGGCTTCTGCGGTCTGCTGTCCGTAGCGCTGGGGCAGGCAGCCGGCCACGATGAGTTTTTTGCACACGCCGTGGTGCTTGTATTCGGCCAGCTCAAGGATCTGTTCGACGGCCTCGTCTGCGGCAGACTCGATAAAGGCGCAGGTATTGACGATGATGACTTCGGCGTCTTCTGCCAGCCCGGCCATCTCGTGGCCTGCTGCCGACAGCCGGCCGCTGATGACCTCGCTGTCCACCTGGTTTCTTGCGCAGCCCAGGGTTGAAAGATATATGCGCATAGGACAGCCGCGGCCTTATTCTCCGGTAAATACCGGTTTGCGTTTTTCGGAAAAAGCGGCAATGGCTTCCATCAGGTCTTTTGAGGGAATGATGTTGGCGCTCACCGAGGCCACGTATTTCAAACCATCCTCCACGGATTTCTCCGCCCCGTGGTTAAGGACGTCCTTTGAAGCCTGCACGGCCAGGGGCGGGTTTTGGGCAATCTGTGCAGCCAGTTTTTCCGCGCCTTCCATGACGGCTGCAGCATCCGGAAATATTTCGTTTACCAGCAGCATTTGCGCGGCCTTTTGCGCGTCAATGGTTTTTGCCGTATAGGCCAGCTCCCGGGCAAAGCCCTGGCCGACGATCCTCGGGATTCTCTGGAGCACGCCCACGTCGGCCACAAATCCCACTGCGGCTTCTTTTAGGCAGAACACGGCATCAGCCGAGCAGATCCGGATGTCACAGGCGGTTGCCATGTCCAATCCCGCACCGATGCAATGGCCGTGAATGGCCGCGATAACAGGCTTTCGACACCGCTCGATGCAGCTGATGGCGTCCTGCATGGCGGAAATCTTTTTCAAAAGAGACCACTTGACCCCGCCTTTCTGGTCCGCCTCCATTAGTTCGGGCATCTCGCCGGCCATGCCCATCAGGTCGATGCCCGCGGAAAAGCACGGACCCCTGCCGGCAATCACAGCCACCCGGATGTCAGGGTCCTTGTCAATGTCTTCAAAAATGGGGATGCTTTCTTTCCAGGCCGGCGGGTTCATGGCGTTTTTCTTGTCCGGCCGGTTCAAATAGACCCATGCCACCGGCGGTGTTTTGATCACTTCGTAGAATTCATACTGGCTCATCTGGCCTCCCGGAAATATTTGTTCTTATTTTTGATGGTGCCGTAAAAAGTCCAATATCTGCGTTACGCGCAATTTCTCAGAATTTCACGTACAGATAAGTACGCTGCATTCTTCGAAATTGCGCAAGCCTTGATCTTGAACTTTTTACGGCACCATCTGAAATCAGACTTTTTACGGTGCCATCATTTTTTGTTCTGTGCATGTTTTTCAGCGCTTCTGGTCATGCAGTCTTTGCAGTCGGGCCTGCTGTCGTCATCTTTTCCCTGCCGGTGTCTGGCAAAGCCCTGAATCCAGCTCGCATCGGTTCTGGGGCAGGCTTCCATGTAGTCGATAAAGGCCACCATCCTGTCCACGGCCGCCCGGTCCATGGCATGTTCCATGCGGCAGGCATTGTCTTCGGCAATCTGCGGGTCGAGCTGGAGCACATGGGTGAGAAAGTTTTTGATCACCCGGTGCCGTCGGTTGATTTCTCCGGCAACAGCCGTGCCTTTGCGGGTCAGGGTAATAAAGCTGTAGGGCTCGTAATTGATCAGACCCTTTTCAGCCAGGCTTTTTAACGCACCTGTCACCGAACCGCGCAATACCCCCCGCATTTCGGCAATATCTTTTACCCGGGCCACCTTCTGGGTCTTTTCCAGCTCCAGGATGGTTTCCAGGTAATCCTCCAGATTTTCAGATAAATCGACTCCTGTCATGGCCCCTCCTTGGTGAGTGAATCGTTTCTATCTATAACCGATTTTTTTGCTGCAGGCAAACAAAAGGAAAAATTTTTAAATAATGTATTGACAGTGAATAAAGTTTGGTATACCAAACAAAGCAAATCAATTTGACAATTTCTTTTCAAGGAGGCATTCAATGCAGCTTATCAATATGCGGGAGATGAAAGAACGGCAATCCGGTAAAATCAAAGCCATAAAGGCCCGGGGGGAGCTGGGCCGCAGAATCCGGGACATGGGGCTGGTTCCGGGAACCGACTTTTCGGTCAAGGGCCGCGCGCCCTTAAAAGACCCGGTAGCCCTGCGCATCGCCGGTTTTACCCTGACCCTGAGAAACAGTGAAGCCGACTTTATCGAAGTGGAGGTGGAATAACTGGCCATGGTTCACACAATCGCACTGGCCGGAAATCCCAATTCCGGCAAAACCACATTGTTTAACGCATTGACCGGGGCCCGCCAGCAGGTGGGCAATTACCCCGGGGTAACGGTTGAAAAAAAGACCGGTGTTTACAAAATCGATGGCCGGGAATTTTCCCTGGTGGATCTTCCGGGAACCTATTCCATGACCGCCTATTCCCTTGAGGAAGTCATTGCCCGGGATTTTATCGCCACCCAAAAACCGGCTGTGGTGGTCGATATTGTGGATGCCGCCAATCTGGAGAGAAATCTTTATCTCACCCTGCAGATTATTGAAATGGGCGTGCCGGTCTGCATTGCCCTCAACATGATGGATGTGGCCAAAAGCCGCGGGGTCCGCATTGACGCCCCCAGGCTTTCGGCCCTGCTCGGCGTGCCCGTGGTGCCCACGGTAGCCAGAAACGGCACCGGCAAAAAGGAGCTCATGACCGCTGCCGCTAAACCGTACCGGCTGCCCACGGTGCGCGGCGTGCTCATCCACGCCTGGGAGCGGACCTGGCAGTACATCCGCAAGGCCGGTACGGTGATTCTGGCCATATCCATCCTGCTTTGGGCCCTGATGAGCTTTCCCAATCTTCCGGCTGATCAGGCTGACCACTTCGGGCCCGGACAGGAGGCGGCCCTTGCGGGGGCAGAGCTTCGGCATTCAGTGGCCGGGCGCATCGGCACATCCCTTGAACCGGTCACCGAGTTGGCCGGTTTTGACTGGCGCACCAACATCGCCCTGGTGGGCGGGTTTGCGGCCAAGGAAGTGATTGTCTCCACCCTGGGAACGGCCTATTCCATGGGTGAAACCGATGCGGAAGCGGCTTCCGGCCTTTCCCAGCGGCTTGCGCAATCCCCCCAATGGAAGCCTTTGACGGCTTTTGCCCTGATTGTTTTTGTGATGTTTTACTCGCCCTGCTTTGTGGCCGTGGTCTGCATTGCCCGGGAAGCGGGTTCATGGAAATGGGCGGTGTTTTCAATGGCCTTTAACACGGTGCTGGCCTTTGTGCTGGCTGTATCGGTCTATCAGGCCGGAAGCCTGCTGGGACTGGGGTAGGATATCAAAAAAGGAGTTTGAAATGATTCAAGAAATCATCGTATTTGCCATTGTTGCCGCAGCCCTGGGATTTACGGGCCGCAGCATGTACAAAAAATTCAAGACAAAAGGCCAGAGCGGATGCGGCTGCACGGGATGTGACCAGGATTGCGGCTGCAGCGGCAAGTGCTGAAATGCCCCTGTGCACCGGACCCGGGCAATAAAGTCGGTTTATTGGATAAAGGTTTGGGTGAAAAAATCAAAATTCAGATCCCGGTACTGGCGGATGTTTGCGACGATCCGGCTGCCCTGGGTATCATCCGGGGTGTCGCTGACAAATTTGAACAAAAAGCACGGGATTTCAAATTTGTTCGCGGTCTGGACCACGGCGGCGCCTTCCATGTCCGAAAGCTCGGCAATGGCTGCAGTCTGCCGCCGCTGGTCCGGATCAATGACCGCCTCTTCCCGGGTGGCCAGGCGCAGGGTTGAAAACCCCTCCATAACAGAGGGCTTGTGGCAGAAGGGCGCGTTGGTTTGAAAATGCCTGCGGTCGGTTTCCAGCACCGCGCTGATATGATGAATCCCGCCCGGAGGCAGGCCCTGTTGGTTTGCCCCGGCAGCGCCCGTGTTGACAATAAATTCAACAGATTCGCACGCACAGAGCCATGCGCACGCGGCCGCCGCGTTTGCCTTGCCCATGCCTGAGACCACAAGGATCACCCGGTTTCCGTAATAAACCGGAAACGGCTTTTTTTCAGAGTCCAGCCAGTTGATTTTTTCCACAAACGGCTTGGCCTCGATATAAGTGGCCATGATCAGGCCGATTCGATGATGTTTTGGCATCTGGCGGTTTGCTCCAGTTTTTCAATGGCCTGCCTGCCGGCTTTGCCGGGCGACAGGGTGTAGTCGTTGACATAGAGCCGGATGTGCTGCTCCATGACCCGGTCGTCTATCTCCTGGGCGTGCTGCCGGATAAAATCCCGACAGGATTCGGGGTGTTTGCGGGCATGGGAGATCGATGAACGGATCATTGCCGCCAGATGCTCCTTGCGGGCCAGAATTTCCGGGTCTTTGCGCACGGCGATGCATCCCAGGGGAATCGGCAGCCGGGTTTTTTCCTCCCACCACCGGCCCAGGTCGATGATTTGGGCACATCCGTACTGCGGGTACACGAATCGGCCCTCGTGGATGATCACGCCGGCATCCCATGTGCCGTCGCAAACGCCGGGAAGGATTTTTTCATATGTGGTGATCACCACATTGGCAGCCTCGCCGCACCAGAGCCGGAACAGCAGATGGGCGGTGGTATATTTGCCCGGAACCGCCACCCGCGCCCCGGAAAGATTGACCAAAGGATCTTTTGCCACCACCAGGGGGCCGCAGCCGTGGCCCATTGCTGCGCCTGCGTCAAGTATTTCATACTTGTGCTTCAGCAGCAAAAAGGCGAAAAAAGACAGCTTGGTTACGGCAAACTCTCCGCAAAAAGCCTTGTTGTTGAGGGTTTCCACATCCATCAGGTGCGGGGTGAAGCAAAACGGGGCCGTGTCCACCAGGCCTTTGATCATGGCATGGAATATAAAAGTGTCATTGGGACACGGGGAAAAGGCGATATCGATGTTTTGCATGTTTTTTCTCTTGTACGGTTTAAAACCGTTTGATGATCCGGTATTGCGAATCGCGCTGGACTGCTACCCTGCCGGCGTTTCTGATCAAATCGATGAACTGCTCCATGTGTGCGGTCCGCCTGACCCCGGTGGCTTTGACCACGGTTTCCTCCATGAGCACCCCGCCCATGTCGTCAGCGCCCATGGCCAGTGCGATCTGGGCGGGCTTTAGCCCTTCGGTGAGCCAGCCGGCCTGGATGTGTTCGACATTGTCCAGGTAAATGCGCGAGACTGCAACGGTTTTGAGGTAATCCATTCCGTCTGCGGCAGAAATGTCGGGCATTCGCGTTTGAGCCGGGGAAAAAGACCAGGGGATAAAGGCCTGGATGATGCCTGTCCGGTCCTGGACCCGGCGGACCGTGTCAAGATGCTCCATGCGTTCGGCAATGGTTTCTCCCATGCCGTAGGTCATGGTGGCAGACGATTTCATGCCGTGGGCGTGCAGGCCTTCCATGACATCGCACCATTGGGCCGCAGACAGTTTTTTGGGGCTGACTTGCCGCCTGATCCGGTCCACCAGCAGATCCGAGGCCCCTGGCACCGAATCCAGGCCCGCGTCTTTCAGGGCGCAGATGACCGCATCAAGGGGTTTTCCGCTCTGGTCGGCCATGTGAACGATTTCCGCCGGGGAAAAACAGTGGCGCCAGATGCCGGGAAACCGGGTTTTTACAGCGTTGACCATTTCCAGGTAATCATTTAACCCGTATTCCGGATCAAGGCCGCCCTGCAGCATCACCTGGGTGCCGCCGGCGTCTGCCAGCTCCTGGACCCGCCCGCAGATTTCGTCTGTGCTCAGGCGGTATGCGGCAATCCGGCCGGCCCGTGCGTGATAGGCGCAAAACGCGCATTGCGCCCGGCAGACGTTGGTGAAATTGATGATCCGGTCCAGGATAAAACCCACATGCTGCTCCGGGACAACTGCCCGGCGCCTGAAATCCGCGGCCCTGCCCAAAGCTGTCAGGTTCCAGTCAAACAGGGACGCGGCTTCGCTGTTGTTGATCCGCTGGCGGCCGTAGATTTTATCTTCCAGGGATGCGGACTGTGCGCGGCTTGTCATCTGTGCCTTCCTTGTCATGTCCCGGTCGGTATTCAGTGATTTCAAGGTTGCGGTCAAGAAAGCCCAGTGCGTTGATCGGCTCTATGAGCCCGTGGTCTGCGGCTGCATGAAAATAATAGCCCAGGGCCGCTTTTAACTCCGGGGTGAAATCAAACTGCAGCAGATCGTAATAGGCGCTTATATCATAATCAATGTCCGGGTATTTTTCAGCCGCGGCTTTGATGACCGCCTGTTTTTCATCAGCCATGAGGGCAAGGGAGTTGGAAAATGAATCAATCACCTTCAAAATTATGCGGCCCTGTTTTTCCACCGCTTTTTTCTGCACCGCAAAAACCGCAAATACCACCGGCCGGCCGGTTTTCTGGAGCCACAGATCACCGATGTCGTAGATGTAGGAAACCGGCCGGCCCAGGTTCACCATGGCGTCGTTTCCAATGATCAGGGCCGCTTCTGTATCGTCGAGTGCGGGCCTGGGCGGGGTGGTGCAGTATTGCGGCACAAGGCCGTAATGCTTTTCAAGCAGGATTTTGAGCAGAATTTCCGATGTTTTCGAAGCCCTTGAAATACCCACCCGTTTTCCGTGGAGCTGCTCGATGGGCACTTTGCTGGCAAGAATCACCGAGCCCACGTAACCCACGGAGCTGAGACAGAACCACGGCAGCAGCACGATCTGCTCCCTGAGGGGGGGATAGGCGGCCGCAGAAATCGGGCTCAGATCCAAAACCCCTTGTTTTACCAGCCGGTTTAGGTCCTCCGGGAGGCCGGGTTTGACGTGCACGCCCTTGAGGGGCTTTTGGGCAAGCATGTGGTGGTAAAAGGGATAGCAGTTGAGATAATCAATGCAGCCGATTGTCAGTTGCCTTCCGGTCATGTTCTTTCCCTGTAAAGCGCTGTTGTGCGTACCGGCCGGCCCCCTGCGTTTTCAATGATCTTTCGCAGCCGGGCCTCGGATCCGAAATCCGGGGTCCGGGCCCCGGCTGAGTGAACCACCTTTTCATCATAGTAGGTCCCGCCCAGCTCGTCCACCCCAAAGCTGAGCAGCACCTGTGCGGTTTTTTCCCCGAGATACATCCAAAGGGCCTTGATGTGGGCCACATTGTGGAGAAATATCCGGGCGGCCGCATAAATCCGGATATCGTCGTAGCCCGTGGATTGGGCCCTGGCCTGTTGGATGCCCGTGTTTGCGCCGTGGAAGGCAAGCGGGACAAAGGTTTTAAACCCGCCTGTTTTATCCTGCAGCTCTCTTATGGCGGCCAGATGATCCACCATGTCTGCGATGGTTTCCCGGTGGTTGTAGAGCATGGTGGCATTGGTTTTCAGCCCGTGTTCGTGGGCCGTTTCCATGATTCGGAGCCATTGCCGGCCTGAAATTTTTTTGGGCGCGATGATTTTGCGAACGTCCGGAGAAAAGATTTCCGCGCCGCCGCCGGGCAGGGCGTCAACCCCGGCTGCGGACAGGCGGCCGATCACATCTGAGACCGGCATTGCGCTCTGCCGGGCAAAATAGTCGTATTCCACGGCGGTAAAAGCCACGATCACCAGATCGTTTTTCACGCCCCGCACGCGGCGGATCATTTCCTCGAAGTAGTCAAGGCCCAGCTCCGGATTGAGTCCACCCACAATGTGGACCTCGTCCACGCCCCGGTCCACGGCCCGGCATACCCGGTTTTCGATTTCATCCAAGGACAGCACGAATGCGGTTTCATCACCCGGGTCGCACGAAAATGCGCACAATGGACAGCGCAGTTCGCAGATGTTGGTGTAGTTGAGATTCATGTTGACCCCGTAGAAAACGCGGTTTCCGTAAAGCCGCCGCCGCTGGAAATCGGCCACCGCGCCCAGCTCCAGGATGTCGTCTGTTGCCAGCATTTCTCCAAGGGCGCTGGTGTCCACGGGCTCGTTTCTGCACACCGTCTCTGCAATCCGCCGGATGCGGGGATTGGAAATGCCGGAGACAAGCCGCTCCGGATCCTGCATGCTCATTTGTCTTCCCTGTTTCATCAATCGGTTGCGGGTTTTTTGCCCGGGCTCTGCCGCAAGGCTTCCCAGGAGTCAAACAGCCGGTGGGGTTTTGCCAGCAGATTTAAAATTTTGCCAACGATAAAGTCAACAGCGTCGTCCATTGTCCGGCCTTTTGTATAAAATGCCGGTATGGGCGGCACGATTTGGGCCCCGGCATCCATTGCCCGGCCCATGTTTTCCACGTGAATGCGGTTTAGCGGGGTTTCGCGGGGCACCAGAATGCATTCGCGTCTTTCCTTCAATGCCACGTCCGCGGCCCGGGCCGTCAGGGTTCCTGCATGGCCGTGGGCCACGGCTGAAAGGGTTTTCATGGAACAGGGCATGATCACCACCGCTGAAAACCGGGTGGTGCCGCTGGCTTCGGGTGCGTCGGTTTCGGAATCGGCCGATTCCCGGAAAAGGGATAAATCCCTGACTTTTCCCCGCTGTGTTAAAATCCGGGAAAGGCTTTGACCGGCGCTGAAATCCCCGGTCATTTCATGGCCGATGACTTTCCACGCCCCCTGGGATACGATGCCGGTGACCGGAGTGTTGCCGCTGATCAGCTCTTCGATCAGGCGGATGCCGAGTATCGGACCGCTGGCGCCGGTGACTGCCACAATGATTCTCTGGTCTGTTTTGTTTTGCATCAGCCTCCTGCCCTTTTTAGAAGGATGCGCGCAGCACGTCAGCCGCGGCCCCCAGAAACAGAATCGGGGCCACCCACATGTTGAGCCAAAAAATTGTCTGCATTGCCGGCCCAACAGGTTTTTTTCGGGCAAGGATCTGCTGCCGGGCAAAAATCACGGCGATTGCGCACACGGCTGCGAGATATAAAAACCCCATGTGGGTCAGTATCCCGGTTAACACCATGGCTGCCAGGCAGGTTGCATAACAAGCGGCTGAAACCAGAAGCGCGTTTTTTTCCCCGAGCCTTGCAGGAATGGAATAAAGGCCGTAATCACGGTCAAATTCCTCATCCTGGACGGCGTATACAATGTCGAGTCCGGCAATCCAGGTCAGAATAACCGCCCCGGGCAGCAGGGCAAGGAGCTCGAATCTGCCGGTCACGGCCAGATATCCCCCCACCGGGGCCGCGGCCTCCACTGCACCCAGAAAAAAATGGGAACCGGCCCAGAACCGTTTGCAATAGGAATATGCAAACAGCATCATTGCGGCCGGAAACGACAGATAAAAGCAAAGCGGGTTGAGCATCCGGGCGGCAAAAACCAATACCAGCACACAGGCCCCGGCAAGGGCCCACACCGCAGCCGGATGTATGTCGCCCCGGGCCACCGGGCGGTTTTTCGTGCGCGGGTTTTGGGCGTCAATGCCCGCGTCAATCACCTGGTTAAAAGCCATGCCCGCAGTCCGTGCACCCGCCAGGGCGACGGTGACCCAGAGCCAGGTTAGAAAAGACGCGCCCCCGGCAAAAAGAATGCCCAGCCAGGCAAAGGGCAGGGCAAAAAGGGTCTGCCGGACCAGGATGAGTTCGGAAAACCGTCTAAAATCCATACTCTTTCCAGCGCTGTGTGACTTTTTCCATGGTGGCCGCATCCATGGTGATCTCCTCGGGCCAGTCCCGGCCCATGCCTTCCTGCCGGGTCTTTCGGGTGGCGTCAATGCCCATCTTGCCGCCGTAGTCCGGGTACGGGGCAGAATGGTCCAGGGCGTCAAGGGGCCCTTCGGACATGAGCACATCCCGCCTGGGATCCACGTTGTTTAGCAGCTTCCAGACAACGGTGGGCGAATCGCGCAGGTCCACGTCCTTGTCAAAGACCGCGATGAACTTGGTGGAGGCCATCTGGCCCAGCCCCCAGAGCGCGTTGATGGTTTTTTTGGCCTGGCCGGAATAGGTCTTGTCTATGGAAATCAGGGCGCAGTTGTGAAAGACCCCTTCCATGGGCAGTTCCATGTCCACAATTTCAGGCACCAGCATTTGCAGCATGGGCAGAAAGATCCGCTCCGTGGCCTTGGCCATGTAGCAGTCCTCCATGGGCGGTTTTCCCACCACCGTGGCCGGGTATACCGGGTTGTCCCGCCATGTGATGCAGGTGACACGGAACACCGGATAGACATCAGCCGGGGAATAAAAGCCCGTGTGATCGCCGAAAGGTCCCTCGATGCGGCTTTCCCCGGGATCCACGTATCCTTCCAGGACAAAGTCCGACTCCGCGGGAACCAAAAGATCAACGGTTTTGGCCTTTACCACTGAAACCGGCCGGGAGGCGGCAAACCCGGCAAACATCAGCTCGTCGATCTCCGGGGGCAGGGGGGCGGTGGCGGCATAGGTCACCGCCGGTGACCCGCCCAGGGCCACTGCCACGGGCATTTTTTCCTTGCGCTCCCTGTATTTTCTGAAATGCCGGGCCCCGTCCTTGTTGTACTGCCAGTGCATGCCGGTGGAGGTATTGTCGTATTTGTGCATCCGGTACATGCCCAGGTTCTGGATTCCGGTTTCCGGGTCCTTTGTTGCCACCAGGGGCAGGGTGATAAACGGACCGCCGTCTTCCGGCCAGCAGGTGAGCACCGGCAGGCTGTCGAGCAGGGGGCCCGAGGTGGCCATGTTTTGCTGGCAGGGCGCCCGCTTTGTCTTTTTTGGCAGAATGTCGGCCATTTCCTTTAAGGAAAAAAGCATCCGGATTTTTTCCTTAAAATCGCCCGGCGGCCGGAGATGGAGCTGTTTTTCAACCCGGGCGGCGATCTGTGCCGGGCTTTGATCCCCGAGGGCGAGTTCCATGCGCCGGTAGCTGCCAAAGGCGTTGATCAGCACGGGATAATCCGAGCCGCGCACGTTTTCAAACAACAGGGCAGGGCCGCCGGCCTTGCTCACCCGGTCCACGATTTCAGTGATCTCCAGGCGGGGATCAACCTCGGCCCTGACCCGGTGAAGCTGTTTTTCGTCATCCAAAACCCGGATGAATTGTTGCAGATTTTCAGGTGTCATTTGGATAATCTATTGTTTTCACATTTTTTATAATTTCATGGAGCATACGACCCTTCTTTTAGCAGGAATTAAAAGCGGTTGAAAACAGTTTTTCTGTCTCTTTTCACCAGGGCCGTGACACAGGTGTCAAAAGGGGCTCATCGTGTCATCAAAAAAGTTGGCGTTGTCGGCTCGGGCGCTTCTGTGTAGCGGCACATCTGTTTACAGGGTGTAAAAAAAAACTGTTTAACCCTTGAGCACAACAGGGTGGTTGAATCTGTTTGTTTCCCTTTTCCATGGGTCCTGGCTGTCCTTGTCTCGCGGCTTTCCTATGGCCCATTTTTTGCAATGTGAATTTTTTTTACATTCCTATTCACTGAAGAAAGGAGGATATGGTTCATGAATTTTCCAAAGCTTTCACCTGAAGAAGCTGTTGCGGACATTTGCCATGGAGATACAATTTCGTTCAGCGGTTTTTCCCCGGCCGGCGGGGCAAAGTCGGTGCCTCTGGCGCTGGCCGCCCGTGCCCGAAAGAAGCATGAGCAGGAAAAACCCTTCAAGGTCCGGGTTTTGACCGGGGCTTCGAGCGGGCGGTGCATTGATGAAGATTTGGCCCGGGCAGAGGCCGTTTCATGGCGGGCGCCCTATCAGTCCGGCGACACCCTGCGCCGGCAGATCAACCGCCAGGAAGTTGAGTATGTGGACCATCATCTCTCCCATGTCCCCCAGATGGTGACCGAAGGTTTTTTCGGCGGCATCCGCATGGCTGTGGTGGAGGCCACGGAAATCACCTCAGACGGACGGATCTACCTGACCACCTCCATAGGCGCCTCCCCGACTTATCTGCGCCATGCCGACCAGGTGGTCATTGAGATCAATCAGGGCCAATCCCAGCGGCTGCGGGAGTTTGCCGACATCTATACGATGCCGCTGCCTCCGCACCGAACGCCAATCCCGATCTATGAACCCTTAAACCGGATCGGTGTGCCCTATGCCACGGTGGATCCGCGAAAAGTCATCGGCATTGTGGAAACCAACGAGCCTGACGCCGTGCCGGATTTTTCCGGATCTGATGAAATCAGCCGCGGCATTGCCGAAAACGTTGTTGAATTTTTGCTGAATGAAATGCGTGCCGGCCGGATACCCCCGACCCTGCTGCCGCTGCAGGCCGGGGCGGGCAACGTGGCCAACAGTGTAATGGCAGCCCTGGGCGCCAATCCGGATATTCCAGGGTTCTGCATGTATTCCGAAGTCTGCCAGAATGCCATGATTGATCTTATGATCCAGAACAAAATCCGGGGAATCAGCGCATGCAGTCTGACGGTCACTGCCGCCAAACTTCGGGAAATCGTGGACAACATGGACTTTTTCGCCTCCCGGATCGTGCTTCGGCCCCAGGAAATTTCAAACCACCCCGGCGTGATCCGGCGCCTGGGGGTTATTGCCCTGAACACGGCCCTTGAACTGGATATCTATGGGAATGTCAACTCCTCTCATATTTGCGGAACCCATATTGTCAACGGTATCGGCGGCAGCGGGGAATTTACCAGGAACAGTTATCTGTCCATATTCATGACGCCCTCAACTGCCAAAGGGGGCAAGGTTTCGGCCGTAGTGCCCATGTGTCCGCATATAGACAACAATGAGCACTCGGTACAGATCGTGGTCACCGAACAGGGGCTTGCCGACCTGCGAGGCCTGGGACCATTGCGCCGCGCGAAAACCATCATTGACAACTGCGCTCATCCCCGGTACCGGGACTATTTGCATCAGTATATCCGTGAAGCACCGTTGGGCCACATTCCCCATGATCTCACGCGCTGCTTTGAAATGCACCGCAATTTTATCCAATACGGAGATATGCTGCCGGAAGGGTGAGGCGGATTTCAGCACCGCTGGCACCCATCTGCGGAGTCATCAGAAGCGGAGGAAAAGCAAAGGTCCGCACCATGATGATCTTTGTGGCCATGCATCGAGGGATAATGAACAGGAAAGTCATAGATCGTCATGGAACTTGATAAGAGCCATATTTCTGCATGGTTGCAGGAAGATGATACAGATCGCCTGGAAATGCTCTGGCATGCGGCGGATCGGATACGACGTGAGAATGTAGGTGATGCTGTTCATCTGCGCGGCCTTGTCGAATTTTCAAACCATTGCCAGCGAAACTGCTTTTACTGCGGGCTTCGGTCGGCCAATAAAAAAATCCGCCGATATCGTATGGATCCTGACGAGATCGTTCACTGCGCCCGTCAGGCCAAGGATCTGGGCTATGGAACGGTTGTTCTCCAGAGCGGTGAGGACCCGGGGTGTTCGGATCACTGGGTGGCGTCGCTGGTGCGGACCATCAAGGAACAAACCGGCCTGGCGGTGACCCTGAGCCTGGGCGAACGCGGCCGGGATGCCTTTGCGCTCTGGCGCGATGCCGGCGCGGATCGATACCTGATGCGTTTTGAAACCAGCAATGCCGGGCTTTATGCCAAACTCCATCCCGGCGCGCCGGGGCTGGAAGAACGTTTCCGCCAGTTGCTGTGGCTGCGGGAACTCGGCTACGAAGTCGGAAGCGGGGTCCTGGTCGGACTGCCCGGCTCAACCCATATGGACCTGGCAAACGATATTTTGATGTTTGCAGAACTTGATCTGGATATGATCGGCATCGGTCCATGGATTAAACATGAATCAACCCCCCTCGGCAGAGGGGAATTGCAGGATGACTTCGCCCATGAACGGGTGGCGGCAAGCGAGACAATGACCTACAAGATGATGGCCCTTGCCCGCCTTGCCTGCCCGCGAAGCAACCTTGCCAGCACCACCGCCCTTGCCACCGTCAATACAGAAAACGGCCGCGAACATGGACTTCGGCGCGGAGCGAACGTGCTTATGCCCAACATGACGCCGGCGGTCCATCGGGCCGATTATGAAATCTATCCGGCAAAGGCATGCCTTTTGGAATCTTCGGAACAGCGCTTCCGGATAGAAAATATCGGCCGATATGTCGGCACCGGCCGCGGCGATTCGCCCAACCGGGATGCCAGAATGGCAACAGGAGAAACATTATGAACATCAACGCAAGGCCGGGCATTGATTTTATCGATGAAGGCCTTTTTGAAACCTTGCTGAAAAAACCGGCGCCGGAGCCTTCCCGGATCCGGGAAATACTGGCCAAGAGCCTTGACAGGCAATGGCTTGACCTGGATGAGACAGCCACATTGCTCGCTGTCCGCGATCCTGATCTCAAACAGGAGATCTATGACACCGCCCGTGAGCTCAAAGATCGGGTTTACGGCAAACGCATCGTTTTGTTCGCACCGCTTTATATCGGCAATGAGTGCATAAACGACTGCTCCTACTGCGGCTTTAGATCCAGCAACAAGGAAGCCGTCCGGCGGACCCTCGATGACAGCGAAATCCGCAAACAGGTCAAAGCCCTGGAATCCGTCGGCCACAAGCGGCTGATCCTCGTATATGGAGAACATCCCCGCTACGATGCCGACTTTATCGCGCGCACGGTCCGGACAGTCTATGAAACACGGGGCGGTCACGACGAAATCCGGAGAGTCAACATCAATGCCGCCCCGCTCGATGAAGAAGGATACAGGATCGTACATGAAGCCGGCATAGGGACTTATCAGATTTTCCAGGAAACCTATCATCACGGGACCTATGCCCGGGTACATCCCCGGGGGACGCGCAAGAGCGATTATCTCTGGCGCCTTGGCGGGCTGGACCGGGCAATGGCTGCCGGCTGCGACGATGTGGGAATCGGGGCGCTCTTTGGACTTTATGACTGGCGCTTTGAGGTACTCGGACTGGTGGCGCATGCGCTCCACCTCCAGGCCGCTTTCGGGGTCGGCCCTCATACCATAAGCTTTCCCCGCCTCCAGCCGGCCAGCAACATGGATCTTCAACAGGGCCATTTGGTGAGTGATGATGATTTTTATCATCTTGTGGCCGTGCTCCGCCTGGCTGTCCCTTATACGGGATTGATCTGCACAGCCCGTGAACGTGCCGAGGTCCGCCGCACTGTTCTCGGATTCGGGGTAAGTCAGATCGATGCCGGCAGCCGGATTGAAATCGGCGGCTACACCGAGTCCGGCGATGTGCAGGAAATGGATCGCGAACAGTTTGCCCTCGGCGATATCCGGCCCCTTGATACCATAATGCGCGAACTTCTGGAGGAGGGATACCTGCCGAGTTTCTGTACAGCGTGCTATCGCCTGGGGCGGACGGGCGAACATTTTATGGAATTTTCCATACCCGGTTTCATAAAACGATTCTGCACACCCAATGCCCTGACCACGCTTAGCGAGTATTTGACCGATTACGCGTCGGAAAGGACACATGCTGTGGGCAAAAAGCTGATCGATGACGAAATTGCACAGCTCGATGACAATGCAACACGCCGCAAACTTATCCAAAGGATTGAACAAATTCAAACCAGCGATGCACGGGATTTTTATTTCTGATCCGTTTGAGCCAGGATCATCATGGTATGAACAAGCCCGCTTTCATCCTGCTCCATGAACGCGGGCTTTGCTTATATAGCAATAAAGTGAAAAGGAGGGCCTGCATGGCCAAAACGCCCAAAGGTTTTCGTCTGCATATCGGCCTTTACGGCCGGCGAAATGTGGGCAAAAGTTCCATTCTCAACGCCCTGACCTGTCAGCAGGTCAGCATTGTGAGCGATATTGCCGGAACAACGACCGACCCGGTTGAAAAACCCATGGAATTTCTTCCCATCGGTCCGGTTCTTTTTATTGATACCGCGGGCATTGATGATTCCGGAGACCTCGGCCGGCAGCGCGTCAGCCGGACAAGGGCGATACTGGATCGTACGGATGTGGCAATACTGGTTGTCCCGGCCGGTGAATGGACCCGCTTTGAGGATGAGATCCTGAAGGAACTGCAGCAGCGGGAAATCCCGGTTATCCTGGTTTTTAATAAATCCGACCTGTCATCAGCCGGCGAGCAGTACTGCCGGCAGCTTTCCGATCAGGGAATTGCCCTGGTCCATGCAGTGGCGACCCGGGGCGAAGGGATGATCGATCTCCGGCAGGCCCTGATCAAAGTGGTCCCTGACAGTTTTCTGCAGGCACCGTCCATAGTGGCTGACCTTGTCCCCCCCGGCAATCTTGCGATCCTGGTCACTCCCATCGACATTGAAGCGCCTAAGGGACGCCTGATCCTTCCCCAGGTCCAGTCGATCAGGGATCTTCTTGACGGAAATGCGCTGTCCATGGTCGTCAAAGAAAGCGAGCTGCCAGCCGCCCTGGATCTCTTGAAAACCCCGCCTGTTCTGGTGGTGACCGATTCCCAGGCATTTCTCAAAGTCGCGGCAGACACCCCGGATTCCATTGCCATGACCAGTTTTTCCATCCTCTTCGCCCGGGCCAAGGGAGATCTTGAGGCATTTGTGGAAGGGGCAATGGCAATCGAAACCCTCAGGCCGGGCGACCATGTTCTTATCGCCGAGGCATGCACACACCACCCGGTTGACGAAGACATCGGACGGGTAAAGATCCCGAACTGGCTGACTGAATATGTCGGCGGAAAACTGGAATTTTCCTTTGTCCGGGGCCACGATTTCCCCGGTGATCTAAGTGGGTATCAGCTTGTCATTCACTGCGGGGCCTGCATGTGGAACCGCCGGGAGATGCTTGCCAGACAGCTTTTTGCACGAAAATCCGGCGTTCCCATGGCCAATTACGGCCTGACCATCGCCTATACCCTCGGGATTTTTGACCGCGCGCTCAGCCCGTTTCCGGCGGCCCGCCAGATCTATCTCGACCGGGCGATGCAGAAAAACAGCAATTTATGAATCCAGATACCTGGTTATCCGGTTCGCTCCAGTAATAACTCCAGGTCGCAGCCGGCATCCATATGGTCCTCTGATTTCTTCGTGCTCTTCGTGTACTTCGTGGTGTGAACTGGAACCACGAAGTACACGAAGGGCACGAAGATAAAAGATGGTAAAGCAACCGGAGTTAACCGGATAACCAAATAATAGTTTATGAAACCAATTCTTTAAACAAATCAATACGGAGGCACGCATGGCAAAGGTCATTTTCGGGGCCTGGGACGGCAACGTCATAGACAACCGGAACCGGAAGATATACGAAATCGAAGAAGATCCTGCTTTCCGGGATTTCGACGAGTTCAATCCAGGCAATCCAATCAAGGCATTTTTCGGCGGCCACGGATTTTTCATCTTTGAAAAGGATGTGGACCTGCTGGATGCAGCGCTCCAGCACATGGAACGGGTGGCCAGGGAATCCTGCGGCAAGTGCACACCCTGCCGGGTGGGCACGCAGATCATCAAATCGAAACTGGAGGCCATGGCCGCAGGCCAGGCCGCTGCATCGGCCCTCGATGAAATCGAGACAATAGCCGAGCATATTCAATCAACCTCCATGTGCGGTTTGGGCCAGACAGCCACTGTGGCCCTTTTGGAAATGATGCGATATTTCAGAGAAGAGATCCTCCACCAGATAGAGAACCGAAACGGCGCCGCCAGGCAGCCGGGGGCCACTTATCTGTCGGCCCCCTGCATCGAGGCATGCCCTTCCCGGGTGGATGTTCCGCGATACATAGACTATATCAAGGACGGAAAGTTCACCCACTCCCTGGGCGTCATTCTTCAGAAATACCCAATGGCCGCCACCTGCGGCCGGGTCTGTGTCCGCTTCTGCGAAATGGCCTGCCGCCGGACCCAGGTGGACGAGGCCGTTGGCATCAAGGTGCTCAAGCGATTTGTTGCTGATCACGAAAAATACACCACCAACGACTGGTTCTCCGCCTACTCGGTCCCTGAAAAGAAACCCGACGACCTGAAAGTGGCGGTCATCGGCGCCGGGCCTGCCGGCATTTCAGCGGCATATCATCTCTTGCTCAAGGGATATCCGGTCGACGTCTTTGAGGCCAAAACCGTGCCGGGAGGAATGGCGGCCACGGGAATTCCCGAATACCGCTTGCCCAAGGAAGTTCTGCGCAAGGAAACCGGTATCATCGAGACCCTTGGCGGAAGGATTTTCTACGACCGGAAAATGGGCCGGGATTTTACGCTGAAAAGCCTTTACGCAGACGGATATCAAGCGGTGTTTTTAGGGGTGGGCACTCACAAGGGCAAGGCCATGGGAGCCATCGGAGAAGACCCGAAGCTGAAAGGATACGCCTTTGGCGTCGACCTGCTCCTTAAAATCAACCATGATTACATTGACAGGGGCATCCCCATGGATCTCGGGGAGAAAATGGTGGTGGTGGGCGGCGGCAACGTGGCCATGGACTGTGTCCGGTCGGCCCTGCGCATGGGGGTCAGGGAAGTCCACCTGGTGTATCGCCGGAGCCGCAACGAAATGCCCGCAGACCAGGAGGAAGTGGAGGGGGCGGAAAAAGAAGGTGTGATTTTCCATTTCCTTACCCATCCCACCAGAATCATTTCGGAAAACGGCCGGGTAAAGGGTATGGAACTGATCAAAATGGAACTGGGTGAACCCGACAAGAGCGGACGGCGGTCGGTGACACCAATGGAGGGATCGGAATTCAGCCTTGAAACCGATGCAGTTGTGCCGGCCATCGGCCAGCAGGTCGAGCACGGGTTCCTTTTGCCCGAAGATAATGTTGATTTCAACAAGTGGGGCATGATCGATGTGAAACAAGATGCCCTTATGAGCACCCGCAAGGGGGTCTTTGCCGGCGGCGACTGCGTCACCGGACCGGCCACCCTTATCCAGGCCATGGCCCAGGGCGAGCGTGGTGCCGAGAGTATCGACAATTATCTTACCCACGGCCGGGTTCGTTTCAACCCGGACCTGCGGATGTCCGGGCTGGTGCATGCCATACAGCCCATGATCAAAAAAGGCGTCTCCATTCCCATCAAGCACGAGTACCGGGTCAAGGTCAGGGAGCTGGATCCTGAAATCCGCAAAAGGATCTTCGAGGAGGTGGAAGAACCCATCTCCATTGATGAGGCGTATCACGAGGCAAGCCGGTGCATGCGCTGCTACCGGGTCTATTCCGTTATTACCGAACAATAAGGAGCTTTTCATGATTGGATATATCAACGGCAAAAAGGTTGAATTCAATGCCGACGATACCGTGCTGAATGTGGCCAAAAAAACCGGCCATTTTATCCCCACCCTCTGCGAGATGGCCGACATCCGGCATGTCCCGGGCACCTGCCGGGTCTGCCTGGTCGACATCCAGAGGAAAAACGATCCTCACCACCAGATCGTTACATCCTGCACCACACCCATGGAAGAAGGAATGTCGGTGCTCACCCGTACTCCTGCGGTGAGGTCCAGACAGCGGCTCCAGGTGGAAATGCTTCTGGCCGACCATAACCAGGACTGCGCCACCTGCATCCGCCACGGGAACTGCGAGCTCCAGGACGTGGCACAGTTCGTGGGACTCCAGAAGACCCGGTATCACTACCCGCACTTCTACCTTGAGCGAACACAGGACAGCTCCTCCACCGCCATAGAACGGGACATGTCCAAATGCATCCGCTGCTTCCGGTGTGTAACCGTCTGCCGGGAAATCCAGGGGGCGGACGTGCTTGTTATAAAGGAAAAGGGACTGGCCACGGAGATAAGCGTCAGGGATCAGCTGCCCCTGGGCGACTCGGATTGCGTCAGTTGCGGACAATGTATCCTGGTCTGTCCGGTAGGGGCCCTTGCGGAAAAAGATGACACGGAAAAAGTCATTGATTACCTCTACGACCCCGAGGTGGTGACGGTATTCCAGTTTGCCCCGGCCCTCAGGGTGGCCCTGGGCGAGGAATTCCACATGCCCCCGGGAGCTAACGTGGAGGGGCAGGTCATCACGGGCCTGAAAAACCTTGGGGCGGACGTGGTGTTGGACACCAATTTCACGGCCGATCTGGTGATCATGGAGGAAGGCGCCGAACTCCTCAGCAGGCTCGGGGAAAACGGCCGTTTGCCCATGTTCACCTCCTGCTGTCCGGGGTGGGTCAATTATGCCGAGAAAAACTACCCGGAGCTGCGCCCCCACATCTCCACCACCCGATCGCCCCAGCAGTGCTTCGGCGTTATCGCCAAGACCTACCTGGCGGAAAAAATGAACGTGGACAAAAAGCGGATGCGGGTGATCTCCATAATGCCCTGTACGGCAAAAAAGGAAGAGGCACAACGGCCGGAGTTCATGCGCGACGGTGTCCCGGATGTGGACGTGGTGCTCACCACCCGGGAGTTCGCCCGGTTGCTGAAAAGGGAAGGGACAAAGCTTTCGGAGCTTGAACCCTCGGGCTTTGACAATATCTATATGGGTGAATACACCGGGGCCGCGGCCATTTTCGGCACAACCGGCGGTGTCATGGAGGCTGCCCTGCGAACGGTCCACAAGAAGGTAACCGGCTTTGAGCTGGAATCCATCGAGATGGAGGCGGTTCGGGGACTCGATCACGTCCGCGAGGCCACCATTGATATGGGCGAAGGCAATCCCACGGTGCGGGTTGCCATTGCCCACAGCCTCCGGGGTGCCAGGCAGGTTGTGGAGGCCGTCAAAAACAAAGAGGCAGATTACCATTTCGTGGAGGTCATGGCCTGTCCGGGCGGCTGCATGGGCGGCGGTGGACAGCCACGGAGCAAACACGCATACCAGAGTTCCTGGCAGGCACGCCAGGCAGCGCTCTATAATATAGATCGCCAAGCGCCCGTGCGCCAGTCCCATAACAATCCGCTTATCATTAAACTGTATGACGACTTTTTGGGCAAACCGTGTTCCCACAAGTCACATGACCTGCTCCACACCAGTTACCGCGACCGGAAACGTATAGTCCAACACACCATGAAGAAGATCTGGGAGGAAATCGAGGCGCGGGAATAGCATGAAACAAAATATTCCCGGCCATTGAGAGCCGGGGCGGTTGTTTATATATCCTTTTCTGTCTCTTTTTGCCGGGCTTGACACCTGCGGCAAAAGGGGCTATAAATGTTTCGACAGTCAGAAACAGCAAATGTTGCGGTTCAGGCAAACGGAACGCGGTGCAAATCCGCGGCGCACCCGGCGCTGTAACCGGAAATACCGTCTTTTCGCATCAATGATGCGGCCACTGCAGGCTTAAACCCCTGCGGGAAGGCCCGGGGGCGGGTGATATCCGGCAAGCCAGAAGACGTGCCTGCAACAGGCGATATCGGAATCCGATGGCAAAGGGTTCCGACGGGAGGAAAACCTCCGGTCGGGGCCCTTTTTTATTTGGCCGGGGTTTTTGTTTGAACCGGAAAATCGGCGGGGCCGATTTTTTCCGAACTCATCAAAATTGTTTTAAAAAGGAGAAAACATGGAAACCCAGCTTGAACTGGCCCGGCAAAATCGGGTCACTCCCCTGATGCAGCAGGTGGCTGAAGACGAAAACCTGCCCGTGGACCAGATTGTCAGTCAGGTGGCAGCCGGCCGGATCGTGATTCCCAACAATCCCGCCCGGCCCGGCCAGAAGGTGGTGGGCATCGGCAGCGGCCTTCGCACCAAGGTCAATGCTTCCATCGGCACATCCTCGGATATCTGCGATATCGCCCTGGAGGCGGAAAAAGCCCGGGTGGCCGAAGCAGAGGGAGCAGACACCCTTATGGAGCTGTCTGCCGCAGGCGATCTCGACGCCATCCGCCGGGCGGTAATCGACAGCACGAGCCTGCCGGTGGGAAACGTGCCCCTGTATCAGGCATTTCACGACACCATACGCAAAACCGGTGATCCCACGCGCTTGGATCCCGAGTACCTGTTTGACCTCATTGAAAAACAGCTTGCAGACGGTCTGAGTTTCATGGCCATCCACTGCGGGGTCAACCGCTACACCATCGAGCGGCTGCGCAGGCAGAAATTCCGCTACGGCGGCCTGGCCTCAAAGGGGGGCACGTTCATGGTGGCCTGGATGGAGAAAACCGGCCGGGAAAATCCTTTATACGAGCAATTTGACCGGGTTTGCGGGATCATGAAAAAATATGACGCCGTGCTTTCCCTTGGAAACGGGATCCGGGCCGGGGCCATCCATGACAGCCATGATCGTGCCCAGGTGGCAGAGATGGTGGTCAACTGCGAGCTTGCCGAAATCGGCCGGGACGCGGGCTGCCAGATGATGGTGGAGGGCCCGGGCCATGTGCCCATGGATGAAATCGAGGGCAATATCATGCTTGAAAAGCGGATGTCAGGCAATGCCCCCTATTACGTGCTCGGTCCGATTCCGGCCGATACCGGCGCGGGCCTGGACCACATCACCGCTGCAATCGGTGCGGCCAGCTCTGCGCGCTACGGGGCGGATCTGATCTGTTACATCACCCCTGCAGAGCACCTGGCCCTGCCCAATGCCGAAGATGTCCGTCAGGGGGTGCGCGCCACGCGTCTGGCGGCCCGCATCGGCGATATCTCCAAATATCCGGAGCAGCGGGAAAGCGAGAAAATGGCGGCTTTGGCCAGGCGGGACATGCAGTGGCAGGATCTGGAAAGCCTTTTGATGTTTCCTGAAGAGGCAAGGCGGATCAGGGACTCCCGGGCCCCGGAAAAGGCCGAGACCTGTACCATGTGCGGTGATTTCTGCGCCATGAAAAAGGGCATGGCCTTGTTTGCACAAGACATTGGCGGAGACAAGCAGGCGCCGGGACGCAGTGCGGCCGCACAGGGCGGCGGCGCATAACAGGCCCGGCTGCCGGCGCAGAGCAAAGGGCCCGGCTGCCGGCTTTACCCGAGACCGTATTTTTCCAGCTTGTTGTAAAGGGTTCTCCGGGTGATGCCCAGCAGCCGGGCCGCCTCGCTCTTGTTGCCCTTGGCGCGCTCCAGGGCGCCGGCAATGGCGGATTTTTCCATTTCGCCAAGGGAGCTGCCCTCATCAGCGCCGGCAGCACCGGCTTGCGTGGAAGCTTGCGGGTGCTGCCGGCCGCTGTTTTGCGAAATGTTTAAGGGCAGGTCTTTTTCCGTGATGTATTCGCCGGGCGACAGGATCACCGCGCGTTCCACCGCGTTTTCCAGTTCCCGGACGTTTCCGGGCCACGGGTATTTGAGCAGATCATCCATGGCTCTGGGGGTAAAGCCCTTGATGGCCTTGCGGTTCCGCCCGGCATACTGGTTGATGAAGTGCTGGGCCAGTGCGGCGATGTCGTCAGTGCGTTCGGCCAGGGGCGGAATGTGGAGATTGACCACGTTTAACCGGTAAAACAGATCCTCCCGGAATTGGCCGTCTGCCACCATCTGCCCCAGGTCCTTGTTTGTGGCCGCAAGAATCCGGACATCCACGGCAACCGGGTTTTCCCCGCCCACGCGCTGGATTTCGCCCTCCTGGAGCACCCGCAGGAGCTTGGCCTGCATGGCCATTGACATTTCCCCGACCTCATCTAAAAACAGGCTGCCCTGGTGCGCCCGGACAAACCGTCCCTCCCTGCGTTTGTCCGCCCCGGTGAATGCGCCTTTTTCGTGACCAAAAAGCTCGGATTCCAGAAGCGACTCTGTCAGGGCCGCGCAATTGACCGAAACCATGGGGCCGCTGCTGCGGCTGCTGTTGGCGTGAACCGCCCGGGCAATGAGTTCCTTGCCGGTGCCGCTTGCCCCGGTGATCAAAACCGTGGCCTCGGAAGGCGCGATGGTGGCCACCATATCGAGCAGGGACTTCATCTGCGGGCTGGCCGAAACAATCTGGCGGCTGTCTGCAAGGTTTTTCAGCCGGGCTTTCAGGTTCTGGTTTTCGTGCTTGAGCCGGGTGTGTTCAAGGGCCCGTTCAATGGTTAGCTTCAGTTCGTCAAAGTCCAAAGGCTTTGTCAGATAGTCATAGGCCCCGGCCTTCATGGCCTCCACTGCGGACTGAACCGATGAATAGGCCGTCATGATGACAATGGGGATGGCGGGATTGTAGGCCTTGATCTCCTTTAGGGCGTCAATGCCGCTCATCACCGCCATGCGGACATCCATCAGGATCAGCTCAAACGGGCTTTGTCTGACGTGGTCCACCGCGGCCCGGCCGTTGTCTGCCTCGCTCACGCGGTAGCCCCAGGTTTTCAATATGGTCTTTAAGGTGGTGCGATGGCCCGGATCATCATCTACCACCAGAATTTCGCCAGGGTTTTTGTCTTCCATTTGTCATGCCTCTTTTGTTTCCGCATTGGCCGAAGCCGGCAGGGTGATGGTAAAAACCGTGCCTTCCTCAGGGGAGCTTTTAACAGTGATGCGCCCGTTGTGACTTTCCACTATTTTATGAACAATGGCCAGCCCGAGTCCGGTACCTGAAGCCTTGGTGGTGAAATACGGATCAAATATTTTTGCCAGATCCGCCCGGGCAATGCCCGGGCCGTTGTCGTGAACCTGGATGATGATGTTTTTCTCTGCGCCGTGGCTGCTTGTCACCTTAAGGATGCCGCCGCTTTCCATGGATTGAATGGCGTTTAAGTACAGGTTGAGAAGACACTGGATAAACCGGTCTGAATCAATGTCTGCAGCCGGCAGGTCCCGGCCTTTGACAAGCTGGATATCAATGTTTTTCTCTGCTGCGTCCTGGCGCACCAGGCGCAGGGAGTGGTCCAGGACCGGGTTGATGTCCGCGGGCCGGGCGTTGATTTCCGAGGGGCGGGCAAATTCCAGCAGCTCGGAAATCACCCGGTTTAACCTGTCGGTTTCCTGGATCATGACGGCTGCGGCATCCCGTGCTTCCGGGTCCTGTGCGTACCTGGCTTTGAAATAAGTGGCCATGCCTTTGACCGAACTCAGGGGATTTCTGATTTCATGGGCGATGCCCGCGGCCAGCTCGCCGACTGCCGCCAGCTTTTCCTTGCGTTGGATGGTCTCCTGCAAATCCTTGATTTCGGTGAGATCCCGTAAAATCACCATGCTGCCGATAAAGGCGCCGTCTTCGTTGATGATGCCCGTAGAACTCACACTCAAAGGAATTCGCTTTTGCCCAGGCAAAAAAACACATTCAAGTTCATGCTCCATGATTTGGGCATCTGTTTGCTGCCGGCAGATCAGCCGGGCCAGGTTTTTCGGCAGAACCTCGGCTGCAGCTTGTCCGCGCACGGATCCGGCATCCAGGCCGGTGATGGATTCGGCTGCCGGGTTGTGCAAAACAATAACGCCCTGGGCGTCGGTTACCATCAGGCCCACGGGAAGGCTTGCCACCACCTGATCGGCCATGGCGCTGGTATCCTGGAGCCGCTGCCGGGTGGTCCTGTAATTGCGGGTAATCAGCATGATGGCCATGCCTGTAAAACCCAGGATTAAAAGTATTGAGGAAATTATGGCGGTGATTTTTATGTCCTGCTGCCGGGCTTTGATAAACGGGGTGCGGTCAAATCCGATAAATATGATCTGTTTGTTTTCTTCAGAATTGTCAGGGATGCGCCAGGACCGGCCTTGTTCAGCCCGGCCCGGACGGGGTGAAAACTGGCGCATGTGACCCAGGTGCCGGCGGTTTGCATTTCGGCCGGAAAGGGGGTTGAAAAAGTCGTAAACCTCAAATGCCGGCATTCTGTTTTGTGTTTCAGTCAGCCGCCATTTGGCCGATTCTCCCGGATCCGGGACCTCCTGATCGCCGGTTTTGCTGAAAAACCGGGTATTGATCTGTTCGGGATCACTGTGGGCAAGGATCCGGCCGTTGGTATCGGTAATCGCAATGTAGAGAACATCAGCCTGATCAGCAAGTTCCCGGAGCAGGTACTGAACCTGGTTTTCATTCCAGCCCATGGCCCGCATGCCGGTTCTGGTGCCGGCTTCAAAGGATTTGATCAGCGCAGCGCCTTTTTCCAGCAGAATCTGGGACATGTATTGTTTTTCGCGGTTGTGGTTGCTCACGGCCAGAGACACTACGATGACCAGAAGGATGGCTGCCGCACTGATAATCATCCAGGGGGAAGAGTAGAGGCCTATGTGCTTTTTGTTGGTCATATTTTATGAAAGCAAATTTAATGCCCTGTGCGGCGAATGCAAAAATATATTAAAATACCGGTTAGTTAAATCTTTGCAAAAAGCCTGTTTGCCCCCTGGTGAGTATATTTTTTACAGATTTGTATAAAATATATACAAAAATTTGTGAAAAATCCATGGCAATATGTTTTTTTGATTTGTCTGTCTTTGTTTTTATAAAAAAAACAAATGGTTTTGTGTTTATTAAAAGACTGGCACACCTGTTGCTTCTATGTTGTCAAACAGATCATTTGTGAAAAAAACTGTAAAACCCAACAACCCAAAGGAGGAAAAGAAAATGATGAAAAAGACAGCTACCATATTCACAGTGCTGGCAATGGTCGGTCTGATTGCAGGCGTGGCATTTGCCGGGCCCTGGGGCGGCGCCCGTGGCGGCTACAATCAGGGCTACGGACCCGGAGTAAATGCAGGTCCCTGTTATAACAGCCAAAACTTCGGGCCGCAGCATCGGGCTTTTCTTGATGAAACCGCGGATCTTCGCAATGAACTGGCAGGCAAGCGCGGGGAGTATCATGCGCTGATGGCCAATAGCAATCCGGACCCGAAGCAGGCCGCGCGGCTGCAGCAGGAAATGAACAGTATTCGGGAGCAGATCCGGGCAAAGGCCCGGGATCGCGGCATTAATGCACCTGTTGGAACCCGCGGCTACGGCGGACGGGGTTACCACAGGGGAGGCCGGTGCTGGTAGGCCGGCTGCAACCACTGCCCGGGGCCAAATCAGCCGGTTTGGCTCCGGGCATCTTTTTATCTCCTTTCCATCCCGCCATTCTATCATTTATTGTCCCCTTATGTTTTCATGCCGGTCGTGGTATACTGCTTCAAAAAACCGGGACGAACCATGAAAACAGGAAATCAATGACACAACTGACAGCAGATCTGAGCCGATCCATCCATATCGGCGGCCGGCAGGTGGACTCGCGCCTGCTGATGGCGCCAATGGCCGGTCTCACCCACGTGGCCTTCCGGCACCTGGCTGCCGGGTACGGGGGATACGGACTCATGTTTACCGAGATGTGCAGCGCAAAAGCGCTGCCCCAGGAAAATCCCAGGGTATCGCCCGTATTTCAGTGGCGGACATCTGAACTGCCAAACCTGGTCTGCCAGATTTTCGGCTCAGACCCGGATACAATGGCCCGGGCGGCCCGGCGGATTGAATCCGAGGGGTTTTTCGGGGTGGATGTCAACATGGGCTGCTGCGTGGCCGCCATATGCAAGCAGGGTGCGGGCGCGGCCCTGCTGCGGCAGCCGGACAGGGCCGCTGATATTGTGGCTGCTCTGCGCGGGGCGGTCGATATCCCGGTTATGGTAAAATTCCGTACGGGCTGGCAGGATGATCCGGGCCCTGCCGTGGACATGGCGCGTCGTCTGGCCGATGCAGGCGCAGACGCGCTGACCTTTCATCCCCGGGTGGCCCCGGATCTGCGCGCCAGACCGCCGAAATGGGATTATATCCGGGCGGTCAAAGAGGCGGTGGATATTCCGGTATTTGGCAACGGAGAGGTGTTTTCGGAAAAAGACTGCCGGGCCATGCTTGACAAAACCGGCTGCCACGGGGTGGCGCTGGGCCGCATGGCCCTGGCCCGGCCCTGGATTTTTGCGCAATGGACCGGGGGCTTTGTGCCTGACGAAGAGACTTATCCCGAATGCGCCCACCGGATGCTGGATCTGCTGGCGCATTACTATGAGCCGGTCAATGCCATGCGGCGCTTTCGCAAATGGATTGTTTATTTTGCCGCCAATTTTGTCTACGGCCACCAGTTTTCCTCAAAAGTGCGCCGGGCCAAAGATATGGATGCGGCCCGCAGGGAAATCGACGCTTTTTTCGCATCTGATGCCGCACGGGGCAGTGTCCCCAACCGCAACCTGTTTCAGTGAACCGGGGCCGGGCCCTTTATCGGCTCTTTACAAACCGGTCCGAATGTGCGACAAATTATGGCTATTTGTTTTTGAATCCAAAAATCATTAAATACTGATTGTTTAGGGTACTTGCGATGCTTTGGGACCCGGGCAATATGACCATACGCGAAGATTTTGAAAAGCGGGAGGACGCCTTTATCTCGCCTTACGGGGTCAAGGCTTCCGAATCTGCCGGGCGAAGGGAGCCCGAGCCGGCCTGCCCGGTGAGAACCGTGTTTCAGCAGGACCGGGACCGGATTGTGTTCTGCAATGCATTCAGGCGCCTGAAGCACAAGACACAGGTGTTTTTGTCCCCCCTTGGCGATCACTACCGCACCCGGCTCACCCATACCCTTGAGGTGGCAGAGGTGGCCCGCACCATCTCCCGGGCCATGCGCTTAAACGAGGACCTGGCAGAAGCCGTGGCCCTGGGCCATGATCTGGGCCATACCCCTTTTGGTCACTCCGGGGAAACCGCGTTAAAGGAGATTTTCAGTACGGATTTCAACCACAGCGAGCAGAGCCTGCGGGTGGTGGACGTGCTGGAGCGAAACGGGAGGGGCCTGAATTTGACCCGTGAGGTCAGAGACGGGATTTTCAAGCACTCCAAGGGGTTTGGCGACATCATTCCGGCCGATCCCGGCAAGATGGCCGCCACGGTTGAGGGCAGGATCGTGCGGTTTGCCGATATCATCGCCTATCTTAACCATGATCTCGATGATGCCGTGCGAAGCGGGGTGGTTCGCCAAAATGATATTCCCGCAGCCTGTGTCAAAACCCTGGGAGGCACCCACGCCCAGCGGGCCACCACCATGATCCGGGATTTGATCTTTTCCAGCCGCGTGTTGGACGATCATCTGGAACTGGCTTTTTCAGAAGAGGTGTTTTCCGCCATGAGCGAGCTGCGCCAGTTTCTCTATGAAAACGTTTATCGTTCCGAGCCGGTGCATGCCGAGTTTATCAAGGCCAAAAAACTCATATCCGAGCTCTATGTCTATTTCCTCAATCACCCGGATCAGCTCAGGGAAAAAATGACCGGTCTGGAAATGGAGGAGGGCTATTTTGAATCCACGCCAGTGGAAAGAATCATCTGCGATTACATCGCCAGCATGACCGACCGTTACGTGCTGCGGCTGTATAATGAAATTTTTATCCCCACGCCCCTGGTGTAATGCATATGGAGCGGCAGATTCCGGTAGCAGACCTGGCTGCAGACCCGCGCATTGACTCTGTTGTCAAAGAGCTTGAATCCCTTTATGCGGAAATGGACCGGCAGTATGATCAGGCTGCTGCCGGGTATGGATTTTCCTGCACCGGATGCGCCGACAACTGCTGCCTGACCCGGTTTTATCATCATACCTTTCTGGAATATATTTTTCTGAGAAAGGGTTTTGAGCAGCTTTCCGGGCCCATGCGCGCAGATATCAAAAAAAGTGCCCTCCAATATGCAGACGCGCTCCGGCGTGCCCAAAGCAATGGCGCAGACGCGCCCTTTCGCATGATGTGCCCGCTAAACCGGGAGGGCTGGTGCGTGCTTTATGCATTTCGGCCCATGATCTGCCGGCTCCACGGCATTCCCCACGAACTGGAGCCGCCCGGGCGGCAGAGGATGGTTTTTTATCACGGATGCGCCGCCTTTGACAGCCAGTGCGGGCATCTGCCCTATCATGGCTTTGATCGGACCCCCTTTTACATCCGCATGTCCGGGCTGGAACAGGACCTGAAACAGAAACTCGGAATTTCCGAAAAATCAAAAAAAACCGTGGCGGATATGCTGATCCACGACAAGGTGCCCATCCATGCGATATCTTGAACAAGACCCCGATCAAATTCCCGGCCGCCAGTTGTCTGAAAACGAAACCTTTACTCTTGACTGCCATCCCGGGGTGCCGTGCTTTAATCAGTGCTGCAGAAACCTTAACCTGTATCTCTATCCCTATGACGTGATCCGGCTGAAAAACAGCCTGGGCATATCCTCTGATGAATTCATTGACACCCATACCCACGTGGTGCTGCGCGAGGGCAGCCATTTCCCGCATGTGCTGCTGGCCATGGCGGAAAACGCGGAAAAAACCTGCCCGTTTCTCACGGAAGCCGGATGCCGGGTGTATGCGGATCGCCCCCAGACCTGCCGGGCCTTTCCCGTGGAGCAGGCCCTGCATTTCAAGGAAGGCGTGCCAAAGCTGATACATTATCTCCGTCCGCCGGATTTCTGCTGCGGCATCAAAGAAGGCCGCACGCATACCCCCAAATCATGGGAGGCGGACCAGAACGCGGCGTTTTACAACCAAATGACCATTGAATGGGCCCAGGTGATGCGGCTTTTTTCCCAGGACCCCTGGGGCGGGGAGGGCCCGGACGGGCAAAAGGGCAAAATGGCGTTTATGGCAGCCTATAATGTGGATATGTTTCGCCGGTTTGTGCTGGAAAGCAGTTTTTTTAAACGATTTCATGTCAAGCAGGACCTGCGGCTGAAGATCAAGTCCGATGATGTGGCGCTTTTGCGCCTGGGCATGGCCTGGATCCAGCTGGCTGTATTCGGTATCCAGACCCCAAGGCTGCGGCTGAAAAAATAACCGGCCCCGGCGCTGGTATTCGGGCTGCAGGATCCAAACCCGCCCGGGCGGGCTGTCATTTTTTTTGCTGTTTTTTCATCTCCCGCCATTTGTCCAGCCGCTGTTTGATCAGCTTTTCATCGCCCCGGTCCGTGGGATGGTAAACCAGGGAGTCTTTGAGCTGGTCGGGCAGATGGTCCTGCGGGGCAAAAGCGTCCTTGTAGTCGTGGGCATAGCGGTATCCCCGGCCGTAGCCCATGTCCTTCATCAGCCTTGTGGGGGCGTTTCGGATATGGTGGGGCACGGGCAGGGACCCGGTTTTTTCCACCATTTGTCTGGCCTCGCCCCATGCGGTGTAGATGCTGTTGCTTTTGGGGGCGGTGGCCAGATACACGGCAGCCTGGGCCAGGCTCAAATCGCCTTCCGGCGAGCCCAGAAAACGGTAGGCCTCCATGGCATCCATGCTCACAGTCAGGGCCCGGGGATCTGCGTTGCCGATGTCTTCTGAGGCAAACCGCACCATGCGCCGGGCAATGTAGAAAGGATCCTCTCCTGCGGCCATCATCCGGGCCAGCCAGTAAAGCCCGGCATCCGGATCACTTCCCCGCAGGCTTTTGTGAAATGCGGAAATCAGGTTATAGTGTTCCTCCCCGGCCTTGTCATAGGACAGGGACTTTCTCTGCAAAGCCTTTTCCACGTGATCCAGGCTGATCTGCACAGGGCTTTCCTGTCCGTCTTCGCCCACCAGGTCCATGGCCGCAATTTCAACCGCATTTAGCGCGGCCCGGCCGTCTCCGTCCGAAATGGCGGCTATATGGCCTGCAGCCTCATCCGTGATTGTCAGGCCCGTCTCGCCAAGCCCGCGCTTGGTATCGGAGAGGGCGCGCATGACAAGGGTTTTGATTTCTTCATCCGAGAGCCGCTCCAGGGCAATGACCCGGCAGCGCGAAAGCAGCGCTGAGATGACCTCAAAGGAGGGGTTTTCCGTTGTGGCCCCGATCAGGGTGATCAGCCCGCTTTCCACATGGTGCAAAAACGCGTCCTGCTGGGACTTGTTAAAACGGTGGATTTCGTCGACAAACAGCAGGGTGCGGCGGTTGTGGTATTTTTTCTGGTTCCGGGCCGTGTCAATGACCTCCCGGATATCCCTGACCCCGGTTAACACGGCGGAAAACTGGATGAAATGGCATTGGGTCCGGGCCGCCATGATCCGGGCCAGGGTGGTTTTGCCGGTGCCCGGCGGGCCCCACAGGATCATGGAAAAGATCCGGTCGTTTTCAATGGCGTTTCCAATCAGCGAACCCGGCCCCACGGCATGCTGCTGGCCGATGAACTCATCGAGATCCATGGGGCGCATCCGGTCGGCCAGGGGGCGGTGGGCCGCGTTTGACTTTTCTGACTGGTAATCAAACAGGTCCAATTCAGACACCTTGCCGGACATATGCGGGCATACGTCCGGATTTTTGGTTGGTTTATCTTGTCTTGACGGATTTCTTTTTCGGGGCCTTGCGTGGTCGCTGCTCGCCGCGTTTTCGCAGCCACAGCCGGATGGGCACCATGTCCAGGCCGGCCGCTTCCCGGATCTGGTTGATCAGGTAGCGCTGGTAGGAAAAATGCACGCCTTCCGGGTAATTGACGAAACAGACAAACGTAGGCGGCCGGGTGCCGGTCTGGGCGGCGTAATAGAATTTCAGGCGGCGGCCGTGGTGCATGGAAGGCTCGGTGCGGGTGGTGGCCGCCTCGATGATCCGGTTTAAGGGGCCGGTGCCGATGCGGCGGGTGTACTGGTCGTATACCGCATCCGCGAATTCAAAAATCTTGGGCACCCGCCGGCCGGTTAACGCGGATATGGTCAGAATCGGGGCAAAGCTCAAATACTTGGCCTGATAGCGGATATCTTCCTTGATCTGCTTGAAAACCCGGTCGGATTTTTCCACCAGGTCCCACTTGTTGAGCAGAAAAATGCAGGCCTTTCCCTTTTCAAAGGCGTATCCGGCAATGCGCACGTCCTGTTCGGTGATGCCGGCGGCCGCATCGAGCATGATCAGGGCGATGTCGCAGCGGTCCAGGCTTTCCATGGCCTTGATGATGGCATACTTTTCAATTTTTTGTTTGACCCTGGATTTTCTGCGGACCCCGGCGGTGTCAATGAGCAGGTAGGGCCGGCCGCTGACCCGGCACAGGGTGTCAATGGAATCCCGGGTGGTGCCGGCCTGCTCGCTGACAATAACCCGGTCTTCTCCCATGATCCGGTTGATCAGCGATGATTTGCCCACGTTTGGACGCCCGACAACCGCCATGCGGACCGGCTCGCTTTCCGCTTCTGTTTTGGTTTCCGGCAGGGCGGCGGTCACGTCGTCGAGCAGTCCGGCAACCCCGTGTCCGTGAGCAGAGGACAGGGCATACAGGGGTTCTGCGCCCAGGGCGTAAAACTCGTAGAGATGCTCTTCCCGGCCGGGATGATCGATTTTGTTGACCGCAAAAAAAACAGGGATTGAAAATCCGCGCACCAGGTCCACCAGGTCCCGGTCAAAGGCGGAAATGCCGTTTGCACCGTCAAACAGCAGAATCAGGGCATCGGCGTCTGCAATGGCCTGGCGGATCTGGTCATGGGTTTTTTGGGCAAATGCGTCCTTGTCTGCGGCAAAAAAGCCACCGGTATCCACAATGTCAAAATCCACATCATTCCAGGATGCAGCAGCGTAGTGACGGTCCCGGGTTACGCCGGGAAAATCGTCAACAAGGGCGCTGCGGGTTTTGGTCAGCCGGTTGAACAGCGTGGATTTGCCCGCGTTGGGAGGGCCTACAATGGCGACAACAGGTTTCATGAAAGCCTATATTTTATAAATGATACGATTTTCAGTGATGATAATATCAACGGCTTTGTCATGGGATTCCATGGGCAGCACCCCATAGACCTGGCTTTCAAGGGCAAGCCCGACTTTTCGGGCGGTGTTGGGCAAAAGGGGAATCAGCCGGTCATACCGTCCTGAGCCGTCACCCAGGCGCCCGCCCTTTTCATCAAAGGCGACGCCCGGAATCAGGGCAATGTCGATGTTGTCAAAGGAAACCGGCTTGCACTGGTCAGGATCGGGTTCAAATTCATGTCCGGATGCGGCTTTAAGCTCTGTTTCCATGCTGGTGATCTTAAACAGCCGGCAGCCGGTGCGTTTTTTGTGATCAAACAGCGGCAGTACCACTTCCTTGCCAAGCCGCGGGCATGCCTCAATGATGCGCGACAGGTCGATTTCCACGCCCCGGCTCAAATAAAACAGCACCATCTCAGATTCCTGGAAATTGGCAAACTCCAGCAGTTGCTCTTCGATCCGGGCCTGTTTTTGCACCAGTTCCCGGCTGTTTAAAGAAGTGATCCGCTCCCGGGTTTCTCTGCGAAGGGCCAGTTTTTTGTCTTTGACATCTTCCATAACCATTCTCCAAGTCTGGTAACCGCTGAAACACCATAGCTTAAAAACGTGCAATTTGCAATAATCATTGACGAATTGGCAGGGTCATGGTAATTAATTAAAGTTTGCCATCATTAAGAAATCTCCAAGAATTATCTAAAATATTTAATATAGGGATCTTATGCTGGAAATCAAGTATGTTCGGCAAAATTTGGATGATGTCCGCAATGCCCTTTCCAAAAGGGGGGATACTGCGGATCTGGAAACTTTTGCCGGCGCTGATGAGAAACGCCGCCGGATATTGGCTGAACTCGAGGAACTGCGCCATCGCAGAAATGTGGTTTCCGATGAGATCGCGGCCATGAAAAAGCAGGGGCAAAGCGCAGATGAGCAGATTGCCCAGATGAAAGAGGTCAGCACCCGGGTCAAGACCCTCGAACAGTCCCTGGCCGAATACGAATCCCGGATCAACGAGATTATGATCCGGATTCCCAATATGCCCCATGAAAGTGTTCCCGAAGGCCGGGATGAAGATGACAACGCCCTGGTCCGGCATGTGGGCCGGCCGCCGGAGTTTGATTTCGAACCTTTGCCCCACTGGACCGTGGGGGAGAACCTGGGAATCCTGGATTTTGAACGGGCCGCCAAGATTGCCGGGGCCCGGTTTCCGCTCTACATGGGCGATGCGGCCTTGATGGAGCGGGCCCTGATATCGTTTATGCTCAGCCTGCACACCCTGGAGCACGGCTACAAAGAGGTGCTGCCGCCGTTTATCGTCAACCGCCACTCCATGACCTGCACCGGTCAGCTGCCCAAGTTTGAAGAGGATTTGTTTAAGCTCGAGGGCCGGGATTATTTTCTGATCCCCACCGCCGAGGTGCCTGTAACCAATATCCATCAGGATGAAATCCTTGACGAAACCGATCTGCCCGTTTATTACACGGCCTTTACCCCGTGTTTCCGGGCCGAGGCCGGCTCTTACGGCAAAGACACCCGGGGCTTGATCCGGCAGCATCAGTTTAATAAAGTGGAGCTGGTCAAGTTTGCGGCCCCGGAAAATTCCTATGATGAGCTGGAAAAGCTGCTTTCAGACGCTGAATCCGTTTTAAAGGCCCTGGGGCTTGCCTACCGGGTGGTGCTGCTGTGCACCGGAGACATGGGCTTTGCATCGGCCAAGACCTATGACATCGAGGTCTGGATGCCGGCCCAGCAGAAATACAGGGAAATTTCGTCCTGCAGCAACTTTGAGTCGTTTCAGGCCCGCCGGGCGGGTATCCGGTTTAAGCGCAAGGGGCGCAAGGGCACGGAACTGGTGCACACCCTAAACGGTTCCGGACTGGCGGTGGGCCGAACACTGGCTGCATTGCTGGAAAATTATCAACAGGCCGACGGCAGCGTGGTGATCCCCGAAGCCCTGCGGCCGTATATGGGCGGCAAGGAAAAAATTACCCTGTGAGACTCGATCAGTTTCCCAAAGACATTCAGCCCTACCTGATTCCCGGGCCGGGCGGCGATTTGATATATCGATGCCTCAACTGTCAAAAGGAGTTCGGCATCCGGCATCTGCTGTATACCTGCCCGGACTGCGGGCATGTGCTTTTGCTCTATGATACCGATTTTGAGCGGTTAAAAAAGATTCCCGGCCCCATGTGGCGGCGGATTTTTGATTACCGCAGGATGCTCAATATCCCCGCCTTAAACGGCATTTACCGGTATCATGAGTTGATCGGTCCGGTTCTGCCCCTGGGTGCCGCAGTCTGGCTCGGCGAAGGCCATACCCCGGTTGTTGAGGCAAACGCCCGGCTCCAGAAAAAAGCCGGAATCCGGTTTTATTTTAAAAACGACGGCCAGAACCCGAGTGCTTCTTTCAAGGACCGGGGGATGGCCAGTGCCCTTAGCTATATCCGCTATCTGCTCCAGCAGGGATATGTGTCTGACGTACTGGCGGTATGCGCCTCCACGGGAGACACTTCTGCAGCCGCAGCCCTTTATGCCTCGTTTCTGCACCCGGATGTCAAGTCCGCGGTTTTGCTGCCTCACAAGCGGGTCACCCCCCAGCAGCTTTCCCAGCCCCTGGGCAGCGGGGCAATGGTCTTTGAAGTGCCCGGGGTCTTTGATGACTGCATGAAAATCGTGGAGCACTTGTCCGAGCATTACAACGTGGCCCTGCTCAACTCCAAAAATGCCTGGCGTATCCTGGGTCAGGAATCCTATTCTTACGAGATCGCCCAGGGCTTTGAATACGACATGGCCGGCAAGGCCGTGGTGGCGCCGGTGGGCAATGCCGGAAACATTACGGCTATCATGAGCGGCTTTCTCAAATTTCATGATCTGGGCATCATAGAGGATCTGCCGCGGATTATCGGGGTCCAGTCCGAGCATGCCAACCCGGTTTACAAGTATTACCTGGAGCCGGATCCGGAAAAGCGCTGTTTTGAGCCCGTGCAGGTCAAGCCCAGCGTGGCCCAGGCCGCCATGATCGGAAACCCCGTGTCCATGCCCCGGGTCATCCGGCTGGTGGCCGAATACAACAGGCGGGCAGGGCAGCAAAAGGTTTTTGTGGAGGAGGTAACCGAACAGCAGATCATGGACTGGCAGCTGCGGGCCAATCGAAACGGCCACGTGGTCTGCACCCACGGTGGGGAATGTCTGGCGGGTCTGGTGGCGGCCAAAAAGAGCGGCAAAATTGCCGCGGACGAAACCGCAATACTGGACTCAACCGCACATGCACTGAAATTTGCCGATTTCCAGCAGATGTATTTTGACAACAACTTTCCCGCGGAATACGGGATCATGCCCAGGGACGAACTGGTCAATGCGCCGGAGTTGGTCTGTCCTGAAGATCTGGACAAAGTTCCCCGGCCCGGCCGCCCCTTGTCCGGAGACGATTTGTCCCATTTTGTTCAAAGAACTGCTGAAGATATTGCCATGCGCCTTGATTTGAAAAAGGTGTGATCCGGATGAAACCGCATCGTTTGTTTGCCTTGTGCATGCTGCCGGTACTCCTCTGCGGGGTGATTTTGTTTTTCGCTCCCGGCAGCAGCCTTGCGGTGTTTTACCAGAAGCATTACGTGGTGGAACGGGACAGGGACAAGGAGATCCTGTGTGATCCTTATGTGGTGCAGAGAGATGATTATGTTATCCGGCTTCTGAAGCAGCGGGGAGATATTGCACACAAGGATTTTCCGAAATTTCTCGATATTTTCAAGCGGATCAATCCCCGTATCCGGGATATGGACCTGATATACCCGGATCAGCAGATTCTGATTCCGCTGCGCATCCTCGCGCCAGGGACCCTGACAGGCCAGGAGACCGGTCAGGTGACCATCCCGGTCATTCCCATCACCGGCCTGTCTGAAAATCTCAAACAATTTGCCGATCCCTATACCGTTCAATACGGAGACTGGATTTCCCGGCTCATATCCGAGCGCTTTGGCCGGTATGGCTCAGACGGTTACAATCGGGGCATGCGCCTGTTTAAGATGATGAACCCGGAAATCAAGGACCCGGATAAGGTGCGGGCCGGTGCCCGGATCCGCCTGCCGGATCCGGAAATCAAAAAAAAGCCGTGGTATTCCGATGTGATGGATCAGGCCCGGCCTTCGGCTGGACCGGCGCCTTCTGACAAAGATAACCCCGTCATGCCCGGCCGGGCCGCCAATATCAGTGCCGATACCATTGAAGAAAGCCAAAACGATGCCAAAACCGGCAGGACGTCGGTTTCCGTTCAGTGGTTTGCAGACTTGTCCGTACTGGCCAAGGCGGCGAAAATTTTAGATGTGCGCATTTTTAACCAGGGGCGTTATTTTTTCCCCAGATCCGGGGAAAGGGACTTGTCCCTGGATCTTTCAAAAACACCGGTGCTTGAATTATCTGATGGCAGAAAGTTTCTGCTGACCCGGCGCCAGTGGATCAGCCCCGGCGATCAGGCCGTGCTCCAGGTCTACTGGCGGAACCTGGAGGTGTTGTTTGTCCCCAGACAGCCGGCGCTGACCTGGCTGCTGGAAAAGCTCATACCAAAGCTGGACCCCGATGGTTATCAAAACCGGATGGAAATCGACGATAAAGGGTTGAGCACGGTATTGCGGGGCCAGTTCATTTATCAGCCGTCGGAAGGCCGGGACACGATTTATTTAAATATTCTCTCTGATCCGGAGATGAAAACCCCCGCGTCTGTATCCGCCTATCTCGAATCCCGGGCTGTAAAGGTGCGGGATTGGGTGGAAACCCCGGAAAAGTCCGGCTGGATTCTCCATGATACTGAGCCGTCCAATGCCCGCCGCCCGGAGCCGCCGGCCGTTCAGACCCGGCGTCCGGACCGGCTGGTGCGTTTTTTGGTGGAAAAGCTCGGCTACACTTATCATGAAGACATTGAGGTCTGTTTTCCCTATGCCGGCTTTCAGGTCCGGGCTACGGCCAACCTGCTGTCACTTGGGGAAAATGCAGAAATGCTGATTGATTACGGAGATCTGCAGGGAGATGCCGTTCAAGCCATTGAGAAAACAGGTTTTCGGATACTGCAGATACAGTCAGGCTCTGAACCGGCGGCGATTCTGGATCAGCTCGGGGATGTATTGAATCTGGAAATCATGCATGACCCCATTTTCTGGACAGCCAATCGCCCCCGTATTCACAATATTTCCCTCCAGGTGCCCGGAGTTTTGGTAAGCAGCCGGGATAAGGGCCGGGAAAAACGGGTACTGCTCTCAGATGTACCGGTTGCCCGGGAGTTTCTTACATATTTTGATCAGCAGGATATTTCCGTGATCCGGATACGCTGACCACACATCACTGCCAGGAAAAAGAGCAAAGGAAAGAAACTGGCTATGGAAAAAAAAACAAAGGCGTTTGTGAAGGTGCTCGGGATTGTTTGTATCAGTATCATGTTTTGCGCCTGTGCCCATACCGGAGCTTCCACGGCCAAGAAGCAGCAGGCCGATGCAGCCCGCAACCTCGGGGAGGCCTATATGGCAGACGGCAATTATACCCGGGCATTGCGGGAGTTGTTGAAAGCCGAACATTTAAATCCCAATGATCCGCGTGTTCACAATGCATTGGGGCTGACCTATCTGGCAAAGGAGAATCCGGAAAAGGCTGTTTCGCACCTGGAGCGGGCCCTGGAACTGCGCTCCGAATATTCTCCGGCCCGCAATAATCTCGGTGCTGCCTACATCGCCCTTGAGCAGTGGGATAAGGCTGCTGAATGCTTTGAGCAAGTGGCAGACGATCTGCTCTATACCACCCCATCTTACCCGCTGACCAATCTGGGCTACATTTATTACCAGACCGGCGAATACGAAAAGGCGGAAAAATATTACAACGAGGCCCTGGATCTGGAGTATGACTTTCCCAAAGCGTTACACGGTCTGGGGCAGGTGTATATGGCCACCGGTGATATAAACAAGGCTGTGCGATATCTGGAGCGGGCAAAAGAAAACGCGCCAAAGTCGGCCAGAATCTGCATGGATCTGGGCCGGGCCTACACCCGGAAGCATGAATACCACAAGGCCATAGACGCCTACAAGAAAGCCGCAGCCATTGCCGATGGTTCCGCCCTGGCCGACCAGGCGCGGCAGAAGGCGGAGGAAGTCAGAAATATGTGGTAAAAACCGGTCACGCAGTGGTTGATGGTACCGTAAAAAGTCAGATTTCAGATGGCGCCGTAAAAAGTTCAAGATCAAGGCTTGCGCAATTTCAAAGAATGCAGCGTACTTAGCCGTACGTGAAATTCTGAGAAATTGTGCGTAACGCAGATATTGGACTTTTTACGGCGCCATCAGTGGCTAAAAGTTCAGAATAAGCGGCGGACCTGGAAATTCATCAATTTCAGTTTGGCCGAATACATAAAGGGCTGTTTCGTCAATGAGCGCCATCCGGGTGCGGGCTTCGTCCTCGCCTATGCTGGCAATGCTTGTGCCCCGCATGATCAAAGCCTCCACTGGAACCTGTTTTAATTGTTCAGATGCGTTTTCCGCCCTTTTGATCATTTCCGCATAATGCCGCTTTTGATCCATGAGCCGGGTATAAATATCTGTGTCCGGTGCTGCTGATTCGAGCAGGGGGATGGCCAATTCCAGGGATGCCTTCCAGTCCTGCGCCTTTTCCGGCATGATGCGGAAAAAATTGCACAAAAACGATACCACCTGCGGTAAAAATACCATCCGGCTGTTTCTCAGCATCACACGGGCCAGCAGGACGTCGCGGCGGTCGGCAATATGCTGGTTTATGGCAGAGACAACCTGATCGTCCATGCGCCGGCTCAGCTTCAGGCGCCGGATGTAGGTCATCAGGCTGTCCCGGGGCACGGGTATGGCTTTTGTCATGGTGTTGTCCGGAAATATCAGCAGGGTGTGGATGTTTTTTTCACAAAGGCTCTGCTGCAGCCGGTTTATATCGTCTTCTGCCGGTTCCATCCTCTCAAGCAGAGGCTCTATGGCGCACTGACCTTCCCGGTCCGGGTAAAAAATCAGCTCCAGCAGGCTGCACAACTCAGAGTCGTCCCCGGATTCAAGTTCCGGTTCCAGATCCCGGGCGGTGGATACCCCGGTCATGGACTCCAGGTAATGCATCACCTCCCTGCTTAAAACAATTCCGGCTTCCAGTTGCTGTAAAACCGCTTGGGCCAGTTTTTCGGTAATGTCCTGCATATAAGCCCCGTTTTGCGGAAATAGACGATGTAAGGGAAACAAAAAAAGGGGTGCTGACAACAGCACCCCTTTTTTTGATTTGTGGCGGGAGCGACGAGACTCGAACTCGCGACCTCCGGCGTGACAGGCCGGCGCTCTAACCAAACTGAGCTACGCCCCCGAATAACGGCAATTCATTTTTTTCCAGGAAATGGTAGGCGGAACAGGGCTCGAACCTGTGACCTACGGCTTGTAAGGCCGTCGCTCTCCCAACTGAGCTACCCGCCCCCCTTGTCCAGTTCCTGTCGGGCCTCCGGTTCGGAGATCCCCTGTCTGCGGCCGGTCATTGAAAAAAATCACCGTCAAACAGAATCTGCTTTCTACCAACTATCAAAGACGCTGTCAAGCCAAAAAGCAATCATGTTTTGCGTTTTTAAATATCGGCAATGGCCGGCCGGTCATTGTCGGACGATTTTCCCGGATCCCGGGGCGGAAAGTCTGGAAATTCCGCATCGTTGTCATCCCGGCGGTACAGATAGCTGCCTTCCTCCACCACAATGGCCCGGCCGATGACCTCGTCCATGTGCTGCACCGGTACAATCTGGATCTGGCGCATGATGGTGGCCGGGATTTCCTTTAAATCCTTTTCATTGTCTGCGGGAATGATCACGTTGTGGATTCCCGCCCTGTGGGCTGCAAGGATTTTTTCTTTCAGGCCGCCCACAGGCAGCACCCGGCCCCGCAGGGTGATCTCGCCGGTCATGGCCAGATCCCGGCGCACGGGCAGACGGGTGAGGGTGGAAATAATGGATGTACACATGGCAATGCCCGCCGACGGTCCGTCTTTTGGCGTGGCGCCTTCGGGGACATGGATGTGGATATCGAACTTTTCATAGAATTTCGGGTCAATGTTAAACTGACCGGAGCGGGACCGCACGTAACTGATGGCCGCCCTGGCCGATTCCTTCATTACATCCCCGAGTTTGCCGGTGACATTGAAATCGCCCTTGCCGGGCATAATGGCGCTTTCCACGTAAAGCAGCTCCCCGCCGAACTGGGTCCAGGCGAGACCGGTGACAATGCCCACCAGGTCTTTTTCCTCTAATTGCCCCCGCCGGTACTGGACCGGTCCCAGGTATTTTTCCACGGACCTGGAATTGACATGGATGACCTTGTCCGCACCGGTCTTGGCCACTTTGCGGGCGATTTTCCGGCAGATGGAGGCGATTTCGCGCTCCAGGTTGCGAACCCCGGCCTCCCGGGTATAATTGCGGATAACGGTGTAAACGGCATTTTTGGAAAATTTGACATTTTCCACGTCCAGGCCGTTTAGCCGGATCTGCTTGGGCACCAGAAACAATTCAGCGATATTGTACTTTTCATATTCGGTGTAGCCCGGCAGGCGGATGATTTCCATCCGGTCCTGCAGGGGCACGGGAATATCGGGCAGGGTGTTGGCCGTGGTGATAAACAGGATATCAGACAGGTCATAGTCCATATCCAGGTAATGATCGTTGAATGCGTAATTCTGCTCCGGATCCAGCACCTCAAGCAGGGCTGCGGAGGGATCTCCCCGGAAATCCATGCTCATTTTGTCCACTTCATCCAGGCAGAACACCGGATTGTTGGCACCGGCCTTGCGCAGGCTCTGGATGATCTTGCCGGGCATGGCGCCGATATAGGTGCGCCTGTGGCCGCGGATTTCCGCCTCGTCGCGTACGCCGCCAAGCGAAAGACGGACAAATTCCCGGCCCGTGGCCCGGGAGACCGATTTGGCCAGGGATGTCTTGCCCACCCCGGGCGGGCCCACCAGGCAGAGGATCGGGCCGCGGATTTTTTTCACCAGGGCCTGAACCGCGAGGTATTCCAGGATCCGCTCCTTGGGCCGTTCCAGCCCGTAATGGTCCTCGTCGAGAATTTTTTCGGCTTCGTCAATGTCTTCTGAAATTTCGCTTTTTTCAAACCAAGGAAGGCTCAGAATCCAGTCAATGTAATTGCGGGTCACCGTTGCCTCGGCTGACATGGGCGTCATGCGCTTGAGTTTGTTAAACTCGTGGCGGACTTTTTCCTCTGCCTCTTCAGGCAGCTCTTTGTTTTCAATCCGCTCTTCGAGCTCTTTTAACTCGTTGTCCTCGGACTCGTCTTCGCCCATCTCCTTTTTAATGGCCCGGATCTGCTCGTTGAGATAGTAGTTTTTCTGGCTCTGCTCCATCTGCTTTTTGATCCGGTTTTTGATCCGCTGATCGGTCTGGAGGATTACGGTCTCCTGATTGATCAGCTCGATGAGATAGGTGAGCCGTTCGGTCAGCGACTGGGTTTCAAGCAGCTGCTGGTTGTCCCGGGCCTTGAAGGAAAACTGGGCCGCAGCGGTGTAGAGCAGCTCCACCGGATCGGTGAGATTGGAGATGGTCTCAACGGTTTCCTTGGATATGTTTTTGTTTTGCTGGGTGTAGGCCTTGAAGGCATCCACCACGTTGCGCAGGTATGCCTCTCTTTCGCCTTCCTCGAGGTCAGGCTCTTCGAGAAGCTCCAGGTGGACTTTAAAGAAACTTTCGTTTGTTTCAAAATCCGTTATTCTCGCCCGATGTTTGCCCTCCACCACGGTTTTGACCGTGCCGTCGGGCAGGCGCAGCATCTGGAGCACCTTGGCCACGGTCCCGATCCGGTTGATGTCTTTTTGCTTGGGGTGATCCTCTCCCGGATTGGTCTGGGTGGCCAGGAAAATGTATTTTTCCTCGTCGTTCATGGCCTCGGACAACGCATTAATGGATTTGGTCCGGCCCACAAATAACGGCGAGACCATATGGGGAAACACCACAATATCGCGAAGGGGCAGAAGCGGCAGTACCGCACCGCCTTCCTGGTGATCGCTGGTTTTGAATATCTTGGGTATATTGATCATAAGTTTATTTGATGACACTTTCATGGGTTTGGTGCAAAACCGCCGGTTGTCGGCGGTTTTGCACATTGGGATCGAAAACGCGAAAGGAGGAGGAAAGAAGATGTGTTCAGGCAGGGACGGTTATGCCTGTTTCTTGGATTCCTGCTCATAGAGCAGTATCGGCTCCTCCCTGTTGAGCACAACTTCTTCGCCCACCACACATTCTTTTACACCGGGAATTGAGGGCAGCTTGTACATAATATCCAGCATTGTGGACTCGATAATGGCCCGCAACCCCCGGGCGCCGGAATTTCGCTTCATGCTTTGATTGGCAATGGCGGCAAGGGCGCTGTCAGTAAAGCGCAAATTGACGCCCTCGATTTCAAACAGCTTCTGGAACTGCTTTATAAGCGCATTTTTGGGTTCCGTCAAAATCTTGATCAGGGCCTGCTCGTCGAGATCCTGCAAGGTCGCCACAATGGGCAGCCGACCCATGAATTCCGGGATCAGGCCGAACTTGATCAGGTCCTCGGTTTCCACCATCTGCAGCAGGTCACTGGTGGAGCGGTCCTGCTGGCTGACAATATTGGCGCCAAAGCCCATCATGTGAGATCCCGTGCGGCGCTCGATAATTTTGTCCAGGCCCGTGAATGTGCCGCCGCAGATAAACAGAATGTTGCTTGTATCCACCTTGACAAAATCCTGCTGGGGATGCTTGCGCCCCCCTTTTGGCGGAACACTTGCCTGGGTGCCTTCGATGATTTTCAGCAAAGCCTGCTGCACGCCCTCGCCGGACACGTCCCGGGTAATCGAGGGATTGTCGGACATCATGGCGATTTTGTCAATTTCATCGATGTAGACAATGCCGCGCTGGGCTTTTTCCACGTCGTAATCGGCATTCTGCAGCAGCGCCAGGATGATGTTTTCCACATCCTCGCCCACATAGCCGGCCTCTGTGAGGCTGGTGGCATCAGCAATGGTAAACGGCACATTCAGAAACCGGGCCAGTGTCTGGGCCAGAAGCGTTTTGCCGCAGCCGGTTGGCCCGATGAGCATGATGTTGCTTTTGTGCAGTTCCACCTCATCGGTGGCCAGTTTCGAGTCCAGCCGCTTGTAATGGTTGTGAACCGCAACAGACAGCACCTTTTTGGCATGATCCTGCTGGATCACGTATTCATCGAGCTGGTTTTTAATGTCAGCGGGCGTGAGTATCCGGTCGGAAATATCAATGTCCTTGATGTTTTCCTCTTCAATAATCTCGCTGCACAGCTGGATGCACTCATCGCAGATATAAACCGCAGGGCCGGCAATCAGTTTTTTGACCTCCTGCTGGTTTTTACCGCAAAATGAGCAGAAGAGGTTGTCGTTTCCTTCTCCGCCCTTATATGATGACATGTAATGCCTCCTTAATCACTGATTTTATCGAGATCGTCACGGTTGTTGATTACGTGGTCCACGATCCCGTATTCGGACGCTTCCAGACCGCTCATGAAAAAATCCCGGTCCGTGTCTTTTTCAATCTTTGAAAAATCCTGCTTTGTGTGAAATGAAATGATTTCATTGAGTCTTTGTTTAAGACGCAGTATTTCCTCTGCCTGGATCTTGATATCCGCGGCTTGTCCCTGAACACCGCCCAGGGGCTGGTGGATCAGGATGCGCGAGTTGGGCAGGGAGTATCTTTTACCAGCGGCACCGGCCGCCAGCAGTACCGCGCCCATGGAAGAGGCCTGCCCGATGCAGACCGTTGCGATATCGGGCTTGATATACTGCATGGTATCATACACCGCCAGACCGGCTGTCACGGATCCGCCCGGGGAATTGATATAGAAATTGATATCCTTGTCCGGATCTTCGGATTCGAGAAAAAGCAGCTGGGCAATGAGCAGATTGGCGATTTCATCGTTGATCTGGGTGCCCAGAAACACAATCCGGTCTTTTAGCAGCCGGGAATATATGTCATAGGCCCGTTCGCCCTTGCTGGTTTGTTCGACGACCATGGGGATTAACGCCAAGGTAATGCCTCCTTGTTAACAGGTTAAGATTTGATGGCGCCGTAAAAAGTCCAATATCTGCGTTACGCGCAATTTCTCAGAATTTCACGTACGGCTAAGCACTCTGCATTCTTCGAAATTGCGCAAGCCTTGATATTGAACTTTTTACGGCACCATCTGAAATCAAATTTTTACGGTGCCATCAGCTTTCATCCGTGGTTTCGGTTTCGGGTTCCACTTCTTCGATGTTTGCATGATTAATAATAAGATCGATGACCTGTTTTTCAAGTAATGCATGCTTAAAACCGTCAAGACGCTCGGGATTTTGCTTGTAATAGGACTTGATCATGTCTGCGGGCTGTCCGGTGGACTCGGCGATTTTTTCATATTCCGGCTCCAGCTGGTCATCGGTGACCTCCAGATTTTCCTGCTCTATGATTTTGTTGAGCAGAAGATGCCGCCGTACCTGCTGTTCAGCCACTCCCCGGTACTGGGCTTCCATGTGCTCACGGGTCAGGCCCAGCTGCTCCATGGAAAGTCCGTTCTGTGAGAATTTCATTTCTGCATCCCGGATGATTTCATCCATTTCAGAGCGCACCAGAACTTCGGGAATTTCAAATTCTTCGGTGAGCAGTTGATTGAATATCTGTTCCTGCAGTTCCTGGTCTGTCCGCTTCTGGTAGCCCTGTTCCAGATGGCTGCGGATTTCAGCGCGAAGGTCCGCAAGGGTTTCATATTCGCCGAAGTTTTTGGCAAATTCGTCGTCCACGGGCGGCAGGATTTCCTGGCGCAATTCCTTTAAAGTCACATGATATGTGATTTCTTGTCCGGCCAGCTCGGGTTTTTGGTAATCTTCGGGAAATTTTACTGTAATTTCCTTTTCCTCGCCGGGCTGCATGCCCTCGATGGCCTTGTCGAAATCTTCGGGAAAACCCGATGCCCCCAGCTTGATGGTGTCATCGGTTGTCAGGGGAGCGTCATCTGCGGGTTGGCCGTCTTTGAATCCCTGGTGATCAATGACAACATAATCATCCTTGACCACAGGGCGCTGTTCCTCCACGGGTTCATACCTGGCCAGGTGCTGGCGAAGACGCTCGATCTGGGAATCGATCTCGGATTCATCCACCCGGTAAACCGTTTTTTTCAGGTTCAGGCCCTTGTATTCCACCTCTGGCAGCTCGGGTTTGAGCTCCACTGTGGCCGCATATTTGTAGTCGCTTTCCGGGTCAAGATCCGGAGCGTCCACATCCGAGGTTTCCAGCACCATCAGGTCGGCCTCCTTTATAGCCTCGGGAAACGATTCCTGGACCAGTGAAGAGGCCACGTCTGCATGCACATCCTTTTTAAAGTGCCGCTCCAGTACGGAACGCGGGGCCTTGCCGGGACGATAGCCTTTGAGCTTTGCGGTTTTTTTGAGCTGCTTATAGGCTTCATCGAGTTTATCGGTGACCTGCTGCCGGGGCAGCTCCACGTGGACTTTCTTTTTGACACTGCTTACGTCTTCAACTTTTACCTGCATGATGTTCCTTTCCAGCCATATGGGTCTGAGATTCTGTTCCCGCATTTTCTGCGGAAAGAAAGTTATCGGATTGGTGCGAGAGGGGAGACTCGAACTCCCACTCTTTTTCAAGAGCTGGATCCTAAGTCCAGTGCGTCTACCAATTCCGCCACTCTCGCAAACATTTTTTCTTTATTTTCAGCGTTGGTTTCGGTAAACAGAATTGGCGGTCTGCCATTGACATCCATAGCATGCCGGAAGCGGGCATAAATATCCCGACATCGGAGCCGAGGAAAGCCGCACAGGGTCCGGGCAAGTACCAACTATCCGAAATTATAGCATAATTAAAATGTGTATCCTGTTAAAATAATATTAATTGCCCATAGTGTCAAGGAAAATTAAGGTGCGGAAAGATTCAAAAATCAATAAATCTTGCTGTTTTCAGCGCCCGGCGTTTCTGACCGGCTTTGTTTGTCTTCTGGTTTTAGCGGCAATTGTCAACGGATATTTCGGGGCCGCACCGGTCTGGTCCGCGGATATGCCGGTGGTGTTTGTGGATCCCGGTCATGGGGGCAATGACAAAGGAGGGCAGGGCCCGGGCGGCCAGCTGGAAAAACAGGTGTGCCTGGAGCTGGCCAAAAAGCTTGAAGCTGTCCTGGACGGAAGGGCGCAGGTGATCATGACCCGAACAGATGATTACGGCATCTCTGTTGATCAGCGGGCCTCTCTGGCCAACAGGCATCAGGGAGATGTGCTCATCAGCCTGCACACCGGGGCAAGCACCAACTCAGCGGCCAACAAACACTGCATTTATTACGATCTGCCGCCCGGGGGGGATCAGGGGCCGGCAGCCGCGGATCATGACAGCACAATTCCCCGTAAATGGGACAGAATCCAGCACAGGCATGTCCGGGCATCGGCTTTGCTGGTCGAAAATCTGCGGGCGCAGATCGATCAAATTCAAATGCCGGGTGATGCTGATGTGGTGCAGGCCCCCATGGCGCTTCTTCATGGCCTGGACATGCCGGCGGTGATCTATGAAACCGGATACATCACCCATCCGACAATGGCCGAAAAACTGGAAAACCAGGCCTACCTGGAATCCCTGGCCCGGGCGCTTGCTGCGGGAATCATGAATTTTTTGCAGCATGGTTCCTGAAAGCCGGCGTCAAGTTGATTTCTTTGCCTTGCATGCCCGGCAAAAGGATGGTAGAACGGCGCCAGAAAATTTACGGGGCGTAGCGCAGCCTGGCAGCGCGCCTGCTTTGGGAGCAGGAAGTCGCAGGTTCAAATCCTGCCGCCCCGACCAATAAAATCAAAGGGTTACGGTTCTGACCGTAGCCCTTTTTTTGTGTTTTTTGATTCCGGGTACAAAACGGGGTACAAAAATAGCAGGTTTTGAACACATTATGAAAAAACTTGGTTTTTGGGTAAAAAATATGACAAAATTTAAATCTTTTGATATGGATTAGAATGCAGAAAACGAAATTTTATACATTGCATGGTCTATCTTTTTCTGCCGGATTTCAAAGGCATTTATGGGATTTCGGCGGAGTGCTAAATCGTCTGGGCTAGTTGGACAAAATGTCCATAACCGGAAAAATCTCTGGTCCGGCTATGCCTTTTTGAGAGGAAGTTCTTTGCACAAAGGCTTACCATATTTCTGTTCCCCCCGAAAGCCCAACCCAAGCAGATGGAAGATCTGGCTCCTGACGAATCTTTTTTTTCATGCTGTAATCATTGAAATCTTTTTTTACGGCATGCAATGCAATTGCACAGAACGGAAAGCGTCCAAAAGGTTGTAATTGAATGATATGGAATAATCCCCTGCCAGCTCAAGCCTCAAACCCCTCGGCCGGGATGCTTGCCATTGTCAGAAGACGGCGCGGCATTATAAGTGAGGTGAAAGATTTTGACAGCGGCACCCAGGGCCGGCTGCATCTTGTTCGCATTGACTATAAAGATGATACCCGACCGGCAAGCGAGGAGCTGATCTGGGAGTTGGAGCCCAGCAGGCGTCTTCTGGAACCAAGTGAAATCCCCAGGGCCAGCAGTGAGCCCATGCAGCATGATGACTTTGACGCCATGGTGCGTGCCGCACGCTGGTCAGCGCTAAGCCCGTATGTGCGACCGGATGGCGAAGATGATAGTGAGTTCCTGCCCATTTGTTCCCCCTTCCACGGTGCGTTGGAAGTTGACGACTACCAGCTCATTCCCCTGCTAAAAGCCCTTCGCATGCCGCGGATCAATATGATGATAGCCGACGACGTGGGGCTGGGCAAAACCATTGAAGCCGGATTGATCCTAAAAGAGCTTTTGATCCGCCGCAAAATTAATCGTATTCTGATCCTTACACCCGCCTCCCTTCGGGTCCAGTGGCATGATGAATTGTGGAACAAATTTTCCCTTTCATTTGAGGTGATTGACCGGCATTCAACCTTGCAGATCAAGCGGTCGGTCGGCATTGATGCCAATCCGTGGCGCTACTGTTCAAGAATCATCGCTTCTTACCACTATTTGAAACAGCCGGATGTTTTTGAACAGTTCATGAGCGCAAGCAGAAAGCCCCAAGGTGCGCCGCAACTGCCCTGGGATCTGCTGATCGTTGATGAGGTTCACAACCTTATGCCGGCTCCTTTTGGTGATGACAGTCAATTGTGCAAAACATTGAGTTTCATTGCACCGTTGTTTGAACACCGCATATTTTTAACGGCAACGCCCCACAACGGGCATACCCGCTCATTTACGGGACTTCTTGAGCTGCTCGATCCGGTCCGGTTTTCCAAAACAGATGATTTAAAGCCGGCGGAAAAAGAAAGGATCGAACAGGTGGTCATCCGGCGGCTGAAATGGGAGATCAATGAAAGGACCGACCCGCCCCGTTTTTGCAACAGACGCCCTCCGCAGGCCCTTTTGCTGGATGAACATTTTAGTGCAGAGGAGTTGCGACTCATCCAGGCCTTTGAGCTGTTTCGGGGAAAAGTAAGAAACTTAATTTCCAAATCTTCCAAAAAAAGGAGGCTTTCAGGATCGTTTGCCATTGAGATCCTTGGCAAGCGAATGCTTAGCGGGCCAATGACATTTCTGGAATCCTGGCGGCGCTGCAAGCGCGGTCTGGAGGAATCCGAAAGCGCCGATGACAGCGACATGTCAGCGGCCCAAAAAAGCATCCAGCAGGATACGGCAGATGATCTTGAAGCCCAGCAAAATGAAGCTGCTGCAGCCAATGTTATTGGTTCATGGATGAAATCTTTTGCAGATGAGGTCACAGAAGAGATCAGTGCCATTGACATTGCTGCAAAGGCTATGGGTGTTGACCTTGAAAAACCTGTTACGGGCCAAAATCCGAAAACCGATGCCAGGTTTCAGCTCTTGTGTGACCAGATTGAAAAATTGTGCAGAGCCACAGGCAAGTGGCAGGATGAAGAACGCTTGGTGGTTTTTACGGAATACAAAACCACGCTGGATTATATCCTCCGCCGTCTTCGGGAGCGATATCCCAATGAAGAAGACCGTTTTTTATGCCTTTATGGCGGCATGAATGACATGGACCGGGAGGGCATTAAAAGCGCATTCAATGACCCGGATGCCAGGGTGCGCGTTTTGATTGCAACCGATGCCGCAGCCGAAGGTCTTAACCTGCAAAGCACCACCCGTTTGCTGCTCCATTATGATTGCCCCTGGAATCCTTCCAAAGTGGAGCAGCGAAACGGCAGACTCGACCGGCACGGCCAGGCCCGGGATGTGACCATTTTCCACTTTGCCAGCGAGCAGGCTGCAGACCTGAAATTTTTACACTATCTCATCGGCAAGGTGGATCAGATCCGGGAAGACCTCGGGGCCATGGGGGATTTGTTTGATGAAGCCACTCACCGGCGCCTTATTCGCGGCGAGGGCCTGGAGGAGATTCAAAACAGCCTGGAATCACAAATTGACCGAATCAAGGGACAAGCGTCCATTGCAGCAGATGCCACCATATCATTTGCAGCCGGCGGCCAGCAGGTCAATCCGCTGGCAGCGCTTGACCGGCTGGCCAAAGAAATTGACCTGGATCCGGGAACTGCACGCGACACCCTTGAGGCAGCAATGGCTGTAAATACCGGACGGCCTCAGTTGACAAAGGAGGATGAACTCAATCGCTTTGAAATCATCAATCCGGACCTGTCAGGCTGGAAAGAGGCCATTGATGATACTATTCGCAGGCAGACAAGTAACCGTACTCTCGGACCGGTGCCCAAGTTGACATTCAGCCCGGATGCGTTTTTGCAGACATTCGGGAAGCGAAAGGTTTTTCGCCCCCGCATGGATACGCTTATGCTGCATTTGGGCCATCCCATTGTACAAAAAGCAAAGGGCGTGCTGACAAGACGGCGATTTCCAGGGCCTTCGGCAGTTTCGCGTTATGCGATTCGCTACGATGATATCCCGGCGGATGCAGACGCACTGATCCTCTTATACCTTGAAGAGCTTGGCATCAATGCCCTGCGCGAAACCTTTCACCACTGGATTCAAACCATTTGCCTGCCGGTGCACGGAAATGATCTTGGCCCGCCCTTTTCTTCACCTTCGCCGGTGGTTCTCCGCCAGGCCATGGCCTGCCAGAATTCAGATGATATTGAAAGGGCAAAAGAAATTTTAGACGAGTTTAACCCGGAGCTTGTGGATTTTATCAAAAACAGAAAAAAAGCACTGACCGGGCGGCTGGCTGAAAAACTGTCCAGAGACGGCAAACATGCGCACAAGGAAGCGGAAATGCGCTACCAGAGCCGCCAGGGCGAGGTATCGGCCCTGATTGCCGAAAATACCTTGGCAAAGCTTGAACGTGAAATCAAAACACTAAAGGCGGATCGAAAAGAAGGCGTTTTATTTGATACAGAAGGCTACATGGACCGGCTGGATCGATCCATACAGATAAAGGAAGAAGAACTGGCCCGGAGAAAATATCATTACGAAGAGGTGCGCAGGCAACTAAACGAGGAACGCGAACGCATCCTAAAACATTTGCTCCCCAAACGCTACAGCCTCCAGGGAGACGCCCAGGTTTTCCCGGTGGCCGTTGAGATCCGGCTGCCCAGGCCCCAGGGGGGTGCCAGATGAGCTCAGATCATCTTCTGTGGTGGAACAATCTGCGGCACAGCGGTCTGCTGCTGGATCTCCAGCGATTAAACGAGCTTTTTGCCCAAGATATGCCGGTTGTTTCAGAAAACCAGCACCAGAAGCTGCGCAAAGAGTTAAATCGGTTTTTTGACGACCCGGACGCAAAGCCCGGTAATTTTGTTTCCGTGGTTCTGGAACAGATATGCGGGCTCAACAACGCCCGGGGCAAATGGTATCGCGGCAGCAATGTGGCACCGGGGTGGACCCGTCATAATATGATCGGCGAAGCGATTCGGCCCAATCATTTGTGGATCGATAATTCAGGAGGTATTCTTCCGGTATTTATCGATTCTGCAAGGCGTCTGGGAATCGGCCATGGAAAACGCCCCATTTCCAGAACCTTGCAATGGCTCAGGAAAACAGACCACCATCTTGCTGTGGTCACCAACGGCCGGCAGTGGCGCATCCTTTATGCCGGCCTGGATTATGAAGCATGGTGCGAATGGGACATTGAGCAATGGTTTGCCGAGGGCAAACCCACACCTGAACTGCTTGGCTTCAAAGGCCTTTTGGCCCCCGGGCTGTGGGAGATGCCAGAAGCCGGACAGCCCTGCCTGCTTGAAACAAAAATCAACGAGGCCAGAAAAGGTCAGGCGGATCTGTCCGTGGAACTTGGCGAACGCGTCCGGCAGGCTGCCGAGCTTCTGATCCAGGCCCATGCGCTTGAATTAAATCGCAGCCAGGCACATACCCAACCGCAGGATATATACCGGGCCGCAGTCCGTATTATAATGCGCATGGTGGTGGTATTGTTTGCAGAAAGCCGCGAAGAGCTGCTTCCAACCGATCATCCGGTTTATCAAAGCGCATACAGTATCGGTGGCCTTCGCGAACAACTGAGCCGCATCAGCGGGCATCGGATGGAAAACAGCTATTACGCCTATCCCCGTCTACTGGCTTTATTCCGCCTGATTTACCAAGGCTCAAGCCACGAGGCCTTTCCGGTGCCTGAATACAGCGGAACGTTGTTTGCCCCGGGTGATCCGGGCAGCCAGGACGGCATGATCCAGGCCCTTTATTTGTTTGAAAGCGCCTGCTTTGATGCGGATTTGATCAATGATCTGCACGTGCGCAGGATTCTTGATCTTCTCACCAAAACCAGGGTCAAGCTCCGCCAGGGCCGCTCCGGGATGTGGGTGACCGCACCGGTGGATTTTTCCAGCCTGGGAAATGAATACATCGGCATTCTTTATGAAGGGCTTCTTGACTTTGAGCTGCGCTGTGCTCCCGAAAACCAGCCGGTGGTGTTTTTGGCCGTGGGCAACAACCCAGCACTTCCCCTGGCCACACTGGAAGCAATGAACGATCAGGCCATCAAAAACCTGCTTGAAAAGCTGAAAGACACCTCATCATCAGATGCCGAAGACAATGACGAATCCGAGTCGGCTGGCTTTCAGGAGTCAGAAGATACAGGTGAGCCAGATGAAGAAGCTCTGGATTTGCAGGAATATGATGAAGACATAGAGGCTGCATCAACAGATGACAGACGTGCAACCCTGCAGGCCCGTGCCGAGGCCTGGGCTTGCCGGGCATGCCAGATTGCCGGGCTTGTTAAAAAGCCAAAGGGAAAAATGACCCCGGAAAAACAGATGCAGCATGAGCGGGCCATCAATGAAACTGCCCGAAAACTGGTCAGCCGGGTGATTCTGCCCGGGGAATGGTATCTGGTTCGATGGGGCGGGACGCGCAAGGGTGCAGGCACGTTTTATACCCGGCCCCAGCTGGCCATTCCCACCGTCCACCGCACCCTTATGCCCCTGGCCTATGAGCCGCCCACAGATGCAGCGGACAACTGCCTCATCGATGCCCCGGCAGACCGGTGGATCCCCAAAAAGCCCGAGGAGATCCTAAATCTGAAAATATGTGATCCGGCCTGCGGATCAGGGACATTTCTTCTGGCAGGGCTTCGTTTTTTAACAGACGCCCTTTATGAATCCCTGGTTTTGCATGACCGGGTGCGCGAATATGCCCAAAAATCAGTTCTGGAGCTGATCTGCGATGGGGACAGCAAGCCGTTGCTGTCCCATGAGGATCTTCCCTGCAGGCCGGATGACGACAACTTTGAATCCCAGACCAAGGCGGTTTTGCGCCGATACGTGGTGGAGCGCTGCCTCTACGGGGTGGACATTGATCCGCTGGCAGTGGAGCTCTGCCGCCTGTCTCTGTGGATTGAAACCATTGACCCCAAGCTGCCCATGACGTTTTTAAAGCATAAAATCAAATGCGGCAACTCCCTGGTGGGTGCATGGTTTGACACTTTTCTGCATTATCCGGCCATGGCCTGGGCCCGGGAAGGCGGGGATAAAACCCATTCCAACGCAGTGCACTACGAAAAAGAGCAATGGACCCGGCAGATCAGGGAATGTTTCAATCTGATCAAACAAGAGGTCAAAGAGCTCATAGACGGTCACCAGATATTTCAGAGCATGGAACTCGAAGACATTGAAAACGATCATGATGCGGCAGAAAAGGCCCTTTGCGAAATCCATGATATCGGCATTGCCCAGGTCCGGGACCGGGCGGAAAAATACAAAAGCCTGCAAAATGATCCGCAGTTTAAGGCCCTGAAAGATGCTTTTGATTTGTGGTGTGCGCTCTGGTTCTGGCCGGCAGATCAGATCGAATCCGCCCCTTCGCCCTCAAAATTTTACAATAAAAACATTTCCATTGAAGCCTGGAACATTGCCCGGAAAACAGCCGAACAGCAGAAATTTTTCCACTGGGAGCTTGAATATCCAGACGTGTTTAACCATGACGCCAAAGGATTTGACGCGGTGCTGGGAAATCCGCCATGGGACATTGCCAAACCCAATTCCAAGGAGTTTTTCAGCGCCATTGATCCCTTATACAGGGGCTATGGAAAGCAGGAAGCCATCGGCAAGCAAAAACAGTATTTTACCGGGGATGCCGCAACTGAAAACCAGTGGCTGCAGTACAATGCGTTTTTCAAGTCCATGGCCAACTGGACCAGATTCGCCGGACACCCCTTTGGCGACCGGGTCACCACGGATTCAAACGGCAGGCAAAAGCATGATCTGCCCATTGGCGAGCGGGGGGCCAAAAGTTTTGAAACATCTGCGCAAAGACACGCGCAATGGAAAACCAAACGCCTTGAAACAAAAGGGTATGTGGATGCCAGCCATCCCTTTTGTCACCAGGGGGGCGGGGATATCAATTTGTATAAATTGTTTCTGGAACAGACCCATGCACTGCTGAAAGAAGGAGGACGGCTGGGATTTGTCGTTCCCTCGGGCATTTATTCGGATCACGGTACAGGTGCCTTGCGCACCTTGTTTATCGAGCACTGCAAATGGGAATGGCTGTTTGGGTTTGAAAATCGGGACAAGATTTTTGATATTCACAGATCATTTAAATTCAATCCGGTTATTATTGAAAAAGGTGGCTGCACCAAAGAAATCCAAACCGGGTTCATGCACCGAAAGCTTGCCGACTGGGAAGACGCAGAGCGGCATGCAATCGGCTACCCGGGCGAAAATGTGATCAAGTTTTCCCCCCGGTCAAGGGCTCTGCTGGAAATCCAGTCCAGCCGGGATCTGGAAATCCTTGATAAAATTTACAGCAATTCAGTCCTGCTGGGGGATCAGGGGCCGGAAGGATGGGGCATCCAATATGCTACAGAATTTCATATGACCAATGATTCAAAACTGTTTCCGCCCCGGCCCAAATGGGAGCAGTGGGGATATCAGCCGGACGAGTACAGCAGATGGATCAAGGGTCCCTGGCAGCCCATTGACATGCTATATGCTGAACTGGGCATTGATCCACCAAAAGAGGGAGAGACCGGCTGTGCCCAGCCCCCCTATGACAAGCTGTCCCTTGCCCGGGCCGATATCCCCGCGGGCATCATCCTGTCCCGGGATGCAACCCAGTTTATCAGGGAGGAAGATATTCCTGAAGTCATTTTTACGGAGGCCTCGGGCAAACCCCTGACCATAAAAACAGGCCGCGGTAAAAATGCTGAAGAGTATGAAATCACCGGCCCCGCCATTGCACTGCCCCTATATGAAGGGCGTATGATCGGGCAGTTTGATTTCAGTGAAAAGGGCTGGGTCTCCGGTAGCGGAAGAAGTGCGGTATGGAGAGATATCCCATGGGAGAATAAGATAATCGAGCCTCAATATCTTATGGGCTCGCCCGTATACGATAGTACATGGATCAAAAAGTTTATCGAATCCCAACAAAATTTAATATCAGAGGCACACCTCGAAAAGCTAAAAGAATCCTTAGCCGATTACTATAGCAGAAGATTATGGATTTACAGAAGAACTAAACGTTCTAGTTTTATGGATATTACATCTGCAACAAATGAAAGGACCACAATATCCACTATCACTCCTTCTATGCCTTTTGGAAATTCAGCACCAGTAATATCGGGGATAGGGGAGGAATTTATAATTACCGGCGTTCTTAATTCCTTTGTGTTCGATTATGTTATTCGCTCGAGATGCACAGGCTTACATTTGAATTGGTTTGTAATTAATGAAGCTTGTCTGCCAAGTTTGAAAAGTATCAGAATGCCGAGTTTGAACACAATTTCAAAAAGTCTGTCTGGCCCGAGTATTGTTTTTTCAGTTGGTTGTGCTGCGGATAGCAATGGTTGGAAACGGAATTGGGCCTTATCCCAACATGAAAGGTTGAGGCTTAGATGTATTTTTGAAGCCGCACTTGCAAAGGTCTTTGGTTTAAAAAAGGAGTTGTTTAAATACATTTTTAACAAATGCGATTTAGGAATAGAGCAACTGTCTTCAGAAAAACATAGAAAGCATTTGTCTCCCAAAGGTTTCTGGCGCATTGACAAAGACAAGCACCCGGAACAGCGACTTACAGTGCTCTCCCTCATTGCCTTCCATGATCTTGAGCAGAAAATCGCCGACTGCGGCGGTGACAGGCAAAAAGGCATTGAAGCGTTTATGAATCAAAATAACGGCGAAGGCTGGATGCTGCCGGAAACCCTGCGGCTGGCCGATTACGGTCTGGGCCATGATGAACGGGCAAAGCAGCACCAGCCGGTTCGGGAATGTTTCGGCCCGCGGTTTTTTGACTGGCAACTGGCCCAGGACCCAGAGGAGTCCTGGCGGGAGTGCCATCTTCATGCCAGAAATCTGCTGGGGCCTGAAGGATACCAGGCATTGCTGGATCAAATTGAAGGCAAAGACCCGGAAAAAACAACCTCGGATGTGCCTTCTGGAACCCCAAGGGCCAAAAAAGTAAAAAAAAAGCACGTCCAGTTAACACTGTTTGATACAGACGGAAAATCACAGGAGAGTTAACAACAAAGGAGCAATACGGAATGGCCATTAATCCTGTTGCCTACACGGAAAAAATAATCCGCAGTTTTCTCAAGTACCAGCTCACCGCCTACCCGTTTGCCGATCCCCGGTTGCACGAGCAGATGCGCATCCTGCTCAACATGGACCAAATCCGCAACACTCCCCTGTTAAAAGGCCCTTACATCAGCCTGGCCCAAAGTTTCCGGCAGGGTGCTGATGTCTCGGCTCTGATTTCAGAAAACCTGCTTCACCCGCACATGGCCCAGATTATCCCGGAAAATATTCATCAACTCTACGGGCACCAGGAAAAGGCCATCCGTTCGGTCTGCCGCAATAAAACCACTTTGGTTTCCACAGGCACCGGTTCGGGCAAAACAGAAGCCTATTTGTACCCGATTATCAACAAGTGCCTGCAGCTAAAGGAGGCAGAAGAGCCTGCCGGCATTTCGGCCGTCATTGTCTATCCCATGAATGCCCTGGCCGAAGATCAACTGGAGCGTTTGCGCGGTCTTTTGGCCGGAAGCGGCATCACTTTCGGCATGTATGTGGGCAAAACACCGGAAAATGAGCGGGAGGTTGCCGGCCATCGGCTAAAGTCCGGCAGTAGCCGGGCAGATTATAAAGCGTTGTTTGACCGGTATCGTGAACAGGGGCGGCCGGATGCAATCCATCCTTTGGAAGAGATCTGTTCCCGGGAGAAAATGCGCACCGTCGCCCACCAGCCGCGGATTTTGCTGACCAATGTCAAGCAGCTGGAGCTTTTATTGACAAGGGGCGTGGATGTTGAGCTCTTTGACAATGCCCGGCTTGATTTTCTGGTCTTTGATGAGGCCCATACCTTTTCCGGCATCCAGGGGGCGGAAACCGCCTGCCTGATCCGGCGGCTGAAGAAATTCTGCGGGACGTCTCCCAATCAGACCACGTGCGTGGCAACTTCGGCAACCATTGTGGATGAACGCGACCCTGATGCCGGCCGAAATTTTGCTTCCCGGTTTTTCGGCGTTCCTGCCGGGGATGTGGAATGCATTCATGAGGAATTTGAAGATGATCCCTGGAATACCCGCAGAAAAATGCCCCAGGCGCCGGGTGCGGACATGCCTCACCTGCTTGCACAAACCCTTGAAATTGTGGAGCAGGACCAGCCAGATCACCAAATACGAAATATTTACCGTCAGCTCACCGGTGAAACCCTTTCCGGAGAAAATTGGGCAGAGGCCCTGCATGGGGCCATGGCCGGCAATGAACTGGCATTTCAAATCAGTCAGGCTTTAAAACAGCCCCGGGCAATGGGCGATTTGGTAACCGGGCTTTCAGAAACAGCCGGCCGGCCGGTATGTGAAGAAGAGCTGATTGCATACCTGACCCTGGGTGCGGCTGCGGCAAGCTCCGGGCGGCCGGTATTCCGCCCGGTGGTGCATGGATTTGTAAGAGGCATTCCCGGTGCGGTGGCAACTTTTCCTACTGGAAATGAACCCACCCTTTGGCTCAGCTCTGAAGATGAAATATCCACCCGGGAAACCGAGACAAATGTGTGGCGTACGCCGGTCTATACCTGTACAACCTGCGGCCAGCACTATTTTATCACGTTTTTAAAAGATTTTCTTTTTGTCGGGGCCACCCCGGGCGGCGGCCAGTTATCCGATGAAGGCGATACCTATTGGGAGCCGCTTGAATTTGCCCACGGGGGGCAGAGGCTTGTGCTTGTGGACCAGGTCATCAGTCAGCAGGCAGACGATGATCTGACAGAAGAAAACTGGTCTCATCCTTTGTACGTGTGTCGGCATTGCGGAACCGCTCACAAGGCCGATGTTGCCCGATGCCGGCATTGCGGGGCAATGTCTCCGCCTGTCAAACTTTTTGCCGTGCGCAGCAAGCAGAAAACACCGGGCTATCTGAGCAGTTGCATTTCATGCCGGGCTGCGGGCAAGAGGCTCGGTCGTCGTTACCGGGAGCCGATCCGGCCGGTGCGTGCAGTCAATGTGTCTGATGTTCATGTATTGGCTCAGGATATGGTCCATCATGCCGAGCGTCAGCGGCTCCTCTTGTTTGCGGACAATCGTCAGGATGCAGCTTTTCAGGCCGGTTGGATGAAGGACCATGCAAGACGCTTTAGATTGCGTGCGCTTATGGCCGAGGCAATGAAGCAGGGTCCGGTATCTGTGGGCGATATGGTGATGAAAATCGATGATATGCTCGATGCCAGCGATGGATTGTCCCGGGCATTGATCCCCGAAGTCTGGCGGGTGGTAGATAAGGCCGGATCCGGCGGGGTCCATGAGGATGAACGCAGACATTTCCTGCGGATTCAGGTTTTACGGGAAGTCACAACTGCGGCAAACCAGCAGAAGGGCCTGGAGCCCTGGGGCCGCTTGAAGATCACGTATCAGGGTCTTGAAGCAGGCAGCCGGTTTATTCAGCAATGGTCCCGGGAGTTGGGGTTGCCGCCGGACGATCTCAGGGGCGGAATTGAAAACCTCCTGGATCAGCTTCGGCGCCAGCGGCTTTTGCTGGACAACCGGCGGGGCATTTTCAGCCGGTGGTGGAATGAGGGCGACCGGGAAATTCAGCGTGGGTATATGCCCATACCCCCGGGTCCCCAGGGGATGAAGCTTCGGCGGGAAAATGCTGACGACAAACGGTATGTGCGGGCTTGGCTGACGGACAGGGCCTCGCTGGTCCGCGAGATTGCCCAGAAATGGGGTGCTCCTGACGATAAGCTGACAGATTTTGTGGAACAGCTGTGGAATTATCTGACCGATGAAGCCGGCCTGCTGGTGCCGGTAACATTAAAATCCAACAAAGATCGTCCCCTGGCCAACTGCAGCGGGGTTTACCAGATCGATGCGGTCAAACTGCTGTTAAGTGAAAACCATGGATACTATCATTGCAGAAAGTGCCGCAGAAAGGTGTCCCGCCGTCCTCCGCATGATTTGTGCATGGCCTGGCACTGCCACGGCGAATTGACCTTTGTCTCCGAAGATCCGGACAATTATGATCTGCAGCTTCTAGATGAAGGTTATTCCATGCTGCGGCCGGAAGAACACACAGCCATGGTGCCCCAGAGCCAGCGTGAAAGAATTGAAAACTGGTTTAAGGGCAGTGGCGAGCGGGTTAATACCCTTGTCTGCACCCCGACCCTGGAGCTTGGGGTGGATATCGGGGCTCTTGATTCGGTTCTTTTGCGCAATGTCCCGCCGCTTCCGGCCAACTACTGGCAGCGGGCCGGGCGGGCCGGAAGACGGCATCGGATGGCGGTAAACATCACCTATTGCCGCCCGGCGTCCCATGACCGGGCCTATTTCCAGGATCCTGTGAAAATACTGGACGGCCGGGTGGATCCCCCTGCATTTAATCTTCGAAATGAAGTCATGGTGGCAAAACATGTTCATGCCACTGTTATTTCCCGCCTTTTTCAATTGGGCCGCGATGTAAACGGCACAGACAAGGATGAACTTAGAAAAATTAATGAAACCCTTCGGCAGATGCTGCCGGGAAGGATTTCTTCCTATCTTTTCGGGGCAGACGGCCTTATCCGCAACGATCATTTCAATGTGGCACCCCTGGAAGCTTTGATTCGCAAAAACCGGGACGAGTTGATGGATCATGTAAAAAAGACTTTTCAACAGGGTTGGCCGACTGCCGACCTGGATGTGATAAACGATGAGGCTTTGTCCACCCATATCGACAACATGGTTGCCGAATTTGCGCAGGTACTGGGGCGGCTTCGCAAGCGGCTTTTATGGGCCCATAATGAAATCCGCCGTCTTAACCGGGTCAGAGAGGATTACGGTACGCTGGATCCGGAAGATGAGGCCCATTACAAGCGCTGCGATAAGCTGATTAAAAAAATGAAAGGCGTGTTACGAAGACAGCGCAGGGAAGCAGAAGGCGTTGACGATATCAACACCTACGGGGTATTGGCTGCAGAAGGATTTTTACCCGGCTATGGCCTTGACACTGGCTCTGTCAGGGGGATGGCCGAGGTGCCGTTCTGGCAGCAGGGCAGCATGGATTTTGAGCTGCCCAGGCCTATCAGCATGGCGCTTCGGGAGTATGTGCCCGGCAACCTGATTTATGCCAACGGCCACCGGTTTGTGGCCCGCCGGTTTCATCGGGATGCCCAAAAGGATCAGCAGGAAATTCCCTTGTTTGAAGTCAATATTGAGCGGCAGGCCTTGATTGAGGCAAACGTTGGCCAGGGGGCCACAGCTTTGTCTTCTCAGAGCTTGCGGGCCATATCGGTTTGCGATGTGGATCTGGCCCATCAATCCCAGATTTCTGATGAAGAGGAAATCCGCTTTCAAATGCCGGTTTCCATTTACGGCAGGGAAAAAGGCCGCCACAGCGGCGGATATCGCTGTTCCTGGGGCGAGCGCGATGTGTTGATCAGAAGAAATGTGCATATGCGAATGGTCAACGTGGGGGCGGCCACCGTCATTGACAGCCAGCAGCAGCTTGGCTATCCGATTTGCGAAATCTGCGGGCAAAGTGTTTCCCCCCTGTCCAGCCAGCGACAGATTGATCATTTTTTGGATACCCATGAGGAGCGCTGTAATCGAAGACCCGAGATGCTGGGTTTTTTTGCAGACATTGCAGCAGATACCTTTACTCTTCCGGATTGCGCAGACCGGGTGCAGGCCTTCAGCCTGCTGGAAGCAATCCGAATGGGTGCCAGACATATTCTGGATATGCATCTGGAGGATCTGCAGATTCTGGTCATCGGGCATGTGGACCGCGACGAGGTGGATGCCGTCCTTTGGGATCCCATGCCAGGGGGCTCCGGGCTGATTGAACAGGTTCAGCAGCATTTCCCGCAAATCATCGGGGCTGCCAGTGAACTGCTGGGCAACTGCCCGTCCGCCTGTGATCATTCGTGTGTTGACTGTCTTCAGACATTTCGAAACAGCTTTTATCACCGGTATCTGGATCGCCATACAGCCCTGGATTTGATAGATGAATGGGGGGATCGTCTGGAAACTGACCACACCATTCCGCCGACACATCCCACAACAGGACCCCATGACCCAGATGCCCAGCCTGTAAATGATGCGGAAACCAAGCTGAAACATTTACTTGAAGCAGCCGGATTCACCAGTGGGGAATTCCAGCAGCAGATCCGTTTTGGTCAGAAAATCACTCTTGACCACCAAATCGGCAGCACCACGCCGGACGTCTATTTCAGCGGAGATGAAGATGATGAAGATGACAACGGGGTGTGCGTTTACCTTGACGGGATGAGCGCTTCCCTGCACGGAGACCCCGATGTGGCTGCAAAGGATCGCGAAATCCGCTCCTGGCTGCTGAACAACGGCTACCAGGTCATTGAAATTGCCTGCAACGAGCTTGATGACCGCAAAGCCATGGTCAAATATTTTAAAAAACTGGCAAAATTTCTTTCCGGCAAAGATTTGGCAAGGGATTTGGCAGCAAAAACCGAATGGTTCGACGAGGCAAGAGCAGAGTAAAAATTTTGTTTTTGGAAATATAGGCTACCTCCTGCTTGATTGGCTGAAAATCACAAAGGGAATGGTTGCTGCATATGATAACTATAGAAAACAATAAAGTATTTTGGAAAAATCGGAAGCTAAAATATAAGGATTTTGTAGAGGTACGCGAGTATATAGACACTTGCTTGGATCCAAATTTGAAATCAAAGTTTAAACAAGAAGTATTAACTGTTGATTCAGGCTTGTTGATTCGACTCATAGACGAGATGATCCGATTAATCCCACATGAAGTCATCCCTCCTTCTCCGAAACTGGTCCAGTTAAATGAAGAAACTTCCCTAATGTCCGGAATGCATCAAATGCCGATATCAAAAAATCCACCCGACAACGAACTGACAAAAAAGCAAAAAAAACAATTGCAGCATTGGAAATCAGAATTCGCCTACGCCAGTTCACGATTAAAGGGCATTCAGCTTGAGTTAAAAGAATTAATAAAGCAGAAAAACAGTGAATTAAAACAGTTATACAAAAAGGAGAAAAAATCGTTCGAGAGTGAATATGAAGAGAGATTCAAAAAGGTTGAAAAATATAATTTTCAAAGAAAAATAATGAAGGACCGGAAAAAAGTTATAAATTCTAAATCTTTTAACGGTTTCCTGGTCAGGAAGATCAATTGGAAGATTCTTCCTCCGGGAAAAAAAAGTGCAAAACGGCTCAAAATGTTATGCGAAGAGATGAATGCCAATAATCATGGAAAAAAATATGAATGGGATAGATTGAAAAGACTCTTTGATTTAAATCCCAATCAGATTCTGACAGGTGAAAATGATTTTAAGGGTTACTTCTTATTTTGCTATACTAAAGAAAAGATAGCAGTAGCAGAATGTCCGGAAGTAGGAAATGCTCTTTTTGTTTTAAAAGAAAATTGGAAGAGCTTATGCCAGTATTCAAAAAGTGAATTAAAAAAATATTTCTCTGAACATAGTCATCGCATTGTGCATAAGGGAGACTGGTTTTCAGAATTGCGATACTATCTAATCAGGTGCGGAGTCAGTGTTAGCAAGCTGTGAAAAGCAAATGTTTAAAATACTCGTAATTGGATGCCGGAAGAAGTTGAAGGAATCCTCACTAGTGTCCATCCATAAATAGTGGTTTCGGACTGCCGGTGACCAAAAATTCCATGGCATCCATAGAAAAAATAAATCCAAATCGGCGTTCGGAAGGAAATAAATATGAAATACGCCTAAAATAGGGACATTTCGGCACACCTATCCATTCGGATTGAATGATCCGGCCTTCTGAGTTCCTATTTATCCAGGGGCCTTCCTTGCCAGTGTCAGTAAATTGGCGGCAACAATCGAAGCCCATACATAACCTTTAAAAGAACGAAAGCCTTTCCATGTGCAACGGGCAAAACCAAAACAGCGCTTTATCCAGGAAATACCGGATTCAATACCGGCTCGAAAACGGCGAAGCCGATTATAAACCCATTGGCTGCGGCACATGTCCTCGACAGCAAGGCCGCGCTTTTTGGCGAAACAGACATCTTTAATCTGACGTTCTTTGGCTGCATTTAAATTGTCTTTAGATGCAAAACCGCCGTCAAGAGCGGCTTTCAAGGGATATTTGCCATAAATGTCATTCTGGCGGTCAAGCATCTGCTCGACCAGTGTGCTATCGGCCGGATTACCTTCAGTGATGACACAGTCGACAATCAGGTTGGAGGCACCGCCAGTGAGACAGACTTTGTGCCCATAAAACGTGTCACGGCGGTCTTTTACAACAATATCGGTATGGGGTTCAAAAATGGAGACCACTTTTTCTGAGGCAGGTACTGTTTCGCCATTGATGACCCGTCGCCGAGCCTGGTCCATCACACGGGAGGCCAGATCAAGATATTGTTTCATTTCAGAGGCCAGAGCAAATAGTTTCAGATCGCACGATGGATCGGACTCCATTGCGGCAACCGCTTTTTGGGCATATTGAGTCGTCTGTTCCGTAATTTTGATCAGATTCTTATATTTACTGGTCCGTACTTTTTTGGTTTTTGCATACTGAATTTCAAGCATTCGCCGTTTGGCGCTGCGGGTATGGTCATGTTTATAAAACCGTTTGGCGGTTAATTCTTCTATACTCAACTTTCGGGGTTAAAATATAGACGATATATAAATTCAACGTACTGAAATTATTATTAGTATTGACGGGCTTCGCTTTTTTTGGTACTTTTATTGCGCCAAACAAAAAAAGCTAAAAAAAGGAAGCCCGTCAAAATGAAGCATACACAAATTATATCACAAAATCAAACAGTAAGCGTTGAGAAGTTAGGCCTTCTCGCCAATATCTTCTCCGAATTTAAGATCGGCAGCATGCTCAACGCCGCCGGAATTACCAAAACCAAGGGAGCCGGACCGTTAGCCATCTTTACCATTGTTTTCAACCTGGCCTTTACCGGCAAGAATTTTTTCCAGGGCGTCGTCAGAGACAAAAGCACCCGAATCGGCAAGGATGCTGTCTACAACTTCCTGAATTCACCAACATATAACTGGAGACGCTTCACCTTGCTGCTGGCTGTTAAAATTCATCTACTGATCCGAAGCCTGCTCGACGCGCCGGCAGAAGAAGAAGTGTTGATTTTTGACGACTCCCTGTATTCCCGCGATCGATCCAAAAAAGTGGAACTGCTGTCGAAGGTTTTTGATCACAACTCCAAAAAATACCTCAAAGGCTTTCGACTGCTGACTCTTGGATGGTCTGACGGCAACAGTTTTCTCGGCCTGGATTTTGCCATTCTGTCTTCAGCCAACCAAAAAAATCGATACAATGGGATCACCAAAACCCTGGATAAAAGAACCTGCGGCTACCGCCGCAGACAGGAAGCCATGACCAAATCCACGGATCTTCTTGAGCCCATGGTCAAAAGGGCTTTTAGCGCAGGCATCCGGGCAAAATATCTCCTGATGGACAGTTGGTTTTCAGCCCCCTCCATTATTTCCGCCCTACGCAAGCATGTTGATATCATCTGCATGCTTAAAGATCATCCCAACTGGCGTTATGAATACAAAGGACACAAACTCAGGCTTCGGGATTTATACAGCAAGATCAGCAAAAAGCGCGGCAAAGCCAAAGTTAAGGCCAGCGTCGTTATCAAAATGCCCGATGGCAAAAATGCCAGAATCATTTTTGTCCCGGGTGATAAAAAGCGCGGTTGGCTTGCACTTCTTTGTACTGATATAGCCCTGGCTGGCGAAGAAATCATTCGATTGTACGGCAAGCGCTGGGATATCGAGGTTTTTTTCAAAATGTGCAAACAGCACCTGAAGCTGGTCAAGGAAATCCAGATAAGAGATTTCGATGGACTGATCGGGCACACCTCCATGGTCTTTGCGCGGTACAATATTCTATCCTGGTTCCAGCGGCAGCAGGTCGACCACAGGTCCTTTGGCGACTTATTCCGCACTTGCAATAACGAGCTTGAAAACCTCAAATTTATCGACGCCTTGCAAAGAATCATCCAGATGGCCAGGGCCATGATACAAAAGACCGGGACGATGTCGAAAAAAGTAGTCCAGGCTATTATGGATGCGGTAATGGGGGCGGCGATCATATTCTTTGGCTTTTCAAGCGATAAATCGAATTTAATATCAGAACATTAGGGGATGCTTGTCTTCCCCGAAAGTTGAGTTCTATATTTTTCAATAAACGGGCAAGCACCCTGACGACGTCAAACAGAAGAGAAGAGTCGCTGGGATCATGAATATGGCTTTCGACAACTGTACAATCAATTCTGACCTGGCGGCCTTTTTCAATTTTATTGGATTTCGCCCATTGGACCAATTGGGTGTTTACGGCTTCCCAGGTTTGCGGGGAAAGCGCCTTGATGTTTTTATTGAGCCCCGATTTTTTAAAGCCCTTTTCGGCAAAGCCGATACGGCAGAACTGACGAATACTTTGTGAGTCAATGATATGGAAGGCAAGATCTTCATAAGTGAAGCCAAACATTTGCTTGATAATTGCGGCCCGAATCACTTGATCGGCACTCATGCCTTTTGCGCCGGCTCGGGTTTTGGTGCTGTTTGGTTTAAGATCTTGCATTGCCAGTTGGCCGATGATATGATTTTCATCCAGAATTCGACTGATGCGCATGAGTTCATCTGCTTGCGGATGATCGATTGGCGAGTGCATCAGGGGCAATTGTTTTTGGTTCTTTTCGCGCATTTTGTGATCGGCTCCTTTTCTTTTTCTGTTGTTATTTTGGATGTTTGGCGACTTTCAATATACTACAGAATAAAGAAAAAGGCCATCATAAAATGCGCTTTTTTTATCTATGACGGGAAGTTATTCCCGTGGATGGACACTCACTAAGCAACTCAGCCTTTATTAGTAAACTCAGAGGATGCCAGAATCGGCATCAGCCACTGAAGGATTGTATTTCGCTTTCCTTTTAAATGTATTGAATTTGGATAAAGTTTTCTGGAGGGTCAAATAAAATGAACCCCGGAACCAGTGTGAGACTGATATCAGATCCCGGCCGCCAGGGAATCACCACCGGAAAACAGCGGAAAAAAGCAAATCGGCTTTTGTGGCAGGTGGCTTTTCCGGATAGTTACCAGTACATCCCTGAAAAGCAGCTTGAAATTGTCAATAACAGTTTTGAGGATGCGTATGATTGTAAGGAATCAAATTATCTGAAACAAAGACAGCATAAAATTTTCGAAATAAATTGACAATCTATACTGGATTATCAGAATAATTGAGCCTCGTTGGGGCTTTTTTTATGCACAAAAAAAGG
>Ga0182239_1000011_pt1 | contig 77543 bp, 82 predicted proteins | sample hydfrate6_PW_210_FD_132456 | JGI IMG/M metagenome (GOLD analysis project Ga0182239, IMG submission 132456) | Subsurface microbial communities from deep shales in Texas, USA - hydraulic fracturing test 6_PW_210 | ecosystem: Environmental > Aquatic > Deep subsurface > Shale gas/oil reservoir >... | reverse complement strand
GGGTTCATAATTTTCTTTCAGGAGCAGAATCAAGGTAAAGGAGCCTATTGGAATAACAAGGGTAACTTCTGGTGTAGACAGGATGATATGCCAATACTAGCCAGGATGATCGAATTAGTAATAAGAGATATCAAAGAAGGAAACTACTCCAGAGAAAGATACATGAAAGGCTCTAAGAGTGACTTCTATATTCTAGCTAAAGAAAAAAACGGCAGATTATATATTGCTGCTAAACTGGTACCAAAAGATAGCAATGGAAACCAGGATGATTCTAAAGCACTACTTATTAAATTCCCATCAAATAAAGTATTAGATGATGAACAGACTAAAGGATTAATTTTACTTGAAACATTCAGAGATGCTATTAAAAATACCTATGATAGAGTAAACACATCCTTTGATTCTCATTACAAGAAATACTTTGAGGAAATCAATGGTAGTAGTGGTGGTTCTAAATCAGGTGGATCATCTAAAGGTAAAAGCAGTGGGGGTAAAGAAGACATCGAAAGTGATGATGATTATCCTTTCTAAATTAAATATAAACCCCGAGGGATTATACCCTCGGGATTATTTTTTTATACTTCTTTTCCTTTTTGTCTCCATTGCTCTCTATAGTGTTCTGGCATATTTTCTTTTTTATCTTCTACAAACTCATAAGAATTATTTAATGAGTCTGTAACTACACCTTCATCCATATTCAAATTAATGTCACCAAGTGTTTCTATGTTTTTCTTTCTAGCATCACTTATTGTGTGTCCTTCTTCATCTTGCACTTCTATCCAGTAAATTTCTTCTTCTAGGTCAAGGTGCATAACTTCTTTTAAGTCTTTGTCTTTATATCTTAGATTAGCAGCAGATGAACCATAATTGATTCCGTACTGCTCTTCCAGGTCAGCATTTATATTTCCGGAACTTTTTTTCTTATCCTTTTCTGGATCACATTTTGGTTTATTTTCATCTAAAGCTTTATTTGGTTTTGGTTGTGTTGTATTAGTTATATCTTCTTTAGTTCTTTTTCTCGGTTCAGTCCTTGTGGGTCTTCTTTTGGTTTGTCTTCTATTTTTTTCAGGATTGGTTAAAAAAGAACCATTTAACTGTGGTGTGTCAGCTGATTCATTGGAGAAAAATTGAGCATATGTGCCACGCATATCACGAGGGTCATTACCAACACCACCAACATCTTTTTGATTAAGTTTCTTTTCTTTCATTTCAAGATCAATGATATTTTTAGTGATTGAAGATTTCTTATCTATAGCAGTTATCTTGGAAGTTAAAAGAGAAGTTAAAGTCTGATACATATCTTTTTCATATACCAGTTGGTTACCGTGTTCTTTTCTTACTTCACGTATTCTATGTTTAACTTCATTAGCTGCTGAGTCTATTTGTTTTTGTACTTTATTTAAATCCTTAATAGATTTTTTAAATCTTTTTTCTATATCAGATTTTTCGTTTTTCTTTTTAGGTTCTAGAACTTCGACATACTCCATATAGTCATCCATAGATTTATTGGAGTTTAATCCAAGTTCTCTCATACCTTTATTAAGAATCATTTAAGTCTCCTCCTTTTGATTTTCCATATATTTATTTGTTTATAACAATAAAACTATCCTTTATATAGTTATATATTATAAAGGTGAAAGAAAACTACATATAAAAAAATACTAAGGAGATGATAAAAAATGTTGATACTTAAAGTTTTATTTGTTGGTTTAATAGTTTATTTTATTGGTGGTGTGATGGCAATACCTTTAACCATTTATAAGTTAGGAGATAAGGTTGGTTGGGATGATGACCCAGTTGATGTTAAGGTTGGAATAATTGTCTACATATTATTACACGGTTGGCAGTTAATCCATAGACTAACAGTTCACAGTGAGCAGAGTTAATCCTCTGCTTATTTTTTTATATCCACAACAATTTTTTGAAGGGGAGTGAATACAGTGAGCAATGAAAATATGTTACTGCTTAATAACTATTTTGATAGAAATAAAAATAGACACCATATATTAATGAAGAATGTAGAGACTGATGAAAAGAAAGTTTATAAAATAAATAATCCAACTATACCTATATATAAAGTTAAAGATAATGTTGAAGTACCAGATTATTTTATGGAGTATCGTGATGTAGAAGACCTTGAAAAACACGATGTCTCATATAGATGGAGAGAATGGGACCTTGCAAGGTTAATAGGTTATGACGGCTTTACTAACGATGTAAGAAAAAAGCATATTAAAAAAGAGCAGATTTATTTAGATAAAAGATTATTCGGAGCTGATGTTAGATTGACAGATAGAACCATCATGGACTATCTTGATTCAATGGGTAAAGAAGATAAAGAAGGTAATATGACTTACCCTGATGAACCACCAATTAAAAATCTACACATAGGCTTTTTTGACCTTGAGTGGGATATCAGAGTTGATAGTGATGATGAAGCTGATTATCCTATTTATCTTATGACATATTTTGATTCTAAAGAGAATGTTTGTCATACATTTTATCTTGAAGATAAGAATTATAAATATCAGGATAAACTTCTTAAAGATAAGGGTCATAAGAAATTTATTAAAGAATTGAAAAAAGAACTTAAAGAAGATTTTAGTAAACTATCTTTAAAAAATGCCAAAGAAGAACAGCAGGTAAAAGAGACGATATTTAAAAGATTAGATAATATTAAATACGAACTTAAATCCTATGGTAGTGAACAGAGAATGATTCGTGATTTTTATAAAATGATAATTAGAGACTATATGCCTGATTTTCTATATGCATATAACACCAGTGCAGATATAGGACAAACTCTAAACCGTTGTGATAAATTAAATATCAAACCATCTAGCATTTTCTGCCACCCTGATGTCGGAGATTATGTTGACTTTAGAATTAGAGATAACACCTTCCCACCAGAGGATAGAAAGCATAACTATGAATGTGCATCTTATACCAAGATAATGGATATGTTTATAACCTATCATGCTATAAGGGGTGCATCATCTTTTACAAGTTATAAGTTAGATACTGTTGCTAAAGATAATCTTGGTGTTGGTAAACTAGACTATTCTCATATCTGTGACCACATTGGTGATTTACCTTATAGAGATTTTTATACCACAACTAAATACAACATTCGTGATGTTTTGGTTATGCCATTTATAGAGGATGTTACACAAGATACTAAGACAATGGTATCTAAACGGTTTACAACAAGAACAGAATACGATCAGCTTTTTACTTCTATGGCTCAAGTTATGAATGCTTTTTTCCATATGGGAGAAAGAAATGGTCAGATACTCTCTAATGAAGTTAATAAACTTCTTTTAAAGTTGTCCGATAAACAGGTAGAGATCCTAAAGGAAGAAGACAGAGTAACCTATGATATTATTATGTCTATTAAAAATGGTGATAGAATCCAGGGTGGTTTATGTACTGACCCAAATAAAGTTACAAGAAAAGGGATAAAACTTTTACCACTATTAAATAATAAGAAAGTATTTGAAACAGTAATTGATGCAGATGCATCTTCTATGTATCCTAATAATTTGATATCCCACAATATAACTAAGACAACTTTGGTTGGTAAGTTAATATGGATAGATGAATTTCATGACTTAGTTTATAAAGAAACTAAAACAGTAAATGGTAGGTTGATAATAAGTAGGGATGATTGGGCAGCTATTAAAAAGATGCGTTCTAAATCAAATAATAATAAGTTCCAAAGAAATAAGTTTCTTAAAATGTATAGGGCTATCAAATATTTTGATTATAAAGAACTTGCCAATAAATCTATAGATATCGATATTATGAGTGTTCTTGAAGATTACGGTTTTAAAGAAGAAAAAGAGGATACACCAAATTTAAGAAAGATATTTAAATACTTTAATGGTTCCATGATAGATAAAGAAGACTTTGAAAAAGCTTTTCCAGATAAAGATAAAAAGGATTTAAAACACACCATAGAAATAATCCAGATTTATATTAAAAACATCACATCAAAAATAGGTGAAAGGGCTATCATTTCTTTAATACAAAGAAACATTATAGAAATAGGAGAGATATTTTTTAATCTTCCGAATCTAACTGATTTGGATTTTATCTTAAATAATATATCTCAAAAGGAAGTTAGTCTAGTTGATTCGCATGACGACTATGAAGTAAAGATAGTTAAAAACAAATTAAGACCATTACTTTCTATTTTATCCCAACTTGATTCATCTATGTTGAATGACAAAGATTTAGATACTGGTTTATATAAAACAAACGGTATGTTCTACATTGGTGATGAAAAGAGAAATTATATTAGATACACTGGTACTGTTATAGAATACTTTCTTGAAAGTGGTAAGAAACTTACAGATGTCTTTGAGATTGATGAACCAATATACACAGATAGAAGAGGTAACGTTGCAAACTATATATATGAAGAACAGGTAAAGGTTAAAGAGATACCAGATATTAATGGGTCAGTTATTTTCAGTGGTGAGGTCGATGAAGAAAATGTTCGTAAATTAAAATTAACAGATAGGTTATCTAGAAGGTTGGATTTTAAAAATAAAAAAGGTGAGATTATAACTATCAACCTAAACCCAAGAATGGTACCATGTATCAGAGAAATAGAATCATTACATGTTAAGATATGTGAAACAGAACATGATGGTATTTATGATGTTATATTAAGATCTGAAATACCTATAGAGAAACCACACGAAGATAAATTTGTATATAACCAATATATGAAAATACTAAATTACTAAGGAGAGATATAAATGGGTTTTACAAGTATTAAAGATCCACAGTCATTTGAAGTTCAGGTAGATCACATAATAAAGGAATGTAAGAATGACCCTGAAGATATGCATGAGAGATTAGACTCTTTAATGGAGGAGCAATTATGCCAACTGGGGTATTATAAAGCGATAAACAAAATAAGAGAAACGACAAGATACTATTCTTAATATAATTATATATTATTTATTTGAAAGAGATTAAAAAATATTTTAAATAAGGAGAGATTCAAATGGAAATTGTGGATATTGAATTTGATTTGGATTTATACAAAAGGGAGGACTTTAAAAAAGAAGATATCGTTGAGGTGTCTAATAAGATACTAAACATCTTGAAAAAGAATGATGTAGTCCACGATGAATTGATTAGATCACATGTCACTCTTTTTAGTTGTATTTACAAAGTACCTGTTAAAATGATAGGTCTGACAAAAAAACAGGTTGGTTTATTAATAGATGGTATCATAAAAAATAAAACAGCCTCGGATTCTATAGTGGCTGGTAGAGTATCATCTATGGAACATAATAAATCATATACAGTTGTGTTGGAAATGGATAATACAAAGTATCATGTTTTTGATCGGAGTTTGGTACCAGAAGAGAATTTAGAATATGCTTTAAAATAATATTTATACCCGGTTAATAGCCGGGTATTTTTTTTTGTTATTATATTCCAAAAACAGTATTTAATTTTAACAAAAATATAATACAAAATGAGAGGTGAAAACCAATGGCGATAGAAATAAATACAGTTCAAGGTTTATTAGATATTAAAAACGATTTGTCAGCCGATTACGTTTTAACCGACGATATAGATTTAAGTGGTTTAAGTAATTGGGAACCTATTTTTAATCATAAAGCAGCAACAGCTGAAGATGGGTTTTTTAAAGGAACACTTGATGGACAGGGTCACAAAATAATGAATTTGTCCGGGCAATATATTTATGAAGAGGACATGTGGCGTGCTTATTTTGAAAAAAATAATTTAGAGGATTTTGAGAAAGTTAAAAACGATCTTAAAACTGGAGAATTTGCTGATGATGAGCATTTATCTATATCTTTAGAAATGTTTTTTGATATGGTGGTCATGGGTATCTTAGGTGATAATGATACAGTCTCTCCTTTTTTATCACCAGATACGGTGACACTTATAACAGACAATAATAATAATGATTATTTTTTAGACGATACTATAGGTGAAAGACCAACTGAAGCAAAAATTATATTTAACAGTTGGCCTCTGCAAGATGAGATGGAGGGTTATTTTGGTCAGTTTGATGCTTATGGTGATAGTGGTATCACATTGGAAACAGATGCTATTCTTACTTATTTTGAACACAATTATTCAAGATGTGAGATTATTTATACCTTGCCAGATGATCCAGCAGAGGACCCACAGATAACCAATTTTTCTGGTAACTTTGCACCGAATGGCACTGATAGTATAGTGCCACCGAGAAGTTTATTTATGGGTTTATTAAATGCTGAAATTAAAAATTTAATTTTAGAGAATGTAGATATTGCTGGTTTAGATTCATCTGGACCTGGTATGTTAGGACATCCAGAGGTTGATTTTGTTAGTGTGTTATCACATATGTCATGTAATAGCACTTTTAAAAATATCAAAATAACCGGTAGAGTTGCTGGAAGGAACTATATTGCCCCCCTATCAAGCATCGTATATAAGAAAAATCAAGACGATAAGATATTGATAGACAATGTTGTTTTCGATGGCGATATATTTTCTATGAGTAATTTTGCTGGTTTAATCACAAATGTTATACCAGTTGATCAAAATGTAACTCTTGATGTTGATGATATCGAAATAAATGAAAGCTATGTGCAGGGTAGGTTTACTATTTTAGAACAGCCAGCAGCAGTATAATTTTAATAACTGAGAGGTGAATAAAAATGATAATTGATTTCCCAATAGATACATTTGCTATAGATACTGGATTAAATGATTTTGTGGCTGGAATGACAATTGCTGGACCACAAACAAAAATAAGAAACTCGTATGTTTCTGTTAGGCTAATTAAACCCGATTTGGCTGGAGATGAATACTATGAAATGAGAGGACTCATTAGATCCAGTTTAGCAATAGGAGGACCATTGACCCATAGGTGTTATTACAATTCTGATTTATTTGGTCTTGTGGATACACAAGCTACACCTTTAACTAACGAGAGAATGAAGGACATGTTAAATTATGTTGAATGGGATTTTGAAAACACATGGGGTATGGATGATGGTGAACCTGAAGGGTATACTCCTGAAGAATTGAATTTTGATGGTTTCTACGATCTTTTGATGGGTAGTTTTTCTGAAACAGGTATGCTTCCACCTGGAGACGAGCAGGAAATAAAAGATATGATGGAAATGTCCATTGGATCTTTGATGATGATGCTTTTTATGGCTGGAATGGCTAATAATCCCAATACACCTGATGCACCAGGTGATATCCCACCGGGTTTGTTATCTGGTGATGTTGTTAGTTTTAAATTGGATGGACAACCAATGGATTTAGAAAATCTTACAGAAGAAGAGTTTATGAACATTGATCCAACAAAAAACGTAACAATTGCAGTTAACGATTATTCGAAACTTCTGCAAAATTTTAAAAATATACCAGATATGATTTGACCAACAGACCCACCACTTGGTAGATAAGTGGTTTTGGTTTTTAATATAAAATCAGATAATATAAGAGGTGATAAAAATGGATTTAGAGATGATTATTTCTATGTTAGAAGAAATATCTAATTTTATATCGTCAAGTGAAACTGAAGTGAATTTTGGAGATATAACTCAAGCAACTGACCCCACAACAGTACAGATGCAACAGTATAAGTTTTATAAAAAATATCAAGGTATAAATAATGGGTATCCTTTTCTTAGAGTTTTTGATGGCTCCTCTCCAGTTATTGATCCAGAAGATTCTACTGGTGATAATGGTGGTGGGTTACCTAATACCGGCAATTTAAGGGAGGTTATTGCACCTTTAATTTATGGTGATAGATATAGATATACTTTCCCTTATGTTAATTTACCTAGTGAATTTTTCACTAATAAATAATAAATAAAACCCAGGGTTAACCCTGGGTTATTTTTTATATAAAACCTTTTTTGGTTAATTTTTCAATTAATTCCTCAAGAGATATTTTTCTTGATGCTTCAATATTTCCGTTTTTAATCCACATCAAAGATTCCCCATTTTGTTTACCATAAAAATAGACAGGACCTATTCTATCGACATTACAGAATTTACCTATACAAGTTCTTGTACCGAAAACTCTTTCAGGTTCCCCTAATTTTTCTTTTAGTTCTTCAACACCATGACATAGTAGTAGTTTTTCTTGCCCCAATTTAACTATAACCATTGTCTCCACCCTTCTTATTCCTATTATTTTTATATACACTTTAGTGTACTAAATATTTGTTGTGTCAATTATTGTATTTCACATTTGTTTACAATTTTGTAAGATCTTGGTTTTATTTCAAATCCAGCATATTCTCTTTTTGATTTACCATTGTTTAATAGTAAAGTTTTATCACCTTTAGTAACAACATAGAGATCAGAATCCAAATAATTTAATTCATTTTCTTTTCTATTATTGTTGATTTTTATTAAAGGATCGATCTTTTTTTTGAGATCATAATCGAAGTAATCTTTCCAAAAAATAACTGCTGGTTCATTTTGAAAGAGTATGTATGCATAGGCTAATTCTTTATTCTCGACTATATCCTTTGTGTACCCATTTTCAGTTCTACCTATGTCGTGATTAGAAACAAAGTTCACCATACCCGGATAACTCATACCATATATTTTTCTCATGTCAAATTCTGGGTTCATACACATTTCTTTTAATTTATAGAACATAGGGAAATTTAAAGTGTCTATTTTAGTTTGGTTTCTAAAATCATCTATGTAGGATATGTCACCATCCCATAACTCACCCATGGTGAAACAATTAAAATTTTCTTTCCATTCCTTAAGGAAGTCCCAACGTATATCTTTGCAATTGTCTATTCTAAAACCATCGTACCCTATATTGTTTTTTAACCATTCACACCATTTTATCAATCCATTTTTCATATATTCATTATCAGAATAATAACAAATGGTCTCACCAAATTCATTATTTGATTCACAGTTCCCACAATTGTGACAAAAATGCTTGTGGTTTTTTGGAAACCTCTTTTCGGTGAATCTCGTCCAAGTTTCTACCTGTACTCTTTCATCTGATAAAGATGGATTGGGTTCTCTATCTCCACCAACCATATGTCCCATAACCACATCAGCTAAAACTTCTATACCCTTTGATTGTAAATTTTTTATTAAATTTTTTAAGTCTTTTTTTGTGCCAAATCTGGAGTTTAAGTTGTAGTGTTCTTTAATATCATACCCCATAGAATCATCACCATTCATTCCTCTTGACGGTGGTGGCAACCATATTTTTTTAAAACCTTTTTTTGATAAGGCGTCAACTAAGGCATCTAATTCTTTATACCAGTCTTTATGACAATCCCAATAAAACCCTTGTAGAATAACCATTTAATAAAACACAACCTTTATCTATATATTTCCTTTCATTAAGTTCTAAAAAATTGTTTAAATGGTGTTTCAAATGGTAAATTAAAAGCGAGGGATTTTAACCCTCGCATAAATTATTTACATTGCTTTTTTTAGTTCTTGTTTTAATGCTGGATCTTGTACACACATATTAAGAACTGCCTTGGGTTGCATGTTAGTTTTGAGAATAAATTTCTGTCCCTTAGGTAGTTCTCTTGAAATGGTTCTTGCAAAACCTGATAAAGCAACACTAATAGATTGCACAGGGTCATAACCATTCTTTAATGCAACACCAACCACTTCTTGAATGATTGGTTTAATGATGGCGAAATCTTTTTTATCTAAAATAACAATTAAAGGTTCTGTTACTTTACCATTCATTAAATCAGCATCTTTTAATTTATATCTCTTACCTGAATTCTTACCAATAGCAAAACCGTTTCTAGCTTCTTTAGCTTTAATCATTCTAAGAAGTCTTGACATGTTGTTTTCTTTAATCATGGTTGTTCTTAAATCATTGATGATATTGCTTTCAGCAATCAATACCTCGTGGGCTTTGAATGCTCTGGCTGTCTCTTCACCAAGCAAATCAAAAGACTCCCTAATCATTTCTTCGTCCATTTCTGCTTCGTAATCTTCTGCTGCTGGTTCTTCTCCTTCTTCGTCATCACCATACAGTTCATTAAAGCTATCTTCTAATTCTTCTGGTGGTGTTTCTTCCATATCATCCATTCTTTCTAAGAACTCTTTTTTCTTCATTAATCTTAATCTATCAAAAGCCACAGCAATAGCGACATAGACTATAGTATCTAACTTAGCTGACTGCATGATCACATCTTCACCAGCATCAATATTTGAATATGTATCAATCACTCTTTCTTTTATAATGGAAATGTAATCCTTATCAGGGGTTACTTTATTATTGAAGGGATCTAAAGATTGGATTGCATCGAAAGTTGATTCACCAATTGTTTCTGATTCGTCTACTTCATCTTCGAAACCCATTCCCTCTTCATCTTCTACATCTAATTCTTCTTCTAGTTCTTCTGCTTCTTCTTTATCCTTTTTGACTTTTTCTGCATCTTCTTTCATTTCTTTTTTAATTGTTTGGGAAATCTCTTCTTCTATGTCTGTATTCTCCATTTCACCTAATACATCTTCTACTTCTTTTGGTGCCTCTTTGGTTTCTTCTTCATCTTTAGCCTCACCAATTAATTTAGAATAATGATCTGTTAAACCCTCAATGATACCACGAATATAGATTGTATTGAATTCGTTTGTCTGTTTTACTCTTTCATCGAATTCTTCAAAGGGAAGTATTTCATCAACAACCTCACCTATATGGTATTTGACATCTCTAGCAGGGATATCTGATAACTGTTCTTTTTGTTGATCTGGAATCGAGTTAAAGATAACCTCACCCATAACTGACTGATAAATCTTATCATAAGATTCATCTAACATTTTTCCTTTTTTATTTAATAAAATTTGATCTTCAAAACTATTAAAGTACATTATCTACACCTCTTTTTTTATTATAGTTATTAACATGATAGGATACAAATTCTTTAGAATTTTCTTTTTCTAAAACTTCTTTAATATCCTTTTTATGATAGAAATTATTGGACAAGGAAAGAAGTGTTGAAAGTGTTCTTTCCCTATTCACAAACTCACCAAATAAACGATTTATATCTTTAGCAGAAACTTCTATATCAGTTTTTTTTATTATCTCATTTGCTATATTCATTAAAAGCAGTTTGTCTTTTTCTTCTACTGTCGCAATCATTAAGCTCACCCTTTTTTTATAGTTTACCTTTAGACTCCACAACATAAGTTGAAAGAGCATTCACATTTTTAGATTTTTTTCCACCCAATAGTTTAGGGTTTATATTTTCTAAAATGGTTATGACTTCATCTGCATAGAAAACACTGTTGATATATTTAGCAGCTTTATCGATACATTTATTTTTTCTTTTAGCTTTATCTTTTATATGTGAATACGATGTGTGGAACTTTAGTTTCTTTATGAATTTTTTAAAATGCTCAAACAGTTCCTTACCCTCTAAACCTTTCATTTCTATATATTTTCTAGAAAGTTTAAATTTATTATACACCATAGATTTCTTTATTGATTTTTCATAACAGTCATAAAGATAATCTTCTGAGTATAACACATCTATTTCTACTCTGGGATTATTGGAATAATATTTTTCTGTATAATTTTTAATTATTGAACTGTCATTTAATATTATTTTAAAAGCGTCATCTTGTAATATATCCCAATGTACCTTTTCTATATTATCATTATCCTTTGAACCCAAAGCAGGAGCATTTTCTTTTTCTAAAATCTCATCAGGCAATGCTGCATCGAATGCTTTTTTTGGTTCTACATATATCCTTAAAACCAACATATGAGGGTATGTTACACATGTGTTTAATAATAGTTCATCTTCCTCATATAGTTTTTTAAATAACTTCTTTAAAGCATTTTTATTTGGGTTATAGAAATGTCCAGATTTAGTACCCCTAGGTCTTGAATCACTTACAGGTGTACCCGGGATAACTAAGGATAATTTTTTATCAAAAAGATCTTCATGCATTAAATCGTTTTTAGAAATTTTAGCTGGCACATAATTATCTATTGAATATCTTATTCTATCTACATCTATTTTAACTACCAAACTAAAAAAACACCTCCTACATTGTATGAACGATTAATTACTTATTTTCTAAAAAATTGTTGTGGGTGAGCTTATAGTTAGTTTTATCTTAATCCGAAAGTATCCAAAAGACTATTTACTGTGTTTACACCAATATCAGAAACATTTCTTTTTGCAGAATGATATAGTTCGCCGGGAGACAACCTCTTTTTAACTTCATATAATAGTTTTATTTCAGCCATCAATTCTGGATCTGGCTTATTCATATTATACCCACAAAGGGTGCCAAGATAACCCATTAAACCTGTGGTTTTAATTATCCCCGATATACTTGGTTTTTCTGGCATGTTCATTAAAGCATATAAATCTTTAACTGTCATTGTCACATCAATTTCTGTTGGTAAACCATCAATAGATACCTTTTCTGGATGACGGTTAATGTTTATTGCTGTTGCCATTCCCATATCACAATTCATCATACCCTTTGAAAAAACTCTTAAGACAAATGGTGATGTGTAAGTGTTTGACATGTTTATTCTTCTGGATGAAACCAATGGTAATAGATGACAGATTGGAACGACTATGTTCATATAAACACTCAATGGATCACCATGTGGTGTTGAGAATTTAAATTTAACATTATATATTTTATCATAAGAACTATCCTTCCATACATCGGGTAGTGCAACATTTACAGCCAGTGAAGAAACACCCCCGCCTAACATACCACTCAAAGCATTCATCGTGCCTGTATCCATACTCTCATTTGTGGCACCAGTATTCATTTTTTCTATATCCCTGGCAACATCAGCACCAGCTAGAAAGGAAACTTCAGATAACTTTTGTTTTCCTTGGAAATTGTTAACCATACCCTCTATAGACGATTGTCCAACCATGTTCCCAATTATTTCACTGGATTCAACTATACCGTCATTATAGAAAGGAACATATTGCCAGAACTTAGTTGTGTCCCCTTCACCCGATGCCTTCTGTGACATAGAATAATTTATAAATTTTGATTTAAATTCACCCCAATGCATTTCGCTGAAATGGGACACACCATCAAAAACATCTCTGGCCATTGTATCAACACCCATCATTTTGGCAGATATACCAGCTAAAATATCAACGTATCTCCAGTATTCTGCCATGGTATTTTTAAAACCAAATAACTTATCATTTTTATAGTCCTTAAGTATCTTATTAATATTTTCTTCTCCACCATCTGATGTTAAGCTTTTAATAAAAGTAGATACCTGTCCTGTTCCTTCACCAGGTAAAAGTTTAGCCTTACCACAAGTAAAGGCAACAAAATTCCCTTCAGTAATAAATCTTTCAACGTATTCTCCACCGTAGGGGTTATTCGTTGTTTTGGTGTCGGCTAAAGTTGAGAAAATTGGAGGTGCACCTATAAGACCTTGCAAATCAATGGTACTGTAATTAGAAGATTGGTTTGCCATAGAACCTAAAAGTCTTTCTGTTTCACCTGTCTTTGACATAATTTTTCCCCCTCTCAAAAAAGAAAAACAGGGGCTTTAAGTTAAGACCCCTGATGATATTTTGTTGATTGTTTCCATAAATGAATCTCTTTTATTTTTGTCTAAATTCTGTTCATCTTTACCACCAGCATTAACATTATTTGTGTTATTGTTGCTGGTTATATTATTGGTGTTGGAGTTTTGAACTATCTCTTTACCTACTGTTGAGAACACTCCGGCCAATTTTTTAATCTCATCTATTAGAGTATCTAATTTCTCTTCAACTTTAGAATTATCAACTGATAAGTCTTTTATAGTTTCAGAATTAGAGGAATTATTATAAGTGGTATTATTTATTTCTCTTTCGATATCCCTACCATAAGATACCCTGTCTTTTAGACTTCTTATCTTATTTAGTTGATCTGCTCTTTGTGTGTTGACCATGGATTTTATCTTATCTCTTTTTTGTCCAGTTAATAAATCAACACCTGCACCTAATCCTGCCCCAACTCTGGTTTTAAAATCACTTAAACTAAACATCTTCTCGGGGTCCATTTTAGGTTGAGACATATAAGCTAATGAAGCATCTCTTATTATTTTGTCGTTTACTGAAATCATTTTGGTGTTGTTTTTAAGTGGATCAAATAACATCAATTTTCCACCAGATTTTTTAACCAGAACATAATGGTCATTTCCGTTTTGTGCTTTGGTTAATAACACGGATTGTGATCCTTCTGCCATATTATTCATTAGATCAGGTATATTTTCAGTATACATATCTCCTTCTAAATTATGTTTTTCGAATTGGTGTTTAAAGTAATCTATAACAACACCGCCGTTACTTGTGTAAGGTGCAGCATCTTTAGCTAGGACTTCAACTGGAACCTTTTTACCATAATTAGAAAGGAGCATTGATAATACAGATGGTGCACAACCACTATTAGAGAATTTCTTAGAACCGATCATTAAGTTTTTAAACTTATTGGATTTTTGGTTAACAAAATTATCTCTACCATCACCATGTGCTGCAGGGTAACCACTTGGACCCATAATAGGTTGGGTTTGACCCCTTCCTCTTTTAGCTTCGGCTTGATCATAATAACTACCAAAGTTTCCTAAAGCACCCCATACATTGGAGAATGTATTTCCAATATTACCAAAGAACCCGGTTGTGTTTTGGTATGCACTTTGCATCCAGTTAGGTGTATATCTATTTATAAAACCACCTGCAGTCTTTTTAATAAAGTCACCAGGGTTTGTTACAATCTCTACAATTGTATCTTTAAATTCGCCCAACTTTTCAGCAATGGTTTCAAATGATTCTTTAACCTTACCTATTGTGTTATCATATATGGCATCACCCAAGTCAGTGACTTTTTTGGTAAATTCATCATAGGCTGTTTCAACCTTTGATTTTACATTATCACCTATACCGACTATTTTGTTTTTGAATTCAGTAAATGATTCTTGAACAGGACTTACTATATTATCATCTAGTGGTTTGACTATCTTTTCATGTAAACCATCTTTTATGGATTGAGCTGTATCGGATATCTTTAATTTAGCTTCTTCCACATTCTCTTTAACACCCTGGACTATCTCGTCAACATTAATGAATTGGTCTACAACATCACCGGCAGTTTTTCCAGCAGCTTCTAGGAAAGAGCCAAATTTAGAATCCCAGATTGCATCTTTGATACCTATTAGTTTATCACCGATCCATCCACCAACATCACCGATTGTTTCAATTGGGTTGGCAATTTTCTTTAAGAATTTACCTGGACCATAAGCACCAACACCAGCACCAATAAGTAATCCCAATGGACCACCCATTGCACCACCAGCTGCACCACCTTTTATTGCACCAACTATCCCGTCATTTTCACCCATTTTCTCAAAGATACCTTTTTTAGCATCTTCGCCTTCTCCATCATTACCGACAAAGAATTCTTTGACACTTGTTGTTATTTTACTACCAAACCCAAAAATAGCATCTTTTACTCCGGTTTGGAATTTAGCTATCCTTGAACCATTTACGGCACCCATACCAGCACCCAATACTGCACCAGCTATTGTACCGACCCCTGGTCCTATAGCTGTACCTATTAATCCCCACTTAACTGCATTCCAAACAATATTTGATACACCATCACCTGTACCACCTAGAACAGATGACATACCAGTTAGCACCTTATCTATAAATGTGGTTTCATCAACATCTTTATCAAGCATATCGCTTGCATGAATAAAACCTTTAATGGCATCCCAGACACTCATACCAGCACCAGCCGCACCAGAAGCTGCCATACCTGCACCAGCCAATATTCCTCCAGCACCGTGAGTTGCAACAGCATTGGTGGCGACACCGGCAACAGTACCACCGACAGTTCCACCTAATAATTCAGCTATGGATTCTTGTAAAACACCATCTATTAACCCACCTTCATCTTTACTTCCTTTTTTACTTCCGAGTTTATCTTTTATTTTTCCAAGTAAAGATGTTCTTTTGGATTCATTTGAAATGTCCATTTCCTGTTGTCTATCGGCAACCGTTAAAGCCGTAGAAGAATCAAAATCAATATCTCTACCTTCGTGGTTTTGTGCATTCTCAGTTTTATCTAAATCATCTTTGGCTGCATTGTAAGCATCAGCATCGATAGCACCCACAGCACCAATAGCATCTAGATGACCACCATCAACATATACTTTCTGAACCCTTTTGGAAAATAACTTATCTTTTATCTTTCCAGCTTTATCAGAAAATAAACTACCAACAGATAGTGCTTTATCCAAACCCCACTTACCAGCAGATTTTATTCCACCCCACAATTTAGAGATACCACTTGCTAAATGTTCCTTAGCTGATGTGAAGAATTCTTTTCCTCTTTCTTTAAACTCACCCATTGACTCTTTAATTGATGGGTAGATGTCTTCTTTCCATCTTTCCCAAGCCGAGGCAGATCTCTTTTTCATATCTTTCATGAATTCTATAGCGGATTCTTTCATAGATTTAGCTGCATCAGATAACTTATCTTTGAATTCTAAACCATATAGATAAACCGTTTCACTTAAGTCTTTTAATTTATCAGTGTATTCGTTCCATTTGTTTTTGATATCCTCTTTGGAGGGTAACAGACCATCTATTTTGTCCTTGATAGTTGATGGTAGGTTCTTTAAAAATGTAAATGGTTTGGTTATATTCTCTTTTATCTTACCCAAGTAATCAGTTATGGGTGATATATATTGGTCTTTGAAATTACCCATCATATTTTTAAATTTTAACATTAAGGCATTTCTTTTTTTGAATACACCACCGAACACACCTTCTTTATCTGGTCTTAGTGAAGGATCCAAATCACCAAATTGACCAACCAGTAATCTTTTAATGTATTCTATATTGTATGCAACACCATTTAAAAGTTCTTCTTGTTTTCTCATTATTTTATTTGAGAACTTTTTGATAGGTGATTCTGATATCTCTTCATTTCTTTTTTGTACAGAACCACCACCGGCAGCTTTTTTGTATTCGTTCATATCCACAACTGTATCTGACTTTTGGATATCACTTAATACACTTTCCATTGTGGTGTTTGATACTTTACTGGATAATTTATTTAAACTACCCATGACATCTAAATCAGAAATCTTTTTAGATAGTCCACTTTTTTTAAACATACCACCGAAAAATTCCTTTATAGATTTTGAATTTTTTAATTCATTATCTCTTTCTTTAGATTCAGATGCTGTATCTGGATAGAATACAATGAAGTTTCTAGATTTAGCATATATTAGATTTTTTGGTATATCGATTCCTTTGCCTCTCATCGGATCATCTACAGCAAAATGTTTTTGCTTACCGTTTCTTACTAATATATAATGTAGGGAACCCGACTTATCTTCATATAAAGAGATAACCATTGCACCACTTGATATGGTATTATCTAATGCTTTAAGGGATACCTCTTCTCTTGAGAATATGTTAGTTGAGATATCGAATCTGTATCCAACATCTCTGAAGAAACCAAAAGATATACCGTCATTTTTGACTTTATATTTTTTAGCTATATTTGTTAGTTCATCTGGTTTTATTTCAACATCAAGTATATTTGATACAGCCATTGCAGCTGTCAATAAACCACAACCAGATTCACCAACTGTTGAACCACCACTTAAAGGAATAGAAGAATAATCGCCGTCCTTTTGTGAGAAGAAATGAATACCTTTTCCAAATAAAGCTCTATTGGATTTACCACTATATAAACCCTTAACTCTATTTACCCCTTCTCCGTATTCTTCACCTTCATCATCTCTTTTTACTTCGTTATCTATTTCATCTAAATTTACACTGTCGGTTTGGGAGATATTTTCACTTTTAGGTTCTGTCATATCATCCCCGATACCGAGTTTACCCTTAACCCAATTTATTGGTTTTTTAAGCCACTCCCCAATTGGTGTTAGGAAAGTGTCTTTAAAACCTTTATATGCATCCATAATTGATTTATGGATTTTATCTGTTCTCTCTTTCCCAAAAAACTTCTCAGATATATTGGTTATCATTGATTTATCTTTATTTTTGGCACCAAATAATCTCTCTTTTAATTTAGAGTTGTTTGCCATCATACCTGAACCAATACCTATTAGGGAAGTCAACATAGTACCCATAAAAGGAGAACCGGTTAAAACGGTAGAAGCTATTGCACCAATACCGATACCACCCATAGCACCAGCACCAAAATCTAACCCTTTCATTACATTGGGGTTATAATCTTTAAATAAATCCCAACCGTCATCACCAGAGGATCCTCCACCCGATTTAAGAGCTTCAACAGCTGGATTTGAACTGGGAGAACCAGCTGCTTTAGAAAATAATTTGGATACACCTTTGGATAGTTGTTTTGTGACCTCATCTTCTATATCTTTTTCATCTTCTATATTGATATTGGGTGATTCAAAATCATCAGTTGCATCTTTAACACCAGTTAAAATCTGTCCCAATTTGTTATCCATATAGGATGAATGTATATCATCTATACTTTGTCCACCAGATTTTATAATATTATCTAAATCATATGGGTTATTATCTTTCCATTCCTTTATTTCTTTAATGTCGTTTACCCCGATTTTATCTAGGAACGGTAAATTTGTAACCCCCATCATAGAAGCATTAATATAATCAAGGGTATTGAATTTATCATATGACTCTTCTAAAACTTTTTTATCTTCCTCTGTCATATTGATGTCAAAATTATTACCCATCTCAGATAAATCTTTTCTATTTCTGGTTGGGTCATATTGACTTAAACTTTTATATTTTCTTTTATCATCTTCAGCTAGAGGTTCTCCATTTGAACCCATACCGTTTACACCGTAACTTTGAGATCTAAATGAACCGTCGACTAAAGTGTTAACACCAGTCATATTAGCTCTTTGGGATTGCTCAGCATAATAATCTGACATCTGAACATTATAGTCACCCATTGCATTTTGGATATCTCTGAACTCACTGGCTGAAGTTTGGTCTTTTCCAGATTTGGCTTTCATTATTGCATTTCTAATTAACTGATATTCAGATTTAGATATTTCATCTGGGGACATACCCATCATATTTATGAACTTATTGTATTTCATAACCGACATATCGTCTAAAGTGTATGAACGGTCTAAAAGATTATCAGTTATTTTTGTCATTGTGGCTTCTAAAGCATCTGAGTCCACTTCACCAACACGGTCTTTATCTAGGTTACTTTCTACTAGACTGGTTATTCTACCATACTGTCCTTTAAAATCTGGACGCATATCGTAAAATTCTTTTGCTACTTCAGACACATCTTTATATTGACCGGTATCATAATTGAATACCATCTCTTCATTACCAGAAAGTGTTGAAAGTATCTTTCTTAGGTATGTTGGTATAACTTCAGTTATTGCTTTTTTAGTTACACCATCGAAGAAAGTTCTACCTTTATTATAATTGCCAGTTTGGATGCCCCTGTTTATATCACCTTTATCTCTTAAGGTATCACCCAACATCTTGACAAGTTTATTATCGGATAAGGACATCTTATTGAATAAAGAGTTCTTACCAGCTTTTGCTTGATCAAAAAGCCCATCTAATTTCTCTACAACATCAAATCCTAAGAAACGATTCAATCCTGCTTCAGTAACATCCTTTAAAATCATAGATGGGTTTGACATATATTCTTGCATGAAAGTGGGAGCCATAGATGCCATCATAGCAAAAGAACCTGTTGGGTCCATTGCATTTAATAATTTATAACCAGCATCTTGAGCTGCACCTTTATAGTTTCCTTCTCTTATGAAGTCCATCATTCCACGGTTTTTATTTTGACCACCCATCATTTGACCCATTGGGTTTTCTTCTATAACAACATTCTCTTCTAATATGGATCTTATCTCGGTCATTAAACTCATATGGTCTTGATAGAATTTGGTTGTCTTATCTATGAAATCTTTTTGGATCTCGTCATTAAATTTAACCAGGGTTTCAAGGTTATCATTCATCGTATCCATTTTATTATCTAATTTATCGAAGTGTATGTTGGATGCGATTTTACTATCTATATGTAAAGCCTGCATGACATCACTTAAAGATAAAGCTAAAGCTTCATTACTATCTATGACGGCATCGGGTGTTTTCATATCCATCCCGTCTTTAACAGAATTATTTTGTCTGAGTTTACCTAATAATCCTGAATCTTCATTGGTGTCTGATGATGTGTTTATGTTTGTTCTGCCGGATGCTTGTTCATCATCTACAGAAACACTACCACCCTGTGGGATATCGTCACCCTCACCGTCATCATATATCATATCATTAACATTTGATAAACCCATTTGTTCTTCAAATGCTTGGTCTTTTCCTTTATATACATTACCTCTTTTTAATTCTTTAAAATATTTCCTAGAGGCATTATTGATATCTCTAAACATTGAGGTATTTAATATTTGCTTTTTTACATTTCTTATCGAACCTGATTTATGGTATAATTTTTTACTATCTTGTAAAGTCTTATTTAAATTTCTACCAGCTTCCATTGTATTCGGTGCATAACTTTCTGATAAATCCTTAACCAAATACTCGAAGCTTTTTTTAAGGTTTTTTATATAAGCCAAAGTGTCTTCACCCCTTTATAAACTTATTTGTTTAAACTATTTACTTTGTTCCTCTTACCTTTTTATGGTGATATGTCAAAAACAATACTGTAGTGTTTTTATATTTATATAGTATTTGAGGGGGAAAAAATGTGAGACATTATAAAGTAGATGAAAATATAATAGAAGATTTAGAAGAAAAAAAAGAGATAGCATGTGATCTTCCAATTACAGATATAGGTTATTATCATTTATACAAACATAAAGAACCAACCGAATATTTATCAAAGGATGACATGTATTCTGAATTCTCAAGAACTAATTATTTTTACCCCAATGGTCTAATGGCTTATTATGATGGAACAATATTAAAAGCTGTAGATAGAAATAGATGTGTTTATGGTCAAAAAGGGAAAAACCCTTACCAATGGATGGCTATAGATTCTTTACTTAGACCAGAAAAAGAACTCATTATTTTAACTGGTGTTGCTGGTAGTGGTAAAACATTTTTGGCATTAGCATATGCCTTAAATATGATAGACAATCCTGACTGTGAGAATAAATATAATAGGATAGTTTTATCCAGACCAAAACAAACACTAGAAAGAAAAGACGGTGCAGTACCAGGTGATGATGATGATAAAATAAAAGCTTATATGATGCCTTTTTATGATAACGCTAAAGCTATGGGTGCTACCCAAAGTTTTAGAAGAATGGTTGGGCGTGGAGACGATGTAATGGGGATAGAATTTCAACCCCTAGAAAAGATAAAAGGAAGAAGTTACGCTAACGCCATAGTTATCATTGATGAAAGTGAGGATATGAGATATAGGGAAGTTGAGTCTTTACTTACAAGATCTGATAATGCCAAGGTTATTTTAAGTGGTGACATAAAACAAATTGACGACAAAACATTCTCTAAAAACAATATACCGTTAGTTTATACTATAAAGAAAACAGAGGGACAGAGGTTTGCATCTCATATCAATAATCCTGTAACATCAAGAAAAGGTGAACTCACAAAGTTTGTAATAAACAACTTTTCACATGAAGAATATAAGTCTAAAAAATACTAAAAATTATGGCAGGGCTAAAACCCTGCCTTTATTTATTCTAAAGATAAACCTACCGAAACAATTTAAATAGAAATTTAACCGTTTATTAAAGGAGGTTTATAAATGGCTGATAAAGATAATGAGTTGAAAACGAAATTTCAGAAAAAAATAGAAAACATTGATGAAGATTATAATAAATTAGAGGATAAGCTCAATAGAAAAGTATATGGTGTTGGTACTAAAGTTAGAAACCTTGTGGATATAAGTGATGACCTACCTAATAACTTCCTAGAAGGCTTAGGTTCCTCTTCATACCGTTCTTCAAGAAAACACCTTCTAGATATCGTTGGTAAAGATAGTGATACTAGGGTACCATTAGAGGACGCTATGGAGGATGCGTTAAATGATATTGGTGATTACATAACCTCATCTCCAACATACCAGGAAAGGATACTTTTAGAACAGGAATACAATTACATGTGTGCACAAATGCCACAGCTTTTAAATTCCATAGAAATAAAAGTAAATAATATTTTATCTCCTGATGGCACTTCTAAGAGATTTATTCAAAATGATATTGTGCGTGGGGATAGTGTTATCTCTCAACAGGAACTAAAAGATATAACAGATACCAAGGAATTAGAACCAATGGTTAAAGATATTTATACCAAGACATTTATTAGTGGTAATAAATATGTATATACTGTACCATACAGAAGAATTGCAGAAAGGATTTATTCCAGATATTTAGAAAAGGAATCTGTTGGTGGTATGATAGCTGAAGCAGACCTTGAAGATAAAGAATTGGATAGCTCTCTTTTTAGAGAATCAATAGAAGAGATAGTCTTTTCAGATGACGATGAGGAATTTGTCGATTATTATGGTGAGAGTGTTTCCTTTGACACCAGTGAAGAAAATAAATCAGAGATGATGCTGACAGAAAACCCTTTAATCGATGAAGCTAAAGATTCTATAGCTTATGAGCTTAATAAAAAATTTGAAGAAGGTAATGACTTCTTATCTGAAAAGGATGGAATATTGATTGGTGAAGCTAGATCGAAATTTAGTAAAATGACAGGTTGTCATGTTGAGGTTTTAGAAAACGAAAGATGTATACCTGTGGTTGTTAATAGAGAGGTTATTGGTATTTATTATATTGAGAAACCTGAGGTATTAAATGCAGCAGGGGGGAGAACAAGTTATAACATATCCAATATGACTGGGTCTAATTATATAAATGATACCAATGACGTTTATAATGAAAGAAATAACATGACAAAGAATATGGTTACCAAAAAATTAAGAGGTGTCATAAAAAAGAATCTCGATAAAAAATTAATAAAGAAAAATAAAAAGATTCTAGATACTATTGAACATATTTTAAAAGCATCTGAAACTTCTGATTATAAAGTTAGATATATCCCAAGAAAATATATCACACCCTTTATGGTAAATAAAGATAATATGGGTCTTGGACGTTCACAGTTACACCGTTCAAGAATAATGGCACACATGTGGATTCTTTTAAATTATTCTAACTTGATGAACAAATTGTTTTTTGAAAAAGACAAAATGCTTGTAAATGCAAGAGCTTCAGTAAGTAAAGATTTAGGTTCAGTTGCAAAAAGAGCATTGGAAGCTGTTAAAAAAATATATCCTATGCCAAATGAAATACTGGACTTATCTAAGACACACGGTAGGATGGCTGACATAGCAAGGGTCATAATGCCTCAAGCAAGAAATGGAACCAAGGCTCTTGATATAGAAAGAATGCAGGGTCAAGCTATAGAGGAAAACTATGATTTCAAAAAAGACTTAGAACATATCGCAACAGCTTTAGTTGGTGTTCCTTTTTCTATGACAGATACACAGGCTAATACTGATTATGCTACAAACTTGATAAGTCAAGATATACATCAAGTATCATCATCAATAACATATCAGATAGAATTAGAAAAACAGATATCTGAATTTGTCACAAAGGTTGCAAGGTATGAAAAAGACGATGACAGTATAGTTATTAAATCCAATTTACCTTTACCTAAAACTTTAACACAGGGGTTACAGGGTGATGCTTTAAATAGAATAACAGATAAGATAAACAGTATAGTCGAACATGTTGTGGAAGATAGAAACGAAGAAAAGAGAGATTATTTAAGAGAAAAATTATTTAGAAAAGAAACAGGTTCTTCAATTGACTGGTTCCAGATAGATAAAATCTTAAACAAATATAAATCAGAAACACCAGACGATAACGAAGAAGATTCAGGTGGAAGTAGATTCTAAATTAAAAAAGGCAGGGGTTAACCCTGCCTTTTATTTTATTCTTTGAAAAATCTTTCTACATTTTTTTTGAACTGAACAAAAAATTCAAATAGTATATTATGTTGTACACATTCTTTTATATAATCTTTTTTAAACATATCTTCCAGCACCACCCTTCGGGTAATGTATTTGTGTTCTAAGTGTACGGTATATAAAATAGCCACAGTGGTGAATATCCATACCAACCTAACATTCCCTGTTCTTGTTTTAATGCTCATGGTTATAGTAAATAGTCCTAGTAGAATAAAGAACAGTAATCTTAAAGTCCCCTTTAAATCATAGGTATCTCTTATGATGAAGATTCTTTTACCTTCATAAACGGTTCCCACCCTACCTATTGTTTTATCTAAAACAAAAACTTTCTTTTTGGGGTTTGATTTGCATTTCCACTTTTCCATCATACACCTTCCTCTATGTTTCTTCCACGTGTTATCCAAGCAGGTGGTTTTAAAATATTTTCCCTTTTTATTGTATCACATATCTCACCAAGTATAGTTTCTATACCCTTTAATTCACCATTCTCAACACACTCTATTATATTCCAATTCTGTCTTTTAGCCACAAATGTAGAATTCTCATGTGTCTTTCTCATATATCCTTTATCTATCTCATGAATATCTTTTTCTTTAGAACCGTCAATCTTATTTGCTCTATCGGTTATCAAGGCTTCTCGGATATCAAAATCCATATGGAGAAAGAGGGTGATGTCGGGTTTTGGTAAACCCAATTTATTATATTCTAAATCATATACCCAATCTAGGAAATATTCTTTTTCTTTTACCGTATCAAATTTAGAGCTTTGGTGTATCATATTAGATGATACATATCTATCCATTATTATGATATATCCTTCGTCTATATACTTCTCCCATATCCTTTTAAAAGATATGAATCTATCGGTGGCATAAAATAAAGATGCAGAATACCCATTGACATCTTCTGCTTTTTCAGATATCTCCCCATTTAAATACATCTTCACTAAATGAGATGACTCATCATCATAGAAAGGAAAAGATATTCTTTTGACTTTATCATATCTTCCATTTAAATAATCATATAAACGTCTAGTTTGTGTTTCTTTTCCTGAACCATCCACACCATCAATTGCTATTATTTTGGATTCCATTTTTACCACTCCTTTAATAGTAATCTATTACGTTTGTAACATGTCTTCTTTTTTTACTATCTCTAATAGTTATCAATCCCAGCGGGTCAATCACAGGTGCAATTAGATTTGATGTTTGTGTGATAACTGGTGTTGTATTTAAAAAATCCAAAATGAAATCCGGTATATAAGTTATATCATATGGGAGTGCTATCTTTTTAATATCACGATATCTTTTTTGGATTGAGGATAAACTATCAAGCCTAAACCTTTTTAATTCAGATTCTTTTGCACCTCTTTCTATTAGTTTCTCTTTTATCTTTAAACCTTTTCTTTTCATAAATTCATTGGAGACTAAACGGAAAGTATCAGTATAAATATCTAAAACATCCATAGCCATTTTTTCGATACCCTGGTCATAAACATCATTAATTTTTAAATATAAATATTCACCGTCATTTATAACCATAATGTTATTATCCATCATCTCTACTACTTTCTTTGTTTTATAAAGGTCATATTGACTTCTAAATTTGGCGTTGAATTTTTGAATTATAACATCCAGTAGATCTTGGTCTAAATCGATATCATCAGATACCTTTAAAAAGACTGAGTTATTTTTTACTGAAACTTCTCCACGAAACATTAAACCTGATTTACCTTTTTCTTTTAACTCTATAAAATCAAGTTCTTCGTAATTGAAATTTATTCTATCTGAAATATCTACTCTATACCCATTTAATTTATCCTCGTTTGATTCTATCATTCTATCTATTATATGATACGAGAGTTTCTTAAACATTTCAGGATAATCTCTTTTCATACCCTCTATATCGGTCATATCCAAATACGCTGTGTAAAATGTTGCTGGTGCTTCAATCTCATCATCTAAACCCAAATCGTTCCAGAGTTTTATAGCAGTAACTCTGTGGTCGGAGATAGGGAAATCTTCGAATACACCATTTAGCTTATGCACATCAAAGAACTCCTGTGCGGTTTCACCTTTCATCATCTCCAATACTTCATTATCGATATCTCTTAGTTTATTTAATATCTTATCTAATTTGATATCTTCTTCTCTCATGATATCATTTTCTACAATATCTTCTACATTGCTACAAAGTTTTTGATTGAAATTAGATTTGGTAAAAGAAAGACCTTTGACATCCAAATCAGCAACTTCAAAAACATTACCTTCTTTAAGTTTATTCAAACCTATATAGTTTTTCTTTCTAGATGTCAGTACAAAACGTTTATACAGATATTCGTTTTTCATATTGATTCTAGATTTGTATCTTTCCAATACATTGGTGTGGTCTTTATATCTTTCCAACGAATAATCAACACAACTTACAGCAACCATAGTCGATAAATTAGATAGGGTAAACCATATCTCATCTTCTGATAAATTTTTATATCCTTTATTATACAAATCATTTATGTCTTTATTTAACTCATCTATGGCAACCATATTACTGTCAGTATCGATTAATAATATTAAACTTCTCATAATGTTTTTAATTGTACCCTGTGTGTTGGTTGTTATTTTATTTGCTTCTTCTATAAGATCCCCGCCATACCAGTAATAACCACAAAGAATCTGTTCTGTCATATCCTGTAATTTATCAATTTTTTCTTTTACAGCTTCAGGTGGTTCGTAAGGATCAACGAAAACACTATCTTCATTATCTTTTCTATTATCATCAATCGTATCTAAAGACTCTTTAAATAAATCTTTTACTTCATCAATACTTAAAAATGCGTCTATGTTGTTTTTGTAATATATTTTTATTAAAGATTCTAAAGATATTTTATTAATCTTTCTTACCACACCATCATATGCGTAATATTTTTCATCAATACCGATATGGTCTATAACCTTTTTTATATACATATCCTTTAATTTTGAATCGCGCTCTTTTTCATTAACCCATGTGATATCATTTTCTTTTGCTCTTCTTACTGAATTAGCAAATAAAACACCATAGTATTCATCTTCCTCTTTTATTATCTCATCCAAAGTATACATCAATGCATCGTATTTCTTTGGGAAATAACCACCCAAAGCAGCCTCTACAGTCAATGCAGAAATAGAAATGATACTTCTACCCTTAGATGTTATTGCAGCTCCCAAATCTGGGGAGAAGAGTTTACAATACATATTTATTAAAACACCATATAATGTATTCATGATAATTTTTGTCACTGTTGCTATTCATAACAAATAGCTTAGTGGACTATATCATATCCGTACATTCTTAAACAGGGGGCGATTCATTTGAAAAATGTAAAAATTAATACTGAGGAAACTTTATTTGATTATCACATTGATAAGGATGGTTTCATTTATGGACAATACGATAGACCTTTAACTATATATAAAAATGGTAAAGGTGAGTTTGTCAAAATGTATCATGAGGGGTCTTCAAAATCTTTTCATATACATGAGCTAATTGCGTATACTTTTTTGGAATATGAAAAGAGTGAAGACACAATAATATCTTATTACCCTAATAAAAAAACCAAACTGAACAACGTGAAGATATCCAATGTTTTCGATTACGTTGAAAATAGACATGGTTTCAAAAAACCCAAATTTTTAAAATACGATGATAAAAAATACACCAAATATATCGTGGATATAGATGGTCGTGTATTCAACACCGAAACATATAAAATATTATCTGAGCATCAAACCCCTCAGGGATATGTCTTTGTGACATTAAATTTAAAGACAAGAATGATGCATCGTATTTTATATAGCACATACGTTGAACCCATGGATCCTGATCTAGTTATAAACCATAAAGACGGCATTAAGTCAAACAATACCCTCAGTAACTTAGAGCAGGTGACCACAAGAGAAAACTCAATGCACGCTATCAATACTGGGTTAATTGAGACATTTGGGCCCGAAACAATAGAACCTATTTTGACCTTATACTATGGTGGGGAGGGAAGAAAACATATCTCAGAAAGATTAGGTATCAATTATAATACGGTTAGGTATATAATAGAAAAACATGCCAACCATTCTCCCGACTTTATTAACAGAACTTCTTTCAATTTATTAGAAGTTGAAAAAATATTCAAATTAAAAGAAAAAGGCTATTCATATTCTGAAATCTCAAAAAGAATCGATCACAAAAATATTTCCACCATAGGGTATACATTGAATAATAAAAATTTCCAAAGAATGTTTAAAAATGATTAGGATTTGCCTGTTTCCATTTAATCACATGGGTTTTTAGTGAACCTTTCGAGGGCTGTACTATATCTAAAAAGATACCCTAGTCTCTGAACCCACACCATGATGACCTATATAAAAGTCATTTTAGATGTTCGGCTGCTGATTATCCATTATAACTCTCCTTAGGGCACCATCCTTAATTGGGTGGTGTTTTTATTTCACCATAGAGAATCCCCTAACTTGTTTCTGACTTTCGTCACCTTTGTATGGGTTTTCACCGCATATTTTGGTACAGGGGCGTTAAGAACTCCCAGCATTTAAGGCAATTTTAACCACACTGTTTCCAGTATGGTAGGACACACTTTTTATCCTTTTGTCTTAAATCATACAACTTACCAAGTATGGGGTCATCACCTTCTGTTAAGTAGTAATTACCCAACTTCTTTATCTCAGCTCTATCATCAAACAATCTCATCTCACCACTAACAACTGGTGGTGTTTTGATATCTTGGTTTAAAAAGAATGTGCCATTTTCAACCATAAGATAAGGGGTTGAATAAACATCTTCAATAAAATCCAACGCATCCAATTTATAGTTTTTACCTCGAACTGTATTGATTAATTCTACGCTTCTATTTACAAACTTATCTTTAAATAATCCGTATAATTTTGTGTCATCTTCTAATTCTAATTTTCTAGAAACATCCTCTATCCAAGCGTCTCTAAAAACATCTTCATTCTCGAAATTTTTTGCAAATTCCAAATACCCTCTTGACCATCTACTCATTGACAATCATCTCCTTAGAACAATATTTTAGCTCACATTAAATTGTTTACGATGATAAAAAATTATCTAGGAGGTCATTATATAATGGAATTGCTATCTACAAATGAAATAGAAAAACAACTGGACGCAAAAGAGAAAGGCTTTACAAGTCTTAAAAGTGTGGATGATATCCTTCTTTCTCTATTGCTTATTAAAAAAGGTGCACCAATGACAGCTCAGCTTTCAAAGAAAGTAAAAAAGAACACCGAATTTGAAATCCCAACAATAGAGGGGTTAGTTTCAAAAGAGGATGAAGAACATAAAACATATGATATCGAACTTTTAAAACTTACTGCATTTTTAATTGCACAAAAACGTGGAGATGAAAATGTGAAGGTTATTGAAGAACAGTATAGTGAATTTAAATCTATGCTTGATAATCTGTATGAAGACTATGCTGAAGATGCAGCTGTTACTTTGAATGAAGTTATAGAGAAAGCAGAAAAAATTGAGAAATTAGATAAGCTAGATGTATAAAAATCATGTGGGGTAAAACCCACATTTTTTTTTATTTGCCATTAACAATCATTTAGACCACATCATAAAGATGTGGAGGCTATGTGTTTACGATTATATATTATTAAAATGAATGAAGGAGATGGAAAAAATGTTGATACTGAAAAAATATTCAGTAGTAGAGGAGATTTTGGAGACAGTTTTAGAAAACATTAATAGTTATAAAGCTAGACACCCAGAACTAGCAATCGATGATAAATTGAAACTGGAGGTGAATATAGAAAGTGAATCAAAAAAATTTTATGGTTTTTCAATACAGATTAAAAAGGGAGAGAAAGTATTAGATACCATAATGATCACAAATGATGAAAGGTCAAATATATTTGATGTATTCAAAAAGGAGGAATACGATAAAGAAAGTATATTAACCACAAATAGTATAAAGGAGATAGTACGATTTTCAACAGAATATCTTATAAAGAAATTAAATAAGTTTAAGTTTTAAGGAGTTGATATTTATGGAGCCTAAAAAGAAAAACTTTTATGTTAATTTAGGGAAAGGGGGTGTTAATTATTTAGTTGATTATATCAATACAAATTATGATGAAATAACATTTGAGTATTTAGACAATAAATTAAATGAGACGGTTATCACTCATGAGGAATTAGATTTAGAAAATGTAGTAAGTTATTTATCGGACTACGATAAATTCATAAAGCATTATGGTAATGTACCAAGAAATACTCTGATGCCAAATCTATCCTCTTTAGAAAACCCCGATGTAAAAGCGAGAATCAAAAATCTTTTATTATCGGATCTTTTGGGTAAGGTTCACGCTGTCTACAGGGATCTATTTTTCAAAGGTTTGGAATCGTTCATCTTTGAAATGAAAAAAAGAGGTAGAGTTCCATGGGCCTATTTATACCACCCAGAATTTGGAGAGTATTTGGGCGATTATAAAATGGGAGATTTTAAAAAATATTTACCCAGAATAAAAGAACTAATTAATGAGTGGTTCTTTTATATAGAGGGAGCTGGTAATTATCCCGGGACAAGTTATAATCATCCCGATGATTATGAAGTTAATAACTTGGAATTTAAATTCATTATTGATGAATATGCTGGGAGGTACTCCGATAACAAAGAAAACTTATCACATGTTATCAATGAGTTAATTCATCCTGAATATTTGGATACATTTATAGAGGCAAAGAATTTAATCTATTTGGATCCTGAAAATATGAAAGAGGTGATAGACATTTACAGTGAGTTTTTGAGATTACTGATATTCAGTTCTCAAACTATTGATTACGAGACACCTCTTAAAAAAGAACTTATGGGGGAGTTGGGTGTCATGGAAATTAAAAGTGATCTCGTATTAAATCACAATAGGAGTGTGATGTATGATGGATAAATCAAATATTATTCTTGGTTTAATGGCTTTTGTTTATTGTGTCTATTTAATAAAGAAAGGTTATTTTGGAGATTCTAGTAAATGGAGATAACATAAAAAGGAGATGGTCAAATGAAATTAAACAATTTGAAATTAGAAATTAATGGTGAAGTAATTAGTATTGAAGAAGCAGAAATCAAACCTGAGGAAATAAATAAACTTTGGTCTTTAAATTCAGAAAACTTCAAAGTTGACTTGGGTAATAGACCCTTCACACCTAAAGAAGTTCAGGAATTATTAAATGCGAAATTCAATAAAAGTGGTGGGGTAGAAAAAGTTAAACAGACCACAAATACCAGCACCAAAAGAAATTCTAATGACGGAAGAAGTGTTGTAGATGGTACAGGTGTTATGGTACCTAGAGAAATAAGAAACACTAACCTTCTAGAATTCTTCGAAGGTCAATACTCAAAAGAAGAGATAGAGTCAATGAATAATAAAGAATTAGTTGACGCTTATGATAGAAAAAAGAATATGGTAGAAGGTGACGTAAACAAAAATAATGTTTCTGCTGATGACGAGAGTGATACACTGGATATAAGTAATATAATTTCTTCTGCCAAAAGCAATAATCAAAAAGAAGAAAATATCGACCTAGAAAAAATGGATGTTTTAGACATAGCATTCATTGATTTTCACAACGCAGTAGAAAACATTTATAAAGGTTTAAGAGAAGATCTCGTTGTTAGAGAAATCGTATTAGAAAAATTCAATTACGATATGACCCTCGGTATGAGAATAGATAACTACGAAGAAATAGAAGATGTGATGGATCCTAAAGAAATAGCACAGTTAAAAGAATATGTCTATGATGTGTTAATAAACAACATCAACCACGAGTTATTTGAGATGGAAGACTATAGTATTTATATCCAAGCACAAGATTCAAATTACGATATGGACTTACAACCTAAGTCCCAAGTTCTATTCTCAATACTACCATATGATGAAGAAATATAAAAAAATATAGCAGGTGTTTAAAACCACCTGCTTTTTTTTTATGATTATATATTATATATTCGAATAGAAAAAAATATTTTTTAATAAGGAGATGATATTAATATGAATAAAAAATAATTGTTGTTAACAATTTAATAGTCTGAAAATATAAAAACATGAGGTGAGGGATAAGATGTTAGATATAGTTAAAGATGGAGAAGAGATTGTAAGAGATCTAAAATTAAACATAAAAAACTACAAACAAAAAAAGATGTTCAGTTTAAATAATGAGGAAATAAAATTAACTATTGCTAGAGCTGGTTTGAATGCACTTGTATTTGATGTGTTACCCAAAAAATTAAGAGTGAAAGAATTCTTATTTTTAGAAACTGGTTCAAGTAGCAACTTAACCAATTACAAACAGAGAATTATCGACGAATGTTTTAGACTTGGGAAAACGGTCGATGAAACCAAAGATTTAATTTATGAAGTTCAAGAAAGAGTTAATGAGTATACACTGATATTTAATTTTAGATTATCAGTTGATATATCTTTATATGACTTCATAAAAATGATGAAGAAATCTGACAGAATGAGAGAAATTTTAAGTGGGAATAATTTTAATGAAGAAATGAATGCCTTTGAGATAATGAGAAAAAAGCAGAAGTTATCTAAAGAGATTGAAGATTTTATTTTAAAAGAAAAGATAGATCCTATGTATACCTTCCTTACTGCTGAAGCTGCTATGCGTAAGCCACAGTTTCATGATATAGTGGTAGGTGTTGGTATAAGACCCAATAATAAAGATAGTGTCTATCCTTTCCTTATTAACGAGAATTGGCTCAATGGTCTCACCAATAAAGATTCCTTTTGGGCTGAAAATGATTCAGCAAGAAATGCTTTAATAATCCAGAAACTGGATATAAGAAAAACTGGTACATTCAATAAGCGTTCTACAATGTTGGCACAACCAAATTATTTAAATCCAGACCCTGATTACTGTTGTGACACCATTCATTTTGCAGAAGAGAAGATAGAAGATGAAAAGGACTTCCAAAGATTTATAGATTTATACCATCAAGTCGATGGTAAACCACAACTGATAACAGAAAAGGACACACATTTGATTGGTAAAAAAATATTACTAAGACAACCTTACACATGTAATAGTGATGATGGTGTTTGTCATTACTGTATCGGTGAAAAATTATATTACGATAATCTTCAAGGTTATCATGGTGGAGAAAGAAACTTCGGTGTTGCTATATCTAAAAAGAAAGTTGCACCAAAGGTTCAGGGTCACCTATCTGCTAAGCACAATATTGTAGCGAAACTCTTTGACAAAGATGGGAAACCTTTAACCAGAATAAATGGAAAGAAAAACTGGCACGATTATTTCGATTTAAAGTATATAAATAAATTGGTTTTTAAAGAAGGGTTTAAAAAGAACATCGATGAGATAAGGTTGATTAAGATAAAGGATAAGGGTAAAAGGAAAGCCAGATTCAGAAGAAAAATGGAAATCAAAATGAAAAATGGTGACACAATGGAATTCCAAACTAACTCTGTATTTTATACTGAAAAACCGAATATAGATTACGAGTCTGGATTAGTAGATGATATAGAAAAAATCCATATCGAGATTATAAATAACCCCGTTTCATCTGGATACCATGAATTGGATAAGGTATTCAATAAAAACAATGGTAACATACAAAAGGCAATGAAAGAATTAAAACAGCTGATGAAAAAGGAAAAAGCAATTGTGCCATATCTCTTAATTAGAAACATCATTAGAAAAGAGGGTCAAAATGAGGAGAGACCTGATTATTCTAAAGAAGAACCAAAAGAGGAGATACTAACAATGCAGACAGCGATAAGAAACTTTAAAGAACTCGGTCTTAAATTGAATATCGGGTTCTTTAAATCTATGCTTTCTGATTTGAGAAACTACGAGAAAACTAAACCTTCTAAATTCGATATACTATTTGAAAGTAGAAGAAAAGATAAACAGTAGAGAATGGGGGGTATAAAAAATGCCGTATAAAAAAAAGAAAGATTTACCAGACAGTGTTAAGGAGAACCTACCTAAACACGCACAGGATGTCTATATAGCAGCATTCAATAGTTCCTTTGACGATAATGGGGATGAAGCTGAATCACACGCTATAGCTTGGTCTGCTGTAAAAAGAATATATAAAAAGAATAAAGATGATAAGTGGGTCAAAAAATCAAAGAGTAAAAAGATTAAAGAGTCCGTAGAAATCTTTATGGATATACCGTAAATTAAAACAAGGGGTAAAACCCTTGTTTTTTTTATTTAAAATTATGGTGTTGAAACAAGTCTATAGACTTTTAAATGTCTGGAAGGTGGTGAATTATAAACCATGTCAAAAGAAATGAAAATATTAGAGTATGGTGCAAGTTATAAAATAATAAACCCTAATAAAGGTATAGAAGATCTTTTAGAGAATTTAGAAACTATAGACTATCATACTAGAGAAAAAGTACCTTTGGGGTATTTTTACAATAGAGAAAAAGATGCCTATTCGGTACCAAAAGGTATAGGTAAGTCTGAACTTTTTAAATATTTGAAAACAAATAAAACCCAAATGGGTGGGTTTTTAGATGTGGGGGATAAACTTGGTTTTAAAATGAAAAATAACCCATTTAAAAAACAGTCTAAGATAATCAATAATGTTCATGACAATTTTAAAAGAGGAGACACACAAGCTATTGTGGATATGCCAACTGGTAGAGGTAAGACATTTGCTGCCATTTACCTAACCCATAAGCTAAATAGAAAACCCATTATATTCGTTAAAAACGGTAGACAGTGTAAACAGTGGGCAAAAGGTTTTGTAGAGCATACCCATATAGATGAGGATAGGATATATATAGCCAGAGGTAAAACCAGGGTACACTATCTATTTGAAAATGGTGATGACTATGATGTGTTTATAACAACACACAGGACAGTCTCAAACTTTATAAGAGATAACGGTTATAAAAAATTAAACCAATGGTTTCTAGCTATGGGTGTTAACCTAAAGATATTTGATGAGTTTGATTTGGCTGTAGAAAATATGTTCAGAATAGATTGTCATTCCTCTTTTAGATATAACTTATATTTAACAGCTACACCTTTTAAATCTGGATATTACGATAACCAAGTTTTTAAATACGCATTTAATAGAGTATACCAATTGGGTAAAGATTTATATGCAAATGAAACACCCAATAGAGATGCTCATATCGTATTTTTGAAATCTGATCCAGAGAAAAAGGAGAAGAAAAAATGTTACACATATAAAAATACTGGACAAAGGTGGGAACCTTTCTTTGACCCTGATAAATATCACCAGTATATAATTAAAAAGAAAAAAGTTTTAAAAAGCTTTTTAGATATTCCTTTAAAACACATCAAAAAAGAATTAAAAAATAATCCAGAAAGAAAACATATATTCTTTACTGGTAAAATAGAAAACTGCGAATTAATAAAAGGTTTATTGATAAAGGATTATAATATCGATCCCTCGATAATTGGGATATATAATTCTGACGTTGATAAAAAAGAAAAAGATGAAGCTTTAAATAAATCGGTAATAATTTCTATCTCTTCTAGTATGGGTAGAGCATTAGATATTAAAAACCTAGAAACACTGGTTGATATGGAAACCTATAGGAGTGCATCTATATTTGTGCAGCTAATAGGTCGTGTCGGTCGTGTGGGGGGATTAAGAGGAAGATGGTATAAGATGTTTGATACATCTTTTTATAGAAATTATTTTTATTATAAAGAATTAAAAAAATATATTCATAGCGAATTCGATGAAGTTGAATATCAAAAATTAGAAAAATAACTTGGAGATGGATATATATGAAAACTAAATTTGATAACATCCATGATTTAGAAAATATAGAAAAGTATTATTTTTTTGCTGATGATATACTTTTTTCTACACAATTTACTCTTCTTTATTCTTTGACAAGTTTCATGCTAGATATAGAAAATTTTTTTGAAGCTTTAGAAAATATCGAAGAGTTTAATAATCTATCAGAAGAAGAAAAAAATAAAAGAGACCATGATCCAAACGATATTGATATAGAACTGCCAGAAGATGATGATTTGGTAGAACTATTTAAAGACTACGCCAGTGGTGATGATAGGTTAGAAAAAATATATGATCAATGTAGTGAATTATTAAATGATATAAAGGGGAAACTCGGAATAGAAAACCCTGATGAAATTCATGAGAAAATACTATTGAGAGAGGATGAGGTCTTCATTACTTTAGAGGACCTCTTTAGTATTTATGATGGGTTTCCGTTACAATTAAAAACTATAACATCCGGTGTATGCGATGGTATGGTGTCGTTTCCCAATCAATTTAAAAAAACACATAAGATAGTTTTTAAAAACAAACTGGAATATAATATATATAAAAATATTGTCTCACCAGTAAACACTTTGGAATTGGAATACGATATAGTTTTAGATTTCTTATATATAGATGATTTAGAAGAAGATATATCGGAAGAATTGAAAACAGAAGATGAAGCTTTAATATATATATCAACAGTTGATAAAGAAATAATTGAAAAATATTTAGAAGAATATTTTTCAAATGTATTAATACTTCTACCAACCAATTATGGTTTTATAAATAAAGATGATTTCCCCACAAACAGAATACTAGAAACCGGAGTTTGGTAAAAACTATATTGTACAACAAAAATGTAGACAGAAAATTAAATTACTAAGGGAGGAATAAAATGAGTACATTTAAAAACTTCAATGCAACAGGAAACGAAATAGACACTAAAGAAAAAATCGGTGAGATTCTAAAAGAGATGAGTGGTATATTAGCTAAATCTTACTCTCCTTTCGGGAGCAGTTCTATCATTATTGATGAACACAAGGTGACTAAGGATGGTTACAGTATACTGAATTCTTTAAAACCAGAAAGTGAACTTGCAGTCTGGGTCACTAATATGGTGAGGAGCTTAACAAATAAAACATTATTAACTTCTGGTGATGGTAAGACAACAGCTGTACTTCTTGCTGAGGCACTTTTTGAAAACTTAAATGAAGTCTTTGAAGAAAGTTACCGTGGCAAAACACCACAAGATTTTATAGGTGATGTGAACGGTTTAGGACATGCTTTAATAGACTCTTTGGATAAAATTAAGTATGTTCCAGAAAATAAAGAAGAGTTTTTGAATATAGCTTACACTTCTTTAAATAACGATAAAGAATTAACCAATTATGTTAAAGAAGCACTAGAAGTTTTTGATGACCCAAAGGATATGAACATAGTCGCATCTATTAATGAAGGGTCTGATAAAATCAAAGTTGATGTTTCAAAAGGTATGGACATTAGGTCTTCTTTAATGTTTGGTATTGGTAGTGCTTTAAATAATGCCGTACTTAAAGAATGTAAAGTATTTGTGGCTGGAGAAAAAATAGAATCAGTAGAACAAATCGAAAAAATATACGATGTCTTAGATTATGTTTCTGATACCAATTCTAAACTCATGTTTATTGCACCAGAATATTCTGCAACAGCAACAAGAAAAATTAAACAAAGATTACAGAAAATGAATATGGAACAAAAAAATCTGGGTGTATTCTTTTTAAGTGTGGACAGAGGTGGTACCATGGATGGACGAGACCATTATGGAGATGTCATGGCATACCTTGGTACTGTTGTGCTTAATCTACACGATGCTGAAGACTTTATGGATACATTTAAAGAAAACTTCAATAAATTATCGGTCGCTGACATTAAAGTGGGGACATATAGCACAACTTTCATGATTAAAAAACGAAATAATGACCTACTATACAACGATAGGATTAGTTTGATAGAAAGACAAATGGAAAACGGTAGTCTTGAAGATAGAAAGAAAGCAACTTATAGATATAATAAAATGACAAGTAAGGTTGCTGATATCAAAGTTGGTGGTAATATTCCAGAAGAAGCTAGAAGGATTTATTCTATGTTTATGGATGCCACACTGGCTATGAATTATGCTAAAGAAGGTATTGTGTCTGGTATGAACACAGCAATGATTAAAACAATCAATTCATTTGAATATAAAGATGAAGGTATTGCTGAAATCGCAAATGCAATTAAAGATTCCTATAAAAAATTATTTGATGTCATTGTTGATATGTCTAGAAGAGATGTCTCAGATGATATTGTAGAAGAGATCACTCATTTAGACCCTGAAGATAAAAAGAGCATACTAAAGACATATGATGTTAAAGATGAGGAATTAACTTATACCATAACAAATCCTTTCCAATCTGAAAAGGTTATTTTATTAGCGGCATTAGAGATTGTAAAGATTTTTATTACAGCTAATCAGATTATCTTCTCAGATGTGTATGTTACAAACCATTTCGATAAAACAGGAATGTAGTATATAAATCCCAGGGTGTAAAAACCCTGGGGTAAACTACTATATAAATTATAATTATATATTATAAAAGTGAAAGGAAACACTACATAATAAAAAAAGGGAGATGAAGAGAATGAAAAACATAATTATTTTGATAGTCATGGTTAGTTTACTTTTTGGTCTAGGTGGTATTGTTTATGAATCTATGTCTTATGAAATAGGTTTTAACGACACTGTTCAGTTTACAGTAGGACCAAATGATACAATTTGGGAGGCATTAAATACTATTAAGGGTCGAGAAAATATAGATGGACATATGTTGGTTTCCTTAATAAAGGAAATGAATAATTTAGAAAACAGTATGTTGAGAGTCGGACAAACTCTCATCATACCTGAGGAGGTATATAGAAAATAGGGATTATAATCTCCCTATTTTTTTGTGAATATTATAAAACTCCCAACATATATATGAAGAGATTTAACATTGAGATAGTCGTCGTATTCTACTTTTTATGGGTGGTGAAAAAATAAATGGAACAAACTCAGTTTGATTTTTCTAAAAACTCCAATTTAAAAGAACTGGATGAGGATAAAAGAGATAACATACATAGGTGTCTGGTTATTTCTGAGGCAACATCCAATAATCTCGATAATGTTTTAAAAGAAGCTATTGAAGAAGATGACATAAATAAAGAGGATAAAAAAGAACTTAAAGAACTTATTAAAATAGTCAATAACTTCTATAGTAAATTGGAGACTTTAAATATCAATTTAGAAAAAAAGAGGAGAGGGTTAATAAGTTTAGAAATGAAGAAAAAGATATATCATTTCTATATGTCTGGTTTATTTTCACAACACCAGTTAGGTAGAATATTTGGTGTTAGTCAGTCTACGGTTTCTAGGGTAGTAAAACAACTATCCAAATAATATAAAAATGGAGATGGTTTAGATGAAAACTAAAAACTATATTTTCGATTATTTAACAGATTCTTTAGGGTTTGGGGGAAAAGAAGACAAATTTAAAGAATACCAGTTAAGAAAGATTGCTAAAGCAGCTAAAGATTTAGACGAAGCCTTTTATGCCTGTGAGCTACATATTAGCCATGGTTACAGTATACACAAGTTAGAGACCATGTTAATGAATGGTGATAAAGAAGACTATGTGAGTGTCAGTGAAGAATACAAAAAATTAACAGAAAATGATAGATACGATGACTTTGAAAAAAAACTTCAAGAATAATTAAGAAATCGACACAATATAAAGGTGGGGTTTGTAACCCCACCCTTTATTTACGTTTTGAAAGGCTAATCAACAATTCGTTTAGAGAACTAATAAAAATAAAAGAAGGAGGTAAATAACTTGAACGAGAATGCTTATAGAAAAATAGTTGGTAGAAAACCCCATAATGACATCATTAGGGTTTTGATTATACCAGGACATAGTATAGACAAACCTGGTGCATATAATGATAAGTTGGGTATTAGTGAACACGATGTAGTGATGGATATAGCAACCCAAATGTTAAAGAAAGAAAAAGACAAGTCATTAAGTCTCATATTGACTTCAAGAAATTCTTATTCTAAATTACCTGATGAATTAAATTATTTAAGACCAGATTTTATTATTTCCTTACATCTTAATGCATTTAATTCCGAAGCACAGGGGACAGAAACCCTTTATTACGAGAAATCCTCAGCCTCTGAACTATTAGCAGAATTAACACAAAAAGAACTCCTAAGACTAGGTTATAATGATAGAGGAATTAAAGCCAAAAAGAGATCTGATAGAGGTGGTCACATGTTGATAAACACAGCTAAACCTTGTGTTATTGTGGAACCATTTTTTATAGACTCTATAGAAACTGAAGAAGAAATGAATGAAAACGCTGAAATTGTAAGCGACCTATTGCTGAGTGCTATCTATAAAAACTTTACTTAAATATCCCAATATAAAGAGGGGAGGTATAATGTGGCCACAGCAGAAAAGATCCTTTCAAACGAAGGAATTTTGAAACTCTTTGGGAGTGCTGATATTATACCACTTACTTTATTTATTTTTTTTACAATTTTTATTTTTTTATTGGTGATAATGTTAATAAATAATAGAAACCAATTTAAGATAAATAAAGAATGGTCTAAGGCTATAAATGATCTTTCTTTAGCCATTAATCTTGATATGGAAAAAGACAAAAGCACTCTAAAGGAGATAGAAAAGACCAACGATAAATTAGACAAATTAAGCTTACAACTCGAAACACATAATAAACAAATGGAAGAAAATGGGGAAAACCAAGCCACCAAAACTATTAATAAAGAGGGGGGCGATTAAAGAAAAATGCTTGAACTTATGATACTAACCCTAATCACGATACTGATGGGTATATCGTGGGTTTGGCTTTTTAACTTATCTCCATTTACAGTTTCACTAGCTATAAGTTCAGTCATATGGTTATTTACAACGACATTTGTTTTCATATTTTTTCTGATTTTCTTTTACACTGTTTTAAACGTGATTTATGGGTGGAAAAAAATGATGAATGAAAGAATAGCCATAATCAAAGAAACTGATGCACTTACTAAAAGAATAACTAAGGAGAATTTATAATGAAATATAATCTCCTACTTTATTTACTTGTATCGGTTCCTGAGCAATTCGTCATAGTATACTTTGTAACAAAAAGACAGAATAAATGGAATAGGTTGATCAAGGAAGATAAGCAGATTTTGGTTGGGCTAACATTCATTTTTTGTTTGTTTTATTTTCCTCTGTCAAATCTGGATATTCATTTACAATTGCTATTAATAACACCTTTTATATTGAACACAATAATGCTTACCAATCTATTACACAGTTATTACGATGTAGAGGTATTAAAGACTGTAAGATCTATAGTGCACATCTATGCCGTTAAAGCTTTATTTATAATGGTGAGCATCACAACTATAATAATATTCGATAAAGGTTTTACAACATTAAATATTTTAGGAATAAGCTGGCTTGTTTATTTCCCATTACTAGTTACTTATGTTTATTATATTCGATTTCATAGATAAAATGAGGAGGGTTAACACCCTCCCCTTATTTTTATTCTAAATTTTCAGAAACTATATCATACATCATAGAATATTTATTAACTGCTTCTTTGATCTTTACCATATCATCCAGATGTATATCATCTATTTCGATATGGTTTGTGTTGTTTTCTGATAATTTCACACCATCATTTTCGTCAATTTCTACTATTAGATGTCTGGATTCTGTGTTGTTGATATCCGCATCCAAAACGAAACTTGTTTGTGATGCTTCATCTATAGTTCCATTTGCTTTTTCAATACTGGTTAATGAATGGTGTATATGTTTTCCTGTCTTGTGGATTTTATTTTTGATATCGTGTTTTAATTCTTCTAAGTTATCTATATTAAAATCGTTTACATTTACAGGAATCGTTTCAAGTTCTTTTTTTGTTCCCTCTTTTATTAATCTGTCTTCTTTCTGGTTAAAATAAAGTTCTTTCTCATCTTCTGCGTTCAATACTAGATACATTTCCATTTTAAGGCACCTTCCCTATTTTTATAATTTCATATATTTTTCTAGTGGAGAAGGTGCTTCTTTACTGTCATCTTTAACGAGGGATACAGACATCATTGTCTTGGGATCTTCATATGTCATAGCCGCAAATGTGGACTGTTGGGCTACAAGATTTTTATAAGATAATAGAACATAGTCTTCTTTTCCTGTTGTGCGTAATGGTTTAGACGGATCTTTAGCATCTCTTATATAGTTTGCCAATAATAATTCTATATCTCTTTCTGAAACATTTAATCTTTCATTTAAATTCATATTGTTTAATATGATATCAAGATACAAATCTGGATCTATTTTGTTCGTTAATTTTCCTGAGGACAGTAAATCAAACATCTTCTCCACATTAGTTATATCGGAGATAACTTTTTGTCCCATACAAAAGGGATGAGATTTTTGATGTTTCATATCGTATTTTAAAGTGTATGTTCCTTCTTCTTTATTTCTTTCCACTTCCACTGGCTTAGTAGTAAAAACTGTTGCTAAAACCAATGCTCTCTCATCCACTACTTTTTTGTTCTCATCTTCAACTATGATTAAAGGACCAAAACCAAAAATACTCATTATTTCTTTATCCTCTAATATGTTTTCTTCGTTCAATATCATTTCTATAATAGGTTCATTCACACACCAATTTCCATCTATTAATTTAAGATGTTTTTCCATTCATTCCCCTCCTACTCTTTTTTAGAGGTGTACTGATTGTAGAGTTCGATTATTTTTTTAAATACCTTTTTACCATAAGTATCAACCATGGAGTTTAAAAATAGTTTAATAAATTTATATCTTGTTTCTAAGTTCTCGTTTACACTTTCTTCTTTTGTGATCAGGTAACAGAATGCACCAAATGTTTTTTCTTCTCTTCTTGACTCTGCTATTGAATTAATATTAGCCTTTACCAATTTAGTAAACATTTTATAATCTACACCTTTTTCGTTGCATGTGTTCTGAATGAAGGCTAAAAATAAAGCATTATGTTCTTTTATCTTATCATAATTATCTAAGAATGATAAATCAAGTGTATCAAGATATGACACTATACCTTGGACATACTCATCACTAACATTTCTTTCTTTAACACTTTCTACTACACCCATTGCTTTATCGTATACTTCATCAGTTACCTCTTTTTTATCTTCATCTTCAAAAGCTTCTTTCATATTTTTCTCATATTCAAGAACCCACTCTTTTATATATTCGTTTAATTCATAAAAGTTAGCATCCTGATATTCCATTGTGTTTTCATCTTTTAAATCTTTATTAATCTGCTCCATCATTTCTTTTTCGTCATTATAAACAGCTAATTCTTCCATTTTATCCATCCCCTTATTAGTTATTTTGTAATTCTCTATTTTTTAATCTTAATCTAACCTTTTCTGATATATTCACAAGATAATGAATGTCATCCCCATAAACAGTTGACACCAATAGATGGTACGGAGAGATGTCATCTTTTATTTCGATATAATCCTCAATAAAAGAAAGCTGATCATTTGGAATAAATTCAGATAGGTCATCCATAAGACAGTCAGAAACTATATATGATAGACTATTTCTTATAACTGATTCTTTTCTACTCACACCATATATATTTGCTGTATGATCTACATCTTCTCTTTTAACACGGTCACGATACTGTTCATAAAGTCTGTCCTCATTAAACATTATATAACTTGCAACTATATCAGCTACATTGTTTAACCTCTTTGATACTAAAAAACGGTAAACTTTCGATATTATTTTTGGGTCATTACTATTGATGTTTATCCCAAAAAATCTTTCTATTACAGATTTAATTGAGATAATCTCATTTACGACTTCTTTTGATTTTGTGATATTGTCATCACGATACCTTTCTATATGGTAATTATAATCACCAACCCTTTCATTGTCTGGAAAACAGTTTTCGTCAATATAAGTATATTCTAAATTATTTAATTGTCTGGCTATCATATTCACTAACATAACAATCCCTCCTTTTATTTTTGCTTCAAATCATTGTTTCAATTATGAAAAAATATTTTATCCATAGGGTTATCTTATATAAGCGTCACAATTTAACAATTTTTATAGTCAATAATTGAAAGGAGGAATAACATAAATGGAACTAATTTATGGTGAGAATTTTCAATACTCATTTCCACATACCACATATTATGAAGTAGATAGAACAAGACAGGACGATCCATTGCCTGCTTTACCTGATACAGCAACTCTGGTTATGTTTATTTTGTCGGGAGAGGGTTTAGATGATGGATTTTTAGAATTTAGTGGATCCACAGCTTTAAGAGACTTTGATGAAGCCTTTGGTGATTTAAACACAAAGAAATATGGTCTTATGATGGAATTTGCTAGAAAACATATTATAGCTGGTGGTCGTTTAATTGCAAGAAGACTAACAGCTGAAGATGCAGCTTTAGCCAATGCATTATATGAACTAGAAATTTCTGAGAAAACAGATGTTACCTTTTACTTAGATGATACTGGTGCAGTTTTTGAAAGTCAAAATGATGCTGGTGATCTAGAAGAGGTGGTTGTTAGTTCATATGAATTCAACACATTAATCAAACATATAGCTTCAGTCCAAAACTCTGGGGAACTGGATGTTACAGCAGCCTTAGATATGGACGATAGTTTACCAGCAGCTGGTTCACCAGCAGTTCTTCCTATTTACGGTTTTTCCGTTCTAGGTAGAGGTAAATTCGGTAACGCTTATCAGATAATTCTTAACGATACTATTAAAGATGCACAAGGGTATCCTCTTAAAAATTATATGTTAGCCGATATGAAAACGGGTAATGTTATCGATGACTATGAGGTTTCTCATGTACCTGATTTAACTGATAATGATATTCCGGTAGCTTTTGACACCGTAATTAATAATTACAGTGCTAAATTGGGTGTAACAATGTATGAGGATAATTACGAACTGTTTAACGATCTTTTTGAAGATATGATTGATGAGGTCATCACAAACCTTAATGCACTCACTACAACTAATCCTATCACAAACTTAGTTGATCGTTTAAACGAATTAAAAACATTCGTTTCATTATTAGATGAATCATTCCTTAATAATCTTGACTTATTTAGTGATTCAATCTTCCCTGAAGAGGAAGGTATTAACCTAAATCTTATCTTCCCAAATAATATTGATACAAATATTACTTTGGCTGAAGGTAGTGATGGGGAACTGGCTAAAATGAAAAGGTTTGATTGGGAATATGAAAATGCAACTGGCGATAAGGTTGTAGAAAAGTTATTTGCAGATGCTTGGTCAGGTGCTATTGATCCTGTTTTATTTGATATTCAGAAAGTGTCCGGTGATATTATTCTTGACCCTGGATACCCAACTGTAGTAAAAGAAGCTATTTCTGGACTTGTTAAAAAGTCAAGATTGGATATGTTGTATTTAGCTGGTGTTCCAGTTACAGCAAAAACAATCGACATGCTGGAAACATGGAATATGACATTCAACCCAGAAAACCAGCAAATGATGAAACTGGGTGAAACAGTACCTTATAGATCAGATGATAATGGTAAGATATATAGAGTTCCTATCTCTATTTTACTATATCTGAACTTAATCGATCATTATATGAATGGTTTTAAAGAACCATTTGCTGGAGACAATGTATATATTAGTGGAATTGAATCCGATAACATTCTACCATCAATTAATACACTTGATGATAAACAAAGAATGGATGACATGAACTTCAATATAGTTTCAAGAGATTCCGACGGAATTTTCTTAAACGGTCAGATGACAAATATTATCGGTCAATACTCTAAATTAAAAGAAGCATTCAACATTATGATTAAAGGCAGAATCATTAAATACTATGTGCCTTTATTAGAAGCTAGAAAACATAAACTGGATACCCCACAAAACATTGAATCTGTTCGTAGAGAATTAGAAGAACTAATGAACGATAGATTCGGTGGAAAGTGTGCTAAGATTCAGGTTGAAGCTTACTTTAAAAACGAACAAGAAGAAGCTCGTGGCGATGTTACTATGGCACTCTATTGGTGGCCTAATGGGTCTATTAAACGTTATAGAGCATATCTATACACAATGCCAAAGGAGAAGCTATAATATATAAATTTATAAAGAGAGGTGAGATTTAAATGGCCAAAGATGAAGCCAGCACAGCTTATCAAAATACTATTAATGGTTCATCACTAAAAGGCGATCAGTTTAATGCCGGTGGTGTAAACAATCATTTTTTAGCTAATTATAAAGAAGACGATATTGCAAATAGAATATATACTGATCTTTTGCAGCTTGATATGGTTAACCTTAAAAAGTTAACACCCTACCAACCAGGTAGAGGATACTTTATCCCAACCAGAATGCCCAAGTTTATGGAGGATCAATTTGAAGATCAAACTAAATTCTTTAAAACTTTATTGATTGGGTATTGTGTTGGGTTTGATGGTATCACAGATCCTACTATGAACTTCTCAGAAGTTACTAGTGGTGTTGAATCTCAGACCATGGATGTTGCAAATAATGTTACAGGTTTGACAAGAGAAGTGACAATGAGATTCCCTGCTGAACTTAGAGGGCAATTCCTAACCCGTTATCAGTACAACTGGATGACAGGTATTATGGATCCTTATACAGATAGAGGAAGATATCATGGTGCTGATTTAGAATACACCAACGCTAACCATACAATGAGTGGTGTTTATTTTACATTAGACCCAAGTGAATCCGCTATTGAATTTTCAGCTTATCTGTTAAATATGATGCCTAAAAATGCACAGCTTAGCATCAATAACAAAAACAAAGGTGAGAACACACCACCAGAGATTACCACACCTTACAGTTGTCAGTTTATTACTAATAATAAAATGATAACCGATAAGTGTTATGAGTTCTTAGAAGAAATGAACGGTGAAATTGGTGGAGTAACATCTAAAGCAGATAACATTGAATTTCCTTAAATAAAAATTAAGCAGGGGCTCACACCCCTGCCTTTTTATTTTTAATATACAAATCTATTGTCACTATCATAAACCACTTTTATATCTCTTCTTGCTGCACGGGCTACAGAATAAAAAACCCTCTTATTATTTATATCGTTATTTTTCATTTCAAAAAATAAAGTATCATAAGATTTATCTACCACCATCTTTGGTGGAATAACGTAAGAATAATATAACCTAACACCACCAGCCATATACTCATCATAATCTAAACCATACAAAACATTAATAAAGTTCATGTCGATCCAAAGTTCCACTTCTTTTCCTTTGAAATCAAAGACACCATAGAAACATCCATCATTATTCATTCTGGCATCCTTTACTATCAATTCTTCCCCAAGTTGTATTTCTATTTCATTTCCTTTTGAGTCTTTTGTTTTGATTGGTTGGTATGCAATCATTCTCTCGCCTTTTCTTGGTTCGGCACCGTGATAATCAAATATGTAACTTCTTATCTTTTTATTAGTATCCCCAACATAGAATTTTGAAACAACAGCAACATCATAATCAAAAATTTCTTCAAGTTCTGGTTTTTTATCTGATACAACATATGATCTGTTATTTATATTTTCCAATTCTTCCATTGTGCCGTTTCTTATTCTATTGGCAAAATAAACTAACTCCTGAGAATACTTTGGTAGTTTATTTATTTTATCTAAGTAAAGGTCACAGTTTCTAATATGTTTTATTACATCCCCGTTTGAAAAATAATCAACTAAAAAAGAATCTCCTATATCAACAACTGAAGTTTTAAAATTTCTTTTGATTTCATGTATATGTTCTACACCGGTAAAATTAGAAGACCATATGAAAGTTAAGTCAGCTGTAGTGTCGTTTTCTTTTAGCTCGTATTGCATGCCGCTTTCCTTTTTCTTCAACTCATAGAAATCTGTTATTCTCTCGTAATCCACATCATAGTGATCCAAAATTCTTTCTTGCTCCACACCTGAAGCTAAAACTTTAACACCTTTATTGGAATACAAATTCATTAAAGGTTCTATTACTGTCTCATAAACATTAACACCGTGTATTGCATCTACTGTCATAACTCTATTATTAGAATTTATTGTTTTTTCATATTTTTTTACGATATCCATAATTTTGAGCCTCCCACTGATAATATTGAAATATAATACCGCATGAAACAATTAAATTAGTACATTATTTTGTTTCCGACATTTGGAGGTACAAAAGTATTAGGAGGTTTTTAAATGTTTAATAACGAGTATTTTGAACCAACCAGCATAGAAAAATGCATATTACTCACACCTAGAGCACATATAACCTCAAAGGAATTTGAGATAAGTATACCTAGGTTAATGCCAAAGTTAGAAAAATTACCACCAATAACAAAGAACGAACCAACAAACGAAAGTTCTCACGTTTTAAATAAAACAAACATGGCTAAGAATGTATCGACAGCTAATTTTTTAAAAGCAAAAGCCATGACAGATTATAGAAGTTGGATGTTTGGTCAGATATATAAGATGACACACTCACATTGTATAACAGAAACTGAAGTTGTACCTGTTGGTGGTAGTTATGCAAAACCACCATTTAAAGAAAGGGTAGACGAAATAGAAACAACGGAGGTTTCCTCACCTAGTCCCACAATAAAATCTTCACCACCGGCTATTAGAAATGCTGTCGTTAAAGATCTTCCGGATTTTGTTTTTAAACCGTTTGAGCAAAATGGTGTAAGTAGGCCAATAAACTTCTCCTTTTCCTCAATGGATTTAAAACACGATCATCTTGTAGATTCAAGAGGGGATGGACACCCACCACAACCACATAGAAAACATGTGCACCCAATTATAAAACCTTTCCAATTTTTCAATGTTAAATATGAGGGGTTAAACGATAGGGTTATAAAATATGGTCACGAAATGATAGGTTGTTTTATTTCCGGTGATTTAAATGATTTTAGAATTATGCATATACCCGATATTATACCAATGAAAGGGGATTAATAAATGTATCTAAATAAAGAGGATTTTTCAAGTTATTCTGAATATGTTAATTTATTGGATGAAAGTATATTCAACTTTGATAACTGTAAAATAAAAAAATTAAAAAATGAACATATTTTGGATTTGTGTTCCGATATCATCCAAAAAAACAAGATGGTTTTAACATTTGATAGAGATGAAGTAAAAACTTTCGATAATAAACCAAAGATATTATCCAACACACTTTATGGTACTCCAGATCTTTGGTTTATACTCATGAAATTAAATGGGGTTTCACATCCCGATGACTTTGATTGTACGAGTGATGTGTTTATAATGAATCCAGAGAATATCCCGGAGTTATTAGCAGTGTATGATAATTTAAAACACACACTCTAGTATTTTTCTTCAATTATATATTATTATATTAGAACGGTAATAATAATATTAATTAGGAGATGATTATTGATGAATGCAGTTTATAGTTTTTTAAGAGTTTTAAATGATCCAAAAGAAATAGAAAATATTGAAGATGAAGAAGTTTTAGAAATAGCTAAGAATATCAATTTTAATATAGTGAAACATTTAAATGAGTCCAGACATTCTAAAATATTGAGGGAAAATGACGAGGAGCTAATTAAAGAGGTAATAAAAAAAGCAAACAGTAAGGATAATATTGAGATGCTTTTGGATTCATTAAAGATACAGTGTTTAATGGGTAAGGAATTATATATGCTCATAAAAAATATAATGGACTCAATAGATAATAAAGAAAGTGTAGTAAAATTCTTAATCCAAATATTACATGAGGTCGATGAATCACATTTACGTGATTTTCTATCCTTAATAAAAGATAAGAATGAGAATACGCTTTTAAAAGAGCTCATTAAGATGGCTGAATTGATTTTGGATACCAAAACCATTAAGAATAAATTTTCTCGCAATCTTAACACTATAATAGAGGAATGTAAGGTACATGATTGAGAAATTGGGAGGTGAAGAAATGGTAAATGTAAAAGATTATATGTATTTTAAAAATTTATACGATGTTACAAACGATCCTAAAGTTTTTAGAGAAATAGGAGACGGGTTATATGAACTTATTGAAAAGACACCATTTTTCTTTGAGGTGTTTCGTCATGAGGATCTAATACATGAATATATAGAAGAGATAATAGATGTTTTAAATTTTAAAAATAAAAAATCATGGATGGATTGTGACGAAGACTGCGGTAAGTGCCATATATATTGTGAGAAGGCTATTGATATTATGTATCTGCCTTTTTATAGAGGATACCCAAAAGACAAAAAACTTTTGGATGAATTAATAGAAAGTTTTAATGATAATATGTTAATTGAGCAGTGCCCCAATCTAGCCATCTATTATTTAAATGAGGTTCCGGGTGAATTTGTTGAACTCTTAAATGAAAAGATGGTTTTAAATACACTTGTAGAAACCGTTGCAATATGGGTTGGTCAAGTTATAGAATGGTTGGGTTCACCAGTTGATTACCTTATGATGTATAAAAATATGCAGGGTATAACAGCTGAAAGTGACGACAAATTCAATGAAGAAAGATTCGTGGTTGATAAGGATACGCCTATTGATTACGAGAAATACAGAGTTGTACCTATACTTTGTGATGAATTCTATCAAACATATAAGGAACATATGTTGGAACTTATGTTTGAGTGGCTTTTAGATTATAAGTCAAGGGACTACATTATTTCTTATATAAATGATAATTTTGAAAAATTTGTGCGTTCCTTAACAGACATGTTACCATATTATGTGGATTCTAAAACAGACAATAAAATTTTAGCAAAGGATATAACAGAGAAATTGAGAGGAGGATATTGATGCTGACATTGAGGGATGTGGAGAAGATAAGAGATTTAGTGGAAAGATACCAGTTAAGTGGTAACCCTTTCCATAAAGCTGTGATTTATTTTGAGTACGGTATAGAGGGAGCTTTATATTTAAAAGAGTATTCAGTTGCAGCTACACTGATTAAAAAGAATCCTGGTTTAATAAATAAAGAATCAGCTAGGAAATTAAAATTCAGAGAAGAAATATTTAAGATGTTGGTTAATGATTTTAGAGCATCTAAAGAAAAGATAACAAAATCCACCTCTGATACAGAAGGACTGGAAATGATTATAGATATCTGTAAGGAGATAGAACCAACACATAACACAAAGAAATTAGATATGTCTTTTGTGTTTGATATTTATAGATTATATGCTGAATGTCCATTCTTTGAGGATTATGATTTTCTTACGGATGTTGCTTTCAAAGGCTTTATGGACACAACAGAATTCGTGGATAATTTATTTTATAAGTCCACGTTACACACTGCTGTGTTTGAATTATCTCAGACAATGATTAACATGGCACCATACATGGGAGTCTATCTAGATTTACTTGTGGCTTTGATGCATATTTTCGTGAGACTTTACTATGGTGATGATATAATTGATAGAGGAGAAAGAAAAGTTTTAATGGAAGAGATAAAAGATTCCATTTGTGAATGCACCACAACAGTGGATACAGATACCATATTAAAAACTATCGTTTATATTAAGTCGATGGAGAGAACATCTAAATTCTATATTGATAAATTTGAATACGAACTGCCTTCAGATAGAGACGAAGAGTCTGCTCAGATGGAGATAATTGATAGTCTTTATGATTATTTAGAAAAGAGAATAGATAATGAATATGAGGATATCAAATATGATGATATTGAAATTATCGATGTGGTTCAAGAACTCACACATGAGAATGGTTTAAGAAGAGTGGCAGTATATAAATATATCAAAGACAACATACTCGATTTTAATGTGGAAGGTTTTTATGATGTTCAAAAAGAAGTATATCTTTTAGATTTGATTGATAACGACACAAATTCTAATGTCAGCGAGGATATGGACATTGAGAAGAACAACGAAGATTTAAAATAAATTTCCTTAGCCTATAACAAAAAAATAGATAAGGAAATATAATTATATATTATTAAGTTGAACCAAACAACTATTATTAAAAGGAGATGGACAAATGAAAAAAGATATGGACAATTTTGAAAATGACAACAATGTTAATGGTAAAAAAGAAAAGGACAATAATCAAAGTAGGGGGAATAAAAAAATGAGCAACGAGAGACCAAAGAAAACAAGTTTGAAAGATAGTTTCACTGACAGAGATTTCAGCCCACAACACAGTGGTGTCAATTTAGGTTCAGTTAAAGAATATGATGAACCTGAATTACTAGTTACAAACTTAAGCTATCAAGCAATCTCAGATTTCCTGCTTGAGAACATACAGGAAATTAAACCTGAAAAGGTTAATTGGGAGAGATTTGATATTGAAAGTCTAGCTAGTCAAATCCAAGTTGACAGTGAGGCAGCTATCGATACCATCTGTAAAATCAGTGGTGCAAATTACCGTGATGGAAGATTCACAGATTTCTTCGATGCTATTCCTATTTTAGTATTTAAGAAATTGGATGTTGTTGAGAAGTTATCTGTAGATGAAGATTTAGGAGCACTGTCTAGAGAAGAATATGAAATTGATTTCTCTAAGATTAAGCAGAAGAATCGTAGATTTTTCCCAAGCCACGGTATGGTTGCTAGTGTGGATAAAGTCAACGAATTGGTGTCAGTTAATGTTAACATCATTTCGGTGATCGTTTCTGCATTAGGTTATGATCCTGCTAGATTCGGTAGACCTAGTGAAAGAAACAAGTTATTCTTATATACAAAGCAGCAACCACAATCTAGAAACTTTAAAATTGCTATTGCAAATAATAAGTTTCTAGATGATAGATTATTTGATTTACTACAAAGAATTTAAGTATATCAAATAGTTTAATTTATTATAATAAATTAAATAATTCTGGGGATTTAGTTCCCCAGATTATTTTTTTAACCAAAAGATGAAAGGGGTGTTGAATAATGGATGTATACAGAAAAAATTTCTTTAAAAATTTAGGTATTTCAGAAGACAAATATAACTTCATTGCAAAACACATAAGCAATTATGATGATGAAATATCTAGAGAGTATATAAAATCTAAAAGACTCAGCCCTAAGACAGTAAATAAAATAGATGTTGAAAAGATAATATATAGATTAGGGTTTGAAGAATTTCTAAAAGATTTCAAAATGTATTTGTGGTCTGTTGAAATACCTTCATTAAGGAAGCTGGATGATGTAGTTTTAAAAGAGAGGGTGAAGTCAACTTTATTTTATTACTTGGAGACTGAAGTTAGACTTGTCGTTTCTATTTTACACAACAGAGGCATGGACGATATAATCCAACTTGAAAAAGAAAACAATATGCAACACACAAAAACATGGTATGATTTATATCATGATGACCTTGGGTTTTTAAATCAAGATAATAAAATGGATTTCCTCTATAAAATAAAGAATAAGGATGTAAGAGAAGAGGTTGATTTATTTTATAGATTCTTCCAAAGAGAAGAGGTTTTGTTTTTGTTCCATAAATTCAATAGGTATTCTCCAGCAGAAATGAATGCCTTATATTTAGACAATAGCAATTTAAATGATATACTAGAAATCTATTATCATTTTATAGAAACTTTAATGGATAGGGGATCCGGTGTTCATATGAAAGAAGTTGAAGAAATTGTGAAAGAAGATTATCTAAAAGAAAATAAAGTAAAATATATTTTGAGTGGTGGTCACAATGGATATTGATTTATCTAGAAGAATAATGTTTGATCTTTTAAAATTTAAAGATAATGAAAACATCCATATGGATGAATACAATACAGTAATAATTAATCTAAATAGTGTCTTCTCTACAACATTTTATGAGAGTATGATTAATGAATTTCTGGTAGATGAAGATAAGATGTCAGAATATGTGTCTTCAGTTAGTGAGATGTTTAAATTGGTTTTAACATCACTTAGAACCAAAAGGGTAATACTTATATATTCAAATGAGGTTTCTAACTTTGTTAAAATATACCCTAAATGGAGACACAACAGATACGATAATAAAAAGAAGAATGAATTTGCAAAGATGATTTTCGAACATTTTGTGGATATATTCAACCAATTGAAAAAAGCAAGTCCACTTATAGAAATCATTAATACCAAACAGTTTGACCCGGCTGTTTTCACACACGCTTTCATATTACTAAGAGATTACAAAAAAGAAATACTTTTGATTTCAAGAGATAGGTTGGATTTCTTAAACTTAATAAATGAAAACGTGACAATGTTTGATGGGCAAGAATCATATACAAAAGAAAACTTCTGTGAAAATACAGTTAAGAAATTACCTAATATAGATATAGAGTTCTTAAAATATTATTATACTATCCGGGGTATAAAAAAATATGATTATCCAGGTGTGAGGGGTAAAGGAAGAAAGAGGACTATTAAATATATTGAAAGTAATCTTGATAGAATAGTGGATGGTGAAGATGAAAAGATACACCCATATATAAAGATATTCGATTTTGATTTATTTATTGAAAACTTAGATGAAGAAGAATACCAGACACTTTTAGATATTGTAAATAAGTCTAAATTCTAATAGGTTGGTTAAATTTAAAGAGGGGTGTACCCTCTTTTTTTGTGAATTAAGCAGTATTCAACAACTATATTAGATATCGATTACTTTTATTTAAGGAGGAAAAATAGATGATTGTAGAACAGCAAATAGGTGAGATTCTCGGTACCATTTTATCTTCTAAGGTTTCTCTATCTATCAAAAAAACATTATTTAATACCATATCAAAAAACACTAGCATCACACGTTCTGCTCAGGGTAGTTCTATTGTGTTTCCTGTTATCGCCACAGATGACATCACAAAAGATGTTACTATGGAATTAGCGAAATCAGCAGAAGTTAAAATTGCATATGATATTAAAAGAATTTTAGAAAGAGATATTGCATCTGGACCAGATAAGGTAAACTATCAATCCGTAGTAGAAATGCTTCCTTTTGATAACTCTGGTGCTGTTGATTTGGCAACACTTAATGGTTTAAAAAATAGTGAATTAGATGCTAAGATCACATTAGAGAGAGAGGCTATTGATTACGTAGCTTCCAGAATTAAAGACGTCAATGTTGAAGTTTATTCAGAAGCTAAATCTTATCTTATTAAAGAAAGAGGTTCTGAACCAACCAATATTGAAATAGAAGTTAAATATGTTACTGGTGGTAATAAAAACGAAATCAAATCAATAAGATATAATATGGCTATTCAAGCTGTACCTAGATATGTGCCAGCGACTACATTAAGAATGAAGTTGTCAACATATGATACAAAGAGATTTTTTAAAAGATTCGTTTCTTTAACAAATCCAGAAAAACATTTCGTTAAAGACTTTTTAATTGACTACGATGTTATGAAAGAAATGGCTAAAGAAAGAACTAAGAAAAATAGTGTGTTTAAAGAAATAGAACAAGCTAGACTCAAAAAGGATATGGGTTTACAAAAATACCCATTCTCAGTATTTTTAGTAACTAAAGATTTTGTGGATAAGTTGGAGTCTTCCGAAAAAATGGATATGTATAATGAAAGTCAGATGATTATGAAAAAATTGATGGCAATGGGTATTTATATTTATGATACAGATACTGACTTAGTAGAAATTAAATATGATGGAGATAAAGTTTTTACAAAATACCCATTTGATGAGGTTGCCAAAGATACCAGTAGGTATGAAAAGGAATTGAAACAGTTAGTTAGACTAAATAAATAATAAAGGAGGTTAACATATATGGCTATCACTAATGAAGATGCTTATACATTGTATGCAAGTGAGTTGTCTGAAAAAAGTTATAGAAACTATTATTCAACATTAGTAAAAGAATCCCCTAGTGACTTTGGTAAAAAAGGTAACGCTTCGGATTCTGTTGTTGGTAAGGTTTCAGTAAAACTTATTTCGGCAATCACCAAAAAGATGAAGAAGATAAAGGTACATGAAATTATGGAATCTAAAGGTGATATTAAAAAGATAAACTACTATAAAGATTTTACACGTTTAAATAAACTTTTAGAATCATATCAAAAGGGTATGAAGAATAAATCCAAATATGCGAATATTTATTTAGACACTTTCGATTTCATGATGAAACATAGAAGAGATTTCAGGAAATCTTTTAAGAATAACGAGGAAAATGTTATGTCCTTATTTTATGCAGGACTTATTCTTTATATGATAGAAATGGCGACAGTGTTATCATCTGCTCTTTTAGAGTGGGCTAAAGAAGGTGAAGATTTAGATAAAACGATTGGTAATAAAAAGGAATTCAAAACTCCTTTCATTAAAACTGAAGATATATTGAGTGATGATGGTTTAAAGAAATTCTTTAAGATTGATTTCTCTAAAGAATTGATCGGTGAATCTGATATTTTCAATGGTGAATTTATCACTATGTATTCAGAGGCTTCTTTAAATGATACACTTAGAATTTTCTCTATGGGACTTGCATATTTGTTATATAAGATAACAGCTTTTTTAAGATACATAGTATATCTTTTCTTCTATGCTAAATTTTCTCTAGAAAAGAAAATTGAAAAGATTAATGATACATTAGATTTATACAGTGAAAAAGATAGTGAGAAAAGAAAAAGAGCAATGGATGAAGCCTCTAAAGAAGATAGACAATATAAGGTTTCAACTATTGAAGCAGTAAGTGATACTGAAAAACAGATTAAAAAAGACAAAGTTGAAGTTGAAGATGAAGACGGTTTTAGTCTTTAAAATATACGGTAGGGGTAAAACCCTACCTTATTTATTTTTATTATTCTATAACAGTTATATATTATAAGGGTAGAAGGAGATGATTATAAATGGAAAAGAGAGCTAAGTTTATTAAAGAGTATATCGAAAAGGTTGAAAATTTTAGAAACGCGGTAGAAGATTTAGATGGAATCAGAAATGAAATAAGAGAAGAGGACAGAGAACTTTATGATACTATCGAACAAATCGACAGGGTAGTTAGATTATCTAATGATGATTTGGATTTCAGTTTTGATGAAGTGTTTGAGCACACTATTAAAAAGTGTAGTCTAGTAAAGATGTTAGGTAATGAAAATTTTAATGAAAAGGCAATATGGGATTTAGGTAATACACTTTTAGATGAATCAAGAAGGAGTGGTGAATAAATGTATACTGTCAGTTTAAGGTTCGATGGTAAAGATAATGATGAAAAAGAAATTGTTGTTCACTCGAGAGTTAAACCTGAATTGAAATGGGCATTAAAAGTAAACCACAAAAATGTCATTTATATTCTTAGAATTGACGATGTAGTGTTGGATACAACAGCTAATACCGATTACATTATATGTAAGTGTAATGTTTTAAAAAAGATATATGACGGTGGTGAGAAAAATGAATAGAGATATTAATGTTCGAGATATAGACAATATGAGTGATCTTTCTTTTTACAAAGCTATCGGTACATGGGGTGGGAGTTTCTTAGTCTATTATATCAATAATGCTGAACCAAATGAAGAATATGTAAGAAGACTTTCTATGATCAATTTAGTAAGTGAAGATATAATACTATCCCACAAGGAATTAGAAGTATTTCATCACCGCTCTAAAGATATATTGCCTGATGGTTTTTCTATTTTAGATGCACTGAGTGTTTTTAAAAATATGGATAAGATAAAGGTGATTGATTCCATAGGGGATGTTAGTTTCTTAAATAATTTCAATTTCCCTATTAAGGTTGATTTAATAGTAAAAGAAGACATACCAAAATACTTAGAGTATCTATTCACAGAAAAAAAAAATGAATTGCTGGAAGATTTGTTTTTAGAAACCATAGTAAAAGAAATATCTAATAATGAAAAAATATATCAATTTGCGTTTGAAATTTTTGAGTTTTACGATTACAATATGAATAGTTTTAATTTACAGGAGAATCCAGGATATTTTGATTTAGAAAATAAATATAAAAATAAAGGTTTAAAGATAACAAAAAAAGAAGCAGAAGAAATAGATTTCGATGGTGTTGTTGTGTTAGAAGAATTATCTAAACCGTACATGAAAGATATAGTGGGTTGGTATATACATGTTTTAGAAGAAGTGGAAGATTTAAAAATAATAAATAAATATAAATTTCTAGGTGGAGATATGGATGGTTTAACTAATAAATTATATAGAGCTATAGTTGATAATCTCATATATTTCCATGAAGAAGGAAATATTAGTTTTTACGATGGCTATACAGATGAGTCTCTATCCATCCATATCGGTGTTTCACCTATATTCTATTATGAGAAAGATGAAGGTTTCGAAAATAAAAGTGACTTGATTGATGCAATAATGGGTTATGTATCATAAGCTGGGTTTACACTCAGCTTTTTTTTATTTTTCAGTAACAATCTTTTGAAGGATTGTACAAATTCCTTTTGATTATATATTATATAGACGAAACAAATAAAATATTGAAAGGAAAACAATTTATTTATCATAATAAGGAGATGATATGGAGATGGGTAGAAAAGGACTTAGTTTTTCATTTTTGAATTTAGAAAAATTAGTTAAAAAAGACATTAAGAATGAAACTGGTTTCATGTTAGATACCAGTATAAACTACCTTTATTTGTACAAAGAGGAAATGTTAATGAGTGATTCTATTTATTCTAGAAAATTTGGAATAAGTGAATCAGATCCTAAAAGTATACTGGCTTATCTTTACACATGTAAATGTGAGAATTTATTAGGTCAGAATAATAAAGGGAGAGTTTGTCCTGAGTGTGGTTATAAAGTAAAAAAACAAGAGTTCCCAATAACGATAAGAGCTTGGGGTAAAATAGCACCACATAAAATAATGACTTATGCAGGTTTACTACACTTTAGAACTGTACTTGGGAGAAAGAACTTTAAGAAATTTTTGAATGGGAAGTTAAAAACAGAGGACGGAAGTAAAATAAAGGTTACAGAATTATATGAGAAATTTGATATAGTTTTAAAGAAGGTAGGTAAATCATCTAAATCAGACACCACTAAATTTCTTTTAAAACACAAAGAAGATTTCTTCACATCGTATATACCTGTGATAAGTAAGAAAACAAGGTATCTACACAGGAGCGAGAATATCGTTCCCCATTATACAATTCATGATATGAATAGTATATACACATCAATATCTGGTGACATACAAACTCTAAGGGATTACTGTGATAGAGAAAATACCCCAAAGATTACAGAAAATACTGTTAGAGCTATACAGAGAAAATACTGGGATTTAAACGACAACTTAATAACAGAAATAGTCGGTGGGGGTAAAGAAAAGATATTACGTAACGAGATATTCGCAACAAGATTACCCTTTACTTCACGTTGTGTGATTGTGCCACATGTCACCAAACATATTGATGCGATAACTGTACCTTATGATGTCTTTAGAGGTATATTTAGAAGAGAGATATTTGATGTTCTAGTCAATAATGGGATGCCAGTAGATAGAGCTTATAGGTTTATTGATATTAATATCGATCTAAGAGAAGACGATAAGAAAGTTCTTGATGAGATACTGGAAAAAGATATCGAGAACAATTATGTTCTCGTCAATAGACAACCGACATTAAAATTTGAATCCACCAAATCATTGAGGATATCAAGTCTCGAAGATGAAAATGTATTAAGGATACCTTCTGTTCTGCTTGAAGGATACAATGGCGACCATTTGAAAAAAGTGGCATAGCAATCGAATAAAAGAAGATGCTATGAAAAACTCTGTTAATTGCTGGGAAGCCCAAACACTAATGGTGTGGGTAATCAGCAGCGAAGTTGTTTTGTGTGTGTGGAAAAGGGGTGATTTCTATGACACATGAATTATTTAACGATAATTTTACTAAAAATACTATATTTTATAAAGAGAACGAAAAAGAGTTTTATATGAGACGTATATCGGATATTCTTTTCGATATAAAAGACATCTATTATATATGTGATGGTGGGTTCGTTTATAGTGAATATACAGGTGGTTTCTTATCAACACATGATGACCACAAACGTGGCTATTTGAAAGTTGACCTGTATGATAAAACCGGTAATAAAAAATCTTTTGGTGTGCATCGTTTATTGATGTTAGTATTCAATTATATAGACAATCACGACAACATGGTGGTGAACCATAAAGATCTAGATAAGAAAAATAATTATCTATATAATTTAGAATGGGTGACAAATAGAGAAAATTGGAGACATTCAATTAAAAACGGTGTTCGTGACGAATACGGTGATTATATAAAAGATTTAGGTTTAATTCACAAAATATGCGAAGAAAGAGAAAAAGGAGAAAGACCCAAACATATAGCAGATAAATTCGATGTTTCATATGAAGCTGTAAAAAAAATATGTAATAAAACCAACTATACTGACATTACAAAACAGTATACCTTTGGTAAAATGCATAAGTTTCGTTCTCTGAATCTGGATCAGATAAAAAGTATCATCGATGATCTCATAAATGATAAATTGAGTATAAAAGATATCGCTAAAAGACATAATACCAATAGACATAGGGTGTATGATGTTAGGGATATCTATTTAAAAAATAACACAAAACAAAACGTTCAACGACTATCGAAAAGGGATTCGGTTGAATGATATGGCCGATGAGAACTTAGTAGAGTAGGGAAAGAGAAATTGAGTACCCAAAAGCAGAGCAGCTGAGATGCTGATGATATAGTCTAGTCCCTAGTAAGATAAATTTGGTGAAAACCAGGGTGTAAACGGATGGTGATGCACTTACTATGACACACCAAGATAGAGATTTATATATGGACATCCATGTGTATATGCAACCTAAAGTACACATAGTAGATTATAAAAGGAAAGTTAATGAGGGGTTAAGTCTAATAAAATCTCAGTCATTAATATTTAAATCTAGTTTAGAAGAGTAGGTGTGGTTATGTATATATACGATCATAAAGATCTATTGGGGTGTATGAACCCCAACGATATCCTACCAAAAACAAGGGTTAGGTTATTGATGGAAAATGATTTTTTGTATTATTTGTACGCTCCTTGTAGTGGAGAGAGTGTTAAAATCTTTTATTATAGAAAAATGGAAAAGATAAAAGACGAGAATGATGCAAGGAAATTAATAGATCATCTTATGAATATGCGTAAGGATAACCTTCATAAAATTTTGGGAGATGAAATCTTCTTAAACGATTTGATTGAAGGGTTAACATTCGATCTTAATGTGGGTATAGAAAAATATAACTTAATAGATTATATTGCATATGAAAAATATAGATATCATAATGGGAGATGATTTCAATGTATAATTCTGGTGGAGTTTTAACAGATAAAGAATATAGAAATTTGTATGGGATGTATGGTTTTGATTTTATAGCAGACTATATAAATAAATGTCAAAATGAAAAGGAAGTTGGAAGAAGAATAAATTCTTTAAAAAGGAATTTTGAAAAATTAAAAGAATGTAACAGGTATCTTTCTTTTCAAAAGATGCTTTTAGTTGAAAATGGTGACGTGAAATCTCATTATAAAAAAAGTTGTTCGAGAATCCATAATGAATTGGTGGGTTTATTTGATAAACTTGATAAAGAAAAAATAATAAAGATTATAGGTGATGAGAAATTTGTAGATATATTTTTACATGCTATTATTATAGATATGCGTTCTTTTAAGGGTGACTCGCTTCCAGAGTATTTTGGGATGTTGAATGATGAATCATCTAAAAAAATAATATATGAATTTATCTATTCGAATTTTATTGGGAATAAGAAAATCAAATCAACATTGTACGGTCTTTATAAGAGATTATTTGAGAATAAATATAAACCCGAACTTAATAGCGAAAGAATTGGTGGGGGCATGTTACCTCTTGGAAATGATGATTTTGGTAAAATACTAAAGAATTTAGATGAAGGTAATTTCAAAAACTTCATAGATGAAATAATACCAACTATAAAATATTATGAGTTGATAGATGATAAAGATAAACTTATCGAAAAACTAATAATAAAGATGTTAAAAAATTTTATACATGTTCAAGGGGTTGATAAAGAAAAATATAATCTTTTAACCTCACCACTATTTATGATAGAAACAAATGACAAAAACATAGACATCATATATCAAAATTTATATGAGGAACTGATGGAAAGTAAATATTATAAACGAGTTTAGGATGTGATGTGAATGTACCAAAAAATAAAGATCACTGAATATGATATAAGGAAAGCTAACATCAATGTCTTATTTTCAGGTGGCTTGATATCAGAAGAAAAATATTTAGAACTAAAAAATTCGGATAAAAAAACAAGGGTAGTGAAAGTTGGTATGATGTTTAGAGATGATAAAGAATTATATAATGCCTTCACAAAAAGATTGAAAAGGTTTGTGAAAACATTTATTGAAGATAATGGTTTAGAAGATAACATTTATGAAGTTGTAAAAGATGCTGTTTGGGTTTATGGCCGTTATCCCACAAAAAGAAAATATAATGATTATATTGAATTTGTAAAAAAGAGAATTGCAACATCTGTTCTCCCTTTAGGGGTACAGAGTGTGGTTTTCTATTATAACTCATTAGAAGGAGATTTCTTCCAGAGGGGTTTGGGGGATGTTACTTTGGATGAATATCCTTTTTTAAATAAAGTTAAAATGTTTATGGCATTAAAAGAAAGTAACCAATATAAAACTCTCTATGAAAGACTACACAAATATGAATTGAAATATTTGAGAGGAGAGTTGAACAAAAAACACAGGAAAAGTATATTAAAAAAGAAAAATCAAGAGGGTGTGGTACAAGAAGATGATAATTATAGAATAATAAAAATAATGGTTAATAAACTGTTATAAAAGGAGTGTGTGTACAATGGGAAATTTTCCAGACACATTAAGAAGAAGAGATGATATAGGAGGATTAGATGTTATCAATATTGATAATATATCTAATTTGGAATTTTCTAAATTGATTGGAGAGTATGGTTATATATTTTTATTGAAATATATTAATGAAGCTAAAACCAATAAAGAATATTGTGAAAGGATAAAAAACCTCAAAATTTCTTTCCCTTACGATCGGTTATATGGGTCAGACAATGATAAAGATAAAATAGTGAGAACTTTCTTTGAATCGATTTTCTTTTATAAACATCTGGATAAAAAGAAATTAATAGATGCTATGGGTAATGAAGATTTTGTATATAGATTTGCAAACCTCATAGCTTTAGATATAATATACTCTACAGACGAAAACGGAATCTTAGTTAATCTACCAGGGTATATCGAATATATTAAAAACTCTGATCTTTTATTAAGTTGTGTTGAAAATATTGTGATTAATGATTCAGTTTTTATTGAACGTATAATGGATAAAGCCAAAAACATTTGGGGTTATCTTTTTAAAGAAAGTCATTTAGAAAGTAATGATAAAGCTTTATTTGATAAATCAACAGGAGAGTTAATAAACCACCCCAATTATGATGAGCACGGTATAGGTATTTATGATGAAGATACACTTTATCTATCACCATTAACAGATATCGATATGGCTAATATTGCAAAAATGCTTAAAGATTTCAGGGATATATTGTACCAACACCCTCTGTATCCCTTCATAAGACACATTGCAGAAACGAACGATTATTTCAATGATGAATATTCTTTAGATGTATTCTTTATGGATTCAACCCTACATGGGTTAATATATTTTTATGACCCTGAAGGTGAGATGTCTAATTTGAGAAGTCAAGGTTGGTTATTGGATTATATTTTCTATTATGAAAAAGATGATAGGTTCACAAATTATGATGACCTATTCTATTATATAATAGAAATGGTTGATATGCCATAAACTATAAAGCAGGGGTAAAACCCTGCTTTTTTAAGTGTCAAACTTCAATTAAACAAAACAAACTAATAAAGGGGATGTTAAATATGTTAAAGAAATTGATTATATTTTTACTTACTATTTTCGGTGTCAATACTAAGTCGGAGGAAATGAGTCTGGATATGGAGTTTAATAATTTAAGCGAAGAAGAATTTAATAAAAAGATTCAAATGAAAGGGTTTGGTTGGTTATGTGAATATATAGATAAATCCGACATGGATGATAATTATATAGAAAGAGTTAAAAACATTAGGAGATATTTTGAAATCACAACAGCTAGTGAAGACCCATTAATATATATGGAGAATTTCAAGAAATTGAACTATGTTAAACTGATAAATGTGCTTGGTAAGGATGGTTTTTATAAAACATTTAAAAAAGAAATTGTAATGGATATACACTATCAAATAACCGAGTATAGCATACCAGCTTATTTTCCAATAATAAGAACAGACAACATATTAAAAGACATGTCAGATTATTTGTATAGATATTATCTTAAAACAAAGGAAAAGGAATGTCTTACAACTAAAGAATTCATTAATTCAATGAACGGAGAACACTTATTAAGAAAAGAAAAAAATACACTAGCAATGAATCCGATGGCTGTATCATAGAGAGGGTGGATAAACAAATGGACGAAAGACATATAGATAGCATGCTCAAATTTTATAAAAAACACAATCCAAGAAAAGAAGCTGAAGATGATGATGTAGAAAGGTTTTACACTTATAAAATAAACACTTTAAAGAGTTACTTTATAAGATTCAATTTCTTTTCTGGTTACACCGAATATATTGATGTTGATGCTATAAAGTTAGCCGCATTATCTTTAGACTACTTCCTTTTTGGTGAAGAAATGATTGGAAAAAGACTAAAGAATTTGGCTGATTCTATAGAGAGTAATAGAAGAAAAGAGAGATTAAATAATTTCGATAAATTTTTGATGGCTTTGGGTCTTAAAAAGCTAAAGAATAAGAAGTCGTTATTTGATAACTATGACTATGGTTCCTTTATCAAAGGGGTGTATGAAAGAATGTAATAAAAAGCGAGGGTTTAACCCTCGCTTTTTTTATTCGAATTCTCTGTATATTCTACTACCCTGTATACCTTTATTTTTTTGATATTTACCATTATCATATGTTTTCAATACGGGACCCATCAACGGTTCGTAATAGATTTGACATATCTCTATATTAGGATACAAAAAAACTGGTTCTGTACAACTGAGCTCAAGTGTCCAATACCCCTCAAAGCCATTATCCCCAAATCCTGCGGTTGCATGTATATCAATACCCAATCTACCGATAGAACTTCTTCCTTCCAATCCTGGTACCAAATTATGCGTTTTAGTGTACTCTCTTGTCCTACCTAAATATAATTTATTGGGTTCCATTAAAAACCCATTTTTTTTGTCTATCTTAAAGGTTTTTGTTTTCATTTCCTTTCTCATATCAAGTGGTTCTCCATTAATGGAATTTTCATAAACAGTCAATTCATTATGTAACCTAAGATTATAACTGTTTGGGTTTAATCTCTCTAAATCAAAATCCTCTATATAAATATCACCTTCATCAATCCTATCTAAAATTCCACCATCCGATAATTTCATTAGCCCCCTCCTCTAATATTAAATTAAGCCGTTAACATACATTGGGCAATTTTCTTTATCATTCGGCGATACCCTAGCATCACCAATATAATTGCATTCATTTTTTTCCCCATTGTATACACATTCTTGAACATTACATTTTATGTCGTCATTAATTTTGTTTTTCATTTTGTCCATCTCCTTTTTATTGAGTCTTTTAATTTTATCTTTCATAAGTAACATTCTCATTTCTAATTCTATATCCATATTTATCACCATTTCATTGTTATCAAAACAAAAAAATGTGTGGGGTTTTACCCCCACATCTTATAAGGAATTAATATGGAGAAAACAAGGCAAGGGATTAAGAGAAATACAAAATGATCTCATCTAAGACACTTGGGATAGTTTCAATAAGTTCACAGTGTATTTTTTTCTTAATCTTCCTCTAGTATATTGTTATAGTAAAAATATTTTTATTTTATGGTAACAAGTTTATAGAAAATAATGGGAGGTAATATAATGAATGTAAATATAGTTGGTAATGGAAAAGTTCATCTTTTATCTGGTGGTGGTAAATGTTTTACCGATGTTGTGGCTAGGTTTGTGGGTTCAGAAAGAAATGTTGAAGAAATAGTAGGGAGCGATTATAATAAAGAAATTATAAAAAACATTTTAGAATCTGGACATTTAGCCTGCACTGAATTTGATCATTTTATATTTGGTGTTGAAGGTTATGCAAGAGTAACAGAAGCCCAGTTAATAAGAAAACGGTTGGCTTCATACATGATAAAATCTGGAAGAGTTGAAAAGAATGGGAAAAGAAAATTTGATGTTGTTGTTCCTGAAGACATTCTTTATCATAATACCGAATATAACTTAAAACCAGAAGATATTTTTGTAGACGGTATACCCTTAGATGAAATTTTATATGATGCTGGTTATGATAATGTAGGGAGAGAGGATATTACATTTGATTTTGATGGGTATGACCTATTATCTATGATGGAGAAGTGGTATGATGAAGGTGTTGAGTTGGGTCTTCCTGAAGAGAATTTAAGATATTTGAAACCACAAGCTACAGAATTTAAAGGTGTATTCAGTATGAATGCACATGGTCTTTTAGATTGGTTTAAAATCAGATGTTGTATGACAGCTCAAGATGGTGTTAGAGATATGGCTAATAAAACAAAAGATATCTGTAAGGATGTATTCCCAGATTTATTTAAGGATGCCGGTGCAAGTTGTGTTTCTTTAGGGTATTGTCCAGAAAACAGCAGACAACATGGAGCATGTAGTATCATAACCCATGAAGAAGTAAAAGAAATGATAAAGGAATCTAAAAGGTGCAATACAAAATGGGTGAAGTAGTTAATTTAAACCAATTTAGAAAAGACTATAATAAAGATAGGTATGCAGTTTTTGCTTTTAGTTGGGGTGCAGCAACCAAAGATATGAAAAAAGATAAATGGTTAACTATTGTTTTTGATGCTGAGACAGCTTTAGATGTAAGTGAACGAGATGTGGTAATTGACGATGGCGGAATAAGATTCATAAAAAATAAGAGGAGAAATTAAAGGGGGATGAACCATGTTTAAATTAAAATTTGAATCATCAAAAGAGAATGAGGTTTATACTAGACATGAGTTTTCTTGGGGGTATGGTATCTACAATGAAAAGGAAAAGAAATGGTGGGAAGTTTCTTTTGGTGATGAACCAGTATATGTGGGTCACTTAAATGTGTCAGTCGATGAAAAAGGTTTACTAATTCGCAACTAATAAAAACCCAGGGGTAAAACCCTGGGTTTTTTTATTAAACAAATTTTCTCAGTAACTTAATCTTTTTATTAGCTAATTCTTCATCTGGAGATGTGTAACTTTTACCTGACTTCTTATATCTACGCCAAAGCTCAATCAATTCTTGTGCATTATTTCTTTCATCCTTTTCTAGCTCCTCAATTCTTTGTAAAATCTTATCTCTTTCTATTTCTCTTGAAGATTTAATAAATACACCATTAACCATTACTATCATCCCCTAATTATTTTTTTTTTATTCGATGTCCATATCTTCTTTACACTGTTTTATAAGTTTTCTCATTGCACCTGTTAGGAGCCCTGAAATAAAAACAGAGTTAGTCATTCTTTTCATAGGTGAATTTGGTGATAAAACCACATCAACATTTCTACCAGTTTCAACACCTGTTGGCATCTTCTCGTCATCGTAAACTCTGGCATTAATGGCTTTTAAAGAGGTATAGTTTGTACCCTTATCACCAGTGGAGAAGATATCATAACTTTCCACATAATACTCAAATAAAACTTCATCTTTATTAAGTTTTATACCATTTATTTTATCACCAACCTTTACCTTAGCATTTTTCTTACCGAAAAGAATTTTACTTTCAGTTGAACCATGTTCTTCCAACTGTTTAGCATTAGATTGTTTGTTATTTAATAAAAAATCATCTATTTTTCTTATATGGTATTGTATACTGTTTGAATATTCGTCAAGATTAGAAGTTCTATAAACTCTCATATCAACTATTCTACCACCACGTTTTACTTTCTTTTCGTGTTGATTTAATTCTGATGACTCTACATTTAAAAACTCATCAACCTCTTCATCACCAGTCATGGATTCGAAAACCATTAACGGTTCTCCAGATCTCACCTCTTTGAATTCTGCAACAGACTCATGTATTTTAGCATCATTTTTTAAAAGAACAGCATATTTTTTAATAACCTTTGTTGCTAATCTTTTTGTAAGTGATCTAGAAACCATAGTGGAATCCTCATAAGTCTCTGGTGCTGAATGTAATGCTAGAGTAACTATTGGACCAGGAGTAAAATGAAGTGAATATCCGTCTGTTTTAAAGAAGTTTTTATTATATGCTAAAACATCGCCGGCTTTTATTTTCTTACCAACTTTAATTTTTGGCATCAACTTCATTTCGTTAGATATATACATACTTTTAGCTGAATTCTTTTCTACAGAATTTATAGGGAAACTATCTTCTGTTCCGTCAGAGTATTCCACGGTAATATAATTTCCAGATATATTAGATACCACGCCGTCTTTTTTAGATTTTCTAACAAACTCATTTGACATATGTGCTAAAGCTTCATCTGCACCAGTGGAGACCATTAGGGGGTCTGCATCTTCAACACCCATAAGGTGGTTTGTCTGACTTAAATTCATAGCAGTTCTTGGGGCCGATATACCCTCTCTTTCGAGATACTTTGACACTTAATAAATAAGTGGGACTAGACTATATTATATACCAAAAAACGATTATATATTATATATACAGAAAGGAGGAAAACAAATTGCATTTATATGAAAAAGAATTTGTATCCTTAAGTCAAGAAATATTTCCTATCGAATTAAAAGATGATTTTAAAAAAAACTTATATGTTGTTAAAGTTAATTCTAATATTTATTTTATGAGAAAAATAAATAACGTGATAAACAAAATTAAAGATTATTACTACATTAGTTTAAACGGGTATGTCTATAGTGAGTTTTATGGTGGTTTGCTAAAACCATTGATTAATAGTTACGGTTATATTTATTATTCGTTATCCTTTAAAGATACTTTTCCAAAGAAAAGAAATAAATATACTGCTCATAGGTTAGTTTCTTTACTCTTTAACTACAATAAAAATCACGAAAACCTAACCGTAAACCATATGAATGGAATTAAAAAAGACAACCATATAACTAATTTGGAATGGTGCACCAGTGCGGAGAATTTCCAGCATGCATTAGACACAGGTTTATACGACCCTAAAGAAATGGATAAGGGTTACGCCAGATCTCTTTCAGTCACCCAAGTAAAAAGGATATGTGAGCTTATCGAAGAAGGTGAAAGAAATCATTTCATAAGTGAAATAACCGACATTCCCGTTTATAAAATAAACGATATCCGTTTAAGAAAAACATACACACATATAAGTAAATCTTATAATTTAAAAAAAGCAACCAACGATTTCAATTCCATTTCTCTTAGAGATCAAAAAGAAATAATACGTGTTTTGAAAAATAAAGAGAATGGGTATAACGATTACTCATTTAATTCGATAGCGAAAAAATTCAATATTTCTGTACAAACATTAAGAAAATTAAGGGGTACAATTTAAATTGTATCCTTTTTTTTTTTGGTATTCCCCTGTTTCCTATTGGTTATCAATATTCAATAGTACCCTCTTGCGAGGTAGTCGTTACACTCTTTAGTAGCACGGTATTTCCAGCTACCCATTCATATTCAAATGTTTGGGTCTTAGGGTCTCTTAGTCAGTTCCTTCGCTCTTGGTCAATACCCGTGATTGTCACACAGGTGATCTTATTCAACTGATACCGTTAGCATTAGAATACATCTAACACACCCTTGATTAAGGTTAAGGGGATACGCACTCATATATTACTATATGGTGGGACCTAAAATTGATCATCTTTTGAGGTGGTCATAGGAGTTAAAACTTCCGATATAGATAGGAGTGTTTTAGAATCAAGATCATCCACATCCTCCATATCTACGTTTTCAAAAAACCCTCTAGCAGATAATATCTTTGGGTCTACACCAAAATGCTTTACAACACCAATGGAACCTGAGTAAGCAGAAGCCATAGAGAATTTACCATAGAAACTAGGATCATACAATCTCTTATCTGCTGTGTATGCTCTATCTAAGTTCAACCCAGATAGACCTTTCATTGAAGCAGATGAATATTTATCTATCTCTCTAGCTGGATTAACAGTAGAGTATTCCTCAAGGTTTGGTAATTCATATAACTTTTTAATTACAGCATTTTTATCAATTGAGAAAGTAGATTTAGTATTACCTCTTTTTTTAGCAACAGAGAATTTTTCATATTCATCAGCTAAAACATTAGCCATTGTCGCAGTTATTAATTCCTGATATCTAACCCTTGAATTTCTTATATCGATGTCCTTTTCATTTACAGCTGTGGATAATAGATAATTAGCATAAATTAAAAGATCGGTGAATTCAGTGGGTAAGGAAAAATGAACCAATATATTTTTGGTTATTGCATCTATCATCGTATTATTGTAGTTATCAATATATACTGGGAAATTATGACTACCCATTTCATCTTCTAATATATTTGCCATAACATCTTTATCTTCTAAGTCTGCTAGTTCGTATCCAGAAAGATCCATTCTCTGCAAGTAACTCATAATAGATATATTAGCCATTGAATCATATTTATAAATTAAATATGTGTCTTCAAATTCAATTAGACCTTCTTTAAATTTATCTATCTTTGGTTTCTTTTCTTTAGTTTCTAACCTATAATCAATATCCATTTTTTCCATTAAAGAATCTAAGCCCATAAGATAAGTTAATATAAGAACTAAGGGTGCATCTTTACCCAGTATCTTTACAGAAGTATAAACGATAGTTTTTGGCACTGTGTTTTTTTCTTCAATATACTTATGGAGTTTTGGGATATATTCCTCTGAAACTTTTATCAGAAATTCTGATAAAACCATACCCTTATAATCACCATCGGTGGTTATGGTTTCTGTCTCTTTATTTAGGATTATCTCGTTACCTTCTATCTCACCTAGAACAATTTCATTTTCATTATCGTTTTCATACAACTGTTTTGATTTTTCATAATCGAATATAAGGTTAACGCTATTTGTGTTTACTTCTGATAAATATCTTGATATACCATTATATTCTCTAGTGGTTTCCCCTGTATTGAAGTTGGTTTCAAAAGCTGATTCAAAATTAATTATATCAGACTTATTTTCATCTTCAAACTTTTTAAAACCTCTGACAAATTTAGAATAAATAGGAGATAGGTATTTTCCACCTTTATATGTCATCCGTAATTTATTTCTATTTGAGGTTATAATAACGTACTCTTCATTTTTTGTTATGGGGTTACTCATGATCTGTCCTATGATATTTTTTTTAGAACCACCAAGATACACAAATTTATCATAAACCAATTTTGGTAATGTTATTTTCACATTGTGCCTATTACCCTCTAAATCTTTGAATTTCATTTTGATATCTTCAGTATAGTTTAACTCATCTGATGAGTCTTCTGTTTCTATTTTTTGAATGTATAAGGGGACATCTGTATTAGAGAAAGATTGTGCTATTTCTGTAATATCAAATTTCTTTAATTTTTCATCATATGTTTTATTGAAGTTAACAAAAGAGTTCTCATTGTATTTATCTATGGCTGTTATATCATATGAATCTTTTGGTACATCTATATCCTTTATTTCTTCTAGAAGTTCAGAATACGACATATCATCTATTTCCACATTCATAACATCCTCGATATATTTTCTTTCTTTCTCACCCATTTCAGATACTCTCTCTAGGGCTTTAGTCCTTACTTCCTTCAATATTTTAGATATCTCTTTTGCTTTTTCCGGTTCATCAGTCATATTAATTACTTTATCTAAAACTTCTTCCTCTATTAGCGGTACATCTTTTTTCTCTTCTTTATCTTCTTTTTCTATTTCTCCTTCGGGGTCTATCTCTTCATCAGGAGAATCTTCATCTTCTAATGTATCTACAACAGCGTCAGTTACTTCGTGTTTTATCCTGTCGTTATCGTTTTCTTTAGTTTCTTCGTCATCATCGTCTGAAGTTTTAAGTCTTCTAAAACGCAACAGTATATCTTTTAAAAGATCACTCACATCAGAGTTACTCTCTTTAAGATATTCATCCAACCTCTCATCAAATGATAATTTAAATAATCCCTTTTCTGAAGTAAAGACAATGGTTGTGTCTTTGAATACATCTTTTAAGTATTTTAAATCAGGATTATATTTTAAAACATAAAGAAAAAGGTATAGTAAATTGGGGGTTGTATAATCTGATTTTTTGATATCCCCAACATTCACAATATCAGTATCAGATATATCGAATAAAATGTATTTGTCATCGTATTCTTCTGCTGAATTTATTATATCCTTTATGATTGTCTTATAATATTCATCTACAAATTTGTAATTTTTTATATCTTTAGAAAAAATCATTTCATTTATTAACGATACATCATAAAAAAGATTTCTTTTAGAGTATTGAGATAAATTCCTATACATATATTTTATCTCGGGACAATTATCTTTAACATAATCGTATACTTTTTTCAAATCATTTTTCATATACACTCTCTGTGAAAGAATTTTTTCTTTATAAATTCTATCAACATAAATAGCTTTAACTCTTCTTAAGTGTAAATGATATGGTGAATTCTGTTGGGAATCATTTATGTACTTTAATGTATCATCAAAATTAGTGAACATAGGTATTATAAATCTACCTTTTGTATATGGTTTCTTTCTACTTAGAGCATAGATTCTTCTGCCTATTTTCATCGTTGATAAGTCTTCCAAAAATATCATATAAACACCTCTCTTTAATTCATTGTGGTCTAATTGGATTGTTCTCGACGTTTTATATCGTAGAGAAAGAAAGGTGGGTTTTAAACCCACCGTGTGTTATTTTAATATAAGGTAAGTTATTCCAACACCTATACCAAAGTATAAGTATTTATTTATTTTGGATTGAATTCTCAATCTTGTATTTTCTCTTTCTAATGATTCGTTTATCTCATCTAAATTTACGATAGTCTCATCCTGTGTTTCGGTTATGTCTTCTAATTTCATGGTGTACTGATCATTAGCTATACGTTCTTCTTTTAATGATTCCTTTAACAATCGGTTTTCTTCCATTAAAGCACCAACCAATTCCATATAGTAATCTTTAATGGTGGTTAAATCGGCATTTTGTTTTTCCAGTGTATTTATGGTTCCTTTAAGTTCGTTAACTCTTTTATCATGTATCTCACGTTCTTCTTCTAGCATAGATTTTAATTCTTCATTATTTGTTTCTAATACACCGATTTCATTTCTTAATTTCACAATTTCCTCGGCTATCTTTTTCTCTTCCTCTTCGTTTAGTTCACCATGTGCAAAAACAACAGGACTAATTTGTATCGTCATTAAGAATACTATCAAAAGTATCGCTAACTTCTTCATCTGTGAGTTCAACATCCTCTTCCCTCACTTTCTTTAATTCCTCTTCCTGTTCCTTTATTTTTTTGTCATTTTTTTCTCTTATTTCTTCAACTCTCTCAGCTGTTTCTTCAGCTAATTCTTTTTCTTTATCTATAATTTTTCCCCGTTCTTTAACCTGTTTTCTTAATCGATCTATCTTATCTTGGTCCTCTTTTATTATGCCCGTTTTTTTAGCTGCCTCTTTTAATTCTTTTTGGTTTTCTTTTATAATAGTTTCTTTTTCTTCCTTTTTCTTTTTAGCTTCTTTTTTTAGTTCTTTAGTCTTTTCTTTCTTTTCCTCTACTTTCTTTTTTCTTTTCTCTCTCATTTTTTTACCATCACTATTTAATGACACACTAATTATGATGGACAAAACAATGGTTAACCCATAAAGAATATATTCTTTGTATTCAGAGAGTTTAGCAAGAAATAATTTAAATTTAGTTTTCATTTTTTCTCACCTCCTATTTTTTCTTATTTTTTAAATATTCGTGTGCTTCTTCTTTGAAATATTTAGCACCCGTACCTACAACTATCAAAGAAGAAATCCATTTAAGAGAATTGAAAAATGAAGTATCTTCTATAAGTCCCTCTTTCAGGAAAAGAAATAAAAAAAATACTATTGCAGTTAAAATAACATCATTTCTTATATCATCTTTTCCTAGTGTGGAAATTATAACTCTTTTGAGTATACTAACCCAGCTTGTGTTTTCATTATAGTTTTCTATAGGGTTTTCTTCAACCTTCTTTTTTTCTTCATCCATTATGTTCACCCTTTCCTTTTATACACTATAGTGTTTGTTTCCTTTGACCCCCAAATGAAACAATTATAATAGTTTTATAAAGGAGTGATGAATTTGAAAATAAAAAAAGATATCTTCGAGAGTGATTATGAATATAAGTCAACAGCACTCATAGATTTAGCCTACATATACGGTGAAATAGTTTCTATATTTAAATATTCAGTATTAGATGATTTGGATGACATTTTAAACTTCAAATATGACAATATAAATACCCGAATAGCAATTAAAGAGAATTTAATCAAAACACCAAAAAGTTTATTGACTAATCCTAAACCTATATTGAATTTAAATGTTAGTATAGATACATCTTACGAGGGTGGTGTATTATCACCTCTTTTATACAATACAGATTTAAGCCACATAATGGATGTGAGAACATTTACAGATCCATTTATACTAACACACAACAGAGGAGACAATGCCAAAAATATAGCTGTATCTTTTTCTTTTAAAAGAATTAAGTTGACGGTTGAGGCCAATGTAATAGATGACTATAGATCTAAGTTGATAAATGTGTATCACTATTGGAGAGCTAAAAGATACCCCGGAAGGTTATATAGGAAGACAGTGGTTATACCTTTCCCAATACCCAAAGATGTTTATTTAGAGTATTGTGATGCACACGATATAAATCCAGATAATATAGAAGAAGCTTACCACCATATCAAAAGACAATCCTTTTTCCCTGTTGAACTTAAAAAGAATCTCGGTAACGGAAACCAAGAGATATTTTTAAAATATGAAACATTTTTAGATTATACTGGTATGGGTTCCAATCTAACAGATGGAATGAGAAAGGGTTCCATCACAACAGATTTCATGTTAACAAGACCTTTTGAAATAGAAATAAATGTTCCTTCTATGTGTTTTCTAAAATTGGATAGACCTAGAATGTTTGTGACCAATGATGCTGAAGCACCAGATGACGCTTTAGAAATTGGTGTTAGAGATTGGGTTAGATACGACTGGAAAGTTTATGAGGATGAGGATTATAAACAGGTAATCAATGCAGACTGGAAATTCGATAGAGCAGAGGAAACTATAGATTGCAAAAATCTATTATATGACAATTTCGATAACTTCTATGGATTTTTGACAAATAGAAAAGGTAAAAAGATTATTAAACCAGAAGAATATGATGTACCTTATGATATTGGTTTCAATGTAAATGAAAACACAGTAAGACTTTTGGTTGGTCAAGAGAGTGATGATTATGAAATAAATTATAAAAACAATACAATCACCTTTTTATCTACAGGTAATCTCTTAGTGGACGGTGATAATGAATATACAGTTAGATTCGAATATGCGATGAATGTTGAAAATTATATAAAGATCAAATATTTTAAAGATGAGGAAGAAAATATGGATAGGTCCTTTATTATAGATTCACAAAATTTATTGATAGAAGAAAAGAGTGCAGATTTCGGTGCAAACTATAATATAGGTATGTATGTTAAATTAGGTTTCTATAACGAATGGTTAGAGAATGTCAAATATAACGAAAAGTAATTTAAAACCCCAGGGCATTGCGCCCTGGGTAAAATAAATATTTAAAAGGAGTTGATACTTAGGTTATATTTTTTATTTAATTAGGAGATGATATAACCTAAATATCGGTGGCAAGTACAGAACAGTTTTTCTGACTTGCAATTATCGTGAAAAAGCTTTACTTATTAAAGGAGAGTATTCATATTATGCAAAAAACATTTATATTAAAAAGATTGCAAGAATATACTAGGCAATACAAAGTCTCATTTGTATTTACAGGAGCTGAATCATTTTATATTTATTAACTGAATAAAGGAAGCTATTATTTATATTAAAGGGTGCTCAGAGGCAGAAAAGATAAAACAAGAATTATTTGTCATAATATATTGTAAGAAAGTTATATTTTTGTATTGGTTGTACGCCCAGTATACAACCAAGAAATCGTTAGAATGTTATCATAAACTTAAGTCACCCTTAGCAGCTTAAGTTTAGATAAAGACCGTTTACCTTGTATTACTGTTGTATATCCTGCAATCCTATATTTATTGTTAGACAATTTACCCTCTAACTTGAAATAAGTGTATGGTTTTACATCTAATGGTAAATTACCTAAATAAACATCCATGAGTTCGGTATCAAACTTAGTTTTTTTGTGGTGTTTAAATCTATTACTTTTCATTTCTAAAACATTTATCTCATCGTATGGTCTTGGTCCAACAGGACCTGTAAGTTCAGGATCTATATTAGAGACTATTGATTCTACATTGCCAAAACGTTCCAATATAAGTTCGTTTTTAATATCGTTTTCCTCAAGAACATAATAAGTCCAATCATCTCTCATATCTAAAGAGTTTTGCTTTGGTCCTTCATCTGCTGCTATAGTTTTTATCTTGATAGTTTTTTCATATTCATCTGTGCTTTTTAATTTTATACCATGATCGTTTTTCTTATTTAGGATATAAACAACACCGTCATCAATAAAGATATTGTAACTGGTATCATAAATACCCATTTCGTTATCCAAATATCTAACGAATTGGTAAAACCCCATTGGTGCTATCAAATCCTGTTTATAACTTGTCGTATTATCGGGTGGAGATATAATGAGTTTCATATCACCATTAGTTGCTGTATTAAAACCATAACCTAAAGCGTCAAGTACAGTGAAATTCTTCATAACCGTATTGATATAGTCGTATTTAAAGGCATTAATATCTTTTTTCTTATAAAGTGCTATTCTCATTACCTGGTTTTCCTGTTGTGCCTGTGATATTCCCCTTTCTGTTGGTTCACCATCTGAGAATGGGCTGTAACTTAAATAGGGTGTGTCAATCACACCAAGGTATTCTCCAGATGAATGTAATCTAAAAGGGGAGTCTTCTTCAAGATCTGTTGCCTTATAGAACGTATTTAGGTTCACCTTCACCACTGGATCTGATATATCTACATCTCTTAAAATCTCATAAAAAATTTTAGGAGGCATATTCATCGTTAAAACCATGAAGGGAAATCTATAATCGAGAAAATTCTTTTTAACAACCAAACTCTCAAAATACATATATGGGATCTCAACATCTTGAATTTTGATCTCTGTGGCAAACAAAAAATCAACTGATGGTTTTTTCAAATGACTTCACCTCCCAAAAATTATTTTTAAAAATGCTTCAAGAATATTGTTATCAGAAAAAAATGTGAAGAATAAAAAATAATATTTTTATGTGGGGAACAACTATAGACAAAAATCGAAAAGTGACGGGGTAAAAACAGACAACAAAGAAGAACTTATAATTTTTAAAATAAATTTAAAAATTATGTTAATAATTTATATAGTACCCCC
>Ga0182239_1000010_pt1 | contig 85092 bp, 74 predicted proteins | sample hydfrate6_PW_210_FD_132456 | JGI IMG/M metagenome (GOLD analysis project Ga0182239, IMG submission 132456) | Subsurface microbial communities from deep shales in Texas, USA - hydraulic fracturing test 6_PW_210 | ecosystem: Environmental > Aquatic > Deep subsurface > Shale gas/oil reservoir >... | reverse complement strand
TTGGTGTGAAACTTTGCACACAGTCGGCCATGATGCCGGCCCGGGGGTGGTTTGCGAGTCGCATTGAGCGCGCAAGCGGTCAGCAGGGAGCAAACCGCCACCGGGTCGGCATCATGCGAAAATCATAGAATCAGGCACTAACAGCCACTTTTTTGAAGTTAAAACTTAACACTGCCTGTAAAAAAGACTTTTTACAGGCTCATCAAACAGTGATTGTTTAAAAGCCGGGTACACATTTTTTCAGCATTCTGGCCAGGGGCGAGCCCTGTTTTTCCGAGTCAGTACAGGTCTGGACGTGCTGGCTCAGATAATCCTCGGTGAGGGTAAACGGGGTGACCGCATCGGGATTTTTTTCAATGGCCCGTACAAAACTTCTGACCACCTCCGGATCAAACGTGGTGCCGGCCTGTTCCAGCAGCAGGGCCATGGCCTTTTTCACACCCACCGTCTGTGTGCCGGGCCGCTGGGAGGTCATGGCGTCAAAGCTGTCGGTTACCGCAATAATTCTTGCCCCTATGGGGATGGCTTCCCCGATCAAACCCTCGGGGTAGCCGGTGCCGTTGTAGCGTTCATGGTGGCTGCGGATCAGGTCTGCCACATTGGCCAGCGAGGATAAGGGGGCGATGATGTGAGCGCCGATGACCGGGTGTTTTTTTATGGTTTCCATGTCTCCGGGCATCAGGTTGCCCAGGTTGGCCAGGATGGTGTCATCCATGGCGATTTTGCCGATGTCATGGAGCAGCCCGGCATGATAGATGGTATCGGCCTCTTTTTCTCCCAGGCCCATTTCCATGGCGGTCATATGGGCATAGTTGGCCACGTTTAACGAATGACCGTGGGTGCACATGTCCTTGGCCTCCAGGGCCAGAACCAGTCCCTCAATGGTTTCCCGAAACGCCTTTAGCATTTTCTCATCATAGCGAAAGGCCTTGTGCAGGGCAATGGCGCCCTGTCTGCCAGAGGCGCGGACAAACTCGATTTCACTTTCCAAAAGCGGCCTGGGCCGGCTGAAATAGACCGCCAGAATACCCCTGTAGGGCTCTGCAATGGGAAAGGGAATCCCCAGGATAGAGGTGACCATCTGCTTGCCCAGGGTGGTTGTGCTCGGGATTCTGGGATCGCCTCTCACATCCTCGAAGTAGATATCTTTTTCATCGTGAAACTCAAATACTTCCTCCAGCATTTCATAGCTCACCCGGGACAGATTCTCCATCTGGAATCCGGATGTAGCCTTCATGTGAATGGCACAGGAGTTGGTGTCCACGATCCAGTAAATGCACCCCCGGGCCTCCATGATTTCCTGGATGTTTTCCACAATGGTTTTCAGGATATCATCGGCCTGCTCCCCCTGGTGAATGGCGGCGCTGATCTTGCGAAAGGTTTCCAGGTACCGGGTTTGCTGGATGGCATTTTTGACAGTGGCCGCGCCCTGGATGCACACGGCCCTTTGGAGCCGGGGATTGGTTTCTTCCCTGCTTAAGGCGCGGTCAAAGCAGAGCCACAGGATCATGGTCATGTCCTGGGCTACGGAAAAGGGCAGACCCATGACAGAACAGATATTTTCTCCGGCGGCTGCCAACAGACCGGAAACCCGAATGTCTGCGGCGGCGTTTTCGATAAAGACGGGCTCGTGCCGGCGCAGTTCAGGGATGTCTGCAGTTTCAGGCATTTCGATGATTTTTTCGGTGCTTTTCTCAAGGCCCGCGGCAGCAAGGACCCGGGTTTCGGTTTTCAAAGGATCCAGCCGGCATATCAGGCAGGCCTTTGCGTCAAAAATATCGGCCACCGCGCTGACCAGATTTTTCAGGCTTTCCTGGAAATCGATGCTGTGGCCCAGGGGAGGATCCGCATTTGTGGTGTGCTGCAGCAGCCGGTTGTATTCAAAGGATTCAGACATTTTTTATAACCATAAGTAAAGAAAACAGGTCACAAATATGATGGTAACGGCCATGGCCGTGGACATCCGGACCATGGAAAGCCCGGAGGCGCTCTTGGTGCCAAACAGGATCACGGCCAGTGCGTAGACGGATGCCAGAAACAGCAATAAAAGCACAGCTGTGCCGTTGATACCGGACTGCACGGCGGCCAGCACCGGCGCCAGGGGCCACAGGCCGATAAACGAGATGCCCAGGTTGAAATAAACCGGAAAAAACGATGTGTTTCCCCCGATGCCCCGGGAAAATACCCACAAAAACATGGCTGCCCCCGCATGCATGAAAAAGGCCACAACCACGCCCACCAGAATGATGGTCACCCTGGAGGCCGGTGGCAGGGGTTCAGCCGCCGGGCTGCCGGCCATCATGGAGCTGCTGAAATACAGGGAAAAAAGAGCGTGGAGAATTCCGAAAACCAATATGTTGACCACGCAGTAGCACACTGTTCGGTTTTCCGCCATAATGGCCGGATATACGCTTTCATCAAGCCTGAGCACGGCCTGCATGGCCGACGGGTAGTTCATCCTGACTCCTGGTAAGTATTTTTTGGGATTCGGGGTTTTTCATCTGTAATCACCAAACAATAAAAAAATAACTTTTTGATTTTACTTAACACTTAACACTGCCTGTAAAAAAACTTTTTACAGGCTCTTTAAAGTTATAATAACCACAAAAACAGGCAGAAGAAAGGCATTTTTACCCTTCTCCTGCCTGTTTTCAGTTAAGGTTTCAATTGCTGTTGCCGCCTACCAGGGCTGGATGCCCCAGTAGAATACAATTGCGCTTAGAATCACCAGTACAACGGGCATGGCAACGCCGTTGTATCTGGCCTCCTCATAGTCAATGCCCCAGCCGTGGATCCGGTCGATCATTTTTTTGTCTTCAAGGCTCGGTGCTGCCATCTGCATCTTGTTAAAGAGAAAAGACAGGATGATAAACGAGGCAAACGACAGGGGCACGGTGACCATGGCCCCGGACATGCCCAGTGCGGCCACCAGGCCCTTTCCCACAACAATGTTTGAAAGCACGTGCGGGGAGATGATGATATAGGTGATGCCGCAGATTACCGAGGAAACGATCATGGCGATCTTGTTGGCCTGTTTCCACCAGACCCCCAGCAGAATGCTCGGGCTCACTGCAGTGGCCAGAAGCCCGAATGCCCAGAGAATGCTGGTGACCAGAAACGGCGGCGGGCTGAAGGCCAGCAGGATGGTGATGATGCCGGCAATACCCAGGGCCAGATAGCCCCAGCGCATTTTCTTGCTGCCCGGCATTTTCGGGGCCAGAATGCCCAGCAGGTCGCCGCCGATCAGTCCGGCAATGGCCATGAGGTTGCCGTTGATCGTGGACATGCCCGCGGCCACCGCACCGCCCACCACGAACGCGGCAACAATGGCCGGGTTGTAGAACACGTTTAGGATCAAAATGGTCTGGTCCGGTTTAGCAATTTCATGACCGGTTATGGCCGTGAAATAGTTGCCGGCAAAACCGGCCGTGTAGGCCCCGGAAAACAGCAGTCCCAGAAACAGGATAAACCACACAACAGACCAGCGGGCGCTTTTGATGCTCGAGGAGGTAAACACGCGCATGGCCAGATGGGGCAGGGCAATGGGGCCCATGGTAAATGCCGGAATCAGTGCGAAATACCACCGGTAGTCGTATTTCATGTCAAAAAATTCCGGTATCTGCTTGAGCATCCCGGGCACCATATCACCGTAGGCCAGGGGCGGAAACCACCAGCCCGAAGACCCCATGGCCTTCATGATCGCGCTCATGGGAACCACCATGGCAATGATCATGACAACCATCTGGAATGCCGCGTTATAAGAGGCCCCGTACATGCCGCCCATTGTGATAAACCCGATGGTGGCAATGCCCACGATGACCAGGGCGTATTTGTAGGGCAGGCCGAAGAGCACTTCAAAGGCCATGCCCAGACCGATCATCTGGCCCAGGGCGTACATGACCATGCTCAGACACATCCAGATAATGATGACAATGGCCGCCTCATTTCCGTAGCGCACCTTGATAAACGAGGCCGGCGTAAAGGCCTTCATCCGCCGCAGACACGTGCCGTAAAGCAGGGTCAGCAAAGGAATGGACAGGGCCCACTGGATCCACAAATACACAAACGGCGCCTGGAGTTTGTAGATCAGGGCGATCACACCCATAAACGTGGCCAGGCTCGCCCAGGTGGCACCCATGGCCAAACCGTTGGCAACAGGGCCGATGGAGAATCCGGCCGCATAGAGGTCTTCTTCACTGGTGGTCTTTTTGGCTGCCCACCAGCCCACATAGTAGAAGATGGCAAACAGGATGACCACAACAGCAATGCCCATCCACATGCTCGGCAATACAAATTCGGTTGCTTCCATGTATATTCCCCTCCTGATTTAGACGGTGTCTCCGGAATTTTTGTCCTCAAGCGAGCTGGTATATTCATCCATCTCATCGTCGAACTTGTTGAGCACCACGGCCATGATAATGGCCAGGATGAGCAGGCCGAACCATCCCACCAGGATGGGAACAATGTAATGTACCGGAAATCCCCATAGGGAGCCTCCCTGCAGGGACGGAAACAGTTTGAAAAATTGCGCAAAGTGCCCTAAGGGCAACAAAAGGACCACGAACAGCACAGTGTTGCGCAGTTCTTTTTTGTACAGCTGTTCCTTCATACTTCCCCTCCTTTTTGTGGTTTAGTCTTTTTTCTTGGAGCTCAGCTCGGGAAACTCATGGTAATAATATTCGTTTTTGGCCTTTTCCTCTCCCTTGTTCTTTTTGATGATTTCGCCTTCCCGCAGCTCAATGCGCCGGATCTTACCGCTGATGGTCTTGGGCACTTCCGTGACAAATTCTATGATCCTGGGGATTTTGAACTTGGCCAGGATGTTGATGGTGTGCTGGAACAATTCCAGAGCCAGGTCCCGGGAGGGTTCATAGCCCGGCGAGAGGATCACAAAGGCTTTGACCAGCTGGTAGCGGTTGGGATCGGGGCTGCCCACCACTGCGGCCTCGGCCACGGCCGGATGCTCGATTAAGGCGCTTTCCACCTCAAAGGGGCCCACCCGGAAGTCCGAGGATTTGATCACGTCATCGGCCCGGCCCACAAACCACCAGTAGCCGTCTTCGTCAAAATAGGCCCGGTCGCCGGTGTAGTAGAAGTTGTTGACAAAAACCTCTTTCATTTTTTCCGGGTTGCCGATGTATTCGGTAAACAGGCCGATGGCCCGCCAACGGTCCAGGCGCACGACGATGTGGCCGACTTCCTCGGGTTTGGTGATCTCGTTGCCCTCGTCATCGGCAAGGGTGATATCGTGCATGAATGAGGGTTCTCCAAAAGAGCCCAGGCGCATTTTGCCTTCCATCCAGGGCGAGTTGCCGATCATGGCCGTGGATTCGGTCTGGCCGTAGAAATCCCGGATTTCCGTGCCCGTGTGTTTTTTCCACTGCTGGATAACTTCCGGATTCAGCGGTTCGCCTGCGCTCACCGAAGATCTCAGGCGGGAGAAGTCAAACTGGCCCAGGTCGAGACCCACAAAGGCCCGCCATGCCGTGGGCGGGGCGCAGAAGGTGGCGACCTTGAACTTGGAGACATAATCGAGATAAGTCTTGGGATCCAGGGCGGTGAAATGAAAGCCCGCCACGATGGCGCCCACGTTCAACGGGGCGAAAAAGCTGCTCCAGGCCCATTTGGCCCAGCCCGGGGCTGACAGGTTGTGATGTACCTCGCCCGGACGGATGCCGATGAACACGGCTGAGGACAGATGCCCGATGGGATAGGACGTGGCGCTTTGCCCCACCTGCTTGGCCAGCCCGGTGGTGCCCGAGGTGAAAAAGCAGATCAGTACGTCGTCTTTTTTGATTTTGGCCCCTTCGGCGGAGCCCGATTCGTTGGCCAGTTCACTGTAGCTGATCCAGCCGTCTTTTTTGCCCAAAACGATTTTGACCTTGGGCTGGGCACCGGTTTCTGCAAGGGCCTCGTCAATGGCCGCGGCCGCGGTTTCCTCTGCCACAATGCTGTCCGGGGCATAGTTTTCAAACCGGAACTGCAGTTCCCGCACGGTCATGGAAGTGGCCGTGGGCACATTGATCAATCCGCCCTTGAGGCAGGCCAGGGTGGCAAACCAGGTTTCCGGCACAATGGGGATCATCATGTACATGTTCTGGCCCTGCTCAATGCCGTGCTTGCGGAGGAAATTCAGGCACCGGTTGCCTTCTTCGGCCAGCTGCTTGTAAGTATAGGTGCGCTGTTCTCCGTTGGTCATGTCCGCCCATTGCAGGGCCGGCTGATCACCGCGTTCTTTTACGTGCAGCCCTTCCAGGATTTCCTCTGCCCAGTTGAAATGGCTCGGCAGCTCCATGTGGTTGAGCTTTTCGAATAGCGCCTTTGCTTTTTCCCGGCGCTTGGTCATGTCATCTGTGGTGTTGACTGCCATGACTTCCTTGTAAATGTTCTCCAGTGCCATTCGGGGTCTCCTCCTGTGTTGTTCTGATTTTGTTTCGGGTGAACGGCTTGAAATCGTGCAAGACGTTGCTTTGTATTAAAAATTCTTGTTGCTGCTGCAAACAGTGTTTAAAAAAAGTCAAAAAAAGCTGATCCTGCACGAGTCCGTATACAAACGACAAAATTACATGAAGCGCTGATTGAAAATCAGCGAAGCTTCCATTCGGGCTTGCGTTTGTTTAAAAACGCGTCCACGCCCTCGTGGGCATCTTCTGTGCTGCAGAGCATGGCAAAATGATTGTTGGCCATTTCATAGGCCCTTGAATACTCAAGGTTTTCCATCTGATAAAAGGATCTTTTACCCAGTTGCACGGCAAGGGGGCTTTTGCCGGCAATTTTGCGGGCCAGGGAAAGGGTTTCTTCTTCCAGTTGATCTTTGGGCACCACCTTGTTGACAAGACCGATGCGCCAGGCTTCCTCGCCTGTGATCATCTCTCCGGTGATCACCAGTTCCAGGGCTTTTTTGCGCCCCAGGTTCCGGGACAGGGCAACGGCCGGACCCATGCAGAAAAGCCCGACGTTTACGGCCGTGGCGCCGAACCGGGCGCCTTCTGCGGCCACGGCCAGGTCGGCCGAAGCCACCACGCCGATGCCGTTTGCAACGGCCAGGTCCTGCACGCTTGCAATTACCGGGGTCCCCATGTCAGCGATGCGCAGGCTCATTTCTTCCATCTGTTTGACCCAGCGGTAGTAGTCCAGGTTCTGCTTGCCGGAAAGTTCGTTTACGTCAATGCCGGCACAAAAGGCCTTGCCCTGGCCGGCCACCACTATGACCCGCACTTCTGTATCGTTTTCAAAGGCTTCCAGGGCCTGGCTAAACTCCCGGGCCAAAGTGGAATTGAAGGTGTTTAAATGATCGGGGCGGTTGAACGTGATAAACCCGATGTTTTCGCTGACTTCGGTTTTAATGGTTTCATAGGCCATAATCGAAAACCTCCGTTAAAAAGGGTTTGGTGATACAAACCGGTGTCGGATTGGGTTGCCTGTTACCGATAGTCGTAAATGCCTTTTCCGGTTTTTCTGCCCAGCCACCCGGCGCTCACATAGGATTTCAAAAGCGGGCAGGGACGATACTTGGGATCACCGTAGCCGTCCTGAAGCACTTCAAGAATGGCCAGAACCGTATCCAGCCCGATTAAGTCGGCCAGGGCCAGGGGGCCCATGGGATGGTTCATTCCCAGTTTCATGATGGTATCAATGCCTTCTGCCGTGGCCACGCCCTCGTAGAGTTCCCACAGGGCTTCATTGAGCATGACCATCAGCACCCGGTTGGAAACAAATCCGGGCACATCCCGGCATTCCACAGGGGTTTTGCCCATGGCTTTGGCGCAGTCGCGCACGGTCTGTGTGACATCCGGATCCGTTGCCAGGCCGTTGATGATTTCCACCAGCTTCATCACCGGTACAGGGTTCATGAAATGCATGCCAATGATTTTTTCCGGACGGCTGGTGTGGGCGGCAATGCCGGTGATGGGCAGCGATGACGTGTTGGAGGCCAAAATGGCGTGCTTTGGTGCCAGCCGGTCAAGCTCGGCAAAAATTTTGGCCTTGATTTCCATGGATTCCACGGCCGCCTCCACCACCAGGTCGCATTCAGCTGCCTTTTCAAGGCCCGTGACCGGATTGATGCGCTCCAAAATGGCTGATTTGTCCGCACCCGAGATTTTTTCCTTTTTCATCATCCGGTCAAGGCTGTCGGATATGACCTCTGTGCCCTTTTTGACAAGTTCTTCTGAAATATCGTTTAAATAAACCGTAAATCCCGCGGCAGCAGCTGTCTGTGCAATCCCGCCGCCCATCTGCCCGGCGCCCACCACCATGATGGTTTGAATTTTCATTTTATCTTTTTCCTTCCTTTTTTCATCAATTCCGCAGCCGGCTTGGGCCGCTTGCAATCAAATCTGTTTTACATGTTTCTGCGGTATTTCCCGCCCACTTCGTAAAGGGCTTCGGTGATCTGGCCGATGGAGCAGACCCGAACCGTGTCCATGAGCTCGGCAAAAATATTGCCGCCGGAAAGCACCGTGTCTTTCAGGCGCTGCAAAGCCTCCGGGCTGTATTCCCGGTTTTTTTCAATAAAGGTATTTAAACGCTCAAGCTGAGATTGTTTTTCCTCCTCTGTGGCCCGGGCCAGTTCCAGATCGCCCATGGCGTCTTCTTCCTCGCCTTCAGCGGGCAGAAAGGTGTTAACCCCGATGATGGGCATATCCCCGGTATGCTTGAGGTGCTCGTAATACATGGACTCATCCTGGATCTTGCTTCTCTGGTAGCCGCGCTCCATGGCCCCCTGGACCCCGCCCCGGGAGGTGATCCGGTCAAATTCGGCCAGCACGGCCTCTTCCACCAGGTCGGTCAAGGCCTCGATGATAAAGCTTCCCTGGTTCATGTTCTCGTTTTTGGTCAGGCCGTATTCCCGGTTTAAAATCAGCTGGATGGCAAGAGAGCGGCGCACGGCCTCGGCAGACGGGGTGGTGATGGCCTCGTCATAGGCGTTGGTATGCAGGCTGTTGCAGTTGTCATAGATGGCATACAGGGCCTGGAGGGTGGTGCGGATATCATTGAACTGGATTTCCTGGCTGTGAAGCGACCGCCCCGAGGTCTGGATATGGTATTTGAGCATCTGGGAGCGCACGTCCGCCCCGTATTTTTCCTTCATGGCAACTGCCCAGATTCGCCTGGCCACCCGGCCGATCACGCTGTATTCCGGGTCCATGCCAGAGGAGAAAAAGTAGGAAAGGTTGGGGGCAAAACTGTCAATGGGCATGCCCCGGGACAGATAGTATTCCACATATGTAAAGCCGTTTGCCAGGGTAAAGGCCAGCTGGGAGATGGGGTTGGCCCCGGCCTCTGCAATATGGTAGCCGGATATGGACACGGAATAGAAATTCTGTACGTTTTTCTCGATAAAATACTGCTGGATGTCGCCCATCATCTTTAAGGCGAAATCAATGGAGAAAATACAGGTGTTCTGGCCCTGGTCTTCTTTTAGGATATCGGCCTGAACCGTTCCCCGGATGCTGGAGATCACGCTGTCGCGGATTTCCGCGGCTTCCTTGTCATCGGGCTTGCGGCCCTGCTCGGTTTCAAATTTTTCAATCTGCTGGTCAATGGCGGTATTGAAAAACATGGCCAGCATAATCGGGGCCGGGCCGTTGATGGTCATGGACACCGAGGTGCTCGGAGCGGCAAGGTCAAAGCCGCTGTAGAGAATTTTGACATCCTCGATGTTGCAGACACTCACGCCCGAGGTGCCCACCTTTCCGTAAACATCCGGACGGGGGTCCGGGTCAAAACCGTAAAGGGTCACCGAGTCAAAGGCCGTGGACAGCCGCTTGGCCGGGGAGTGCTCCGAGAGCAGCCGGAACCGGCGGTTGGTGCGCTCCGGATTGCCCTCGCCGGCAAACATCCGGGTGGGGTCCTCGTCTTTTCGTTTCAGGGGATAGACCCCGGCGGTAAAGGGAAACCGGCCGGGAACGTTTTCCCGGCGCATCCAGGTGTAGATTTCCGCCGGGTCCTTGAATTTGGGCAGGGCGATTTTGGGGATGTTTAACCGGGACAGTGATTCGGTATACAGCGGCACACGGATTTCCCGGCCCCGGACGTGGTAGACGTAATCATCGCCGGAAAAATCCTGCTCAATCTGCTGCCATTGCTGGGTAAGGCTTTTGGTCTCCGGGGTTATATGGTTTTTTGCGGCCTCGATTTCTTGTTTGAGTCGGTCGAGCAGGGCCTGGGTATCTCCGGAGAGCCCGCCCTGTTCAAGGGTTTCAGCGGTTTGTTCCAGGTGCCAGGCCCGGCGCAGGGCATCGGCCTGTTTGCGGGTTTCCTTGTGATATTTGTGCAGAGTATCGGAGATTTCAGACAGATACCGGTTGCGCTCGGGCGGAACCAGGATGGACTTGGATGAGGACTCCTTGGTATCGGGTACAGGCAGGCTTGTGGTATAGAGGATCTGTGTTTTTTCCGCCACCACCTCCAGCAGGTAGCTATACATGGCCGTGACCCCGTCGTCGTTGAACCGGGCGGCAATGGTGCCGAACACCGGCATATCGTCGGGCTTTTGCGAAAAAGCCTTGCGGTTCCGCTGTACCTGCTTTCGGATGTCGCGGACCGCATCCTCGCTTCCCTGCTTGTCAAACTTGTTGATGACCACAAGGTCTGCGTAATCGAGCATGTCGATTTTTTCCAGCTGGGTGGAGGCGCCGTAATCGCTGGTCATCACATAGACCGACACATCGGTTAAATCAAAGATGTTGGATGACCCCTGGCCGATGCCTGCGGTTTCTATGATGATCAGGTCCGTATTGGCGGCTTTTAAAATTTCCACGGCATCGGGCAGCACCATGGGCAGTTCAAAACTGGTACGGCGCACGGCCATGCTGCGCAGATACACCCTTGGGGTGTCAATGGCGTTCATCCGGATCCGGTCGCCCAGAAGCGCACCGCCGGTTTTGCGCCGGGACGGGTCGCAGCACAGCAGGCCGATGTGCAGGTCCGGGTTGTCGTAGAGCAGGCGCAGCACCAGTTCATCTGTCAGCGAGGACTTGCCGGCCCCCCCGGTTCCGGTCAGCCCGATAATGGGAATTTTCCGGTCAGGGACCTTTGCCTTGATCTGTTTGCGCAGGGCCTCGATTTGCCCGTTGTTTTCAGCCAGGGCCAGTTCAGCGGCCGAAATGGCCCTGGCGATGGCAAAGGGGTTTTCCCGGTCCACGCCGCCCGCGTCAAGGCTGCCGGGCTCCACTGTGGAAAAGTCCATCTCAGACATCATGTGGTTGATCATTCCCTGCAGGCCCATTTTGGAGCCGTCTGCCGGGGAATAGATTTTGGTGATGCCATATTCTTCCAGTTCATGGATTTCATCGGGTACGATAACGCCGCCGCCGCCGCCGAAAATTTTGATGTGCCCGGCGTTTTTTTCAGCCAGCATGTCGTGCATGTACTTGAAAAATTCCATGTGACCGCCCTGGTAGCTGGAAATGGCGATGCCCTGGACATCTTCTTCAATGGCGGCATTGACGATTTCGGCCACTGAGCGGTTATGGCCCAGGTGAATGACTTCTGCGCCGGTGTCCTGAAGGATCCGGCGCATGATGTTAATGGCCGCGTCATGGCCGTCAAAAAGGGAGGTGGCGGTGACCACCCGGATGGGATGTTTGGCCTTGTAGGTTTCGATTTCTGTGCTCATATTGTCTCCTTGGTTCTATGCGCGGTGCGGATGCAAAAAGCTGCAGGCAACGATTTTGCAGCAATCTTTTTCTGGTTTTGTTTGTTGTTTGAAAATGTCTTTATTTTCCGTTACCGTTAACTGGAAGTTTGGGCAGGCAACCCTGCCTTTGTCCATTTGCCGTTTTCATGATGCGGACGTTGCAGCGTTAAGCGAAAATCACGGTTTTAATATTGTCTGTAAATGTTCTGACCGATTTTGGATATCGGTTTTTTCCCGGATGGCAATGCTTCCGGCAACCTTTTGCCGGATTGCCCGTTTTCTTTATCTATAGGATTTTAAAGTGCCGTTTGTCAATAAAAACGATCAAAAAAATAATAAAGGGTATTTTTTTAAGTGAATCATGTTCAGCGTTCAGGGCAATAAAAAACCGGCACGCCTTGCCGCCTGCCGGTTTATTGTATGCAAAATGGTGGAGCTGAGGGGATTCGAACCCCTGGCCTCATGACTGCCAGTCATGCGCTCTCCCAGCTGAGCTACAGCCCCTTTGAAATAAGCTCTGACCATAAAAAAAATCCCTGGACTTGTCAACAGGAAATTTATGGAAATTTATGGTTTTCGAACTCCCCGTACTGTACCGCATTGTTTGGAGTCCCGGCGCTCAACCCGCCAGTCAGAACCGGGCTGGTTGTCGATGGTGTCCACGATCCGGCGCCACCCATCTGAATAGCTCGAATAACTGTCCGCGGTCCAGTACCATTTTTCTTCCATAACCGGGAAATAGGGCGGTTCCTTGTAAATGGCGGCAAGCTCCTCTGCCGTTGGCAGCCGCCAGTCCGTGTACCCGCCGGTTTCGGAATTTTCCACGTACTCGCCGGCTTCTTCGTAGGTCAGGCATTGACCCTCTCCGGCCATGGCGGAATCCAGAAGCTGCCACATCAGCCCGGTGCGTGAATCCGTGACCACGCCCCGCCTTTTTTCCGTGAACCGGTCGCTGCTTTGCGCCAGCAGGCTGCGAAAACGCTGCCGGGTGCTTTGGGCTTTGCGGTTTTTTTTCATTTCCCGGAGGCGGGAAATTTCGTTTTTCGCTTTTTCAGCCAGAGGGGAGTCCGGATAGGCATCGAGAAAATCCTTGTAAACATCAATGGCCTTGTCATAATCGGTGCCGTGCTGTCCGGCCTTTTTTTTCAGTGCCGCCAGCATCCGGGTTTGCTTGATTTTTTCCCGGTATTCCGTCAGACGGCCTTTTAATTGATCTGCATAGGAGTTGTCGTAACGGGTAAGGTAATCTGTGCAGAGATCGGCACATGCCTTCCAGTCCTGATCGGATTCGCAGCGCTCCAGGGCATTTTTGACATAAATATAATACTCCCCGCTCATATCCGATTCCATGTTCCGGACCGCTTCCCTATGGGCGCCGTTCGGGTATTTTTCCAGATACCGGTCAATGGCCTGCATTTTTTCTTTGGCGCTGCCCGAAAGCATCAGATCTTCAAGGGCCTGGAAATTCTTTTTTTCAATCTGGTTTTCCAGATCCGCGATTTTTTTTCCGGCTTTGTCAGCCAGTTTTTTCGGAGGATCGGATTGAAGATACCGATCCAGGCGGTCAATGGCCTGTTCGTATTTGTCCTGCTGTTCAAGGGTCTGAATCTTATCGACTGTTTGATCATACCGTAGCTGTGCCGCGCGCCCGGCAAGTCTGTCGAGCCGCTTGCGCACCTCATCTGTGAACCGGGTGTAATTTTCGTCTCCGGCATGGGCCTGCAGAAATTTTTCCAGAAGATCCATTTTTTCCGAAGGCCCGGATTCGTCTTCCACCCGGGTGATCAGCCGGTCAAAGTCGGCCTGCCGGGCCCGGTCCTGCTGGATATTGTAAACAACCATCCCGGCGGTGATCAGCACAGCGACCGCTGCCACGGCCGCGGCCGCGATCATGAGCATCCGGCGCCGTTTTTTGGGCGCCATTTCTATGCTCCATTTTTTCCTGCGGCAGTAATCCCGGATATACTGTTCGGCCTCGTGTTTTTCCATGCCGAACTCAATGCCTTTTTGAATCAAAATATCGTAATATTCCGGGCGGATTTTGCCGTTGATACCCGCAATGTCAATATCTGAGTCAAGCTCGGCCAGTTTTGCCCGGGCCAGGCTTACATCATAGGCATTGCGGGTTTCATCGGATTTAAACAGGGTCATGCAGTGGCCGGCCAGGGTGTTGCTGGCCGTGGCCACGGCGTCTTTCTTGCTGGCGCGGGCAACCTGCTTTTTCTTTTGGGACGCCGCATTCTGGAGGGTTTGCAGATCGGCACTTTCCGGAAGATCCAGAAAATCGTAAAGCGAGGATTTGTTTAACAGCTTCAGGTTGTCCCGGATGGTTTTTTCCAGGGACCGGTCCAGCTGCCTGGGGGGAGTGATGTCCTTGTCCCCTCCGTTTTTTTTGATCGGGCATCGAACCCGCTTGCGCACTTCATCGACTTTCACTGAATTGCGCTTGGCAATTTGCTCCACTTCCGATTCCGTGAGAAAGCCCTTGGCCATCCGGAGAGTGATCTGCTGGTCGACGCGGTTGTATTTCTGGTTTTTGCGCGCGGCAATCCGTCCCTGGATTTCGCCCTGGTTCAGGCCGTGGACCTTGGACAGCTTGTGGACCTCTTCCGGGGTGATATGCCCCTTGCCCATAAGGATATCGATGTGGCGGTCGATTTCAGGGTACTTGTCCTGCTTGTCCCTGGCCGAGATTTCCCGGGCGGCTTCGGCCTCTTTGGCCCGCAGTGCTTCGTCGGTCATCACCCGGCGGATTTCAGGAATCAGGTTGATGCATTTCTGGGCGTGCAGTCCCTTTGTTGGATGATTGCGAAGGCGGCTCCATTCGGACTGCTTTTTTGCAATGGCGTCTTCAATGACCCGTACATCAGTTTCCGGCGGATCACAGGGGAGTTCGAGTAGAAGGTAGAAATTTTCGCGTTCCATAGCCCTGTCAGATATGCCTTGGTGTTATGTTTGCCGGGAGATTGTCAGTGCCTGTGATTGTCAATGCACCACCAGGTTCTGTGATCGCTGTTTGGCCTTTTCAAATTCCTCACCGCCGATTACCGAAGCGGTGTCCACCTCCACCTGGACTTTTCTGTACTCGCCGGTTTCCAGGGCAGTGATGTGAAGACGGCCCTCGTCATTTAAGTCAAAGGTGATTTCAATGGGCAGGTCAGCCGGCAGATTCGGCGGCAGGTGCAAAACAGCCGTCTTGATTTCTGTTGCGTGTTCCAGGGGGATTTCAATGCTGCTGGTCTCGCTTTCCATGGTCCGGATGAGAACGGTTTTCTGATTCTGCACTGCGGTGTAGAATTTTTTCACCACATTGACCGGAACCGTGGTGTTGCGCAGCACCAGGTTGAACACGATTTCCTTGCCTGATGGGTTGTGGGCCACCACTCCGAAGCTTTTTGACGTGACGTTTTTAACCCGGAGCATGGCGTTTTCAACCGAGGGCAGGGCATAGCCGGTATCCTCGGCCAACTCCCGGGCGGCTTCCTGGAAATCCCGGGTGGTGATCTGGCTGGTGTCCATCATTTCGGAAAGATTCCCGGAACCGTCAAATGTCTTTTGGGTTTTTTCCGATATCCGCCGGATCAGGTCATCGTTTAACGCCAGCTTCCACCCGTAGATGGCCGCGCCCTTGGCCACGGCCTCGTCTGGATCAAAAACCTTGGGTGCTATGTCGAATTCCTTTTCGATCCTTTCAGATACCTGCGGCATCCGGGTTGCCCCGCCCACCAGGATGATTTCATCAAACCGGGTGTAGCCCTTCTGCCCGGCAGCCTCGAGCATGTCCCTGGTAAAATCCACGGTCCGCACCAGCAGATCCTCGGTGACTTCCTCGAATTTTTCCCGCTCCAGCATCAGTTTGACCCGTTTGCCGCCATGGGTGATTGAAACCGGAGTTTTGGGCCGCTGGCTGAGAATCTTCTTTGCTTTTTCCGCAGACAACTGCAGATCCTGCCAGGTGTCCGGATCATCGAGAATGTCTTCGGTAATGCCGGTTTCTTCCTGGAATTTTTCCACCAGGTAGGCCACGATCCGGTCATCCCAGTCCTTGCCCCCGAGATTGTGATCCCCGCCCGTGCAGATGACTTCCACGGATTCCTTGCGGATATCGATCATGGTGACGTCAAGGGTGCCCCCGCCAAGATCGTATACCAGGACGACGCGGTTCTGGGTGGTGTCCAGGGACCCGTAGGCGATGGCTGCGGCGGTGGGTTCGTTGATGATCTGACGGACGTTAAACCCCGCGATCTCGCCGGCCTTGCGGGTGGCTTCCCTTTCGTTGATGCCGAAATAGGCCGGACATGTAATCACCACGTCGGAAATGGTTTCTCCCAGGTGCTGCTGGGCGTCCTGGGCCAGTTTTTTGAGCACGTAGGCTGAAATCTCCTCCGGCCTGTAGCGCTCGCCGCCGTATTCAAATATAAAATTGGGCTCTCCCATTGACCGCTTGATAAAGCTGACCACTTCATTGGGATACAGCTTGGCACTTTCCTTGGCCACCTCGCCGACCACAACCGTGCTTTCATCAAAAAAAACCACCGACGGCGTCACCCGTTCGTTTTCCGCATTGGGGATGATTACGGCCTTGCCGTATTCATCCACATAGGCAATGGAGGAGTAAGTGGTTCCCAGATCAACACCGAAGATCCGTTTGATCTTTTTTTCTGTCAAAGCCTGTCCCCTTTCCCACTAAAATCGTATACGTAGACCGTGACCAGTTCCGGCCGCAGGATTTTGCCGTCCCATTCATAACCCGGTCGCATGCTTTCGGCTATGGTTTTGTCCAAGGTCGGATCGCTTGTTTCAACTTTTTTGACAACTCGCTGGCGGGTGTTGTCAAAATGTGTCACACCGCAGGTAAAGGCAGTAATGCCCTGCCAGGTAAAAAGATCTTCCAGGTCGCCGGCAATTTCTTCCAGAAACTCCAGCAACCGGCCGGCGGTTTGCTCGGTAATCGGTCCGGGTTCGTAATACGCTTTGAATTTACGAATGTCATCAATAATTTTAATGACATCGGTTACCATGGAGTGGATGTATTTTTTAACAAGGCCGTCCCGGTATTCCTGAAGTTCCTGGTGCAGTTCATCTATGACCTTGTTTTTGTGGGCATCGTATTTGAGCTTGGTTTCAAAGGCCTCGGACAATTGGGCAATCCGCCGGTTTACAGCCTCCAGGGCGGCATTTTCCGGCTCTGGCTGCCGATTGTCGTCGTTGCCGGCATCCTCTGCAGGCCACTCTGTTTCGTCGTCAAAGCGGATTTCCAGCTCAAAGTCGGTTTCCGTTTGCCCTGCGCCATGTTCCTGCTTGTCATTGCTGTTGTCATGCGTCATGGTATGGCCGCTTCAATGGATGGTGTTGCATCTGGGCCCGGATTTTTTTGTTCAGGCCGGTGGTTTCTCAGAAAAACGATTAATTACAGATTATTACTATATTTTAAAGAGGTTTGTCAAAACTTTGTCAAGAAAAATTCTCAATGGCCCGGCGAATCCAGTCCACCCATTGATCCATGCCAGCGCCGGTTTTGGCCGAGACTTCCAGAATTTCCATCTCCGGGTGCAGCTTGTGCACGCGCTTGCGCAAGGCCGCCGTGTCAAAGTCGCTCAAGGCCATCATGTCGGTTTTGTTGACCAGAAGTACGTCTGAAACAGTAAACATCAAAGGGTATTTCAGGGGCTTGTCATCGCCTTCGGGCACGCTGAGAATCATGGCGCTTTTCATGGCCCCGGTGTCAAATTCCGCCGGACAGACCAGATTGCCCACGTTTTCTATAAAGATCAGGTCGAAATCCTTGGAACCGATGCCGTCGAGTCCGGTTTTCACCATGGCGGCATCCAGGTGGCAAAAGCCGCCTGTGCGCAGCTGCACGGCAGCCGCGCCGGATTGCCGGATTTTTTCCGCATCCACCACTGAATCGATATCCGCCTCGATGACACCGATACGCAGTTCGTTTTTCAGGCGTTCTATGGTCTGCAGCAGCAGGCTCGTTTTTCCGGCCCCCGGCGAAGACATGAGATTGATGACAAAGGTTTTTTCATTCGCCAGTTTCTGCCGCAGCTGCCGGGCGGCCTCGTCATTGTCCGACAGAATGTTTTCTTTGATTTCGATGAGCTTGATTTCTTCCATTCAGATGGCCTCCATTTCCTTTATATGATACTGCCGGCCGGAAACAAGGGAAACATCGCCGGCGGTTCCGCATTGCGGGCAATCCGATAACCCCAGTTCATCTTTTTGGATTTGGAATTCATGGCCGCATTGCCGGCATTTGAGCACTATGGGCGCCCTTTGGATTTTGAGTTCCGCGCCTGCGGCCAGGGTGTCTTTGCTCAGGTAATCAAAATAATGCTGAAGCCACTCATTTTCCAGGTCGCTCAGTTCTCCGACCTCCAGGGTTATGGAAACCACACGGCTGACCTGGTTTTGTTTTGCATGTTTGACAACGATTTCCAGAATGCTTTCGGTGACGGGCAGTTCGTGCATGACAACAATCCTGTATTTGTGTTTGCGGGTAAGGTATCACATCATGGCGGCAAACGTCACATGCAAATTTTTTCGATTCAATTTTTGATGAGCCAGTAAAAAGTCTTTTTTACTGGCAGTGTTAAGTTTTAAGTGATTAAGTGTTAAGTAAAATCAATAAGTTGTCTCTTTAGTGGGTGACGGTGATATCCGTTTTGGGACTTTTTACGGCACCATCATTTTTTGTATGTTTGCAGAAGGTTTGATTCGTGTCTAATGTTAAATAAACCACATGGAATAGGAGAATAGCATATTCCAACTTGACCAATTAGATCTAATCCTATAGCGTATATAAAATAAAAACTGTGATGATCGAGTTGCCAAAACCCGTCGGGAGGACTTTCAAATGTTCTGAAAAAGGAGTTCGTCCCGGAGATGATCAATGTTCAACTTGCCGAACTTTTTTATAATAGAGATGGCGGCAACACATACAGAAAAGAGAATCAACATGGGACGACTGGGAAGATATACAGACAGCAATAGCCGGCAGCGCATCGATCTGATTTTTGAAATGCGCCGCAAGGGGTATGTATGGGCAGAGATCGGCGAAGCCTGCCAGATGGGGATTGCCAACGTACAGCAGGCATATTACCGGGAATGCCGGTTTCGGAAAACAGCTTTTGAGTATCCGTTTGTTGAATACATTGGGACCCATACCTGCAACGTTATCCGCAAATGCCTGGGCGAGCAGGCTCTGGCCGATCCCAGGAAATTAGGCGGACAGGAAAACATCAAGGCCATATTGTGCTGGCCGGGCGTGGGCACCAAGACAATACGGGATCTTTCCGAAGGCCTGCAGGAAGCGGGTTACGAAAGTTTTGACCCGGATGAGGTCTACAACCGCATTTTTCCGTCACGTACCCGCCGCCGCAGTCCTGCCGGTTGAATTTTTTTTGGCCACGGACAGGCGGGAATTTGGAAAAATCAATTGCGCGCAAGGCCCCGGTTTGCCCCACGGGCAGCTGACGGATTGCCAGGGGTTTTATTGCCCGGGAAATATCATTTTGCCGCTTAGACTGACATCATAGCCTTGCCAGCCGGCGGCCATGCGTTGAAAGCCGGGGTCATGGAAAACAGCCAGAAAATCCTGCACCGGCCGGTCAAAAAAGTGCTCCTTGCTGATCAGCATGTCATAACGTTCCCAGCGCAAAGAAATGAAATCCAGCCCGAGCATTCCTGCCACAGCCCGGATGCCCGGGCCGGCGTCGGCTCTGCCGGCAAGGATTTCAATGCCCACATCAATGTGCCGGCTGACTTCGTTTTCATATCCGGCAAGGCTTTGGGGATCAATGCCGGCCTGTTCCAGCATCCGGTCAAAAAGCAGGCGGGTGCCGGTTTCCGGTCCCCGGTTGACCACGCGGATTTCGGCCTGATGGAGGTCGGCCACGGATCGGATCTGTCCGGGGTTGCCTTTTGCCACCAAAAGGCCCTGCTCCCTGCGGCAGAAATTGACCACAGCCGGCATTTGTCCCACCTCCCGGCCTGCATGGGAAAAATTGTATTCAGATCCGTTTTCTTCCATGAGATGGCTGCCGGCCATGTGGCAGCGCTCCTGCCGCAGGGCCCTGAGTCCCCCCATGCTGCCCGTATTGCCAAACACGGCGATATGGTCCGGAAACTGCCTGTTAAACCATGAAATGGTCTGATCCAAAAGCGGGTCGTTGCTGCCCACAATGATCAGCAACCCGGTCTCGGGAAGCCGCTTAGCCGGGGAATCCGGGTAATTGATGGTGCTGGCCTCGATCCACTGGTCCACCAGGTGCCGGGGAAACAGCCATTTGCCGGTGATTTTCGACGCCGGCAACCCCTTTTCAGCCACCAGCGAATAAACCATCTTTTCATTGACACCGATATAGGCGGCCACTTGCTTTGTGGTCAGCAGGGTTACCATTTGCCGTCTCCTTTCGCAAAGCGTCCTTTGGTTGGCCGGAAAGCACAGATTATCAGAACCGGAGTCTTAAGCAAAGCCGAATATGTCCCGCACGTGCGGATTCGGGATCGGTTCCGCGGCATGCCGGCGTATTTTCCTGTCATCGGGCGGGTTTGTTTTAGTTTGTTTTAGTCTCTTGACACGTCACTTGCAGTGGGGTAAACTACCTGATCTAATTAAAAAAATAAAGACTGCCGGATGAAACACAAAGATTCAGATTGAGACAAAACGATTCAATAAAGGAGAGATTCATGGAAGACGATAAGGGCACCGGCAAAATCCGGATACTTCTTGTTGATGACGAAAAAGACTTTGTCGACACCCTTTCCCAGCGCATGCAGATGCGGGATCTGAGCGCGGATATCGCTTTAAACGGGGAAGAGGCGCTCGAGCAGCTCAACAGGCAATCTCCGGATGTCATGGTCCTTGATCTGCGCATGCCCGGCGTGGACGGAATGGATGTGCTGCGCCGGGTCAAAAAGGAACATCCAAACGTGCAGGTCATCATGCTCACCGGGCAGGGATCGGAGAAAGACGAAATCGAGGCAAGGCGCCTGGGGGCGTTTGATTACCTGGAAAAGCCGGTCAATATTGATACCCTGGTTTCCCGGATTCGCTCAGGCGTTCTGCTTGTGGTGGGAAACGAGGATCGGTTCTCTGATCGTCTCATTGATTATGCCCTGGAAATGGCTGAGCGGATGTCTTACCGGCTCGTGGCCTTAAGTCCGGCGCCGTTTCCGGAGTCCATCCTAAACCGGGATCCCATGCCCGAACGGGTCAGCGAATTTGAGCAAAGCGCCCGGCAAAACGCGGAAAAGTTTGCAAAGGTGGCCAAGGAAAAAGGCATTCCCTTTGAACACGTGATCCGTTACGGACAGCCCGATGCCGTGGCCGAGCAGGTGGCAAAGGAATACGGCAATGTCGAATTTGTGGTATCAGAGCCCACAGATCGGCAACTGGCGGATCAGGCCCCGGAGAGCTCCGGAAAACAGCTCTATGTCTACAGCGTGGCCTGAGATTTTTTTAAATCCCCGGAGCGAACCCGAACCAGGGGGAAAAAGGAGAGACCATGGAATTTCATTTTATCAGAGGAGTGGTGCTGGTCCTGTTTTCAGCAGTGCTGTGTTTCATCTTCCGGCACGAGAATAAAAAGGGCTAGTCCTATACCCGGCTCAACCAGATAAAGAAAGGATCGGTTTTCAATGACGCCTGAAATGCTGCTGACCATGATTGTTTTGGTATTCGTAATAGTCCTTTTTGTTTTTGAATGGGTCCGGGTGGATGTCGTGGGTATCCTCATGATGGTCCTGCTGCCGCTTCTCGGCCTGATCTCCCCAAAAGACGCCTTTGTGGGCCTGAGCAGTAATGCGGTGGTATCCATTATTGCCGTGATCATCATGGGCGCCGGACTGGACAAGACCGGCGTGATGAACCAGGTGGCCAGCCCGATCATAAAGATTGCCGGCAAAAGCGAAAGCCGCATTATTACATTTATCGGCGGCACTGTGGGTATGATTTCGGCTCTTATGCAGAATATCGGCGCCGCTGCCCTGTTTCTGCCGGCCGCCCAGCGGATTGCAAAGCGTATCGGCATTCCGGTTTCCCGTATTCTGATGCCCATGGGATTTTGCGCCATTATCGGCGGTACCCTGACCCTGGTGGGTGCCAGCCCCACGATTTTGCTAAACGACCTGATGACCATCGGCGGGGAAAAGCTTGAGCCCTTTGGCCTGTTTACCCAGACCCCCATTGGTATCTGCCTGCTGATCTCAGCCATCCTTTATTTCATTGTCTTCGGCCGGTTTATTCTGCCGGCCAGCAAGGGTGAGAGCGACGAAGGTGTCACCAACGCCCTGATGCAGGCTTACCGGGCCTTTGAGACCATTTATGAGGTTCATATTCCGGAAGACGCCAAAACCACGGGTACCCTGGCTGATCTCGGGGTGCAGACCCGGTACCTGGTCACGGCGGTGGCCGTGGGGCACGCCGCTGAAAGAGACAAAAACTTCGTGCCCAGAAGTTCAGAGGAACTCCGGCCCGGAGATGATCTGGCGGTCGTGGGCCGGCGCAAGAACGTCATGAAAATGGCCGACGAGATGGGCTGGGAAGTAAAAGACACCCTGGAGTCTTTTGCCGAAACCCTTTCCAGAACCAGTGCAGGCATGGCTGAAACCATTGTTTCCCCCAGATCCGAGCTCATTGGCAAGACCATGAGCGAAGTGGATTTCAAAACGATTTACGGCGTCACGCCCCTGGCCCTTTTTAAGGGCAACCGGATTTACTATTCCGGTTTGACGCATATCACGCTGAGCATGGGTGACACGCTTTTGCTGTTTGGCCCATGGGAGCGGTTTCACATCCTGAAAAATCATCCCCAGCCCAGATCCCTGACCTTTTCCACGCCCCTTGAGGGAGAAATTCTCCGGCCGGAAAAAGCCAAGCTGGCCCTGGTATGGCTCGGCGTGGCACTGGCGCAGGTGATTTTTCTGAAAATGCAGCTTTCCGTGGCGTTGATGTCCGGGGCCCTGGGTATGATCATTACCGGGGTGTTGAAAATTGATGAGGCCTACAGGGCCGTGGACTGGATGACCGTTTTTCTGCTGGCGGGTCTGATTCCCCTGGGCATGGCCTTTGAGCAGACGGGTACCGCGGCTTATATTGCCGAAGGCGTGCTCGGGGTGCTCGGCGAGCCCGCACCCATCGTGCTTTTGGCGGTGGTCGGCCTGATGGCCTCATTTTTTACACTGGTGATCTCCAATGTCGGGGCAACGGTGCTGCTGGTGCCGCTGTGCATGAACATGGCCATGATGGCCGGAGGTGATCCGCGGATGGCAGCCCTGGTTGTGGGACTGTCTGCCTCCAATACCTTTGTGCTGCCCACCCACCAGGTCAATGCGCTGGTCATGCGGCCGGGCAGTTACCGAACAGTGGATTATGCAAAGGCCGGAGCCGGTATGACGGTTCTGTTTCTTGTGGTGGAACTTGCGGTTCTCTACTTCTTCTACGGGATTTAAAAACAATCCATGGCAGTTAAAAAACCCGGCCCTGAATCAGGGGGCCGGGTTTTTTGCCAAAGGCTGAAAAAGTCTTGTTATCTGTATCCGGGCTGCGGTCTTACTTGTCTTCCAGTGCCGACCACGGCGAAGTGCTGTAGCGCTCGGTTTTGGCCGCCCGGATCCGCTCTTCCTGCTCGGCTTTTCGCTGATAGGCGTTGTGGATTTTTTTTACCAGCGCTTCTGTGTCACATGGTTTCATCAGGTAATCAAACGCGCCCTGCTTCATCCCGTCAATTGCCGATTCCACCGTGGCATGCCCGGTTAACATGATGACCTCGGTCAGGGGGCGATGCTGCTTGATTCGCTTCAGCACCTCGTTTCCGTCCATTCCGGGCATTGCCACATCCAGGATCACAACATCATAGAGATACTGCCGGATGTTTTCAACCGCCTCCTCGCCGCTGAAGCAGACGCTGACGTCATAGTCCCGGATTCTCAGGCGTTCCGAGAGCTGTTCAACAAACTGCTGCTCATCATCAACAAGCAGTACCCTTGTTTTCATGGGATTCCTCCTGTGCACTTAAAGATGTATCGGGCCAAGTTTTGTGTTTGGGCTTGATTATAGACTTAACTTAATTTTTCTTTTTTCCATTGTCCATAATTTTAATGTCTGTTTCCTACCTTTGGCTTTCGTCGGAAGGTTCAGCCGCATATGCGGATTCGATTTTTTGCTGGTATGCTTTTTGGATGCTTTTCACCAGGGTGTCCACACCAACGGGTTTTTGCAGATAATCAAATGCCCCGAGGCGCCTGGCCTGTTCCTCATCCTTATAGGATCCGTGCCCGGTCAGAATGATCACCTGGGCTTCCGGGTTTGTCTTTTTTACGCGTTCCAGGACCTCCATGCCGTCTATTCCGGGCATGCGCAGATCAAGCACCATGACATCGGGCACCCGGGTTTTTAAGGTTTCCAACGCCTTTTGGCCGTCAAAAGCAACGGATGCATCAAATCCGCGCATCTCCATCCGCTCCGAGAGGGTTGTGACAAATTCCTCTTCATCGTCGACCAGAAGGATCCTTATGGCTGTTTTGCCGTTTACTTCTCCGGCCATTACAAGGTTTCCTCCGTTATTTCAAAATCAGGTAAAAACGAAGATCATCAGTATTGCACTTCAGCTCTGCATTCAATTGTTCTGCCGTGTTTTCCAGCTCGCCCCATGCATTGCTTTGCCGCAGCCCGGTGAAAAATTGTTCAGGCGAAGGCGCCTGCTTACCGGTGCAGGCGATTTCCACAGCGGCATTTTCATCCTTTTTGGCCGAAATCAGGCGGATTTCGCATTGGGCCGGCAGGACCGAAAGACAGGCGTCCAGGCTGTAGAACAAAACCATGTAGAGCAGCAGGGGATTGGTGGTGATTTTGATTTCCTGACCATTCTGGCTGTCTGCCTGCAGGGTGATGTGTTTGAGCCGGGCAAAGCGCTCTGTGAGCGTGCAGAAATGAACCATTGTTTCCCCCAGTTCCAGTTCCGCGCTGTTGTGATCCGGCGAGTGCGCAAAGCGGTTGAAACGGGAGGCCATCTCCATTCCCCGCTGGAGCTGGTTTTTAATGGTGTTCATGGAGTTGTTGAATCTTTCCTGGTATTTGTCCTTGGCCAGGGGGGAAATGGCCATGATGTCTTCCATTAACCCGGCGGATTCCTGTATGATGGCCAGGATATTTTTGAACTCATGGGTCAGGTTGGCTGTCATTCTGCCGAAAAAGGCCAGTGTTTTTTCAGTTTCCTGGTTCATTGGGTTCCCTTTTCTGCTTGGCGGGGTTATGCTGAGGTTTTTCCAAGCGCTTCATGAATTTGTGAAATCAGTTCTTCTATATCCAGGGGTTTCATCAGGAAATCAAAAGCCCCCTGGTTCATCCCCTCCATACCCTCCTTGGTTGAGCCCTGACCGGTGAGCAGGATGATCGGCATCTCCGGATTGGCCGATTTGATTTGTTTCATCACCTCCAGGCCCCCGATACCGGGCATCATCAGGTCCAGCACGATGAGGTCAAACGCTTTATCCTGCACCATGGAAAGGGCCTGATCTCCGGATGTGGCAATGCTGGGGTCAAATCCCCGCATTTCCAGTCTTTCGGCCAGTGTGGTCACAAATTCTTCCTCGTCGTCGACCAGCAGCACCTTGATTGAATCATTCATTTTCCATTTCTCCGGGGGGCGTTTTGGGCAGAAAGATGGTAAAGGTGGTTCCCTGGTCTATTTTGCTGTCCACCTTGATTTCTCCGCCCAGTTTTTTAATGATACCGTAGGTGATCGACAGGCCAAGGCCTGTGCCATATCCTTTTTTGGTGGTAAAAAACGGTTCAAAAATCTGCCGCATGGTTTCTTCGCTCATGCCGTGGCCATTGTCCCGGATGGCAAGGGCCACGGTCTGGTCATCTTTTTGCCAGGAGGACAAAACAATTTGTCCGCCGTCTTTGACTGCGGCAAAAGCGTTGGTCAGCATATTAAGGATGACCTGCTGCAGCTGGCCCCGGTCAGAGGAGATCTTCGGGATTTGTTCGTCAAACTTAAACTCAATGCTTAAGTTGCGGTGATGGGCCTCCTTTTCAAGAAACCCCAGGGTATCCCGGATAACCTCGTTAATGTCGAGCATTTCATACTGCACCCCGATGCGTCTGGCAAATCCGAGCAGACGGTGGGTGATATTGCGGCACCGGTCCACGGACTGCAGAATCTGGGAGACGCCTCGCATGAGCTTTTCCTTGTCATGATGCTTGTCTTGGTCCACCAGATCCTTTAAAAGCCCGGCTTTTTCATTGATAATGGCCAAGGGGTTGTTGATTTCGTGGGCCACGCCCGCGGCAAGCCGGCCAATGGAGGACAGCTTCTGTGTGTATTCAAGCTCCCGGAAGGCAATGACGCGCTTTTCATCGGCCTCCCGGATTCGTTTGACCAGCAGGTGAGTGGAGCCTAAAATCACCAGAAAGATGGCAATAACGCTTGCCACAAACATATACGACATTTCCTGCTTGAGCGTGTGCCAGGGTTGAAAAATATTGGCCTGGGGCAGGATCATGACCAGGATGAAGTCGTATTTGATCAGTCGGGAGTATACCATGACGATTTCCCGGCCGTCGGGGTCGGTCAGTTCCCTGACATGGGTGCCGGAATCGCTTGAGGGGATTTCCATGGGAAATTGGTCCAGTACCTTTCCGTAGTTCCGGGAATCGGACTGGAGAACGCCCTTGCTGTTGACGATAAATGCGTCCGTGATGGGATCCATTCCCATGGGACTGATCAGGTCCTCGAATTTTTTGGTATCCATGGTGGCCCGCAGGATCCAGGACTCGCCCTGGTCGTTTAAATTCTGAACGGCCATGGCGATATGCGGCAGGTCCCGGTAACCCATGAACACATCACTGATGTACACCCCGCGCACCCGGGCTTCGTTGAACCATTGCTGGTTGGAATAGTTTTTGTTCAGCAGGTCATAGGGGCCGGTGTAGGCGACCTTGGTACCGTCGTTGTTGATAATGCCAAGATCCACGTATCCGCCGTATTCTTCACGGAGAATCCGGAAAATCCGGTGCAGCGTCGCCTGGCCGGACAGGATTTCATAGGAATAGCTCGACGAGATGAAATGGATGGCCGACAGCCGCTCTTCGAGAAACAGCTCAAAGGAATGGGCTGCCTTTCCGGCAATGGCGCGTATGGGCTTGATGCGTTCGGCTTTGATGTTTTTCTGGTACTGCATGGCGTTGGTGGCCGCCATGATCACCAGCGGAATCAGGGTCACGGCCAGCATCAAAAAAATGATATTGCGGCGAAGGCGCCGGTAGCGCCTGGGCATTTCTTTTTTTTCTTCATCCCTTTCAAATATCTGCCGGCACAGGTCCCACCATTTTTTCATTTTATCGGCCATCGGATCAGTTCTCCCCTTGCTGGCCGATAATGGCGCCCGGGTAAAGTTTGTTTTTCAGCAATTGCTCCACTCCTTGCTTCCACGAGCCGATAACGGAATCATAGACACAGATGCGCTTCCAGTTCAGGTATTGATAATACTGATCTTCAATGCCGCCGCAGATTACGGTGTCCACGTCTTTTGTTAAAATCATGTGACACAGTTTCTCCGCGGAGACCTGGGCCAGGACCACGATTTTTTTTTCCCACGTCCCGTCATGATCTGCTGAAACAATGGCAGCCTCTGATGCCAGGTCAAAACGGGGCGCCACTTCGTGTCCGTACAGGGGTATGAGGATTTTCCGGGACATGAATTTTGTCCTGATATTGGATATTAAAATGGTATTGTACTTTATAAAAATAGCACAAATGCAGGACAAGTGTCCAATAATTTTCCCGCCCGCAGGCTTGTTTCATCCTACTGGATCTGATACTGCTTGATTTTTCTCCACAGGGTACTTCTGCCCCATCCCAGCAGGGCTGCGGCCTTGTTGCGACGGCCGCCGGTCCGGACCAGGGCGTCGATGATCATCTGCTTTTCGGTCTCAGCCCATGTGGCCGTGCCTTCGGCTGTGGGCTGAAAAGAGCCGGAAACAGTCCCGGGCTGTTCCTGACGGGTCCGGGTGTCATGCTCCATGCGGCCGGCTGCCGGCTCGATGTTGCTGCTGAGATAGGCGGGGAGATCCCGGGGTTCAATTTGATGCTGCCGGCAGACGTTGACCGCGTATTTGATGATGTTTCGCAATTCCCGGACATTGCCCGGATATGTGTAGGTGTTGAGCAAATCCAGGGTCTCAGGAGCCGGTTGCCGGATGTCTTTGCCAAAGGCGGTGCTGAATTGGTGCAGAAAATGGTCTGTGAGCAGGCCGATGTCATCTCCCCGCTGCCGCAGCGGAGGCAGGTGGAGGCGCACCATGTTGAGCCGGAACAGCATGTCTTTGCGAAATGCGTTTTGTTCCGCCATCTGTTCCAGATTCCTGTGATCGCCTGCGATAACACGAACATCCACTTGAAATCCCCGGGTTCCGCCCATGGGATAGACGGTGTTGTTGTCCAGAAGGTTTAACAGCCTGGCCTGCAGGGCCAGGGGCATATCCCCGATTTCAGCAAGGTACAGGGTGCCGTTGTGCGCCAGCCGGAACCGGCCCTGCCGGTTTTCGGCGGCGCCGGGAAATGCGCCTTTGCAGTGTCCGAACAATTCGGATTCAAGAAGGGTTTCCGGCAGGGCGCCGCAGTTGATTTTGACAAACGGCCCCCTGGCCCGGCCGGAATTTTCGTGGATGGCCCTGGCGGCCCGGTCTTTTCCCGTGCCGGTCTCCCCGGTAATCAGCACCGGGGAGTCATTTCCGGCGATCAGGGGCAGGGTGCGGAAGATGTTTTCCATATCCGGGCTGTTGCCGATCATTCCGGCAAAGCCAAATGCCGGATGCATTTGCGCTTGTGGCTGAGCCGTGCCCCGCAGGTCCTCGATGGCATCCACGTAACCCAGGCATTTGCCGGCGGGATCAAAAAGCCCGATCATGGTAATGCGCACGTCAATGCGCAGTCGCTCCCGGTTGATCAGATCGCTTTGCACGCACACCGGTCCGCTGGCCGGTGCGATTTTTGAAACCGGGCCGTCTTTGAGATAGGCCCGGGTTCGCACAATATTGTGACAGGCAATGTTTTTTGCTTCTTGTAGGCCATAGCCGGTAAGGGCGGAAGCCGCCCGGTTCATGTACCGGATTCGCCGCCGGGCATCGAGCAGGATCAGGGCGGTGGGAATCTCTTCCAGAATGGCTTCGGCGGTGACCGGATGGTCAAACAGCCCGGAAATCAGATGTGGGAAATGATCATCCAAAAATCAATGCTCCCGGCGCCCTATGCTTTATGTTTCAGGGTATGGATGATGATCTGTTTTTTTTCTCCCATGCCGGTAAAAGCCATGCCCTTGTGGGAAAGATCAAATTCCTTTTCCGCTTCCATCAGAAATTCCATCATGGACATCCGGGCGATATCATGGGCCAGATAGGCTGTTCCGCCGGATCTGAGCTTTTTTTTGAGAATTTCGATGACCGGGTGCACGTCGGATTTTCGGTATATCAGTTCCGAGCCGCAGATGATATCCCAGGTTTCATGGGTGTCGGGTTCATGCCAGTCAAGGGCCGAGACCCGCACGGTGTCAATTTCGTTGTGGGCCGCGTTTTTTTTCATCAGCGCCAGGGCGTCAGGCTGATTGTCAGTGATGGTGACCCGGTGGCCAAAGGCGCCGAGAAACAGTCCGGTAATGCCCATGCCCGCACCGATTTCCAGGATTTCCTGACGTTTATCCAGTCCTGTGTGAACCAGCCAGTCCGTGAGCACGATGCTGGCCTCCCAGATTTTCACCCAGAAGGGAAAATGCGCAATTTCCTGCCGGCCCTCTGCTTCGAGTTCGGCAATCAGGGGTTCAAGATTTTTAACGCACAGGATCTCCAGGCGCCGGCCCCCTATGGCAAGGGCCTTTGGCTCCAGTTCAATATTGGGGCGAAGCAGCAGTTGCGTCATAACAGTCTTTTTGTTTGTTTTGGCAGAAAACGGGCTTTGTGCGACCCATGGCCGCGGCCCGTGCCGCGTGAAATCATAAGTGTTGCTGATAAACTAATAATTCTAATCTAAAAAGTCGGCAGCGGTCAAGAACATTCCGAATGGCCCGGATCCGGACTGGTTGACAGGATCGTGCCGGTTCATTGAACAACGTGATCAAATGAATGGATCAGGGATTTGTCTCCTGCCACGGCTTTTGTCTTGATGGTGTATGTGCCGGGCGGATCAAGTGAGACATCAGCACCGTAGCCGTCTGCCATGCCCATGGCCATGACCTTTTGCTGTTTTCCGTCAGGACCCTGGATCAGAAACCCGGTCCTGGCTCCGGTAACCGCATCGCCGTTCTGGTCCCGGATAAAGACCATCAGATGGTGGGTGGCCTCGCTGTCGCTGCCGCGCTCCTTTAATGCCTGGCGCATGTCAATGAGTTCATAAGTCAGCTCATGGTTATCCACGGCTGCCTGGTGGATTGTTTCTCCATCGCTGCCGTGCTGGGCGGCCGCAGGCGCGATGACCAGACAGATCAGCATCATTGGCGCGATCATAAAATGCATCAGTTGTTTCATAACGTTTCTCCTTGTTGGCTTTGTGGTTTTATTGTTTTTCTTTGATTTCCCGGCGTTTCCAGATATCATAGACCGCCGGGATGATAATCAGGGTTAAAATGGTCGAGGAGATCAGCCCACCCACCATGGGCGCGGCGATTCTCTTCATGACCCGGACACCCGTTTCGGTGCCGAACATAATGGGCATCAGGCCGATTAAGGTGGTGGCCACGGTCATGAGCTTGGGCCGCACGCGTTCCACCGCCCCTTCGATGATCGCACCCTTGAGATGCTCTGTGGTTTGCATTTCTCCCCGGTTCGCCCATCTTTTGTGGGCCTCGTCAAGATAGACCAGCATCACCACACCGGTTTCCGCCGCCAGCCCGGCAAGGGCGATAAAGCCCACCACCACGGCCACTGAAACGTTATAGTCCAGCAGATAAAGCAGCCATACCCCCCCGACCAGGGCAAACGGCAGCGATGCCATGACCACCATGGCTTCGGTGATGTTTTTAAAATGAATATAGAGCAGCACGAAAATCAGCAGGATTGTCACGGGAACAATCAGGTTCAGGGTTTGCCTGGCCTTTTGCATGTATTCAAACTGCCCGGACCAGACCAGGGAATAGCCTGCCGGTTTGTCGATGTTTTCATCCACGATTTTGCGCGCCCGCTCAACATAGGTTCCCAGGTCCACGTCTGCGATGTCCACGTATATCCATGCGGTTCTTCTGGCGTTTTCGCTTTTGATCATGGGCGGCCCTTTGCGGATTTCAAGGTCGGCCAGCTGGGCAAGGGGCACCTGGGCTCCGGTTGGCGTGGCCACCAGCACCCGCCTGAGCTGCTGCATATCGTCTCTTAACTCCCGTTTGTAGCGCAGATTCACGGGATAGCGCTCCAGGCCCTCCACTGTATAGGTGATGTTCATGCCGCCCACCGCGGTCATGATCACTTCCTGGACATCATCGACAGTCAGGCCGTATCGGGCGATTTCATGACGCCTGATGTCAAAATCCAGGTAATTGCCGCCGGTTGTGCGCTCGGAATAGACCGACAGGGTTCCCGGAATATCGCGCACCACCTGTTCAATGCGGGTGCCCAGCTCGGATAGCACCTCCAGATCCGGGCCCATGAGCTTGATGCCCACAGGCGTCTTGATGCCGGTGGACAGCATGTCAATGCGGGTTTTAATGGGCATGGTCCAGGCATCGGTGAGCCCCGGAAACCGGATGGCATCGTTTAAGTCCGCTTTTAGCTCTTCGATGGTCATGTGCCGCTGTTCCGGCCAGATCCAGGCAAGCGGGGCTTTCAGCCAACCCGGCCAGGAAGAAAAAAAACGGTCTGTTTGTTTTTTGCGCCACTGGTGCACGATTTCGCCCTTTTTTTTCTCCGGCCAGATCAGGGTCAGGGGCCCCTTGAGCCAGTCGGGCCAGGATGAGAAAAAGCGCTGGACTTCCAGGGTTTCATATTCCACTTTGGGCCGCAGCATGATGGTGGTTTCAATCATGGTCAGCGGTGCCGGATCCGTGGCCGTATCGGCCCGGCCGATTTTGCCGTGCACGCTCTGGACTTCCGGGAAGCGTTTGATGATCTTGTCGGTCTGCTGGAGCAGTTCCCGGGCCTTGGTCACGGAAATGCCCGGCAGGGTGGTTGGCATGTAGAGCAGATCGCCTTCGTTTAAGGGGGGCATGAATTCGCTGCCCAGTTGTTTGGCCGGATAATATGTCACCGCGGTGATCAGCACGGCAATCAAAATCGTTGTCTTGCGCCAGTTGACCACCATTGCGATCATCGGCCTGTAGACGCGGATAAAAAGACGGCTCAGCGGATTTCTGTGTTCCGGCAGGATTTTCTGGGGCACAAGGCAGATCACGGCAAACACGGAAAGCGCGATTGCCGCAATTAGGCTCCAGCCCGGAAGGTCCACGCCTGCAATGCCGGCTGCAACAACTATCATCGGCGGACCCGCTGTGGCGGCAATCCAGATCTGGCGCCGGCGTTTTTTGGAAGTCTGCGGGTCAATGGGCCGCTCGGTGATAAAAAAGGTCATCAGCACCGGGATGATGGTGATCGCCAAAAGCGATGAGGCGGCCATGGCAAAGGTCTTGGTATAGGCCAGGGGTTTGAACATCCGGCCGGACTGCTCCTGTAAGGCAAATACCGGGACAAACGACACCGTGATAATCAGCAGGCTGTAAAACAGGGCCGGGCCGACCTCCTTGGAGGCCTCCAGGATGATTTCATTAAACGGCTTTTTGTCCCGGTCCCGCTCCAGGTGCTTGTGGGCGTTTTCCACCATGACCACCGAAGCGTCCACCATCACGCCGATGGCAATGGCAAGGCCGCCCAGGCTCATGATATTGGCGTTAATGCCCAGCGGATACATGACAAGAAACGACATCAGCACCCCCACGGGCAGGGTGAACAGGGCCACGAACGCGGATCTGAAGTGCAGGAGAAACAGCACGCAGATAATGGCCACCACCGTGATTTCTTCTACGAGCTTTTTCTGCAGTGCATGCACGGCCCGCTCGATCAACCCGGAGCGGTCGTATCCCATTTCTATGGTCACGCCCTCGGGAAGGGATTTTTCCAGCTCCGCCAGCCTGGTTTTTACCCTGTTGATGGTATCCAGGGCGTTTTCCCCGTAGCGCATCACCACGATGCCCCCGGCGGTCTCGCCCTCGCCGTTCCACTCCAGCACCCCCCGGCGCAGTTCAGGGCCGCGGTGGATATTGGCGATGTTTTTCAACAAAATCGGGGTGCCCCGGTCATCGACGCCAACGGCGATTTCTTCCATGTCGGCGATGGATTGGATATAGCCCTTGCCCCGCACCATGAATTCGGTTTCAGCCATTTCCACGAGCCGACCGCCCACATCATTGTTGGAGCGCTGGATGGCGCGTTTGACCCTGGAAAGGGGGAGATCGTAGGCAAGCAGCTTATTGGGGTCCACCTCCACCTGGTACTGGTTGACATAGCCGCCGATGCCCGCCACTTCGGCCACTCCCTGCACGGACATGAGCTCGTATCGCAAAAACCAGTCCTGGATGCTTCTGAGCTCGGCCAGGTTGTGTTCTCCGGTGTGGTCCTTGAGCACGTACTCGTATACCCAGCCCACGCCCGAGGCGTCCGGTCCCAGCTCCGGGGTTACGCCTTCGGGCAGATCGGATGCCGCGCCGTTTAGGTATTCGAGCACCCGGGACCGGGCCCAGTAAAGGTCGGTGCCGTCTTCGAAAATCACGTAGACAAAAGACAGGCCGAAAAAGGAATATCCCCGGACAGTTTTGGCGTACGGCACGCTGAGCATGGTGGAGGTCAGCGGGTAGGTGACCTGGTCTTCGACCACTTCAGGGCCCTGGCCGGGATATTCCGTCATAACGATAACCTGCACGTCGGACAGATCCGGTATGGCGTCCAGGGGGATGGACCGGATGGCCAGAATGCCGCCGGCAATCACAAAAAGGGTTGCCAGCACCACCATGAACTTGTTTTTTATGGACCATTCAATTATTTTTTCAATCATTCCGGGCCCCTTTATTCCAGATCCTCAAAAAATCCATTCCCGTTGTCCCCGTTTTCCAGTCCATCAAAAAAGCCCTCTTCGGTTTCCTTTTGTCCGGAATCCTGCTCTTTTTCCCCGGGCGCCGGTTCGGTCATTTTCCGGGAGGCCTCCCGGAGCTTGGATTCGGAGTCGAGCATGAACTGTCCGGAGACTACCACCTGTTCGTCCGGTGCCAGGCCTTCGAGCACCTGGATCCGGTCGTTGTCAAGGGGCATGCCTAGTTTTACCTCCCGGGGGGTGAATTTTCCGGCGTCACGCCGGACGAACACGACATCGCGCTGCCCGGAACGGATCACCGCGGATCTCGGTATGTGCAATCCGGTTTCATCGCTGCTGGTGGCGATTTTCACATCCCCGTACATATCGGGTTTCAAAAACATATCCGGGTTTTCAAATTCCAGCAGCACGACCACGTCCCGGGTCTTGCGCTGAAGATAGGGATAGATGTATGCCACCTGTCCGGTGTATTTCTCTTCGGGCAGGTAAGGCAGGGTCATTTCGGCTGTCTGGCCTTTCTCCACCCGGGCCAGTTCGTATTCGTAAATATGGGCTTCGACCCAGACGCTCGACAAATCGGCGATTTCATAAATCGTGGCCCCGGATTTGACGTAATCGCCTTCAAGTACGTTTTTTTTCGTCACCACCCCCGTGTACGGAGAGCTGATGGTCAGGGCGTGCTTGATGGTCCCCTTTCCGATGACCTCGTCGATCTCGGATTTGGCAATACCGTAGTAGGCCAGCCGGCTTCTGACGGATTCGAGCACTTTTCTGTTGGTTTCATCGGGCCGGCGGCTGTAGTTGCGCCGGGCTTCGAGCAGATCCTGCTGGGCGGTGATCAGCTCCGGTGAATAAAAATCAAACAGCGGATCACCCTTTTCTACCCGGGCGCCGGTGAAATCCACGTGCAGTTTTTCGATCCATCCGCTGAATTTCAGGTTGAGCCGGGCCATGTTGGTTTCATTGTAGGTCACGTGACCGTAGGTCCGGATGATGTGGGAAAGCGACCCCCGCTTTACGGCTGCCGTGCGGATCCCCATGTTTTGTTCCATGACCGGATCAATGGAGATATTCACACCCCCTACCAGCTGGTCTTCGTATACCGGCTCCAGATCCATGCCCATGGCACTTTTGCCGGGTTCGTCATAGATTTCCTGGGGGTTCATGGGCGCGCGCCAGTATGCGATTTCGCGCTCCCCGTCGTCTGCGTCGTCTTTTTCATCCACCGAGTCCTTTGGCACAAGCTCCATGCCGCAAATGGGACAATCCCCGGGCTCATCTGTGACCACCTGGGGATGCATGCTGCAGGTGTACTGGATGTCGTTGTCCTGCTGCACTTCCTGGTGCTCGTGGTCCGCAAAGGAAAGCAGGCCCGAATACCAGGCCAGGCCTGCCGCGGCCGCCAGGGTCAGCACGGCGGTGAGAAAAATGGCAAGAATCGCAATGCGTCCTGATTGCCCCCGGGCTTTATCTCTGGTCATAGGATTGTCCTTTGAATGCATGGGAATTGTCCTTCAATGTTTTGCCTGTCGCGGTCCCGCCGACCCAGGCTTCGAGTTCGGCGCGTTTCTGGTATATGTCATGAAAAAGGCGGCTGGCTTCCCGCCGGTATTTCAAAACCCGTATGCGGGCGTCGATCATCGTGTCAAATTCCACCCTGTCCACCTCATAGGCCTCTTTTGCCGATCTGGCCCACTGGCCCGCCTGGGGTATGAGTTCTTCGGTATAGAGACGGTATCTGCGCCGGGTGTCGTTTATTTCCGCGACCAGGGATTGGATCCGGTAGGGCAGCCGGTTTTGCAGATCCCGGTACCGGTTCTGGGCGGAAAACTGATTGCGCGATGCTGCGGCAACCTCGTTTGACTGTTTGCTTTTATGCCAAAGCGGGATATCCATTGCCACCGCGGCTGAGACGAAGTCCGGCAGGTCTCTTCCTGTGCGGTCTTCTTCGCGCTGGCCGTAGGTCAGCCGGATATTGAAGTCAGGATAATAATCCTTTTGCGCAAGCTGCTTTTGGGTCCTGGCGGTTTGGATCTGCGCCTGCATGCCTTGTAAGTCCGGGTTTTTCTCCAGTGCCGCCGCGGCCAGTTTTTCGGCTGAAATCACAAACCCGAGCCCGGACAGATCTGCGGGCGGGTCAATGGATGTGGGCTCGACCCTGTTGGTTAGTTCATGCAGGCGGTCTTCGATGGTGGTTCTGCGGTTTTCCAGCCTCACGGCCTCGTCTTTTAATCTGGACAGTTCAACTCCGGCCTGGAAAATATCCTGCTGCAGACCGTCTCCTACGGCATAGCGGCTTTCCGTGTCCCTTCTGATGCGTGCCACCAGATCGGTTAATTCGTCATTGATCCGCAGGCTTTCGACCACATACCCGAGCTCATACCAGGCCACAGCCACGTCCCGGGCCAGCTCCAGTCTGGCAGCCTCCAGCTCGGCCTTCTGCTGTCTGGCCTCTGCCGCAGCCGCCTCGGAGCGCAGATCCAGTTTGGACAGCCAGGGCACGGTCTGCTCCACGAAGATCTGTTTCTGGGTCATGGGTTCCTGGTCAAGTGTGAAGCTGTCTGTGGGAATGCTCTGAAGAGCAAATCCGATTTTCGGGTCCGGAAGTGCGCCTGCGGCCGGAATGCGCTTTTTGAGGGCTTCTGCCCGGTCTGCCTTGCTTTGCAGCAGGCGGTTGTTTTCCAGGGCCTCGTCGATGAGCTGCTGCAGTGCAGGTGGTGCCCATATGAACTGCTGGGCGGAAACCGTGCAGAAAAAACCCGAAAATAAAACCATGAAAACAGCAGCGGGTAAAACGGCTCTGCAGTTTGCCGGCAATAAATTTGTCATGATTCCTGTCCCGATATCTAAAGGTGTTGTTTGTATCTTCGTACGGGCAATAAAAGCCCTGTCTTTGCCTTATTCAACATTCGTGCCGTTTTTTCCCGGAGTGCAAAAAAAGGTCCGTTGACTCCGGTCTCGGTTAAAAAAAGCCTTATACTGCGCCTGGCGGCATGACCTGCACCCCTGCCGGAATCTCTCTTAAAATTGTAATGCTTCTATTATATAAAGCAAAAAGTTTGCATCGGATGTGAAAATAATGCGCACCTACGGCAAATCGGAACTTTTTTTCGCACTTATCAATCGCCCGTTTTTTGAAGAAAAATCATTTTTTTCTTTTTTATCAAGTCGTTATTTGTTTTTTTCCAGCTCTGGCACAATCATTGCTAAATCTGTGTAGCGTGTCACTGGAGAAAGAATCACAAGGATAAATTTTGATGGCATCGTAAAAAGCTTTTTACCGCGTCCGCTGTTGTTGCAGGAAGGAGGCCCTGCGGCCGGCGCCGGTTTTTTCGCTCCTGATCGTTTCCGGGTTTCTTCCATCCAGCCCCGGGCAATTTGAAATTTTACTCGCTCCGGCATTGGCTGAATTTATCCCGGAAACGCTCAATGTCGCTTCACAAACCGACCCCGCCCCCGGGCTTCCTTGGGAGGATTCTTTCCGGGCCAGCCCACGGGAACGGGAATGAAAACAACGCTTTTTAAGACGTCAATGTGTTGCTTCCGGACTCCCTTGGTGTGAAACCTTGCACACTGTCGGCCATGATGCCGGCCCGGGGGTGGTTTGCGAGTCGCATTGAGCGCGCAGGCGGTCAGCAGGGAGCAAACTTCCACCGGGCCGGCATCATGCGAAAATTATAGAACCAGGCACTATCAGCAACTTTTTTGAAGTTAAAACTTAACACTGCCTGTAAAAAGCTTTTTACAGGCCAATCAATTTAATTCAACGAGTAAAAGGAGGCTTTTGAAATGAAAAAAATCGTTACTTGCCTGTTTGTTCTGACCGTATTGGCACTGGCTGCAGGACCCGCAGCAGCAGAGGATCACGGCAATCACAGCCATTTTTCCGGACAGGACCGGCAGGACAATGCAGAACGGCAAAGAGGGGATGTTTATGGTGATGAAATGCACCAGCAACATGATGCATATGGGGATGAAATGCACCAGGGACATGATGAGTCCGGTATGACCCGCGATCACGACAATTATGAAAGAACCCGCCGCCCGGGTTATGGCGATGACCATCACGACAGGCAGCACGACACCCGCAGCGGCGGTTACCGGGGCGGCGGCTGCTGATTTTGCAAGCCTCGCTGTTGTGCTTAACTTTTACACAAACGAAAACGGCCCGGATCCGGACACGGGTCCGCGGCCGTCAAATCAAAACATAAGGGAGCAAGCCCGCGCAAATGCCGCAACCAGCAAAATTGTACCTGCCCGCCCTGGTCATCGTGGTGGTGATTCTGACCCTGCTTGTTTTCATCGGTTTTTCCACCTACTGGAATATCGATCGGGCCAGAAACAATGCCCTGGATTTTGTTCATCAGCAGGGGGTGGCCATCATGGAGGCCGTTGAAGCCGGAATCAGCGCGGTTAGCTATGAATCCCGCAATGAATCAAGGGCTGTAAATGAGCTGATATCCCGGACGGCCGATAACGACTCCGTGGCCTATATTTACCTTTCATTGCAGGACTCCGGCGCATTTATAAGCTCGCCTTCTTACAAAAAAAAGCGTTTCGGGCGCTGGATGCCCGAAACGCTTTCCGGCGGCATTGCAAGCCGGTTCCGGCGGCTTTCAGACAACACTCCCGTCTATGAGCTGGCCAAGTCCGTGCAGGGCGCTGTCCTTGTTGTCGGCCTTAAGATGTCCACCTTTGAAAACGCCCGGCAGGAGGATTTTCACCATGCCATTATAATGGTTTCGATTCTCGGGGCCCTGGGTGCGGGAGCCGTGTTTTTTATTTTTGTGATTCACCGCTATCACAGGATGAATCAGGTATTGCGCCGAACCGAGGCCTATACGAACCAGGTGGTGGAAAGCATGGCCAACGGGCTGCTCAGCATAGGCCCGGACGGGCGGGTGCTGTCCTGGAACACCCCGGGTCTTGAGCTGTTGGGGTTAAGCCACCAGGACCCGGGGGAGATCCGGCTTGACCGGGTGCTTGATTTCGAAAAAACCGGCATTTCCGAAACATTGTCAGAAGGCCGGCCGGTGATGGACCGGGAGATTTGGTTTTCGGGGTCAGACGGCGACAACATGCCCCTGGCCGTAAGTGTCACCCCCATTGGCACCGGAGACGAAAACGCCGCCGGAGCTGTTGTGATTCTGCGGGATCTGCGGGAGATCAAGCGGCTGGAGGAAAAAGTCCGGAGATCTGAGAAATTTGCGGCCCTGGGAAAGCTGGCGGCTTCGGTGGCCCATGAAATCCGCAATCCCTTAAGCTCCATCAGGGGATTTGCCAGATTTCTGAGCCATGCCTTGACAGATCGTCCCGCAGAGGTAGAGTATGCGGAAATAATGGTCCGGGAGGTTGACCGGATCAACCGGGTGGTAACAGATCTGCTCAATTTCGCACGGCCCCTTGTGCTCGAGCCCAAACCTGAAAACCCCGGGGATCTGGCCGAGCATGCCGTCCGTCTGGTTTCCGGAGATGCCGGGGCCCGGGGAATTGCGCTGCGTTTAAATACCCGGTCCGCGCCGGCATCGGTTGTGCTCGATGCCAACATGATGGCCCAGGTGCTGCTCAATCTGGTGCTAAATGCCATGGAAGCAGTGGAATCCGGCGATTTCGTGGAGGTCGGTGCTGCAGAGGTGCCGGAATCCGAAAGCATGGTATTCTGGGTGGAGGACAACGGACCGGGCATTTCGCCTGGGGATCTGAACAAAATTTTCGACCCGTTTTTTACCACCCGGGCAAAGGGGACGGGACTGGGCCTGGCCATTGTCCAGAAAATCGTGGAAAGCCATCAGGGAACGGTGCGGGTGCAAAGCCCGCCGGAAGGCCAATCCGGCGGCAGCCGCATTGAAGTGCACATACCCATGACTTTGGAACAAAGGGCGGAGAAAAGAGGCCATGAAGCCGCAAATACTGATAGTTGATGATGATGAATCCCACCGGCGGATGCTCGATGCGGTTTTGAGCGCAGAGGGCTATGCCGCTTCTCACGCCGCAGACGGCCAGCAGGCGGTTGCCGCGGTTGAAAAGCAATTCTACGATCTTGTGCTGCTCGACATCCGGATGAGCCGCATGGACGGCATAGAGGCCCTGCAACAGATAAGGCGCATCAGCCCGGGCATCGCCATTATCATTATGACCGCCTACGCATCCGTGGATACGGCTGTGGATGCCCTCAGATCCGGGGCTTACGATTACCTGACAAAGCCGCTGGACATCGATGAGCTAAAACACCTGGTTGAAAAAACCCTCCGGCATTTTCACCTTGAAAGGGAAAATCTTTACCTGAAACAGCGGCTCAACGACCGGTTTGATTATGCCAGTATAATCGGGCAGAGCCCGGCCATGACAAAAATGTTTGAAACCCTTTCCCTGGCGGCGCCTTCGGATGCAACCGTGTTGATTCTGGGGGAAAGCGGCACCGGAAAGGAGCTGGTGGCCAATGCCATACACCAGAACAGCCCCAGAAAGGAAAACCCTTTTATCAAGGTCAATTGCGCGGCCCTGCCAGAGACGCTTCTGGAAAGCGAGCTGTTCGGCCACGAAAAAGGCGCCTTTACCGGCGCGTCAAGTACCCGGCCGGGCCGCTTCCGTCAGGCGCACACAGGTACGGTTTTTCTCGACGAGATTGCGGAAATGAGCCCGGCAACCCAGGCCAAAATCCTGCGCGTCCTGCAGGAACAGGCTTTTGAGCCCCTGGGCGGCGGCAGCACCGTTGAGGTCGACATCCGGGTTATTGCGGCCACCAACCGGGTGCTGGAAGAAGAAATGGAGCAGGGCCGTTTCAGGGAGGATCTCTATTATCGCCTGAATGTCATTTCCGTGACCATTCCCGCACTCCGCGAGCGCAAGGATGACCTGCCGCTTTTGGCCGAACATTTTCTCGAAATTTACGCCCGGAAAAACCGCCGTATCATCAAGGGGTTTTCCCCCCGGGCCATTGACCTGCTCATGCGCTACTCCTGGCCGGGCAATGTGCGGGAGCTTGAAAACGCAGTGGAACGGGCGGTGATTCTTGCAAGAGGAGAAACCATTTCACCCGATGAACTGCCCCGGTCAATCCGTGCAATGGATCCCTGCGCCTCTGAAACGGCACCGGACAATGCCTCATGCGTTCCTGGCAGGGCTTTAAAGGATGTGGAAAAAGACATGATCCTAAGTACCCTGGAGCAGACCGGCGGCAATCGTACCAGGGCGGCCGATATCCTGGGCATCAGCCGGCGCGCCCTGCAGCTGAAGCTAAAGAAATATCAGATAAACAAATGAAAACCCCTGGATAACGGTTGCGGATCAAGCCTTTTTGGCTCAGGGCGGCTCCATCTTCCCGAACTCGGCCAGATCTTCCAGGCCTTGTCTGTCCAGCAAGCGGATGGTCCGGCCCTGGACCTCAACCAGGCCCTGCTCGCTCATCTTGCGCAGCATTCTGGAAAGGGTCTCCGGAATGGTGCCCAGAAAGCTGGCCAGGTGCCCTTTGGAAATGTTTAACCGGATCGTGTCCGCATTGTTCTGCTCCTCTGCCTGGAGCAGGAAATATCCGGCCAGGCGTGCCGGGACTTCCTTTAATGACAGGTTTTCCACCTGGATGGTGAAGTTTCTGAGCCTGCGTGCCAGCACGGCCAGCATGTTCATGGCAACAGAGGGGTTGCGGGCGATCAGTTCCCGGAAATCTTTTCGCGGGAAAAACAGTACACGGCTTTTTTTCATTGCTTCGGCGCTGGCCGGAAAGACCTTTCCCGAAAACACCGGCACTTCCCCAAATGGCTCGCCGGGTCCGAACATGTGCAGGATCTGCTCTTTTCCCTCGGTGGAGAGCTTATAGATTTTGACCATGCCTTCAGTGGGAACGTAAAACCCGTCTGCCGGATCACCCTCAGAGAAGATCAACTCGCCGGATGCCACGGATTTTTCCACGGCAATGGCCATCAGGGCCTCCATATCCTGCTCTGGCAGCCCTGAAAAAAGGATGGATTGGGACAATATTTCTTTTGACCGGCTCATGCATGCCTCCTATAACAGTTTTTGATTTAAATCAAGGAAACAGTCGGTTGCAAGTGGCAGGTTAAAAGGGATAAGGTTCAGGGTGAAAGAAAGGAGAAGGAGATGGAGTGGAGCAGCGAGGCCGGGGCCGTGATGAGAAAGGTTCCCTTTTTCGTGAAAAAGCGGGTCCGCAAAAAGGTGGAGGAATATGTGGCGGCTCAGGGGCGCGGCACAGTCACCGTGGATGACGTGTATGCGGTGAAAAAGGGGTATATGGAAAACATGGAAAAAGAGGTGGCCGGTTTTCGGGTGGAAAACTGCTTCGGCCCCGGCGGCTGCCCGAACCGCGCCGGGCCGGATGCGGATCTGGCCGGCCGCATTGAATCGCTTCTGGCCCAAGCGGATCTGCGGGGGTTTTTGAAAAAAACCGTTAACGGGCCCTTAAAATTTCATCACGAGTTCACCGTCACTTTGGCTGATTGCCCCAATGCCTGCTCCCGGCCCCAGATCCGGGATATCGGCATTATCGGTGCAGCCGTGCCCGGGCTCACGGACAACCCGTGCTCCATGTGCGGCCAGTGCGTGGAGATCTGCAAGGAAGATGCCGTCACCCTGGATGAAAACCGGCAGATGCCCCGAATTGATGCATCCCGGTGCCTGGACTGCGGTCAGTGCGCCGGTGTGTGCCCCACCCAGACCATCGAAACCCTACAAAAATGCTACAAGGTTTTGCTCGGGGGCAAACTGGGCCGTCATCCCCGGCTGGCCCGGCCCCTTCCGGGCTGCTACAGCGCAGATCAAGTCCTTGACATTGTCCGGAAATGTGTTGATTTTTATAAACAGCACAGCACCGGGGGGAAACGCTTTGCCCAACTGGCGGCTGACAACGGTCCGGAATTGATGGCCGCCTTGGCTGATCTGATCCACGATCAAAAGAAAGGATGAGGACATGCCCATTCCAGGAAACCTGCTGACAACCGCCATGGCGGTGATGCCCCACACGGATGCCGACCGGGCCCTTGAGGCGGCCATGTCGCTTGACATCCCCTTCTGGCCACAGCTTCCCCGGCTCAATTATTACGAGGACATGTATGTCCAGGCAGCCGAGCATTTTCCGGGCATTGTGCTGGATATGGAAAACCGGAAACTGTCTTTCTCCGGTGAAAAATTCGCAGAAGAACTCGGTGATGTCATGGCCCGGTTCGATGACCCGGAAGTCTTTGATGTCAGCCCGGATTATTCCGTGGTGTATCACAAGTTTCTGGAGATGGATTTATCAGACCGCCCGGCCATCCGCGGCCAGTTGGAGGGGCCGGTGAGTTTCGGGTTTAACGTGGCGGATGAAAACGACCGCTCCATATTGTTTGACGACTCGGTGCGCCCGTTTATGTTCGAGTTCATGGCCCGGCGGGTCAATGTGCAGTTAAACCGGCTCAAGGAAAAAAATCCAAACGCCTTCATGTATGTGGATGAGCCCGGCCTGCAGTTTCTGTTTTCGGCCATGTCCGGCTACGGCGATGTCCAGGCAAAGCAGGACATGGAGATGTTTTTCTCCCTTATTGACCGGCCCCGGGGGGTTCACTTGTGCGGCAACCCGGACTGGGATTTTCTGCTCAACTTAGACATTGATATCCTGTCTCTGGATGTCTACACCAACGGCGAGGTGTTTTCCTCCTATGCCAAATCCGTCCAGCGCTTCCTGGACCGGGGCGGAGTGCTGTGCTGGGGGCTTGTGCCCACCAATGTGGAGCCCTTTGAAAAGGAATCCGTGGACAGCCTGGAAAACATGCTCGAAAACCTCTGGAAAAGCCTTTACGCAAAGGGTGTTGACCGGGACCAACTGCTGGCCCAGAGCCTGCTGTCCCCGGCCACCTGCTGCCTGATCAATCCCGATATCGAAAAAACCGTGGAAAAGGGCTTTGCCGCGGTAAAGCACCTGTCTGAAAAACTGCGGGACAAATACGGGCTCACGGGGACATAGGGTCGGATTTGTCCGTATTGATTCTGATAATGCTCTTCACAGATCATCTCCAGGACTTCGAAAGGATTTGGCACGCACTGCAAAATAGACAAAGTTTTGAGGGGCTTCCGGGAGTGTTACTGATACGATTGAAGACACCACCCCTGATCAGGCATCCATACGTCTTCAAAAGAAGCATTGGATTGCAGGCTTTCGATGACAGGTGCGAGGAAGACAGCTATGTCGGCGATAACAGCAGGCAGGTCGCCAACCGGAATGTCGGGCTTTGATTTTTTGACAAAGGCTGTCCATTGGACTGTTTTCTGAGGGTCTTGGTAAAAAGCGGGCGTGAACGCAAAGGGTGTTGACGCCGGAATTGTTGTGCGCCGCCGGTCTAACGTATTATCCAGCGCTTTTCGCAAAACATTTCCATTGAACGAGAAGAGTCTGGATAGCAGCCAAATATCATAAAAGTCCTTCATCCGGCTGTTCGCCACGCCGAGTTTGATCACTGCTTCCACCTTTTCGGCCACCAGCGTATATCGAGGATAGGCTTTCAACCGCGGTGGGGGAGCTTCAAAAAGGGTTGGATATTCGATTTGTTCAGGGGCTGGTGTTATCGCATCCCCAAAGCCGATATCAACCTGAAGAGGAATCCGGGCCTGATTGAGCAAACCGATTAAGGTGATTCTTACGCCATCGTATTCCTGATCGTCGCGGATCTTCTCTGCATTCAAGGACTCCGGCAAATAGAACATGCCATCCCTCTGAAACTCGACGCGGCAGATGCCGCGGAACACTTCCGCAAGCTGTTCGACATCGGAATTGCCGAACCCCAGAAGATCCGCATCCCTGGTAACACGGTAACTTTGTCCTTTCCAGACCAGAAACAGGCTGGCCCCTTTCAGAATGAACCGATCATTGTGGGGCGAGGCGCTGAGCCGATAAAGGAATCGCTCCATACCGTAACGGGAGAGCAGAAGGTTGAAATCTTCCTTGTTGCTTTTGGCACGGTTCAGAAGCCGCTCAAAGATTGAATGGGCAATGTTTTTTTTGTTCTGGTTCATACGGTCGCTTCCAGGTATGGGCGCATGATTTTCGACACTCTATCGATTCCACCAGCTTCCACCAACTCATCCATGGTGACTTTACGTGATCGCCATGCCTCCTGGAGGGCTTCAATGGCCACATCAAGACCGACCTTGTTGCGGAATTTGAAGCAATCAGCAACCGTCTTTGCAGGGTTGTATATTTTAACCGCCACACCGTTTATGAGATGCTCCTGAACACCGAACGAATAGGCCGGTCCGGAAACATAGGTCAGGTTAATCGGTGGGTATGCTACATCCGGCCGCCAAGAGCCTCTCGGGATGGTCAGCCATATTTCATGGGGGATCTGGGTGGTAATTCCGTGGTAGTTCAGGGCGGAGATAAGACAAACAACGGCCTGAGGCACCCTTTTCGAAACCTCTGCCAGAGACGAGTTTTCAGTCACAGGAGCGTCCGGAAGGGTGTAGAGCCCCACAGCGATCTTCTCCAGAAGTCCCTCCTTGTGCATGCGATACAGGTAGTTTCGGGAAATACCCACCGCTTGAACATCCCTGGCCTGGATAATCCCTTTTTTTCTGGCAAGATCCAGTATCTGTTGTCGTCGGGTCATGGAAACTCCTTGTGCAAATCCTCTTCAAATATACATAAATAAATGGGATTTGCAACAAATATTTGGCCGGGATCCTGATGATTCCGATTAGATCAACACTGGCCACAAAAAGATCCGGTTGCGCCTCAAATAGTTTTTCATTACGCGAAGCGTTTTTTAGATCTGGGAAAACCGTGAGACAAATACGGGCTCACGGGTTGACTTGCCGGCACAATCGTGCCATGGCATCCAGAGTCAGGCAGACGGGCAGATATCCGGTCATTTCAATTGCATTTTCTGCAAGATACGATAGGGTAGCGCTTCAAAAAGGGCCATTCAAGGAGGATGATTTGCAGATAGATCTCAATTGTGATCTTGGCGAAGGATTCGGGATATACACTGCGGGGTTGGACGGCGATGTAATGCCCCATATCACTTCGGCCAACGTGGCCTGCGGCTGGCACGCAGGTGATCCGGTGGTCATGCAGGCCACTTTGGAGATGGCCGGGAAATTTAACATCATGGTTGGGGCTCATCCGGGATATCCCGATTTGATGGGCTTTGGCAGGCGTGATATGAATTGCAGCCCAAAAGAGCTGGAAAGCTATATCCTGTATCAGGTAGGGGCCCTGCAGGCGTTCTGCCGCAGCCGGAACCTGAAAATGCAGCACGTAAAACCCCACGGCGCCCTGTATCATGCGGTCCTGGCAGACCCCGAACTGGGCGGGGCCCTTGCCCGTGCGGTGCAAAAGGCTGATCCAGAACTGATTTTGCTCACGCTGTCCGGCCCTAAAGGAAATGTCATGGCCGAAATTTGCCAGGACCTGGGTCTGCGGGTGGCCAGAGAAGCTTTTCCTGACAGGGCCTACAACCCCGACGGCACCCTGGTGGGCAGAAATATGTCCGGAGCCGTGCTTGAAGATCCGCAGGAAGTCGCTGTGAGGGCGCTTTCCATGGCCAGGGACAAAATAGCACTGACGCCTGAAGGTGAAAGTGTCCGCATAGAAGCCCACACGCTTTGCGTACACGGAGACAGCCCGGCCGCAGTGGCCTCCGTGCACGCGATCCGTCATCTTTTGGAGGAAAACAATATCGGCCTGGTCCCTCTACAGGAACTGCTTAACTGATGCTTCAGGGAAATTTTTGCTCATGTCTTTGAAAATCAACAACCCGCGGATCAGCCATTGTGCGGACTGGGGGCTTCTGGTGGAATTCGGCGAGCGTATCGATCCGGAGTTAAACGCCTGGACCAGACTGGTGGCCGACCGCCTTCGGCAATGTCTTACAGACGGCGTCCTGGAGGTGGTTACGGCTTATTCATCTTTTCTGGTGATCTATGATCCGGCACTGCTTGATACAGCGGCGCTCAGAAAGACTGTTTTTGCCTGCTGCAGCGAAAAAAAAGAAGACGAAGCCTTTCAATTGTCATCCACTGCGGAAATACCCGTCTGCTACGAGCCGCAATACGCACCTGACATTGAAGATGTGGCCCGGCTAAACAACCTGACCGTGGAGGAGGTCATCGATATTCATTGCGGCACCGAGTATCTCATTTACATGCTTGGATTTGCTCCGGGATTTCCCTATCTGGGGGGTCTGGACCAGCGCCTCCACACACCCAGGCTCGACACCCCGCGCAAACTTTTGCCTGCCGGAGCAGTCGGCATCGCAGGCTCCCAGACGGGAATATATCCCCTGGCCAGCCCCGGGGGATGGCGTATCATCGGCAGAACGCCTTTGCAGCTGTTCGATGCCGGCCAAAACCCGCCTGTACCTTACTACGCACCGGGAGACAAGCTGAAATTCAAAAGAATAAGCAGCCGGGAATTTCAACGCATGGCCGGGGAGCAAAGCCATGGCAAATGATACCTTTTTGGTACTGGATCCCGGGGCTTTCACCACGATACAGGATTTGGGACGTTTCGGCTACCAGACGCTGGGGGTTCCCATTTCAGGCGCCATGGATTCCTACTCCGCAAGGGCGGCAAACATACTTGCCGGCAACAGCCCGACATCTGCGGTTCTGGAGATGACAATACGGGGCTGCACCCTGGCGGTAATGCGCAATGCCCGCGTGGCACTGACCGGCGCCATGGCCGAAATCAGGCACAACAGCATCCAAAGACCTTCCTGGAGCGCCTTTGAAGTGGAACCGGGTGATCTTTTGCGTATCAGCCAGGTCAGTCTTGGGTGCCGGATCTACATGGCTGTTGGCGGTGGATTTGAAGTGCCGCTGATCATGGGAAGCCGATCGACATGCACCCAGGCCGCACTCGGCGGGCTCAGGGGCCGGGCCCTGCAAAAGGGCGATTTTCTGCCTGCAGGACAGGCGGAAAATGTTCCCGGACAAAATGCAATTCCCGGGGAATTCATCCCGGAAATGGGGCAGGGCGCTGCACTCCACTGTGTGCCCGGCCCCCAGGATCATATGTTTCGGGACAAGGGCCGGGACCTTTTCACTTGCCCATACACTGTGACCCAAAGAGCCGACAGGCGCGGCATACGCCTGGAAGGCCCGCAAATTCAGCACTCGCACCAGTCGCCCGGCGCAATCGTGTCTGAGCCGATTTTGCCGGGCAACATCCAGGTCCCGGCAGACGGACAGCCCATCATTCTTCTGCGGGAACAGACAGCAGGCGGGTATCCCAAGATCGCAACCGTGGTTTCAACGGATTTGTCCAAACTGGGCCAGGTCATACCGGGCGACAGCATAACTTTTATCTCAGTTACGGCTCAACAAGCAAGGGACATGAATCTGGCGGAACAGGAGAAATTAAAGTTGCTGCAAAACAGTGTTTGGCAGAAATCTTGAAACACATTTAAACCACAGGCCGTGTCAGGACTTTACAAAAAAAACGATTTTGGCTAAATTCAGATTCATGTTAACAAGGGCCTGGTTTGAATAAAGGGCTTGGATGTACTGAACTCCATTCACCCGAAGATTAAGGAGTGCGCCATGTACAGGAAATTTTTCATATTAACCATTCTTCTGGGTTTCTTTTTTGCCCCGCAGGCAATCGCCCAAAACATGAAAATGAATCTCAACGCAGTTTATCCCGCCTCCAACTTCCATACCCGGGGTGCAGCGCAATTCGGCGGGCTGGTGGAACAATACACAGACGGCGACATAAAGATTACTGTGCATTCCGGCGGCAGTCTGGGATTTAAGGGAGAGGAACTGCTCAAGGCAGTAGGTGATGCCTCGGTTCCCATGTCAGACATCCTGATGGGCGTGGTCTCGGGCAGCGAGGAGATATTCGGCCTGAGTACTTACCCTCGCATCGTAACTTCTTATGAAGAGGCAAGAGCGCTTTATGAAGCAGCTCTTCCCTATTACCAGGACGCCTGCCGGAGATGGAACCAGAAACTTCTGTATGCAGCTCCCTGGCCGCCCAGCGGATTGTTCACAAAGGACCGGGTGGACTCCATAGAAGACATCGACGGACTGAAAACCAGGACCTATGACAAAAACGGGGCCAAATTTCTCAGAAAGGCCGGCGGCAGTCCCCAATCCATGCCCTGGGGCGAAGTCTATTCCGCTTTGAACACCGGCCTTATCGACTCTGTGCTCACTTCGGCAACCTCGGGCAAGGACGGCAAATTCTGGGAGGTCCTTGACCATTTCACAAAAATTAATTTCGCCTATCCCCTCAATATGGTCACAATAAACCTGGACTACTGGAATTCCATGAGTGAAGATCAGCAGGAAGCAATGCTGCGCGCTGCCCGGGAAACAGAAAAGGCCCAGTGGGAAGCCTCCAGGCAGAGCAACCGGGACTCCCTTAAAGCCATAGCGGAAAACGGCATTCAGATCACAGAGGTCAGCGAAGAATTCGGTGAGCAGCTCGACGAGATATCTGAAGAAATCTTTAAGGAATTTAAGGCCGAGGCCGGCAAGGAAACCAAAAAAGCCCTGGAATCCATAGGAATGTAGATATTGTCCAGAGTCAGCGCATTCATCGAAGGCCTCTGCAGGGCAGGGGCCTTTCTTTCTGCAATCTGCATGGCCGCCATCGTGATTCTGATCGTGGTGGAGATATTTCTGCGCATGTTTTTCGGATTTTCCACCATGGTCAGCAGCGAGTTCAGCGGGTATCTGCTGGTGGGCCTGGTGGCAATGAGCCTGGGCTACACGCTCCAGCACGAGGCGCATATCCGTATAACCCTGATTTGGGGGGTTTTGCCGCTGAAATGGAAAAACAGGGTCGATATTGCCGTGGCGGCCGTTTCGGCGGCTGTAACCGGTTTTGCCCTTTACCATTCAGTGCTGCTGGTCCAACAGACATACAGCCGGGGCATGACTGCAGACTCCATGTCTGAAACCCCCCTCTGGATACCGCAGACCGCAATACCTGTCGGCCTGTTTCTGTTTCTGCTCCAACTGGTAAACTTCATCCTCCGGAGGGTCAGGCAATGATCAGCAGTCCCCTGACCCTGGCACTGGTGCTTTTGCTGGTAATGTTTGGTTTTCTTCTTTCCAGCAAATGGATAGGGTTTTCCCTGATCAGCACCGGTATCATAGGGCTTGTTCTGTATGACGCCAATCTGCCCCCTGTTTTGTCCATATGGGATAAAGCGGGCACTCTGCTTGCCAACTCCATATGGAACAGCCTGAATTCCTGGGCGTTGAGTGCCCTGCCGCTTTTCATCCTCATGGGAGAGATCCTGTACCGGACCGCCATCTCCACCAAATTGCTAAACGGCCTGGTGCCATGGCTGACAAGAGTTCCGGGAAAACTCTATCATATCAATATTCTTGCCTGTTCCTTGTTTGCGGCAGTATCGGGTTCCAGCGCGGCCACCACTGCAACCGTGGGAAACATTACTTTAAGCGAACTCAAAGAGCGCGGCTATGACAAGAAACTGGCCCTGGGCTCCCTTGCAGGGGCCGGGACCATGGGGTTTTTGATCCCGCCCAGCCTTATCATGATTATTTACGGAGTCCTTTCAGACACCTCAATCGGCAAGCTTTTTATCGGCGGCATTATTCCCGGGCTGATGCTTGCTTTTTTCTACTCCGCCTACATCGCCCTGCAATGCCTGCTTCATCCGGAATATGTACCTGTTAAGCAGGACAATTACACCTGGGGCCAGAAGCTGAGGGCGCTAAAGGAAATTGTGCCGGTTTTTGCCCTTATATTCGTGGTGCTGGGCGGAATATACCTTGGCATGACAACCCCCACGGAGGCGGCTGCAATAGGCGTTGTCGGCTCCCTGGTGCTGGCATGGGGCTTTCGCAATCTGACCCTGAAAAATCTCATGGAATCGTTCATGGCTGCAGTCCGGACCACTGCCATGATCTGCTTTATTATCGCCGGAGCGGCTTTTCTGTCCCAGATGGTCGGATTCGTTGGTATTGCCAACGCACTGAGCCGCTATATCGTAAGCCTGGAACTTTCCCCCTATGTACTGATTCTGGTGGTTGGATTCATGTACATTCTGCTGGGCATGATACTCGACGGCATCTCCATTGTGGTCATGACCCTGCCCATTGTTCTTCCCATAGTTGTCAATGCGGGCTTTGACCCCCTGTGGTTCGGCATTTACCTGGTATTCATGGTGGAGCTGTCCCAGATTACGCCCCCGGTTGGGTTCAGCCTCTTTGTGATCAATCACATCTCCAGGGAAAACATGTACACCATACTAAAGGCCACCTTTCCTTTTTTTCTGATCATGATCCTCATGGTGGTTTTGATCACCATGTTCCCGGAAATTGTGTTCTTCCTCACAGACAGAGTATAATCTGAACTGAGCGATTTCCAATTTTGATGGCGTCGTAAAAAGTCCTAAAACGGATATCACCGTCAATCACTAAAGATGCAAGTTATTGATTTTACTTAACACTTAATCACTTAAAACTTAACACTGCCTGTAAAAAAGACTTTTTACAGGCTTATCAATTTTACCGCATCTACTGTGAAATAAACCATGCCTGACACCAAAATATTTTACGGCTGGTACATTGTCGGCGCCTGTTTTCTGCTCTGTTTTCTGTTTGCCGGGGCGGGGTTTTATTCCTTCAGCATTTTTATCGAGCCCATTGAAAAACAATTCGGCTGGGACCGGGCGGCCATATCCCTGACCATGTCCATTTACCTGGTCACAGGCGGTTTGATGGGCCCGGTCCACGGCCGGCTGATCGGCCGTTTCGGGCCCCGACGGGTCATGCTGGTCTGCGCTGTGGGGGCCGGGGCATGTTTTGTTCTGGTGAGCCTGACCCGGTGGCTGTGGTATTTTTACCTGGTTTACGCCCTGCTGGCGGCAACCGTGTGCGGCATGGGGGTGGTGCCGGTCTCCAGTCTGATTTCCAACTGGTTTGACCGCAGCCGGGGCACGGCCACCGGAATCGCCCTGGTGGGGATATCGGCCGGCGGCCTGCTGCTTGCGCCCATGGTGGGACTGGTGACCGCAGTCTGGGGCTGGCAGGCATCCTTAATGCCCTGTACCTCTTTGTTGCCGCCTACATGGTCGCCATTGCCGCATTTTTTGCAGCAGCCATTCCCGGGCGCACCGGCGGCCGGTCGCCTCTCTGATTTAAACGGGCCTGTGTACCGGAGCGTGCACGTGGATGGGCTCTGCCACGCCCTGCCCGGAGCGGGCGTAGTTGCCGAGCCGTTCAATGGTGGCATCCCCGACTTCCTGGCCCTTTGTGATCAGCAGGATACCCTTCAGGCTGCGCACCTCCTCGCGGATGATCATTCCCGGCTCAAGCTGTTTGACGCTGACCTGCCTGGGCTCGTAGGTCTCCCGGCGGCGGACGATTTTTTCCAGGGAATCCATTACTTGTGCCGGATAGCGCGTCGGGTCCGCCCTGAGCTTTTCCAGTGCTTTTTCCGGGTCTTTTTCCCGGCCCGCGTGCACGTCATAGTCACATACCGCCTTGAGGATTGCGGTTTCCATGTACAGGTCGGGCAATGACTCGCTGTCTTCAAAAATCTCAAGGGGCTTGTCCCTGTCCCGGATTATTCGGGCCACGTCCTGCATCCGGGGGATGTGGGAGATCAGGTTGTAGGCCACGTCTGCGTGTCTGGACAGAAGATCCTTTTGGGCCGGGTCGGTATCCCGGCTGGTGTACAGATCCGCCACGCTTGTGCCGGGCAGCACCGCAAACCCGATCTGGGAGAGCAAAGCCGCGGTTTCGATTTTCCACAGATCGCCCAGTTTCATGTCCACTGCGGTTTCCACGGCATGCCGTTTGATCCGCGAGGCCCGGCCAAAGGCCTCCGGCGCCACCATGGAAAGGATTTCTGTCATCATTTTGATACTGCCCCTGAGGGTTTGTTCGAGCAGTTCTTTTTCCGAGCGGACCAGGCGGTATTGTTCGATGCCGGCCCGGATCATCTCCATTAATTGCTCGGCGGGGCAGGGCTTTGTCATGAACCTGAAGACATGGCCGGCATTAACCGCCTTTATGGCGTTTTCAATGTCTGCGTTTCCGGTCAGGACCATGCGCACGGTTTCCGGTGCGGCCTGCCTGACCCGGGTTAAAAACTTGATTCCGTCGATAAGCGGCATACGGATATCGGACACCACCACTGCAAAGGGGCCGTTTTTGTTAACCGCTTTTAAGCCCTCCACCGGACCCAGGGCGGTTTCCGCCCGGATTTTGTTTCTAAGCTGGCGTCTGATACCGTCTAATACATTTTGCTCGTCATCGACAAACAATACCTTTTCATCCATCATTGCCGTTTTCCCCCGCCAGCATGTTTCTGCGGATTTCGTCATAGGCCTCAAGGTGTTCCAGCATTCCCGCTTCCCGGAGATAATCAGGGTTTAAGGCGGAGATCAGCTCGGAAATCTCCGTTTCCGCTTCATCGTATAGGGCAAAGGCGTTTGCCAGGTATACGGCCTGCAGGGTTCTGTTGGTGCTGTCGGGCAGATCTTCGGGCATGTGGTGGAAACCCACGGTTTCAACGATGTTGCCCGGCAGCCCCCATATTCCCAGAAGATAGGCGCCGATCTGGCAGTGGGTGGCGCCGAAAATCCGGATTTCGGCCTCATGCAGGGGGATTTGTTCCTGCCCTGCCATTGCCAGTGCCTCCTGGTAGGGGTCAATGAAATTGTCCATGAAAACCAGTTTTCCCACGTCATGGAGAAGGCCGGCCATGCAGGCATTGTCGATGGTGGTCTTGTCCATGTCTCCGTGGGCGGCGATCTGTCTGGCCAAAGTGCCGGTTCGCACGCTGTGATCCCATAATCTCTCGATGTCGAAAACTTCGAGTTTTTGCCTGTCGAATTTGGAAAAGATTTCCAGTGTCAGCACAAGTGAGGTCACCGTATCGAGTCCCAGCAGGTTGACCGCCTCGGCCGGGCTTTTGATGGTCCTGGGCAGGCTGAAAAAAGACGAATTGACAATCTGCAGGATTTTGGCCGTCATTGCCGGATCGCGGGAAATCATCTCCCCGATTTTTTTCATGGAAGCCTCTTCTTTTTCCAGTTCCCCGGTTATTTCGAAAAACATGTGGGGAAGGGTGGGAATGGCCTCCATGCTCGAGACAATGCTGCGCAGGGCGGGCTTTTCCAGAAGCTCCAAAAGGGCGCATGCGCGATTGATCTTTTTTTTGAGTTCTTCCGGGGAAACGGGCTTGGAAATATACTGGTGGGCCAGCTGTACCGAGCCCATTATCAGCTTTGCATCCGAATAGCCCGACAGGACCAGGCGCACGGTTTCCGGGTATCTTTCCCGGATATGGGCCAGCAGGACATCGCCGCTCATCTCCGGCATCCGCATGTCGGTGACAACAACGTCAAAGCCGGACTGCTCCATTGCCGCAAGTGCAGCAGCCCCGCTTTGAACAAACGCCATGTGCCATTCCCGCCGCATCCCGTGCAGCATTCTTTTAAGGCCCTGGAGCACGTTTGGCTCGTCATCCACGAAAAGAATGTTTTTTTTCATTTTCAAAAGGTCCTTTTTCCCCTTTGCGCCTTAGAAGGGCAGCCGCAGGACAAATGTGCTTCCCTTTCCGGGCTCGGACGTGCAGTAAAGGGTGCCGCCGTGTTTTTCAACAACCGTGGCATAAGAAAGCGACAGGCCCTGGCCTGTTCCCTTTCCCACTTCCTTGGTGGTGAAAAACGGGTCAAATATATAAGGCAGGTCCTTTTCGGGTATGCCTTTGCCGGTGTCAGATATGGCGATTTCAGCCGCATTCCCGGTGTTTCGGGTCCGGACGGTGATGGTGCCTTTGGCGCCGGTGTCGCCATTTATCGTATCGGCAATGGCATGGGCGGCGTTTATGATGATGTTTAAAAAAACCTGGTTGATCTCACCGGCAAAGCAGTTGACTGGCGGCAGGTTTTTGTCAAAGTCGGTTACGGCATCAGAGACGTACTTGTACTCATTGCGCGAGATGATCAGGGTGCTTTCCAGGGCCTTGTTGATATCAAGGGCCACTTTTTCCTCGCTTCCCGGGTGGGAGAAATCCTTCATGGATTTGACAATGCCTGAAACCCGGTTGACGCCCTGGAGGGTCTGCTCCACAGCGTCGGGCACTTCCCGGCGGAGAAATTCCAGGTCTGCATCCGCGATCGCTTCATTGATTCCGGCAATGCAGTCCCGGGGATCGCCGCCGTTAATGACTGTGTCTGCGAGATGTCCGTATTTTTCCAGTACATGGAAAATGTCTTCAAATGCCTGTTTCAAAAACTGGGTGTTGTCGCCCACGTACTGGATGGGCGTGTTGATCTCATGGGCGATTCCCGCGGCAAGCTGGCCTATGGATTCGAGTTTCTGGGCCTGGGCCAGCTGACTTTCCAGGTTTTTGCGGTCTGTTATGTCAGCACCCATGATCAGTATCCCTGAAGCGCGTTTCTTGTTGTTGTAAAACGGTGAAAACGTCAGGCCCAGAATCCCTTTGCGGCCGTCCTGGCGCGTGAATCCAAGATCGTTTAACCGGTAGGTCTGTCTTGTGTCCCGGCAGATGTTGATTCCCTCCTGGATCTGGCCGGTGTCCCAGTCAACGGGCAGCTCCATTATGGCCATGCCCGATGCCTCTGAGCTGAGAATGCCGAATGTCTCAGCAGCCTTGCGGTTCCACCGGATAACCCTGTCAGCGGTGTTGATTTCGATTAAAATCGAGGAAATGGCAGACAGCAGGGCTTCCATCTCGTTATGGGATTGCTGGAGGCTTTTTTCGGTTGCCTTGATTGGCGAGATGTCCACAAAGCTGATCAGCAGGTAGCGGGTCTGCCGGATATAAAAGGGTGAAATGGTTTTAAGGATATGTTTTTTTGTGCCATCCGGGCCCGGGATTGTCTGCTCGTGGTTTTTGATTTCAATTGTTTCGTCTGAAATCGGGCAATGCTGCCGGTTGCCCCTGCAGAAAATCTCCCGGCAGTGACGGCCCAGAAGATCCCGGCTTTGCGCTTCGAGAATTTCCAGGGCCGCGGGGTTGACTTCGGCAATCAGGCCGCTGCTGCCGTTGATGACAACAATGGCCGTATGCACGGAGTCTATCATTGTTTTGAGTTGTTTGCGGGAGCCGGCAAGGGATTTTTGTTCCTCCCGGCTGTTTTCCTGGTGCGTTTTCATTACAAAATCCCCTGCCAGTGGGTTGATAAGCCTGTAAAAAACTTTTTACAGGGGCACTCCGGCACATATTGCCCCTTATTGATGTAATCGGCATGTTTGCAAAAAGATTAAATGAAAGCCTGCGGGGAGATGAAAAAAAGGGCGGTGCCGGAAACAGGTGTCAGTCCGGCGACGCCCTTTTTGTGCTGGGGTTGTGAAGGGATTTATTTGTCAGGGAATTTCAGGGAAATCTTTTCTTTGTCGTCCTGCTTTTTGATTTTTGCCTCCAGATCCAGGCTGCTGTCGCGGACCCCGATACTGAGGGAAAGCTTGCCCTTGTCGTCTTCAATGTGGGTCATTTGACGCATGGCCTCGAAAATTCCCTCAATGACGTCGTCGCCCGGCGAGGGAAGATCAAAGTCTCTGAATTCTGCCACAAGGCGGTTTGTGCCGTCCTGGTTTTTTTCTATTTTGATCTTCTTGGCGTTTTCGTTGATGCCGTAAAGGATTGCCAGGGCAAGCCACTGAAGCGGCGCCTGTTCCTTGTCCGGTTCGTTTTTGACCGCACCGAGCTTGGTGAGATAATCCGTGCCGGCAAAGCAATCGATCTGTTCCTGCATTTTTTTCTGAAGATTTCGTTTGTCCTGCATTGGCGGGCCTCCTTTTGCGATAATATTTGCCTTGAAAAACACGCTTGCCGTATTCGTCTTCCATACTTGCAAGGTAATCGCTTGCCCGGTGCTGTCAAACCGGAGTGCAAAAGGGGCCCGGTGCAGTGTCTGCCGATTTGCGGGCAGGTCAACGCCGGGTCAGTGTTTTCCATGGAATCAGCATTGGTACCTGCCTTTGGTAATTTCGGTACTGCCCGCCGAAATCGCGCACCAGATCTTTTTCCTCAAGCCATGCTCCCGTGACGATCCATGCGCTCCAGAGCACGTTAAAAACCAGCCTGTCAGCGGAAACATCCGGGCATGACCAGATCATCAGGAGTGTGAAAAAATACAGGGGATGCCGGACATGTTTGTAAGGCCCCCGGATTGTAAGGGCTGCCGCCTTCTTTGGCCTGTTGCCGGTGTGGCGCAAAAGGGTTTTTGCGCCAAAGCTGTCAAATGAACCAAGGGTTTTTACCCCCCATGCAAATCCTGCAACCGAAGCCCAGAAAAGCAGCCGGCAGCCAAGCCGATACCAGCCTTCGGCGGAAATCAGAACATGCGGACTTGTCTGCCATCCGGCAAGCACAATAAAAAGGGCGATAGCTGATGACAGGCCATAGACGGCACCGTGGAAAGGCCGGGCCGCGTATTTGTCCAGCCGCGCCTTAAACCACCTTCGCTGCATGGTGCTGTGCTGGAGGAAAAATACCAGGCTCAGCCCGGCATCGGTGAATAAAACCGGCAAAGGCCCAAAGCCGAAGTCCCATACGGAAAAAGATCCCGCATAGACAAAGGCCCCGAACCAAAGCAGCGCCCCCGAGCCCAGCACAACAGAGGCATATGCCACGGCTACGGCCGTGTATTTGTTTCCATGTTCAGGCATTTGCCGCAGTATATCATATTTTTTTATTCTGTGTATATATCCTGATGGGTTAACGCCGGGACCCGGCCGCTGCTTTGCTGCCTTGACCGATATTGCTTATTTCCGGTTTTCCGGTCTCGCCTGCCCGGACGGTTTCCACTGCAGCATTGAGGGCCGGTAGATTGGTTTGAAAAGCAATGTCACCAATGGTTTTTATGATTTTGGAAGGCTCTGGTTTGGAAAGTGGCAAAAAAAATTTTTCCTGTTAATTTTTATGCTTACAGGTAAGCGCGCATTTTTGTGAGATAGAGCCAATATAGTTGTTGGAGATTAAAAGATGGCCGGTGAGCGCAGTTCTTCTTTTTTATCCCCGGGCCTGATCGAACCGCCGGGAAAGCCGCTTAAAATCGCCTTTGCGGCCTGCGGCGTTTTTTTTGCCGCAGGGGTGGCATATATTCTTTTTTCAAGCCATATTGCGGCCCTGGCGGCGCCGAGCGTATCAGAGCTGGAATCCATTGAAAAATTCAAGGGCCTGGTGTTTATCGTCTTTACCACTGTGCTGCTGTTTTGCATCATTTACGGCATGCTCGCCCGCCTTGACCGGCAGCACCGGTGGCTGCTCAATTTCGGAAACCGTCTGATCGCCGCAGAAAGGCAGGCATCGGCCCTGGTGCTGGCAGATTCCGTGGCGCATGAAATCAGCAGCCTGCTCATGACCCTGGAATACAACATTGAGGAACTGGCGGATGCGGCAGGAGAGCAAAAGCCCGGGGCCCTGAAAAAGGTCAATGACGCCCAGGACCGGCTGAAAAATCTGGCCCGAAAGCTGGCCCGGGCCAGCAGTCTGCAGGCCACAAAAGAGTATTTCAATCTTTTCGCCGCCGTAAGAGACGCCCTGACATTTGCAGGGAAACACCGCAGTCTGCGGTTTTGCGAAATCGACCTCAAAGGGCCCGAAGACCTGATGTTTATGGGCAACCTTTTTCTGGTCTATCAGATGGTTCTCAATCTGGTTTTAAATGCAGCCCAGGCCGCGGGTGAGCAGGGCCGCATCGAGGTGCGCCTGTTTGAGCAGGATGATTTTTTGGTAGCGGAAGTACACGACAACGGCCCCGGCATTGCCGCTGACATGCGCCAAACCGTCATGGAACCCTTTTATACCACACGCCAAGACGCAAGCGGCCTGGGCCTGCTTTCGGTCCAGGCATGTGCACGGGCCCACCAGGGTGATGTGGAAATCCGCGATTCAGATCTGGGCGGGGCCTGCTTTGCAGTATGGCTCAAAAAAGCCCCTGCGGTGATCGATGATCAAAAGCCGTAACCCCGCGTTGATGCGTTTTTTTATCCTGCCGCCGGTTTTCGGGGCCGGTTGTTGGGACAGGCCTTCAGGCATTCGTCACAGGCCAGCCAGTAGTCGTGGCCGGCGGTGTTGACCACCCGCTCGATGTATTTTAACGCATCAGCACCTTTCAGGGCCAGGGGATAGATGGCGTGCTTGACAGAGTGGGGCAGGCAGGTCATTTTCTGAAAATTTCCGTCCTCTGTAAACGCGCCCGCAGGGCATTTTTTTTGGCATGCAGTGCAGCCCTCCGGGCAGGGGTCTTTGTCAATGACCGGGTCGGCCGGCATTTCCGCGCTTGTGACCACCGCTGCCAGGCGCAGAAGCGAGCCGTATTCCGGGTGATACATCTGGCCGCTTCTGCCGAAGGCCCCCAGGCCGGCATTGACCGCCGCATGTTTCAAAGAAAGCAGCCCCCAGGGTTCGGCCCCGTGGAAAACCATTGGCGCGTAGCTGGGCACGGAAAATGCGGCATACGGCCCCCTGGATTCGATGAAGTTGCTCAAAGCCAGGCCGATTTCATCGAGCTGCCGGTACACGGTATGGTAGGAGCGGTGGATGCCGTAGAGATTGTAGTCCGGGGATGAAAGAATACCCCGGGAAATGGGGATTCCAAATACAATGACGGTTCGGGCGTCTTTGCAGATACGCGATGGGTGGTGTTTTTCCGGTGCGCTGTCAAAGCGCTGCACGGGTGCAAAGCCCACTGTCTGGACCTGCCGGCCCAGAAATTCCGTCACGTCCTGTTTTAAGCTGTCGTTCATTGTGCCTCCGGGTTGTTTTGCAGGCAAATGGATAAATCCTTCTTGATTCATTTGCCCGACGCTGTAAAATAGATTCGTCCAAACCAAGTCAAACGGGGTCTTTTGTCCATGCAGTTTATATTTTATTTGCAGGACCGCAAGGGGTTTTTTGCCGCCTGAGAGGGATTATGGATTCTGATCTGCAATATGAAATCGGACAACTGCCCGAAATTCCGGAAAAAGCCGCACTGTCCCATAAGCAGCATCTGGGCGAAATGGTGGAGAAGGTCAACAAGCGCATGAGCCGCCGGCCCGATCTCAATCTTTTGATCGGCAACAACCCGCTGAGCATGATGTTTGAGAATCACAAAAATCATGCCGTGTTTATGAGCAACGTGTTTATTCTGAATGAATACCCCCTGCTGCTCAACACCATTCCCTGGATGTACCGGGCATATCACGGCCACGGATTTTCCTTTGACTATTTTTCCGCGCATCTCCGGACCTGGCGCCAGGTTCTGGAAGAGACCCTGGCGCCGGAGGACGCCGCCTGTCTTGTGGCGGTATATGACTGGATCATCTCCAGGCACGGGCAATTTATCCGTCTCTCAGAGCAATCTGTTTCCGGTGCCCCTGAGCCTGCCCAACAATGGCAGCCGGTTTATCAGGCGTTTCTCCAAAGCCTGCTCAATGCAGACCGCCATGGGGCCATGGCCCTGGCCAGGGATGCTGTACCGGATCTGTCCGGACTCAATGCGTTTTATGTCAATGTTGTCCAGCCGGCCATGTATGCCGTGGGTTCCATGTGGGAGTCCGGAGAGTTGAGCGTTGCAAGGGAACATCTGGCCTCGGCCATTGTCAACCGGGTCATGTCCGCGCAGTATATCGAGCTCATGGAGTCGCCGGAAAATTTCAGGGCAAGGGCCGTGGTCACGGCCGGGGCCAATGAATTCCACGAAATCGGGGCCACAATGGTGGCAAACGCCCTGGAGGCGGATGGATGGGAAGTCTTTTTTCTGGGTGCCAACACACCGGTGTCAGAGCTTCTGGAGTATGTTTCAGCCCGGGAGTTTGACCTTGTGGCCATTTCCGCCACGATCCCGTTTAACCTCGAAGCCATTCAAAACATTATCCAGGGCATCAGAGCCTGGCCCCGGGACAAGCAGCCCAAAATCATGGTCGGGGGCCAGGCCTTTGCCGATTACCCGGAACTGGCCCGGAAATTCGGGGCTGACGGGTTTGCTGAAAATTCAAGCCAGGCCGTTGCCCTGGCGGAAAAATGGCTGAAAGCGGCCGGAAAATGACCCTTTTTGAAATAATCCAGCAGAATTCTGCAGCCGTACGTGTATTTTTCAATGTTGCCGGCAGCGTTCTTGCGGTGGTCACGGACAAAGATTATCGCATCACGGCCTGCAACGACAATCTTGCCAGAAACCTCCACCTTCCGGAAAGGCCCCTGGGCAGAGCCCTGGGCGATATCCTGTGCCCCCTTGAAGATGAATCCTTTTCACTGCTGGTATCCAGGCAGGACGACACCCTGCTGCCCCAGATTTTCAAGGTCTGTTACTCTGAGATTCTCTACAAATGCTATTGCTTTGGTCTGGAAAACGGGTTTCTCGTCTTCGGGGATCGTCTGGGGGGCACTGACAACGAAGTGCTGCAGAGCATGTCGCTTCTCAACAACGAACTGTCCGGGCTGAGCCGGGAGCTTGCCCAAAAAAACCGGGAGCTTGAAAAAGCCAACCGGAAAATCAGGGAGCTTTCCCGTACAGATTCCCTCACAGGCCTTGCCAACCGCCGCTATTTCCAGGAGCGCTACGAGCATGCATTTTCCCTGGCCAGGCGCCATAATGCGCCGCTGTCAGTTGTCATGCTGGACCTGGATCACTTCAAGTACGTAAACGACACCTACGGCCATGATGCCGGAGACACTGTTTTGAAACACTTCGGCCAGCTGGTGCGGCAAAACTGCCGGCACGAGGATTTTGCCGCCAGGTTCGGCGGCGAGGAATTTATCATGTATCTTTCCCATACAACGGCAGAAGAGGCCCTGGAACTTGCCGAACGGGTAAGACAGATCGTCGCCCAAGCCGACATGCTGGAAAACCGGCACCAGGTCACTGTCAGCATCGGGGTTGCCCATATATCCGAAGCCGATTCCCCCGAAGCCCTGATCAAAAGAGCGGACCAGGCCCTGTATGCGGCAAAGAAGGCCGGCCGCAACAGGGCCTGGGCCCTGTAGATATCCGGCCGGGAAGAAACAGCATGGCCGGGAAAAACCCTTCCGCAATAAGGCCGATGCGGTAAAAAAAGTTTATTTTTCCGTCCATGGGCTGCTTTTTCCGGGTTTGTGGCGGCACCGTTTTGATAAAACGGCTTTAAAAAAATTGACAAGTATTGAAAGGGCCGGTATCTTTTTCTGAAATAAAATAACAGCACCCGTTCCGGCCGTTTACTTTAAAAGACCGCACCTGCGCACAGGAGGCTTATGAAAAGGAAACGACCCTATCTCAAGGCTTTTCTGCTGGTGGCCGTAGGCATTGTTATCGCTTTTCCGATTTTTTCAATGACCTACTATACAATGGTCCGCACCTCAACCCCGCAGTTCTGTGCTTCCTGCCACGAAATCGAATACGCCTACAATACGTGGAAAACCTCCACCCACGTCAATAACGCCCAGGGCTTTGTGGCCGACTGTATGGACTGCCATCTGCCGGCGCCCCACGATACTGTTGATTTTTTCTACAAAAAAACACTGCACGGCATCAAGGACATTATCGTTCATTTTACCATGGATGAATACGACCGGGAAAAAAACCGGCAAAAGGCCTATGATTCCTTTGACAATGCCCAGTGCCAGAAATGCCATCGCAATATTTTGTATATCCCGGACAAACGCGGGGCCATGCTGGCCCACCGTTCGGTGATACACGCGCTTCCCGGCCGGGAAAAACGATGCGTGGACTGTCATAAGGACCTGGTGCACAACCCCACCGAGGTCTACCGCTACAAACAATATGAGCTGAATTGATCAACGTGTGCATAAATATGAATCATCACCTTTTTTTGACACGCATGGAGGGCGGGTATGAAAAAGTTATTATTCGGCGCAATGATCAGTGTCATGTTATTTTTACTGGCCTTGCCTGCCATTGTATCATCGCAGGACGACCAGGACATGGCAAAGCAAAAGGAATTCCGCATTGAGCGCTCCATTTCAGAGCCCGGCATGGCCTGCATCCAGTGCCACAAGCAGGAACATCCCGGCATTTTCGGCGACTGGGCCAACAGCCGGCACGCCAACGCCAACATCACCTGCATTGACTGCCACCGGGCCGAGGAAACCGATGCGGACGTGAACCGGGACCATTTCAAGCAGTATGAAAAATCCGATTCCAAATGGGGCCGGAAACGATACCGGGTGCCCGTGTCCGGCGTGGTTTCGCCAAAGGACTGCTCCCGGTGCCACCCCGACGAGGCCGAGCAGTACAAGCGCAGCAAGCATGCCAACACCCTTGAGATCATCTGGAAAATCGATCCGTGGTTAAACAAGGGCATGAACAGCGATTTTGAGCGGGCTTCCGGGTGTTTTTACTGCCACGGTACTGTCCTGGAAACCGATGAGGAAGGCAACCTCACCCCGGAAACCTGGCCCAATGTGGGCGTTGGACGCATAAATCCCGACGGCAGCAAGGGAAGCTGCAGCTCCTGCCACACCCGGCACCGATTTGCCTTAATGGAGGCCAGAAAGCCCCAGGCCTGCGGCCAGTGCCATCTGGGTCCGGATCACCCCCAGATCGAAATCTACACAGAGTCCAAGCACGGCGCCATTTACGACAGCTTCGGCGATGAGTACAACTGGGACGCAGCCCCGGGCACCTGGTCTCCGGGCGTGGATTACCGGGCACCCACATGTGCATCCTGCCACATGAGCGGCGCCGGCACCACACGCACTACCCATGACGTCACAGAACGTCTGTCCTGGGAAATTCAGGCCCCGCTAACCGTCCGCCCGTCTGATTTCAAAGCGTTTCCCGCCAAAACCAACTGGGAAGTGGAGCGCAAGAAAATGAAGGAGATCTGCCTGCAGTGCCATGGCGACAACTGGGTGGACGACCATTACGCCACATTTGACAAGGTGGTGGAGGAATACAACGAGGTTTATTTCAAGCCGGCCATGGACCTGATGAACGAGCTTTATGAAAAGGGACTGGTGGATGATGAAAAGATGTTTGATGAAAAAATAGAGGTTGAATACTACGAGCTGTGGCATCACGAAGGCCGCCGGGCCCGCATGGGCGCGGCAATGATGGCCCCGGATTATACCTGGTGGCACGGCTTCTACGAGGTCAAAAAACGGTATAATTCCTTTATGAAGGAAGGCCGGGAGTTGATCGAGCATAACAAAAAGGCCGAAAAGGCTACGGATTTTCCCAACGCCACGGGAAGAACCACAAAACCGGAGGCCATTTTCGGCAGCCAGTAACCCCCGGGTGTGCCGGATTTGAAAATTGATCCGGCATTTTTTGCAAATTCAAAGCCTCGGTTTTATCTTTGTTAACAAGGATAGAACCGAGGCTTTGTTTTTTGGATAAAAAATTTTTCCTGTCTTGACCTAAGTCAAGGTCTGCATTTTCCTGCCGGGCTATAACAGGGCCAAAACATAGACAACGTTTTTACGAACCAAAACCAAAAGACAACCCCAGCAAAGGAGGCATTCCATGTTTTGTTTTCAGTGTGAGCAAACGGCAAAAGGCGAGGGCTGCGAAAAGATCGGTGTCTGCGGAAAGCAGCCCGATGTGGCCGAACTTCAGGACGTTTTGATCTACGCGGTCAAGGGCCTGGCCCAGGTGGCCAACGAGGGCCGCAAGGTCGGCGTAAAAGATCCCAAAATCGATCATTTCGCCTGCGAGGCCATGTTCTCCACCCTCACCAACGTGGATTTCGACCCTCCGCGGTTTGTGGAGCTTATCAAACAGTGCGTCAATCACCGCGATGAACTGAAGAAAAAGGTGGAGGCAGCCGGGGGATGGACCGATTACACCAGCGGGCCGGCAACGTTCGTACCGGCAGAAACCACAGAGGAACTGGTTGCCCAGGGAGAAAATTTCGGCCCTGAGGCCGATGTCAAGGTCAGAGACCAGGACATTCATTCCTTAAAGGAGACCCTGACATACGGCATCAAGGGTATTGCCGCCTATGCCGATCACGCCGCGATTCTGGGCAAGACAGACGACCGGATTTTTGATTTCATCTACGAGGGTCTGGCAGCCACCCTGGACGAGAATCTGGGGGTCAACGACCTGCTGGGACTGGTTCTCAAGTGCGGCGAGACCAACCTTTTGACCATGGAACTGCTTGATGCGGCCAACACCGGGGCTTACGGCAACCCCGAGCCCACGGAAGTGCCCCTGGGCGCCAAAAAGGGCAAGGCCCTGCTGGTTTCCGGTCATGATCTCAAAGACCTTGAAACCATCCTCAAGCAGACCGAGGGAAAGGGTATTAACGTTTATACCCACGGCGAGATGCTGCCCTGCCACGGATATCCGCAACTCAAGAAATACGGGCATTTCTACGGTCATTACGGTACGGCCTGGCAGAACCAGAAAAAGGAGTTTGCCGAGTTTCCGGGCGCCATTGTCATGACCACCAACTGCATCCAGAAGCCCCAGGAGGTCTACCAGGACAATATTTTCACCACCGGCCTTGTGGGCTGGCCCGGGGTAACCCATATTGCGGACAAGGATTTCACCCCGGCCATTGAAAAGGCGCTTTCCCTGCCGGGATTTGAGGCAGACGCCGATCGCGGATCGGTCATGGTGGGCTTTGGTCACAACGCGGTGCTCGGTGTGGCCGACAAGGTCATCGAAGGGGTGAAAAACAAAGACATCCGCCATTTCTTCGTGGTGGCGGGCTGCGACGGGGCAAAACCGGGCCGCAACTACTACACCGAGTTTGTGGAAAAGGCCCCGGAAGACACCATGGTGCTGACCTTTGCCTGCGGCAAGTTCAGATTTTTTGACAAAAAGCTGGGTGCCATCGGCGGCATTCCGCGTCTGCTCGACCTCGGTCAGTGCAATGATGCCTATTCGGCCATCAAGATTGCATCGGCCCTGGCAGATGCCTTTGACTGCGGGGTAAACGATCTGCCGCTTTCCATCATATGCTCCTGGTATGAGCAGAAGGCCGTGGCCATCCTGCTGACACTGCTTTACCTGGGCATCCAGGACATCCGGCTCGGGCCCAGTCTGCCGGCTTTTGTCTCGTCAAATGTGCTCAATGTGCTTGTGGACAAATTCGACATCAAGCCCATCAGCACCCCGGACGAGGATCTGAAGGCCATTCTGGGATAAGCCGTACCAAAGAACAGGGTTGTCCTCCCGCAACCCGGTGCGGGCACCGGACGGGATCCGGGCCCGCACCCCCCGGGGGGATTTTGCAGACATACCAACGGCATTGGCGAAAGGAGCCGACATGCTCAAAAAAGTTGAAGTGTTTAAGGAAAACGATTTTTCCGAAAAATCATTGAAGAAATTTCTGGTGCATGATTCGCCTTATTTCAAGGTGATCAATTTCAATTTCAAGGCCGGCCAGGAACTGCCCGTACATTCCCATGATATCGACGGGCAGTTGAGCATCACCGTGCTCGAAGGCACAGGCGAGTTTCTGGGCGCAGAAGATGCCGGCATGCCAGCGGCCCCGGGCGACGTTCTGATCTCCGATATCAGCGAGCCCCACGGCATCCGCGCGGAAACCGACATGCGGGTGCTGGTTACCATTGCCCCGCCCATATGAAAAAGGCAGATAATGGAAAGTGATACCCGGCATCCCAAAGCTATGACCTGCAAGGACGAGGTGCGCGACTACTCCGGATACAGACAAAAACTGCCCGGGGTGGTGGAGGACATCCTTGCGGGCTGCGGCCAGGAGCAGTCCTATACCCATATCGATTACGAGCCTGCTCCTTCTGAGGCAGAAGTCATTGATATCCTACAAAACCTGCGGGAAATGCTGTTTCCCGGTTTTTTCAGCCGGGAAAAAATCGATCCGGTGAATCTCAAATACAACATGGGCCGGCAGGTGACCCTGTTATATGACATGTTGGCCGAGCAGATCACGCGGGCTGTTCGCTATGAATGCTTCAAGTTTGACCTGGAATGCAGCGACTGCCGGAAGCGCGGATATGAAACCGCCCTGGCGTTTCTCAAATCCGTGCCGGATTTGCAGCATCAGCTGGCAAAGGATGTTGTCGCGGCATACAAGGGTGACCCGGCTGCCAAGAGCTACGATGAAATTATTTTTAGTTATCCCGGCATGTTTGCCATCATGGTCTACCGCATTGCCCACTGCCTCCATGCCCTGTCTGTTCCCCTGGTTCCCAGGATCATGACCGAGCACTCCCACCGGATTACCGGCATTGACATTCATCCGGGCGCGGTCATCGGTGAAAGCTTCACCATTGATCACGGCACCGGTGTTGTGGTGGGCGAAACCGCCCGGATCGGCGATAACGTGCGGATTTACCAGGGGGTTACCATCGGGGCCCTTTCGGTGCCCCGCAGCAAGGCCGATGAAATGCGGGAAACCAAGCGCCATCCCACCATTGAAAACGACGTGGTCATTTATTCCGGGGCCACGATCCTGGGCGGGGACACCATTATCGGCGCCCGTTCAGTGATCGGCGGCAATGTCTGGATCACCGAGCCGGTTCCCGCCGACACCACGGTGCTTCTGGAATCGCCGCGCCTGATTTACCGGAAAAACCCGCTAAGGGTTTGATGCCATAAAGGAAGCGCAAAAAATGCCCCTGTTTGCCGATATCTCCGAGACCATGGGAAACACGCCCCTGGTGCGGCTAAATAGCTTGTCTGAATCCGGCCCGGCATCTGCCGGGGCTGAAGTCTATGCCAAGCTTGAATTTTTCAACCCCCTGGGAAGTGTGAAGGACCGGATTGGAGCGGCCATGCTGGATGCGGCCGCACGAGAGGGAAAAATCGGGCCGGGATCACTGATTGTGGAGCCCACCAGCGGCAACACCGGCATTGCCCTTGCCTTTGTATGCGCGGTTCGGGGCTACCGGCTGTGTCTGACCATGCCCGAGACCATGAGCATCGAGCGGCGCAAGCTGCTTTCACATCTGGGTGCGGAGCTGGTGCTCACCCAGGCGGAATACGGCATGAAAGGCGCCATTCAGGCGGCCGGGGAAATGGTGGCCACCTATGAAAATGCCTTTATGCCCGATCAGTTTTCCAACCCGGCCAATCCGGAAATCCATCGCAAAACAACCGCAGAAGAAATCTGGCACGACACGGGCGGTCAGGTGGATGTCCTGGTGGCCGGCGTGGGCACAGGCGGCACGATCACAGGCGTGGCAGGGCTGTTAAAGCAAAGAAATCCGCAATTTTATGCCGTGGCCGTGGAGCCGGCCGACTCGCCGGTGCTTTCCGGCGGAGCTTCGGGATCCCATAAGATCCAGGGTATCGGCGCCGGGTTTGTCCCGGAAATCCTTGACCCGGGCCTGATCAACGAGGTAATCACGGTGACAAATGATCAGGCCTTTGAAACAGCCAGGGCCCTTGCCAGCCGGGAAGGCATCCTTTGCGGGATTTCCTCTGGTGCGGCGGCCTGGGCGGCCCTGGAACTGGCCGGGCGGCCGGAGTTTGCCAAAAAGCGCATTGTCACCATTTTGCCCAGCACCGGCGAACGCTATATCAGTACTGAATTGTTCCTCTAAACCCGAAAAAGTGCAAAAGAGGGGATATGTCTGACCAGAAACGTTTTGAAACCATCTGCCTGCATGCCGGCCAGGTCCCGGACCCGACCACGGGCGCCCGGGCCGTGCCCGTGCACCGGACCACCTCGTATGTGTTTGAAAACTCGGATCATGCGGCCCGGCTGTTTTCCTACCAGGAGCCGGGCAATATTTACACGCGCATCATGAATCCCACCCAGGATGTCATGGAAAAACGCATGGCCGCCATGGAAGGCGGGGGCGCGGCCCTGGCCCTGGCCTCGGGCACGTCTGCAATTTTTTATTCCATTATCAATATCTGCTCTGCCGGCCATGAGATTGTTTCCGCCAACAATCTCTATGGCGGCACCTACACCATGTTTGACAGCATCCTGCCCCAGATGGGCATCCGCACCCGGTTTGCCGATGCCCGCAACCCGGAGAGTTTTGAGGCGGCCATCAATGAAAACACCAGGGCCCTGTTTGCCGAAACCATCGGCAATCCCGCCCTGGAGTTTACTGATATCACGGCCGTGGCCAGAATCGCCCAGAAACACCGCCTTCCGCTGATCATTGACAATACCTTTACAACACCGTATCTGCTCCGCCCCATTGAGCACGGGGCCAATGTGGTGGTCAATTCGGCCACCAAATGGATCGGCGGCCACGGCACGGGCATCGGGGGTGTGGTGATTGACGGGGCCAATTTTGACTGGACAGATCCCAAGTTTGAGATGTTTAATACCCCGGATCCGAGCAATTTCAATTTGCGGTTTGCATCTGATCTCGGGGAAAACAATCCCATTGCCTTTGTCATGCGCATGCGGCTGGTAGCTCTTCGCAATCTTGGGGCCTGTATTTCGCCGGACAATGCCTGGATTTTTCTCCAGGGCATGGAGACACTTCCCCTTCGCATGCAGCGGCACTGCGAAAACGCCATGGCCGTGGCCAAATATTTAAAGACGCATCCGCAGGTGAGCTGGGTGCGCTATCCGGGCCTTGCAGATGATCCCGCATATCCGGTGGCCTCACGCTACCTGGAAAACGGCTTCGGCGCCATGGTGGTATTCGGCATCAAGGGCGGAAGGGATGCGGGAAAGCGGTTTATTGACAGCCTGAAACTGTTTTCCCACCTGGCCAATGTGGGCGATGCCAAGAGCCTGGCCCTGCATCCGGCCAGTACCACCCATTCCCAGTTAACAGACGCCCAGCAGATCGAAGCCGGGGTCAGCCCGGACATGATCCGGCTGTCTGTGGGAATTGAGCACATTGATGACATTGCCGCGGACCTGGACCGGGCCCTGCACGCTTAATTGATTTTCGCAAATGGCCGGCTGATGTCAATTTGCAAAAAAACCGGGGTCCGGATGCCTGCCGGCACCCGGACCCCGGACTCGGAGGGGGGAAATGATGATGATGAAACAGCTGCTGGTTTAGAAGGACTCCTCTTCTCCACCGGGCTGCTGGCCCGGCGCCTGCTGCTGTTGCTGGTCATAACCGCCGCCCTGGCCCGACTCTTCGGGTGCTTCACAACCAAGGCTGAAACCCATGGTAAACAGCACCAGGAGAATAAGGGTGATGTATTTCTTCATACTCTGCCTCCTTTGGTAAGTGTTACATCATGTCTTCGACTTTTTCCCGCAGGTCGGAATCGCGCTGCATGGCCATACTGATCTCGTTGTATTTCTGCACGCTGAGATCGTTTTTCTCAATCACATCCATGATTTTTTCCCGATACTTGCTTTGCAGGTCCCGGGCCTGGTTTTCATCATTGGCTTCCTGCAGCTCAGAGGAGTAATCAGACTGCAGATCGCGGACTTCCTTGTGGGCCTCGGCGAATTTTTCAACGGTTTTGTCTTCAAAATCCGCCTTCTGTCCGGGCTGCTGGCCGTACTGGCCCTGTCCCTGCTGGCCCTGCTGGCTCTGCTGACCCTTCTGGCCGCCGTAGCCGCTGCCGCCGTCCTGCTGGGCCATGGCCGGGGTAACCGCCAGGGTAAAGCACCCGATGAGCAGGGGGCACAGGATTTTCCAGAAATTGGTCCTGAAAGTCGTTGTTCTGGTTTGCATTGTTGCATACCTCCTTGTTGCTGAGATTCATGATTGCGATGGAGTGAAATATCCAGATTTCGCAATATTCGTCTCTGCTACAGCAGGATGCATGCCAGGTGGGATAAAAATTTGAATTTAAGTATAACTATTTGAATGTATGAAAAATTTTTTTGAAGCGGGCGGGCCGGTGTCCCGGAGAAAAAGGTGTTTAAAAACGTCACATGTTCTTCTTTGTCACGTGCACTTTGTCAGCAGGGTCTGTCCGGGGCGTTTAGCGGGCGGGCTGCCAAAGTCAGTCCGCAATGCCCGGCCTGGGCCTGTGATCCGGGTGGGCGATTTTGATCAGCACCAGTGCCAGGACAATGGCCGGAATGCCCATGACAGCGGTGATCAGAAAAAAGCCGGCCCAGCCGGTGTGCTGTGCCAGCACACCTGTAAATCCCCCGGCAAATTGGCCGGGAAGGGTCATCAATGAGCTGAGCAGGGCGTACTGGGTGGCGGTGTAGGCGCTGTTGGTCAGGCTGGACAGATAGGCCAGAAACACTGAAATGGCCAGACCGCCGGTGATGTTGTCGGCAATAATGGCAACGGCCAGCCCATGGATCTCCGGGCCGGTGACGGCCAGCCAGGCAAAAAGCAGGTTGGTGGCCGGGGCCATGAAGGCGGTAAACAAAAGCATGGCAGCAATGCCGAAGCGCGCGGTCAAAAGGCCGCCCGCGGCCGCGCCCAAAAGGGTCATGGCCAGGCCGAAAGCCGCTGCCACGTTTGCGATCTGGGTTTTGTCAAATCCGAGATCCAGGTAAAAGGGATTGGCCATGACCCCCATAAAAATGTCGCTGATGCGGAACAGGGCCACAAAAACCAGTATGGCGGCAGAGGCCCTGCCGTAGCGCTTGAAAAAATCGGCAAACGGGCAGATCACCGCGCTGATGAGCCACGCGGTGACCCGTCGCCGGATCCCGGTATCCCGGGTGGTTTCCAGGTAGCGGATGACGGTTTCCTCCAGCGCCCGGGTTTTGCCGTTGATACTGACCTCGGGCTCGCCGGTGACCAGGGTGGTGATGATTCCCACGGCCATCAACACCCCCATGACGGCATATGCCAGTGACCAGCTTCCCACAGCTGCAATATGGAGCACCCCGGCCCCGGCCACAAGCAGGGCGATTCGGTAGCCGGTGACGTAAGCCGCAGCCATGGCCGCCTGCAGATGCCTGGCCACGGCTTCGACCCGGTAGGCGTCAACAGCCACGTCCTGGGTGGCTGATCCCAGCGCGGCAATCACTGCCCAGACGGCCACCAGCCAAAGCTGATCCACGGGGTCGGCGGCCGCCATGCCCAGAAAAGACAGGCCCACAGCCGTCTGTGCCGCCAGCATCCAGGCCCTGCGGCGGCCCAGCACCCGGGTCAGCCAGGGCAGGGGGGCCCGATCCACCACAGGGGCCCAGAAAACCTTTATGGAATGGGCGATGCCCACCCAGGAAAGAAACCCGATGGCTGCCAGTTCCACGCCCAGATCCCGCAGCCAGGCGGTAAACGTGCCGCCCACCAGCAGCAGGGGCAGGCCTGCTGAAAACCCGAGAAACAGCATTCCCGTCACCCGCGGATGCAGATATACCCGCCAGCCGCGGAAAGGGTCGGGAGAATTTGGAAAATCCTGTGTCAAGACGGTTTTATCTCTTGGTTGATTATGGCCAGCCCAATCTCTATGGTGTGGATTTGTCAGCTTACGACAAGTCCTGATTCCATGTCAATGGGGGCTTGGTGGTCCATGCAAGGGCCGGGTTTCTCCTTGCTGTTTCACCGGCAATGGTTAAATTTTTATAAAACAATCAATCTTTAATCACGGAACACAAATGAACCCTGACCCGATCACAAACCCTCTTGGCCCGGCCCTGCGGGATTTTTTTATCTCTTCTGATGCCTCCGGGCACAAGCGCGCATACCTGCAAATCAGTGAAGCCCTGCAAAACCCTCTGCCCCGGGTCAACGACTGGCGACAGGTTGAATATGCTTTTACCCGACTGTTTGTGGGGCCAAAATCACTGGAGGCCCCGCCCTTTGCCTCGGTGTACCTGGAAAACGAACCGCTTGTCATGGGGCCCACCACCATGATGGTCCGATCGGTCTATGAAATGATGGGCCTGGTCTCGCCCTGGAAAAACGCGCTGCCGGAAGATCATGTCAGTCTGGAGCTGGATGCGGCCCTGGTCTTGGAAAAGGCGGCAGAGCAGGGCGGGTCCGCCGAACTCGACGAGCTGCGGCAATTTTTCGTGTGCCGGCACATGGCCGCCTGGATACCCGCATTTGTCAAACGTGTCAGCCGGGCAGAGTCCGCGCATCCGGCCATTGTCCGGGCCGCAGCGCTGGCCGGCCAATGGGTGGAAAACCAGGCCGTGCTTATCAATACGCAGAGAAATCAACACCTGAAACAGGGAGGATGGAATGGATAAACGGGATGCAGACAGCGTAAAACAGGCCATCGGATGTCCCATGTCGCGCAGGAAATTTTTCCGGTGCCTGGCTGCGGCGGGCGCGCTGGCCGCGATGCCGGGCGGCCTGCTGAGGCCTTTTGACGCCAAAGCCGGGAAAATTATCTACGAGGGCGACTATGAAATATACCGCAACGCCTGCCCGCGCAACTGCTATGACACCTGCTCCATTAAAAGCTATGTAAAAGACGGCGTGCTGCAGTTCATAGAAGGTGCTCAGGCATCGACCTTCACCGACGGCGGCCTGTGCGTCAAGGGCTATGCCTACACGCGCCGGCCCTACAGTCCGGACCGGATCAAGTATCCAATGATCCAGGACGGCCGGGGCTCGGGCAACTGGCGGCGCATTTCCTGGGACGAGGCCATGGACATGATCGCCAAAAAGCTCGTGGAGATCAATGACAAGGACGACTCCATGCTCGGCCTGGGTCTGACCAAGTATTCCGGCAACTTCGGGATCACCAACTACGCAGTGGAGGGCATGATGACCTCCCTTGGCTACACCACGCGCCTTGTGGGAACACCGTGCTGGCCCGCGGGCATTGATGCCCAGAATTACGACCTGGGCGATATGTGGTGCAATGATCCGGAGGACATGGTCAACTCGCGCTATATCATCCTGTGGGGCGCCAATCCGGCCTGGAACTCCGTGCATACCATGAAATACATTTACGCGGCACAGGACCGGGGCGCCAAGGTGGTCTGCATCGACCCGGTGTTCACTCAGACCGCGGCCAAGGCCGACGTTTACTGGCAGGTTGACACCTCCATGGACGGCGCTCTGGCTTTGGGCATGGCCAAACACATCCTGGACAAGGGACTTTTTGACAAAGCCTGGGTGGATGCAAATTCCGTGGGCTTTGACGAGTTTGCCGATTATTTGCGAAATGAGATCTCGGTGCAGTGGGCCGCGGAAAAATCAGGCATTCCCCGGCAGCAGATTGTTGAGGTTGCAGAAGAATTTGCCACAGCAAAGCCGGCCACCATATGGATCGGCTACGGCCTGCAGCGCCATGTCAACGGCGGGGCCACGGTACGCTCCATTGACGCGCTGGCCGCCATGACCGGAAATGTCGGCAAGACCGGCGGCGGTGCCCGTTACGGCCATATGCGCACCTGGGGCTTTAACTACCACGCCCTGCTCCAGAAGCGCCCCGAGGGCGCAAAGGGGTTTCTGGGGGGCAAAGGCCCCAAGGGCGACTTTGACTTTTCAGGCGATGAGGAGGCCGAATACACGGATCGGGCATTGAACATCAACAAGACCGCGGAGATGCTTCTGACAGCCGATGATCCGCCCATCCGGGTGCTCTGGATTTCGTGCAAGAACGTGCTTTCCCAGGACTTTGACCGGCCCAAAATGCTTGAGGCCTTCAAGAAGCCCGAACTCATCGTCAGTGTGGAGCAGTTTTTCACCCAGACAGTGGAACTCTCGGATATCGTGCTGCCGGTGACCACGTTGTTCGAAGAACACACCATCAACGCAAGCTACTGGCATTACTGGCTTTCTGTCAACGAGCAGGCCATAAAGCCCATGTATGAGGCCAAGTCCAACACCGAGATCGCGGCCGCGCTTTCCGCGCGCATGAACAAACTCAAGCCCGGCTCCTGCACTTTCCCCACGAAAGTCGATACCCGGCAGTGGATGATCAAGGAGTTTAACCAGGACATTTACGACCTGTTTGGCATCGATTCCTGGGAGGACCTGAAAAAGGGCCCGGCCAAGGCCAAAATGCATCCGGCCTCCTGGCATGACCTGGAATTCGGCACGCCTTCGAAAAAATACGAATTCAGGTCCGATCTCTGCGCACAACACGGCCACCAGGCCCTGCCCAAATTCAAGGCGGCCCGAAAACCCTATGACAAGCTGCGGCTGCTCACGCCGCACACCAAGTTCGGTATTCACTCCCAGTTTATTAATATTGACTGGATGGAGGATTTTAACAAAAAGCCGTATTGCTACCTGCATCCTTTGGCCGCACGTGAGCGGGGAATCGGCGACGGTGATCAGGTCCGGGTTTTCAACAAGGTCGGGGAGGTGGAACTCGAGGTCAAACTTACGCAAAATGTGCCCGCAGACGTGGTCATGATGTATGAGGCCTGGTTTCGAAACAATGCCTACAACTGCCAGAACGTGGTGGACGACACCTCATCGGATATGGGCAAATACAAGACCGGCGCACCCGGTGTGGCCATACACGACCAGTTCGCAGATGTGGAAAAGGTATAAGGAGGGGCGATCATGAAAAAACAGCTTGCATTCTATATTGACGCCAAACGCTGCATCGGCTGCTTTACCTGCGCCATGGCCTGCAAGAATCAGTATCACCAGGAAAGCGGCGTGATCTGGCGCGATGTTTACGAACTCAAGGAAGAGATCTACCCCCACCGGGAGCGGGCGTTTTATTCCCTGGCCTGCAACCACTGCGAAAATCCGACATGTCTTAACGTCTGCCCGGTTGTGGCCTATTACAAACGCGAGGCCGACGGCGTGGTCGTCCACGAGCAGGAGAAATGCATCGGCTGCGGCAACTGCATCCGCTCCTGTCCCTACGGTGCCCCGCGGTATAACCCGGTGCTCAAAAGGGCGGAAAAATGCAGCTTCTGCTGGCAGCGGCTCGATGACGACCGCAAGCCGGCCTGCGTTTTGAGCTGTCCCACAGATGCGCTGCAGATCGTGGACCTGGCCGAATTCGACGAGGCCAACGCGGTGCAGTACCCGGCCGGATTTCCGCGCTATCCTTCCCTGAATCCGTCCGTGCGGTTTCGCCTGCCGGCCATGCCCAAAATGATAAGGAGGAAATTATGAGCCAGATGGAACTGCCCCTGGTCATATTTACGGTTTTGAGCCAGACCGCAGTGGGCCTTGTGGCCATCAGCGCCATACGCCAGCACGCCGCAGACGGCCCGGCCGGCAGTGTCCGGCCGGAGTGGATGACAGCCGCGCTTTTGCTCATTGCAGGGCTTGTGGCATCATTGTTTCACCTGGGCCACCCCCTGGGCGCGCCTTTGGCGATCAAGCACCTGGGCAGGGCCTGGCTTTCCAGGGAGGCCCTGGGAATAGGGGTGTTCACGGCCCTGGTGATTGTCGGGTTTCTAACCGCCAGGGGCAGGGTCAATGCCGGGCTGTCATTTGCCGCAGCCGCCGTCGGGCTGATCGCCCTGTTTTTTACGGGCATGACCTATTCGCCGCCGGGTTTTCCCGCGTTAAACAATGTCCTGCCGTTTGTGTTTTTCCTGCTCACCGCTGCCATGGTGGGGGCGGGCTTTGCCGCGTATTTCACGCCTGCAGAAAAAATGCCCATGATCACCCGGATTCTGGCCGTAAGCCTCATTGTCGGGCTCGTGGTCTACCTGGTGGTGCCGTTTCTCTGGCTTTCGGGCGGCACGGTGATGCGCCAGACCGGCCTGAACTACATTTCCTCGCCGCTGTACTGGGCCAGGATCATCGTGGGCCTTGTTGTACCGCTTATGGCCATATGGCGGATGAGAACCGTTGCCGCCTGGGTGCCGGTTCTTGTGCTGGCCGGAGAAATCATGGGGCGCATTGCCTTTTTTTTGCTTGCCGTGCATGCCTCGGCAAACATGGGCGGTATTTACTAGAAATAATGCCCGGAGAATCCGGGGCAACCGCCAATAACTTCTACCGGATCATGCGGTAGAACAGAAACATCAGCAGGCCGAAGATTTCCAGGCGGCCCAGCAGCATGACAAGGGTGAGTGTCCACTTGGCGGCATCCGGCAGCATGGCGAAATTGGAAAGCGAACTGACCATGCCAAAACCCGGGCCCACATTGCCCATGGCCGCCACGGAACCGGAAAAAGCCGTCATCAGGTCAATGCCCATAAATGTCAGCATCAGCGCCGAGATGCAGACCACGCAAAGATACAGGACAATATAGACAATCCCCGCCTCAACAATTGCCGGATCCATCACGGTTCCGTCCAGCTTCAGGGCCACCACGGCCCTGGAGTGTTTCATTTTCCGGAACTGGCTGAGAAAGCTTTTGCCGAACACAACCACCCGATCAACTTTGATGCCCCCGGAGGTGGAACCCGCACAAGCGCATTGCAGGGAAAAAAGAATCAGGATCAGCTTTGAAAAGCCCGGCCATACATTGGTGTCAGCGGTGGCAAAACCCGTGCTCGTGCCCAGTGAGACCACCTGAAAGGCCGCAGCCCGAAGGGCCTGCCAGAAATCGGCATACACATCGCCCCAGATATTTAGTGAAACCACGGCCACGCCGACGGCCATGGCCACCAGGTAATAGCGGACAATTGCGGATTTCCAGATTCTTTTGATGTTTTGGGTGAGGGTTAAAAAAATCAGGGCAAAATGGATTCCGGACAGGATCATAAAGACAATGATAATGCTTTCAATCAGCGGACTGTTAAAATATGCAACCGAGTTGTTTCGCGGGGAAAAGCCGCCAGTGGCAATGGTGGCAAAAGAGTGGGTGAGGGCGTCGAAAAAGCCCATTCCCGCAAGCAGCAGACAAAGGGTTTCCGCTGCAGTCAGGCCCAGATAGACGACCAGCAGAATCTGCAGGGTCTTACGGGTGCGGTAGCGGAAATTTTCCACGGCAAGCGAGGAAATTTCGTTTTTGTAAAGCACCATTGCCGCCTGGCCGGTCCATGGCGCCACGGCCAGCATGAAAACCACAATGCCGATGCCCCCGATCCAGTGGGTTAAAGACCGCCACAAAAGCAGGCCCAGGGGAAGGGCTTCAATGCTTGACAGAATTGAGGAGCCAGTGGTGGTAAATCCTGAAACGCTTTCAAACCATGCATTTGTGAAAGTAAAGGGCCCGCCCCACATGATATAGGGCAAGGTCCCGATCAGTGCGGACATCACCCAGCCGGCCACCACAATGGCCAGGCCTTCATCGTTGTGGATGTTTTCAACCGGCGGGACATATATTATCGGAAAAACCCCGATTAAAGCCGTAACCCCGGCACTGTATAAAAGCGGCAGCCGTGCCGTGTCCCCGTTTACTGCTGATACAATGGCAGAAATCAGCAAAAACAGGGCATTAAACAGCAGTACAAACCCCATGTACCGGATGATGATCTGCGGTCGCATCACAATACCTCTTTTGCGGCTTCGCTCATTCCGTCAACGCCTTGAGTCATTGCGGTTTCTTTGCACCATGGCCACCAGGTTGGACACAGATGCCGCCAGGTCATTGATTTCATCATTTGTGGCGATTTTCAAATGAACGGGTTCATTGGTTTTCAAAAAGGTTTCAATGGCGCTGATGATCGAAAGAATGGGATTGACAATATAAATATTGACAAAGTAGCTAAAGAGCAGCGAGAGCACCAGGGCCGACAAAATCGCCACAATGCCCGGCATCACGGCCCTGTGCGCTCTGGTTTTGAGACTGGATGCGGTTTTGTACATGGCACTGTCGTTAATGGCCATCAGTTCCTGCACTTCCAGTTTGACAAGGTTAAAGGCCTTGTGCGCGTCCTCGAAGTACCATCCCAGGTTGCCTTCCCGGGATGTGCCGGCAATGGGCTGGTCCCACAGCAGGCGGTATTTTTGGTAAGCCTTGTGAATCCGCTCCACATAGCTTTTTTCATCCGGGATGGTCAAATTGTTTTTTGCAGTCTCCAGGGCGTCCGTGAATTTTTCATCCGCGGCCTGGATGGTTTGCCGGCCTTGTTTCCATTTTCCGGAAAGCAGCAGGAGCATGCCGCTGTCTTGGCGCTCCAGGGCTTCAATCATCTTTTTTGCGGCCTCAATGCTTCGGTAGTTGTCATCCAGAAGGCCCTGGACCGAGGTGCCCACGGATCGCAGCTCGTAAACGGAAACCGCTCCGGCCACTGCCAGCATCACCGCAAGGATCAAAAAACCCAGCATGATTTTGATTCTGATTTTCATCTTTGCACCTGAATTATTTTGCTGTTTTTGCACAAAATTTCGCGCATCAACAATTCTTCCCAAAACCGCAGGTTGACCAAACCCCCGGAATGTTTTATAAAAGGTATTTCCCCGCTTTTGTGGGGATTTGTTTTTTCTGGTGCATCAACATGATCTGATATACACTAACATCCTGCGGCTTCCAAGACTTAATAACCGGACTGTATCCAACGCAAACAGGTTGAAAACCATTTGACCGACATTTCCAGACATCTTCGTTTCGCCCTTGGCCTGCTGGCTGTCACCACGCTGTTCGGAACCTTCGGATACATGATCATCGAAGGCTGGAGTCTGCTGGATGCCACCTACATGACCGTTATCACCATGACCACCGTGGGCTATGGCGAGGTCCATGCCATGGGCTACACCGGGCGGGTGTTTACCATATTTCTGGTGGCCATGGGGGCCGTGTCTTTTCTGTATGTCACCAGTGCGCTGGTGCAGTTTTTGGTGGAAACGCAAATCCGGACCATTTTCGGGAGGCGGGTATTGGACAAAAAAATCAAAAAAATGACAGATCATTATATCGTTTGCGGATATGGCCGTATCGGCCTGGTGCTGTGCAACAGCTTCCGGGCCCACGGCATTGAGCCCGTGGTGATTGAAAAGGAGCAAAGCCGCATCGAGCAGATGGAATCTGAAAATATTCTGCACATATCCGGGGATGCCACCGAGGAGGATGTTTTGCTGCGGGCGGGGGTTTCCCATGCCAGGGCCCTGATTGCCGCCCTGGCAACGGATACGGACAATGTGTTTCTGGTTCTGACCGCCCGGCAGCTCAACCCGGATATTTTCATCCTGGCCCGGGCCAGCAGTGTCAAGGCCAGGGCAAAACTTTTTGCTGCAGGCGCCAACCGGGTGGAATCACCGTACGAAGTCGGCGCGGTGAGCATGGCCCAGCGCCTGCTGCGGCCCTCGGTGACCAGTTTTCTGGACCTGGTGTTTACCTATAACCGAAAAGATATTCAGATGGATGAAATTCCGGTGGAGGAAAGCTCCCCGCTTGCCGGGCTTATGCTCAAAGATTCAGGAATCCGGCAAAAATACAATCTGATCATCATTGCCGTGAAAACCCCGGATGGGGAGATGCTGTTCAACCCCTCCCATGAGACCCTGATCCGGGCGGGGGACACGGTGATTGCCATGGGCAAAACAGATAACCTCGCGGAACTGGAAAAAGAGCTCCAGCCAAACGGGGCCAGAAAAGTCTATCAATGAAGCAGAAACCAACCCACCCCTTGTTATTTTTCGCTTATCACCTGCCCCCGGGAGGTAAAAGAAACACCTTGCTGTATCTGGGTTCCGATCATTATGGTCTCTGCAATGGGCGGATTGACAGATGTGTTTTTTCCGCTGCAGCCGGCCCGGGGGCGGCCAGCAGATGAAAAGACAAAACAAATACCCACATTAAGCCGATACAGATCTTTTTCATGATTTTTTTGCTCCTTGAAAGCTGTTCAATCTCCCACCACGCGGTTGCGGCCGTTTCCCTTGGCTTCATAGAGGCGGGCATCGGCCCGTTTCATCAAATCCTCTATACTGGTATCCGCATCCGTAAATTCACTCACCCCAACGCTGATGGAGATTTTAACCGGCGATTGCCGAACCTCAACCCTTAACTGCTCTGATACTTGCCGCAGTCGCTCTGCCTGTTGGCATGCATTTTCTGCATTTGTTTCCGGAAGCAGCACGGCAAATTCCTCGCCCCCGATCCGGTAGAGGGAATCGACTTGCCGGAGCTGTTGCGCACAATCTTTTGTAAGCCGGCACAGCACCTTATCGCCTGTACTGTGGCCAAAGCTGTCGTTAATCCGCTTGAAATGATCAATGTCAAATATGATCAGGGCTGTTGGCCGGTTATAACGCTTGAATTTGCGAAAACACCTGTCAAGCTGCTCCAGAAATTTGCGCCGGTTGAAAATCCCTGTCAGGGGGTCGGTTTCGCTCAGCTGCTGAAGCTTCATTTCCAATTCACGCTGGGAGGAGATATTGCGCGCCGCCCAGACCACGGCGCGTTCGCCCCGGAGGGTTATGGGCAGGGGCTGTAGCCGGCCTTCAAAATGGATATTCCCGTCCGGTCCGGGTGCTTGCTCCAGGCCTTTGACGTCATTTTGTGAAAGCGCGTACTGGACCGTCTGCAGCCGGTTTTGCTCCAAAGTTTCCCTGATCTGCTCCAGAAACCAGTCTGCCTTGTCTTCCGGCAGCACGTCATGTAGAGACAGGCCTTTTAAATCACCACCGTCATGATAATAGGCCGGGTCCTTGCCGCCGGCGATTTCCAGGTAATGCCCGGTTTCTGTAATCACAAACACCGGGTCGGGCAGGGCTTTTATCATTGCCCGGAGCAGTTCAATTTCAGAATCCATAAGTTCTTTTTTTCCGCTTTCGCATCCGCGTAAAGCTTTTATCCTTTCAAAACTTTTTTAAAATTATATCCCTTGCTGTTCGAGCGCCTCGCGCACCTTCAGTCCCAGATCCTGTATGGAAAAAGGTTTCTGAATGAATTGAATGCCCTTGTCAAGCACTCCGTGATGGGCAATGGCATCTTCGGTATAACCTGAAATGTAGATGGTTTTGATATCCGGCTGCAGAAGATGAATCTGCGCGGCAAGATCGGGTCCGTTCATTTCCGGCATGATCACGTCGGTGATGAGCAGCTCTATTTCACCCTCATGTTCTTCGGCCAGTTGTAATGCAGCCGACGGCCTGGCCGCCGTTAAAACCGTGTAACCCAGGTTTGCCAACATCTCTTTGCCCATCTGCAGAATCGCCGGCTCATCTTCTACCAGAAGGACGGTCTCAGAGCCGGTGGGCGTTTGTCTGCCGGATTTTTCTGTGGGCGCGGGGCCGGATTCTGGCGATGTATGGCCGGGCAGGTATATTTTAACCGTGGTTCCCGCTCCGGGTTCGCTGTAGATATTTACAAAGCCGTTATTCTGCCTGACAATACCGTAAACCGTGGGCAGGCCCAGGCCGGTTCCCGCGCCGACATCCTTGGTTGTAAAAAAGGGTTCAAAGACTTTGTCAAGAACGTCCTTGTCCATGCCGCAGCCGTTGTCGCTTACCGCCAGCATGACATAATTGCCCGGAGTGGATTCCACGTGGGTTTTGCAGCAGTCATTGTGAAAAACAACATTTTTTGTCTCTATGGTCATTTTTCCCACGTCAGATATGGCATCCCTGGCGTTGACGGCCAGGTTGGCCATGATCTGGTCAACCTGGGAAGGGTCTGTTTTGACCGGCCACAAATGGCTTCCCGGATGCCATACAAGCTCAATATTTTCGCCGATGAGACGCTGCAGCATTTTCAGCAGGCTGCCTATGGTGTCATTTAAATCCATCTGCATGGGGCTGATTGTCTGTTTACGGGCAAAGGCCAGCAATTGTCTGACAATGTCGGCTGAATGCATGCCGGCACGGTGGATTTCCCGGATATTGTCATAAAGGGGATCTGATTTTTCGAGCACGTCAAGCGCCATCTCGGCATAGCCATTGATGATGGAAAGCTTGTTGTTGAAGTCATGGGCCACACCGCCGGCCAGGCGCCCAATGGACTGCATTTTTTGGGCCTGATAAAGCTGGACCTGCAGTTTTTCACGTTCTTTTTCCGCCTGCCTGCGCTCGGTTATATCCCTTACATATTCCACAAGACCGGTGATTTTTCCGTCGTTTTCCTGTTTTATGGGAAAGGTAAACAGCTCCACCCATTTCAGGGGAGAATCCTCGTAAGGCGCCCCCGGAATGACTTCCATTTCAACCCCGCCGGATTCAAGACATCACAGGGAAGGACAATTCGGGCAGGGTTTATCCCTGTTATGATAGGCTTGATAGCATTTTTGGCCTTCAAGCGGCCCGGACTGAGAATACCATTTTTGCATTACAGAATTGGTGTAACGAATGGTCAAATCGTTGTTTAACACACTGATGCCATCCTGGATGCTCTCAAAAACCGCGGTCAAAAAAGCCTCGTTTTTCTGCAGTTTTTCCTCGGATTTTTTGCGCTCCGTGATATCGTGCATGTCAACAACCGCACCAACTATCTGGCCTTGTTCGTTGGTCAGCGCCTGTCCGTTGCAGACCAGGGAATATGGCCGGCTGTTTTTGGGCACCACCACAATTTCTTCATTTATAACAGGCAGGCCCTGCAGTGCTCGAAACAGCGGGATTTCCTCCCTGGGCAGCGGCGTGATGCCGTCCTGCTGATACAGATCATAGTGCTCGGCCCATTGTTCCGGTAAAACAGACTGTTCAGGAAGGCCGTGCAGCCGCCGGGCCGTTTCGTTGAAGCGCGAAATCCGGCCTTCTGCATCGCAGATAACAATGGCCTCCCCGATATTGTCGATCACTGCCGACAGATAGCTGCGCTCGTTTTCAATGGCCGCTTCTGCTTTTTTCAGATCTGTGATGTCCACAAGAGAAACCAGGCTCTGGGTTGTGTCTGCAATCATGTTCACGGTCAGGTAGCCGTGGCGCAGCTCACCGTTTCGAATAAAAAAACGGAATTCATAGTTGAAGGGGGCGGCTTCAGGAGCCTGCCGGCGCAAATCGTGGTTTTTCCTTATCCTTTCCAAATCTTCGGGATGCACCAGCTCGGTCCAGCATTTTTGGCCCTCTGCCTCCTGTCTGGAATATCCGAACAGTTTCTCAAAACGGGAATTTACATGAGAAATGCGGGTGTCTTGTTCAATAATCATTATTGCAGCGCCGGATGTTTCAAATATGGCACGGTAGTAGTTCTAAGAGCGCTGCAGTGCTTCTTTTCGCCGGGTGATATCCCTTGAACTGAACAAAATCCCGCGTGGATGGCCGTTTTCATCCTTTAATAAAGTGCCCCTTGTTTCAATCCAGAGATAGGAGCCATCCTTGCATCTGAATCGATATTCGGTTCTGGGCGGAGCACCGGATGCAACAAGATCCTTGAAAGCCTCCAGAACCCGGGGGAGGTCGTCAGGATGCACGTAATTCAGAAAGTTTTCTCCGATCAGGGAGTTTCGTTCATAGCCGAATATTTCATGGGATTTCCCCACAAACCCGAGGTTTCCTTCCAGGTCTGTCAAAGCGACCAGGTCAAGAATGTTTTCAGTTATTGCAGTAAAAAGTTCCTCATGGTCACCGTATTGTTCAAGTCCTTTACGCAAATGCCGGTTTTCCAGCTCGGTTTCGATCTGCCTGACCCGGGTTTCATAAAATGCCTGCTGGATTTCAGGCTTGGTCATGGAATCGAAATCCGGAAGGCGCATGTCTTTTGCTTTTTGCTCGGCTTGTTCCCGGAGGGCGGCCGGGTCGGGAATCCAGGTTGTACTTGATTGCCCGGGGGTTTTGTTCTGGCTATGGTTCGGCTTTTTCATGTTTTCTCCGAAAATAGGAGGAGGCGGAAACAGCCTTTGACATGCCGTTGCAATTGATCCGGTAAGCGTTTCCGTATTTTCTGTAACTACCAAAATATATGGTAAAATGCAATAAAACTACAGCAGGGCGTTTGTGTCTGGTGCAGGTGGAATGGGCTTTGAGATGATGGCGGGGCGGTTTACTCTTTCCATTTCTATAAAATCCACATTCCGGGCCTCTGAGAAACTCCTGTTGCTAACATGGTTACAAATACAAACAGAATTTGAACATAAAAGAGTTAGAGCAGTTCACTGATGTGCCACAGGCCGAAGTTCATAAATACGGCCATATTTTGCTGCTGATCTCAAATCGCCTTTGCGCAGAGCCTCTCGGGCATCATCCAATCTGTAAGCATCATTGATGCTAAGATATGGAGACCATCCCCCTTCATCTTCCAATACCTCCACTTCAATTTCAGCCACGTAGCAGCCTTCATGGAGATATTTGGTTTTTTTACGCTTTTTCATGATTGTCGCCTCTTCAAAAAATTTTTATCCCATCTTTCCGGGTCCGGCCTGTATGCCGTGACGAGAACAACAGGTTTGCTATTTCCTTTTGGAATCCCCCATACGACATGGACAGGACGTTCTGATCGGTCTTGCTGCAAGGTTAAAACACATGGCCCTTTGCTATAATCCGGGTATTCTTCAACAATTATGGCATTTTTTACACCGGCAAGCAATTCCCTTGCGGTTAGTTCATCTTCAGACAATTCATCATATCCATGCTCAGATATCCGAACATCTCCGATATCTATAAGGTCTTGTACTTGCTTTAAAAAATTGTTCAAGCCATACGCTCCATATTAATCATCGCAAAAAGAATTTCCAAGGCGAATTACCTGGACAAACCATTTCAAGGCTATTTTTTAAACCTTGACAAGAAGTTACAATACTCGGTCGATAAACTGCAAGCTTTTCGTTCTCCGCAACTACTGAATAAAATTTCGCGCGGATGGCCGTTTTCATGCTTTAGTCAAGTTGCTCTTGTTTTAATCCAGTGGTAAGATTCAAATAGTGTAACGGTATTTCGCATTACAGAAGCAAAATAGTGTAACGCCCCTTATCCCGCAGCAATAACCCGCCCCAAAAAATTGCAGTACCCCGCATACCCCGCCGCTG